>Ga0184612_10000039_pt1 | contig 54242 bp, 42 predicted proteins | sample PLM3_60_coex_FD_133163 | JGI IMG/M metagenome (GOLD analysis project Ga0184612, IMG submission 133163) | Groundwater sediment microbial communities from an aquifer in East River, Colorado, USA - PLM3_60_coex | ecosystem: Environmental > Terrestrial > Soil > Riparian zone | place: USA: East... | reverse complement strand
GCCCACCGCTCCTTGGAAAACTACAGAACAGTTTTCCACGAGCTTCCACAGGCAACCTCGTTCACATGGAAGGGGACATTTCTATCGAGTTAAGAACGGGGACATTTCTATCGAGTCTTGACAATTCTCTTCCCTGACGTTGACGCCTCGCCAAGGAGCGTGGTACCGTCCGGCCTTCTCGGATCGCCTGTCAGCGGCGACGGCAGCGTGCTCGCGATCATCTCCTCCTGATCGCGGTCAACGGCCGTCGCGGACAACGCCGGACTGGTTGATCGCTGCCTGCTGAGGCCTCTGCAAGCGCTTTTCTGGCGTCTTCGCTCGGCGGGCACAACGGAGGTGTGCGATGCGGAATGTACGGATCCCAATCTTGTTGCTCGTGAGCGTCGGTGTGATATGGGCCTTTGCCCGACCGGCCGAGGTCGCGGCTGACCGAGGGAGGGAGAGAATCGCCCTCGAAGACGACTGCGATCCGACCGACCTCGCCGCACCCCCCGTGGGCTGGGGTCCGGGCGGCTGCCTGCGCGAAGAAGGCACCGTCACGCGGGCCGAGTTTGCCTTTTTCTCGAATTCTCCGTTGGTAGTCCCACGCCTTCCGCCCCCGGGCACTCCGCTGGCGCAAGCGGTCATTGGACATCCGTCGTGGCGGAACAATCCGGGCTATCTCGTAGTCGAGGTCGAGGAGAGTCTGAGAGTGAAGAACAACGGCGGCCGGGACCACACCTTCACGCCAGTCGCCGACTATGGTGGCGGGCTCGTTCCGCCGCTCAACTTTGGATTGGCGCCGGCGCCGGAATGTCAGGCCCCTAACACTCCTGCGGTCATCCTGCCCGGCCGGGGCGCGGAGGTGAAAGGACTCGCACCTGGCAGCTACAAATTCCAGTGCTGCTTCCACCCCTGGATGCGGACGCTGGTCAAGGTGACCGAAGACGACGATGACCACTGACACGACAAGAACTAGCTGGCAGGCAGGCGCCGAGGCGGTGATCGCCACCGCCTCGGTTACTCTGTCTTCAAGTAAATCGTGCTGCCCTTGTCGCGGAACTCGCGCGACTTCTCGTCCATCCCTTCCGCCGCCATCTCGCGCACCTGCTGCGTCAACTCCATCGAGCAAAACTTCGGCCCGCACATCGAGCAGAAGTGCGCGACCTTTGCCCCCTCGGCGGGCAGCGTCTCGTCGTGATACGCGCGCGCGGTCACCGGGTCGAGTGCCAGATTGAACTGGTCGTCCCACCGGAACTCGAACCGCGCCTTCGACAGCGCATCGTCCCACGCCTGCGCGCGAGGATGACCCTTGGCGAGATCGGCGGCATGCGCCGCGATCTTGTAGGCGATGACGCCGGCCTTGACGTCGTTGCGGTCGGGCAGGCCCAGGTGCTCTTTCGGCGTGACGTAGCAGAGCATCGCCGTCCCGTACCACCCGATGACCGCCGCGCCAATCCCTGACGTGATGTGGTCGTACCCCGGCGCGATATCCGTCGTCAGTGGGCCAAGCGTGTAGAACGGCGCTTCGCTGCACCACTCGAGCTGCTTCTCCATGTTCTCGCGGATGAGGTGCAGCGGTACGTGGCCGGGGCCCTCGTTCATGACCTGGACGTCGTATTCCCAGGCAATCTTCGTCAGCTCGCCCTGCGTCTGCAGCTCGGCGAACTGCGCCTGGTCGTTCGCGTCGGCGATCGATCCCGGCCGCAGGCCGTCGCCAAGCGAGAAGGAGACGTCGTAGGCACGCATGATCTCGCAGATCTCGCGGAAGTGGGTGTAGGTGAAGTTCTCGAGGTGATGCGCCAGGCACCACTTCGCGAGGATGGACCCGCCGCGCGACACGATGCCGGTCATCCGCCGCGCGGTCATCGGGATATAACGCAGCAGCACGCCGGCGTGGACGGTGAAGTAGTCGACACCCTGCTCGGCCTGCTCGATGAGCGTCTCGCGGTAAATCTCCCAGGTCAGATCCTCGGGACGACCGCCGACCTTCTCGAGAGCCTGATAGATCGGGACGGTGCCGATCGGCACCGCCGAGTTGCGCAGGATCCACTCGCGCGTCTCGTGGATGTCCTTACCGGTCGACAGATCCATGACGGTGTCGGCGCCCCAGAGCGTGGCCCAGCGCAGCTTGTCGACCTCTTCGTCGATCGACGAGCTGACGGCCGAGTTGCCGATGTTCGCGTTGATCTTCACCGCGAAGTGCCGGCCGATGATCATCGGCTCGAGCTCCGGATGGTTGACGTTAGCCGGAATAATGGCGCGGCCGCGCGCTACTTCGGATCGCACGAACTCGGTATCGAAGCCCTCGCGGACCGCGATGAACTCCATCTCCGGCGTAACGATGCCGCTCCGGGCGTAGTGGAGCTGGGTCACCGGGCCGGTACCGCGCAGGGCGGTGGCGGTTCGCGCGGCAAGCCCCGGCGACATGGCAGGTGTGCGCGCGGGCACGACGTGCAGCGACCGGGCTTCGTCGACGACGTCGCCCCGCGACTCGATCCAGCGTTGCCGCAGCAGCGGGAGACCGTCGCGGATGTCGTGACCCTGCGGGCCGCTCGTATCGTAGACGCGAAGGGCCGGCTCGCCGCCCCCGAGCGCGATCTCGCGCATCGGCACACGCAGGTCACCGGCCTCGACATGCACCTTTCGGGAGTTCGGAAACGCGGACGTGAAGTCCGCCGGCTGGAGCGGCGGAAGGGACTGACGTGTGGCCATGAGAACCCCTGAAAACGTTCACTATAGCGCGGATGAGACCGTCCCCCTAGATTGTGCGTCCGCGGACAGCCGTTTGGCGAAAGCGGACACTGGCGTTGCAAGGGCGAGCGATCTCGCCTCTCGACTTCGCCGTCTTCAGGGACTTTTTTCAGCCGAGCTGGCACGTCTCTCGCTACATCAGCCATCCATGGACAACGTCCAGCTCGACGTGCGTTACGCACTCCGGATGCTCGCCAAGTCCCCCGGCGTGACGGCGATCGCGCTGCTCACCATCGGAATCGGCACCGGCGTCAACGCGACGGTCTTCGGCTTCGTGAGCGCCCTGTTGTTGCGCCCGGCGCCTGGAGTCCGCGATCCTGGCTCCCTCGTCGCGATCTACACGAGCGATTACAGCAGCGGGCCGTACGGAAGCTCGTCTTACCCCGACTATCTCTCTCTCAAGTCTGATGCGTCCGCGTTGTCGCAGATGGCCGCGCAGTCGGACGGCACCGGGATCGTGCGCGTTGGGGATGACGTGGAGCGCGCGCCAGTGTCGTCGGTGACCGGCGAATACTTCGACCTGCTCGGCGTGCGCCCCGCGATCGGCCGACTATTGACCATGACCGATGCGGCACCGGATGCGCCGCCGGTTGCCGTTCTCGGCCACAGGTTCTGGCAACGCACCCTCGACAGCAGCCACGCGGTGCTCGACACGCCGATGACGATCAACGGCAACAGCTACACGATCGTCGGCGTGATCGCCGAGAGCTTCAATGGCCTGGACCTCGGCGGACCTGTCGACATCTGGACGCCGCTCCGCCCGCCGCCCACGTCTTCCGACGCTCGACAGAATCGAGGGCTCTCGATCGTCGCGCGTCTGCGTCCGAAGACAACGATCCAGGAAGCGCAGACGCAGGTGACGGGAATCGCTGCGGCACTCGCGCGCGCCTTTCCAGAATCGAATCTCGGCACGCTTCACGCACCGACCGAGCCGAGACCGATGGTCGCAGTCATTCACACGCGCATGCCGCCCGACTTCCGGCCCATGGTCCAGGCGGTGAGCGCCGTCCTCATCGCGGCCGTCGGGCTCGTGCTCGTCATCGCCTGTGCGAACGTGGCGGGCCTGCTCGTGTCGCGCGCAATCGCGCGCCGCCAGGAGATGGCCGTGCGTCTCGCGCTCGGCGCCGGCCGTCACCGCCTCGTCCGGCAATTGCTGACGGAGAGCCTGCTGCTCGGCGTCGGCGGTGGCGCATGCGGGCTGCTGCTCTCCTTATGGACGTCCGAGACATTGCCGTCGTTCTTTCCCGCGGAGCAGACAGAGATGCTGGACACGTCGGTGGATGTCAGCACGATCGCGTTCATCGCTACGCTCTCAATCGCGAGCAGCCTCTTGTTCGGCCTCGTTCCGGCGCTTCACGCGTCGTCGGCGACCTCCGTGGCTGCGCTGCGAGGAGGTTCCGGACGCAGTTCGGACGGCCGCTCGGGGATGCGACTGCGCCGCGTGCTCGTGGGGGCGCAAATTGCGGCCGCGGTAGTGCTGCTCGTCTGCTCGTCGCTCCTCGTGAGAAGCCTCATGAATGGCCTGGGCGCGGATCTTGGATTTGCCACGCGCCAAGCCGTCACGGCTACAGTCCAGTTGCCCCAGGAGCTGGAGGGTGCGAAAGGACTGGCGTACTACGACAACGTGCTCCAACGGGTGCAAGCGATGCCCGGAGTCCGTGCCGCGGGATTCGCACAGACGCTCCCGCTCTTCAGAGGATCGCGCCGCGGCTTCACCGTCGATGGCTATCACGTCAAACCAGGCGAGGACATGGAGCTCGTCACCAACACCGTGTCTGATGCCTACTTCGAGACCATGCAGATCGCGGTACGCGCTGGCCGGACGTTCGATTCGCGAGATCGCGCCGGCGCGTCTCCGGTGGTCATCGTCAACGACGTCTTGGCCGCCCGCTTCTTCTCTGGCGACGCGCTCGGCAGCCGGCTGACTGATTCAGGCGGACGTCTGCTGGAGATCGTCGGCGTGGTGCAGTCTCACAATTACTTGACCGTACAAGGTTCACGCGTTCCGACGGTATATTTCCCGCTCACTCAGGACTATCAGTCGCGGATGACGCTCGTCGCGCGTGTCGACGCATCCCCACTCGGCATGATCGACTCGATCCGGCGCGAGATGACGGCTGTGAACCGTGACGTGCCGGTGTATCGCACGGTGCCGCTCTCGGCGCGGCTCGACGAGTCCGTCGCCGCGGATCGTCTCACCGCGTCGCTCGTCGCGGTCTGCGGCGGCATGGCGCTCCTGCTGGCGACGATTGGCGTCTACGGCGTCGTCGCGTACGGCGCGGTCCGACGCTCTCGTGAGATCGGAATCAGGATCGCGCTCGGCGCGCGGCCCCTGGACGTGGTGCGCCTGATTCTCGCGGAAGGCTCCGGCATCACGACGATTGGTGTGGGGCTGGGGCTGGCGCTTGCGGCGCTGGCTGCGCGCGGGCTCGGATCGCTGACACCGCTCAACGGCGTCGGCATCACCGATCCGCTGACCTACGCGGCCGTTCCCGCGTTGCTCGTCGCCGTGGCGCTCCTGGCCGCGCTCCCGCCCGCGCGCCGTGCGCTTCGCCTGGATCCCAACGTCGTGCTGCGGCAGGAATAGCCCCGCCTTCCACCTTCATGGATTCATCACGATGAGCACGAAGACCACGATGCTCACGAAGAAACACTTCCAAGAAGTCCTTCGCGGTCTTCGTGAGCTTCGCGATCATCGTGAGTGAATCCGTGAAGGTGAAAGGTCAACCGCACTAGCCGCGAGGCCGGGGCTCATTCCCTAGAGCTTCCTCAACACGAAACATTTCAGGTAGTACGTCTCGGGAACGGTCATGAGCACGGGATGATCGCGCGCCTGCATCCGCTTCTCGACGACCGCGACCTCGGCGTGCGCATCCACGGCCGCCGAGGCGAGCACGTCGGCGAACATCGCCTCGCTGACGTTGTAGGAGCAGCTGCAGGTGATCAGGAAGCCGCCGGGCTGCAGGAGCTTGAGCGCCCGCAGGTTGATTTCCTTGTAGCCCGACAGCGCTTTCGGAACCGCTGCCTTGTTCTTGGCGAAGGCGGGCGGGTCGAGGACGATGGTCTCGAATCGATCGCCGCGCCGCTCGAGCTCGCGGAGCTCGTCGAAGACGTTCATGGCGCGCGCGTGCACGTTGGTGATGCCGTTCTGCGCCGCGTTGGCGCCGATGCGCGCCACGGCATCGTCGGAGATGTCCACCGCAATGACCTCGCTGCAGGCCGGTGCCAACGCCAGGGCGAACCCGCCGTTGTAGCTGAAGGCGTCGAGCGCTCTGCCTCGGGCGTAGCCGGCCGCCGCGACGCGGTTCTCGCGCTGGTCGAGAAACAACCCGGTCTTTTGACCGTGGTACGGATCGACCATGTAGCGCACACGGCCTTCACGAATCTCAATGCCGTCGGGCACGGTGCCGTGAAGCACCGTCACCGCCTGCTCGAGACCCTCGAGCAGCCGTACGCGCGGGTCGTTGCGAGCGAGAATCCCGGCCGGCTGCAGCCGGTCGACCAGCAGGCGCGTCAGATCCGGCAGCAGGCGGTCGACCCCCTGCACGAGTGCCTGAAGCACCAGGTAGTCTCCGTAGCGATCGACGACCAGCCCGGGCAGACGGTCCGCTTCGCCGTGGACCAGCCGGTAGGCGGTCGCATCGATGCCGAGCGACTCGCGATAGGTCACCGCGGCGTCTAGACGGGCACGCCACATGTCGACGGCCGGCGCTTCCCTGCCGCGCGTCAGCATGCGCAGCGCAATCTCCGATCGATCGCTGTACAGCGCGTATCCGAGAGGCGTCTTGCGTCGTCCGGTGACCAACACGGTCTGGCCGCGGTCGGCGCTGACATCTACGAGGTCGCTGCGATAAACCCACGGATGACCGCTTCGAATGCGGTCCTCGCCCCTGGAGGAAATCGTGACGTCGGGCATGCGTTACGCTCGGATCTCGAAAGCTGACAGCTGACAGCTGAAAGCCGAGAGCTCCCGCTTATAATCTCATGTCATGCGCATCGCGATCGGCGCCGACCATGCCGGGTTTGTGCTCAAGCAGCATCTGATAGAAACGCTGGGCCGCCTGGGCCACGATGTCGACGACCGGGGGACCCACACCGAGGATCCCGTCGACTATCCGCTCATCTGCGCCGAGGTCGGGAGGGTCGTCGCCGAGAGGCAGGCCGAACGCGGGCTCGTCATAGGGGGAAGCGGCCAGGGAGAACAGATGGCGGCCAACAAGATCCCCGGCGTGCGAGCCGCGCTCTGCAACGATCTCTATACCGCCCGCCTGTCCCGCCAGCACAACGATGCCAACGTGCTCGCGATGGGTGGCCGGATCGTGGGCTTCGGCCTCGCCGACGAGATCGTGACCTTGTGGCTCGCCACGACCTTCGAGGGCGGGCGGCACCAGCGACGAATCGACCAGATCGCAGCGATAGAAAGGGACGCGCTCGCAACCCTCAGCCGTCAGCCGTGAGCCTGAACTCCTTTCGAACCCTTTTTAACCCTCTCGAACCTTTTGAACCTTCAAGAAAATGTCTAACACCGAAGCCCCATCCCGCTGGCGAACGCTGACGGACACCGATCCTGAGATTGCGACGGCGATCGCGAACGAAGTGCACCGCCAGAACAGCGGCCTCGAGCTCATCGCGTCGGAGAACTTCGTCAGCCAGGCCGTGCTCGATGCCGCCGGATCGGTCCTGACCAACAAGTACGCCGAGGGCTACCCCGGAAAGCGGTACTACGGCGGCTGCGAATTCGTCGACGTGGCCGAGTCGCTGGCAATCGCCCGCGCGAAGGAAATCTTTGGCGCCGAACACGCCAACGTTCAGCCGCACTCCGGCGCGCAGGCGAACATGGCGGTCTACTTCACGCTGCTCAAGCCTGGCGACACCGTGCTCGGCATGAATCTCGCCCACGGCGGCCATTTGACACACGGCCATCCGCTCAACTTCTCCGGGAAGCTATACAACATCGTTCCCTACGGCGTCCGCAAAGACGACGAGCGGATTGACTACGACGAGCTCGAGCGGCTGGCCCACGAGCACAAGCCGAAGATGATCATGGTCGGCGCCAGCGCGTACCCGCGCGTCTTCGACTTCGAGCGACTCGGCAGAGTCGCCCGGGACGTTGCCGCGCCGATGGTCACCGACATGGCGCATTTCGCAGGGCTGGTGGCGGCGAAGATCCACCCGAGTCCGGTGCCACATTCCGACTTCGTCACGACTACGACGCACAAGACGCTTCGTGGCCCACGCGGCGGGATGGTCCTTTGTCGCAGCCAGCACGCGAAAGACCTCGACCGGTCGCTGTTTCCGGGCGTGCAGGGTGGTCCGCTCATGCACATCATCGCGGCCAAAGCGGTGTGCTTCAAGGAGGCGATGGAACCGGCCTTTGTGGACTACCAGCGGCAGATCGTCGCCAACGCGCGGCGGCTCGCCGAAGGCCTGCAGGCGGCCGGCTTCCGCCTCGTCAGCGGCGGTACCGACAATCACCTCATGCTCGTCGACGTCTTTTCAAAGGGCCTGACGGGCAAGGTCGCCGAGGCGGCGCTCGGCAAAGCCGGCATCACGGTCAACAAGAACGCCATCCCCTTCGATCAGAACCCGCCGATGGTGGCGAGCGGCATCAGGATCGGCACACCAGCGGTCACGAGCCGTGGCATGCGGGAACCGGAGATGGATCTCATCGCCGACTTCATCGCCGAAGTGCTGGCCGCTTCGGAAGACGACGGGGTCGCTCGGGCCGTACGCGACAGGATTGAGGTTCTGTGCCGGAAGTTCCCGCTGTACCCCGAGTCGCGCAGCTGACCGACGCGGCCGTCGAGGCCTTCGCGGCAGACGGCCCGCTCGCGCAAGCGCTCGACGGATTCGAGCCGCGTGCGGGCCAGCTGGAGATGGCGGAGGCCGTCGCCGCGGTCCTCGCCAGTGGCGGTGTGCTGCTCGCGGAGGCAGGAACGGGCACGGGCAAGACGCTTGCCTATCTGGTGCCGGCCATCCTCAGCCGGAAGCGCGTGCTCGTTTCGACGGGCACCAAGAATCTTCAGGAACAGATCTTCTTCAAAGACCTGCCGGTGCTTCGCGAAGCGCTCGGGATCCCCTTCACCGCCACCTGCATGAAAGGACGGGGGAACTACCTCTGCCTCCACCGCTTCGAAGCGTTTCGCGAGAGTCCGGGCATACGCTCCTACGACGAGACCCTCCACGTTCGCATCCTCGAGCGGTGGCTGCAGGACACCAAGACCGGCGATCGCGCCGAGGTCGAGGATCTGCCAGAGGAACTGCCTTTCTGGAACGACATCGCCGCGACGTCTGAGAACTGCATCGGCGCCGAGTGCCCGCGCTACGGCGACTGCTTCGTCGTGCGGATGCGACAGCGCGCGGCCGAGTCCGACATCGTCATCGTCAATCATCACCTGCTCTGCGCGGACGCGGCGGTCAGGCAGAGCGACTTCGGTGAAGTGATCCCGCGCTGCAGCAACGCGATCGTCGACGAGGCCCACCAGCTCGAAGACGTTGCGACTCAGTATTTCGGTCTTTCGGTCAGCAGTTATCGCGTGGACGACTTCGTGCGCGACGTGGAACGAGCCATCGGCGCACGCCTCGTCGCCGACGGCGAACGCCGCGAGCAGATCGCCGACGACGCCCGCCGGATTCGGGACGACGCGCGCATGTTCTTTTCGGCGCTCCAGATGCTCAGGTTCGAGATGCCGTCCGCGCGCGGATCCGAGACGCGCGTTCGAGTGAAGACATCCGACCTCGCCCGGCTTGGAGACGATGGTGCGACACTCGTCGCGGCGCTCGAAGCGCTCGAGGCTGATGTCGCGCTGGCGAAGGACGTGCCCGAAGACGTGCTGGCCCTGGGCCGCCGGGCGGCCGAGATCAAGGACCATCTGCGGTTCCTGCTGCGTGCCGATGACTCGGGCTACGTGTACTTTCTGGAGATCCGCGGCCGAGGCGTCTTCCTGAGGGCATCGCCGATCGACGTCTCGTCGACCATTCGCGATCTGCTGCTCGACCGCATGGACGCGACCGTGCTGACCTCGGCAACGCTCACGGTCGACGGCGCGTTCGACTACGTCAAGGGGCGTCTCGGCGTCGGACGCGCGACCGAGCTGAAGCTCGATTCGGAGTTCGACTACGCGCGCCAGGCGATCCTCTATCTGCCGACGCGCATCCCGGACCCCCGACGCCCCGAGTTCGCCGCGGCCGCCGCGCGGGAGATCGTCGGGATCCTGAAGCTGACGTCCGGGCGTGCGTTCGTCCTCTTCACGAGCTATGCGAACCTTCGCGAGGTCCACCGGCTCGCGGCCTCCGAGCTCGAATACCCGATCCTGGTTCAGGGAACCGCCCCGCGCTCGGCCCTCCTTCGTGACTTCAAAGCCACGCCCCACGCCGTGCTGCTCGCCACCTCCAGCTTCTGGCAGGGCGTCGACGTCGTGGGGGAGGCGCTGAGCTGCGTGATCATCGACAAGCTGCCGTTTGCCTCGCCGGGGGATCCGGTGACCGCCGCGCGCGTCGAGGCCATCGGCGCGCGCGGCGGATCGCCGTTTGGCGAGTATCAGATTCCGCTGGCTATTCTGACGCTCAAGCAGGGGCTGGGCCGACTGCTGCGGCATCGCCAGGACCGCGGCGTGCTGGCCGTCCTCGACCCGCGGTTGAAGACGATGGGCTACGGCCGGCGGTTCCTCGCGTCGCTGCCGCCTGCACCGGTGACGCACGATCTGTTCGACATCGCGCGCTTCTTCGGGCAACACGATGACGCCGGCTAGACCCGCGACCGAGGCCGTCGCCATGGTTCGACCGATCCTCAAGTGGGCCGGCGGCAAGCGTCAGCTCCTGCCGACGCTGCGGCGCTACTATCCGGCCACCTTCAGCCGATATCTCGAGCCGTTCCTCGGGAGCGGCGCCGTGTTCCTCGACTGTCACAACCATGGTCTGCTCGACGCGTGCGAGGTCCATCTGTCCGACATCAACGCCGACGTGATCGGGTGTTACCGCATGGTTCGCGACGATGTGGAGGCGGTCATCGAGGCGTTGGGCGCGCTCGAGGCCGGTCACCGCCTGGACGGTCCACGGCACTTCTACGCGATCCGAGACGACCGGTTCAACGCGCTCCGGCGCGACGTGCACGCGTCAGCCGACCCGGCCAGAGCCTACACGGCGTCGCTCGCGGCCATGCTGATCTACCTCAACCGAACGGGCTACAACGGCCTCTTCCGGCTGAACTCGCGGGGCGGATTCAACGTCCCGGTGGGGCGGTATGCGAGGGTGACGATCTGTGATGCGCCGAACCTCAGACGCCTGTCGGCGGCGCTCCGTCGCCCTGGCTTGACGGTCGAGGTCAGACGGTTCGAAGAGGCGCTTGGCGAGGGGCGGGCTGGTGATTTCGCGTATCTCGATCCTCCCTACGCCCCGGTCAGCCGCACGGCGCATTTCACGTCGTACACTGCGTCGAGGTTCGGCCCCGACGAACAGGCCCGGCTGCAGCAGGCGGTCGTGGGACTCGCCAGGCTCGGTGCGTCGGTGCTGCTCAGCAATTCGGTGGCGCCCGACATCCGTCGGCTCTACGCGGACAACGTCGAGGCGCGATCGGTGGGCCTCAAGGCGAAGAAAGTCGACGCGCGCCGGGCCATCAACTCGCGCGCGTCGCGCCGTGGCGCCGTGCGCGAGTATCTCATCACGAACATCGTGTAAACTGATGCGAAAGAAGGATTCTTTTCTGCGGAGCCCTGAGCGCGAGCGGCGGCCGTGAGCGTCGTGAGCGCGCAGCCAGCACGCTTGGTCGAGCCGGACTGGGGTTGAATTGAACGCAGGCGTTGATTCGGCAGCGCCTGCGGCTGCTGCCGAGCGCGAATGCGCGAGGCAGCCGCGAGCGGGGGTGGGGCCCCGCGAGCATTCAAAAAAGAGAGGTTCGCATGACGAGGGCACGCATCGGGTTGACGCTCGGGGCGTTCGTGCTGGGCCTGACGGCCGTGTCGGCGGTCGGCTACGCGCAAACCGGCCGGCTCAAGGGCAAGGTCGTCGACGCCGACAACAAGCCGGTGGAAGGCGCAACGATCCTGATGGAAAGCAAGGAGATGAACCGGAAGATCACCACCAAGACCGACAAGCGTGGTGAGTACACCCAGTTCCTCGCGCCCGGGCCGTACAGCGTCACCGCCAGCAAGGGCAATCTCAGCCAGACCTTCGACGTCAGGCTCAGCATCGACGAAAAGGAGCAGAACTTCACGCTCAAAGCTGGCAGCAGCGGCGGAGGGTCAGACGCGGACCGCAAGAAAGCGGAAGCCGAGCTGGCCGCCGTCAAGGCGACTTTCGAGCAGGGCGTCGCATTCAGCAACGAAGGAAAGTTCGACGAGGCCATCGCGAAGTTCAACGAGGTCCTCGTGAAAGTGCCCAAGTGCATCGAGTGCCAGAACAACATCGCGGCCGTACACATGCGGAAGAAGGAATACGACGCGGCGGAAGCGGCGTACAAGAAGTCGCTCGAAATAAGTCCGAGCTCGGCTGAAGCCTACATGGGCCTTGCCAATGTGTACAACGCGCAGAAGAAGTTCGATCAGGCCAGCGAGGCCGGCGCGCAGGCGCAGAAGCTGCTGGCGGCGGGGGGGACAGGGGCAGCCGGAAGCGGCGTCAATGCGTCGGCGGTCTTCAACCAGGGCGTCATCGCGTGGAACGCCGGCAAGATCCCCGACGCGCAGAAGCTCTTCGAGCAGGCCGTCGCCGCCGATCCGAAGATGGCAGAAGCGCACTACTGGCTCGGCATGGCGAACGTGAACCAGGGCAAGCTGCCCGAAGCCGTCAAGTCCTTCGAGGAATACCTGAAGCTCGACGCGTCGGGGCAATACGCGGAACAGGCAAAGGGCATGTTGGCGGCGATTAAGAAATAGTTCATGATTCGTGGTTCGGGGTTCTTGGTTCGTCGTTCTAGGTTCGGAGTTCATGGTTCACGGTTGGCGTTCGCAGCCCCGGCGAACCCGAACGACGAACCATGAACCGCGAACCTGAACCAAGAACCACGAACGCCGAACCGCGAACGGACGCAATGTCTATTGCCAGCAACTTGGCCGAGGTTCGTGGACGCATCGCCGAGTCCGCCCGGCGGGCCGGGCGGCCGGCAACCGACATCACGCTCGTCGCGGTCTCGAAAACGTTCGGGGCCGATCGCGTGCGCGAGGCGTGGGACGCGGGCCAGCGCGAGTTCGGCGAGAACAAAGTTCAGGAAGGCCTGCAGAAGATCGCAGACACGGCCGATATCTCGGCAAGGTGGCATCTCATCGGCCACCTGCAGTCGAACAAGGCAAAAAAAGCGGCTGCATCGTTTGCGTGCATCCAGTCGGTGGACTCGGTCGAGCTGCTTCAACGGCTCGACGACGCCGCGGCCGCGCGGCCGCCGGGAAGCTCTCCGGTGGAAGTGCTGGTGCAAGTCGACTTCGCGGGGGAAGCGACGAAGTTCGGCGCGCGCCCGGAGGATGCCGCGCGCACGGTTCGAGCGGGGGTCGAAGCCAGGCACGTCAGGCTCGCCGGGCTGATGCTGCTCCCGCCATGGAGCGATGACCCGGAGAGGTCGCGACCCTGGTTCGTTCGTCTTCGGGAGTTCCGGGATCAGCTGGCGCGGGATGCCGTGCCGCCTTCTGCGCTCCGGCACTTGTCGATGGGCATGAGTCACGATTACGAGGCCGCCATCGACGAAGGAGCCACGATCATACGGGTCGGCACGGCGATATTCGGCGCCCGACCGGCGCCAGAGGCTGTCTCGATGGCTCCACGACAGAAGAGCCACTGAAAACAGACTGTCGTAAGTAGAAACCGGCGCCAGCGGAGCGTGCGCTGGCAGGTCGTGGGGGTGGGGCCCCACGACAAACCAAGAGAAGAGGACCTGATGTTCGACCGCACGAACCCGCCTGCCAGCACGTCAGCCGCGAGCGCCGGATCATCGCCGGCCGAGCGCGTGATGCGGATCGCGCCGCTCGATCTCAAACAGCAGCGCTTCCGCACCCAGTTGCGCGGGTTCGACCGCACCGAAGTCGTAGCCTTCCTCACGGAAGCGGCCGACGACTACGAGCACGCGCTGCGCGAGATCGACCGCCTCCGGCAGGATCTCGTGCGGCAGGAAGGGCTGCTCGTCGAGCACCGCGAGCGCGAGACCAACCTGCGCAATACGCTCCTGACCGCGCAGCGGCTCGCGGACGAGATCAAGGAGTCGGCGCAGACCGAGTCCAAGCTCATCATTCGTGAGGCGCAGGGACGCGCCGACCTGCTGCTCCAGAAGGCGCAGGGCCGCCTCGAGGAAGTCGAGCGGGACATCAACGAGCTGCGCCTTCGCCGGCGCGACGTCGAGGGATCCCTCGAAGGGTCCATCCAGGCGCTCTACCGGGCGCTCGAGTTCATTCGCGAGCAGGATCGGTCCGACGACAAGGTGCTGCTCCACCGTCCGCGCCAGGCCGACGCACCCGCAGTAGCAGCGCCCACACCGTGGCCTGCCGAGGCCCCGCGGGCCGCTGACGAGCGCGCTTAGTCGCCACCAGAGGCACCAGGGCACTCAGGCACCCCGGCACCTTGCTAGTCCTGCGCCACTGCCGCCAACTGATCACCTGCGCCGGCCCTGCGCCGCGGAGAGGGGCCGACCAGGGCCGGCTCGAGATCGTCACCGACGGTGCGCTCGCGACATCCGGCGAGCGAATCGTCTTTGCCGGGCGGACCGCAGACCTCGAGCGCGCGGTCACACTCCCCGCAGACGCACGCGTCATCGACGCGCACGAGTGGTCCATCCTCCCAGGCCTGGTCGACGGCCACACCCACGCGGTCTTTGCCGGCGACCGGCGATCGGAGCTTCAGAGACGACTCGCGGGCGAGACCTACGCGAGCATCGCCGCCTCGGGCGGCGGCATCGTGTCGACTGTGACCGCGACGCGGGCAGCCACAGAGGACGACCTGACGGTCCAGGCGCGGGCGAGGCTCGACGCCATGCTCGCCTGCGGCACGACGACCTGCGAGATCAAGAGCGGCTACGGCCTCGACCTCGAGACCGAGTTGAAGATGCTCCGCGCCATTCGACGCCTGGACGAATCGCATCCGATGGACGTCGTCGCGACCTTCATGGGTGCGCACGAGGTGCCAATCGAGCATCGGCCTCACCGCGAGCGGTACATCGACCTCGTCATCGGCGAGATGATCCCGGCCGTCGCGTCGGCGGGGCTGGCGGACTGGTGCGATGTGTTTTGCGAGACCGGCGTCTTCTCCGCCACGGAATCCCGGACGATACTCGAGGCGGGCCAGCGCGCCGGCCTGAAGGCGCGCATCCATGCCGACGAGCTGGGCGCGAGCGGCGGATCGCAGGTGGCCGCCAGCGTCGGCGCGCGGTCCGCAGACCACCTCATCTTCGTCCCGCCCGACGGGATCGCCGCGATGGCCCGGGCCGGGGTGGTCGCGACGCTGCTCCCGAGCGCCGCCTTCTATCTCAAGCTCGGACGCTTCGCGCCGGCGCGCGCGTTGATTGACGCGTCGGTGCCGGTTGCGATCGCGACCGACCTCAACCCCGGCGGCGGGTTCTCGCCGTCGATGCCCTTCGCGATGACGCTCGCCTGCTTTGCGATGGACCTGACGTTCGAGGAAGCGCTGACCGCCGCAACCATCAACGCCGCGTGGTCGCTCGATCGAGCCCACGACGTGGGCAGCCTCGAGCCCGGCAAGCTGGCCGACGCGGTCATCGTGCACGGCGAGGCCACCAATCTGCTGCACGTCAATCATGGGACAACCAACGCCATCGCCGGAGTGCTCAAGCGAGGGACGATTGTCGCAGGGGACCTGGTGACCGCATGACGCTGACGCACAGGTCCGTGAAGGCGCTTCTCGAAGACTTCCGATCCTCGGCGCCCACGCCGGGTGGCGGCTCAGCCGCGGCGCTGACCGGAGCAGTGGGCGCGTCCCTACTTGCCATGGTCGCCGGCCTGCCGAAGCCTCGCGCGTCGGCCGACGCGGATCTGCAGAGACTTCGCGACTCGGGTGAGCGCTGCACCGCGCTGGCGATTGAGCTCGAAGCGCTGGTGGACCGTGACAGCGAGGCATATGAACTGGTCGTCGGCGCGTATCGGCTGCCGAAAGGTACCGACGAAGACAAGGCGATCCGCGCGACGCGTATTCAGGAGGCGCTCAAGGCGGCCATCGCCGCCCCCCTCGACGTGATGCGCGCGTGCAGCGCGGCGATTGCCGAGGGACCCGTGCTGCAGGCACACGGCAACCCGAATGCGTCGAGTGATGTGCAAGTCGGGCTGGAGCTGCTCCGCGCCGGCCTGCGGGGCGCGCGGTTGAACGTGGAGATCAACCTCGGCAGCGTGAAGGATCCAGCCTATGTCGCCGACGTCGCCGGCGAGATCGGTCGGCTCAGTGAATCTGATGCAGCAGGCGTTCCCAGCGCGTCTTCGTGAAGAAATGGGTCACGACTGAGAACAGTCTGCCGATCGTGGCGCCGAGACCGCTGTCGGCGAAGTCCTCGCGATCCGACTCGTAGGACCAGTAGATCATCAGCGCCTTGCCCTTGACGTAGTTCCTCGGCAGAAAGCCCCAGTAACGGCTGTCCTGCGAGTTGTCTCGGTTGTCGCCCATGACGAAGTACTGACCGGCTGGAACGGTGACGGGCCCGTAGCGCTCGCGCACGTCAACCGACGTCACCTCCGATCTGTCGGATGCCGGCGTGAGGAAATGGACGTAGGGCTCGTCGAGCGGCTGACCGTTGACGTAGACCTTCTTGGCGCGCAGTTCGATCGTTTCGCCCGGCAGGCCGATCACGCGCTTGATGAAGTCGCGTTCCGGCTCCTCAGGGTACTTGAAGACCACGATGTCGCCGCGCGCGACCTCACGGACCGGCAGCAGCGACCGATCGAGGGGCGTAGTCGGGCCGAACACGAACTTGTTCACCAGCAGGTGGTCGCCGATGAGCAGGTTGTTCTCCATCGAACCGGTCGGGATCTTGAACGCCTGCACGACCCACGTGCGTACGAAGAGCGCCAGAATCACGGCGATCACGATCGACTCGAAGTACTCGCGGACGGTCGATTTGCGGAAGTTGGCTGGCATCTACTCTTGCCCCACTTTGAGCACGGCCAGAAAGGCCTCTTGGGGGATCTCGACCCTGCCGACGCGCTTCATGCGTTTCTTCCCTTCTTTCTGCTTCTCGAGCAGCTTGCGCTTCCGGCTGATGTCGCCGCCGTAGCACTTTGCCAGCACGTTCTTGCGCAGCGCCTTGACCGATTCCCGCGCGATGATGCGGCTGCCCACCGCGGCCTGGATCGCGACCTCGAACATCTGGCGGGGAATCAGCTCGCGCATCTTCGAGGCCAGCGCGCGGCCGCGTGTGTAGGCCATATCGCGGTGCACGATGGTCGACAGCGCGTCGACCGGCTCCTCGTTCACGAGGATGTCGAGCTTGACGAGCGGCGACTCCCAGTAGCCGGTCACGTGATAGTCGAGCGACGCATAACCGCGCGAGAGGGTCTTCAGACGATCGTAGAAGTCGAGCACGACCTCGTTGAAGGGGAGCTCGTAGGTGATGAGGACGCGATCGGACGACAGGTACTCGATGCCCTTCTGCACCCCACGCTTGTCCTGACAGAGCGAGAGGATCCCGCCGACGTGCTCCGACGGCGTGAGGATCATCGCCGTGATCACCGGCTCCTCGAACTTCTCGATTCGGCCCGTGTCTGGCAGTTTTGCGGGGCTGTCGATCTCGTGGACCTGCCCATCGGTCGTCGTCACGCGATAGAGGACGCCCGGCGCGGTCGTCACCAGGTCCTGGTTGAATTCGCGCTCGAGCCGTTCCTGGACGATCTCCATGTGCAGCAGGCCGAGAAAGCCGCAACGGAAACCGAAGCCGAGGGCCGCCGACGTCTCGGGCTCGAAGAAGAACGACGCGTCATTCAGCCGCAGCTTTTCGAGCGACTCGCGCAGCTGCGCGTACTCGCTGCCTTCGACCGGGTAGAGCCCGGCGAACACCATGGGCTTACTGACCTTGAAGCCGGGAAACGGTTCGGCCGTGGGCCGTGCTGCCTCGGTGATGGTGTCGCCAATCTGCGCGTCGGTGACCGTCTTGATCGCCGCAAACACGAACCCGACCTCGCCGACGCCCAGCTCCGTCGCAACCGTTGGCTTCGGAGAGAACGTACCGACCTGCTCGACGTCGTACTCCTGCCCCTTGGCCATCAACCGGATCTTCATGCCCGGCCGGATGACGCCGTCGAGCACGCGCGTGAGGATGATCACGCCGCGATAGGCGTCGTACCACGAATCGAAGATAAGGGCCTTGAGCGGAGCATCTGGAATCCCCTCGGGCGCCGGGAGCCGCTTCACGATCGCTTCGAGGATCTCGTGGACGCCGGTTCCTTCTTTCGCGCTCGCCAGGATCGCGTGGCTCGCGTCGAGGCCGACGATATCTTCGATCTGGCGTCTGGCCTCGTCCGGCTGTGCGCCAGGCAGGTCGATCTTGTTGATGACCGGGATGATCTCGAGGTTGTTCTCGACCGCCAGGTAAGCGTTGGCCAGCGTCTGTGCCTCGACACCCTGCGAGGCGTCCACCAGCAGCAGCGCGCCCTCGCACGCGGCGAGCGACCGCGTCACCTCATAGGAGAAATCGACGTGCCCCGGCGTATCGATCAGGTTGAGGATGTACACCTGTCCGTCATCGGCCGTGTAGGTCAGCCGGACGGCGTGCGCCTTGATCGTAATCCCGCGTTCGCGCTCGAGGTCCATGGTGTCGAGGACCTGCGCCTCCATCTCGCGTGCCTGGAGCGCACCCGTCAGCTCGAGAAAACGGTCCGCCAGTGTCGACTTGCCGTGGTCGATGTGGGCGATGACGGAGAAGTTGCGGATGTTGCGCGGATCCATTTAGTGGGAGCAGATGATTATAGCTTGGCCAGGCTCAAGGCTCAGGGCTCAGGGCTCAGGGCTAGAGCTTTCTGCCAAGAGCTTCCGATCTGAGTCGGACAGCGTGCTCTTCCCTGAGCTTTGAGTCCTGAGCCTTGAGCCTACCTCTGCTCCATCGCCACAAATCGCTGCGGATACGACGGGCCGATGTAGTCGGTTCGAGGACGGATGAGCCGGTTGTTGGCGTACTGCTCCAGGCAGTGCGCGGTCCAGCCGGAGATCCGGCTCACGGCGAAGATCGGGGTGAACAGTTCGATTGGGATACCGAGCGTGTAGTAGGTCGATGCCGAGTAGAAGTCGACGTTGGGATAGAGCTTCTTCTCGCCGGTAACGAGCTGCTCGATGCGCCGCGACATCTCGAACCAACGGGTGTTGCCGGCGCGCTTGCCGAGCTCCTCCGACATCCGGCGAAGATGCGTCGCGCGCGGATCTTCAGTCCGGTACACACGATGGCCGAATCCTGGAATCTTGACCTTGCGCGCCAGCTTGCCGCGGATCGCATCGTCGATGCGCTCGGGGCTCGCGTCCTGGCCGATCTCGATGAGCAACCGCATCACGTCGGCATTCGCGCCGCCGTGCAACGGGCCCTTGAGCGCCCCGATGGCTCCGACGATGGCGGAGTGGATGTCGGTGAGGGTCGCGGCGGCGACGCGCGCCGCGAAAGTCGACGCGTTCAACTCGTGATCGGCGTGCAGTACCAGCGCGATGTCGAACGCATGCGTCGAGAGGGCGTTCGGCCGCGTGCCGGTCAGCATGTAAAGAAAGTTCGCCGCGTGCCCGAGCGCCGGGTCCGGCAGGATCGGCCCGCCACCCGCCTGCAGCCGGCCGTAGGTCGCGACGAGGCTCGCGAGCTGAGCGGTCAGCCCCACCGCCTTGCGGTAGTTCGCCTGCGACGAATTGTCCGAGGCTTCCGGGTCGAAATGGCCGAGGACCGACGTCAGCGTGCGCAAGGCGTCCATGCCGTCGGATGACGGCAGCTGCTTCATAAAGCGCAGGATCGGCTCGCCGAGCGGGCGGGCGGCCGCGAGCTGCGACTGCAGGTCGCCGAGCTCCGCGCGATTCGGCAGGCGCCCATGCCACAGCAGGTAGCAGACCTCCTCGAACGTCGCGCCCTGCGCCAGGTCGTGGATGTCGTACCCGTAGTACGCCAGGACGCCACGATCGCCGTCGAGGTAGCAGATGGCGGACGTCGCGGCCACGACGTCTTCGAGGCCGGCCTTGGGCTTCGCATCGGTGGTCATAGGGCGATCATATCAGCGCCTGCGGCTAGATAGCGGCCACGCGTCGCGCCAGCGGCTTGTAAAGCAGCCCCACGATCATCCCGTAGAGCGAGAACTCGGCGATGAAGTCGATCATCCAGGCGACGAGGAGCGTGCCCGAAACTGGCCAGACCATGTACTGCCAGATCGCCGCGAAGCAGCACAGCATGATGCCGACGAGCACTCCGAAGCGCAGTCCTTCCTGCACACCCGTCCCGCCCTCGTAACCCTTCGCATAGGCATACGCGAACGCAAAGAAGCCCACGAGCGCAAAGATGAAGCCGATGGGCAGAATCGCGCTGGCCTGTTCTTCGGGCCGCATGACGGCGCGATGCTGCACGTAGATGCCCGTGAGCAGCACGGCATGGACCAGGTAGGACACGCCCAGATACACGACCCAGGTCGCCACCGCCGCCAGCGCTACGCGAGGGAGATTCATGGCCGCTCCTTCCTGAAAAACAGTCAGTGGAGCGGCACTATACCTCAGTCTCGGGGCTCAGGGCTCAGGGCTTAGGGCTCAGGCAAAGCATGATGCCCCTAGAGATCAGCATGCTCTCCCTTGAGCCTTGAGCCCTGAGCCGCTATTTCGCGACTTCGGGTTCCTGGATCATGTGCTCGTCGGTGAACTGCTGGAGGATCGAGAGGAGTCCTGTGTAAAGGAAGCCGACCTGAAAGAGCATCAGAAACGGCAGCGTGCCGTAAATTTGATTCGAAAGGGCATAGAAGACCGTGGCGGTGAAGTACAGGCCGAGCGCCAGCTCGACGAGCGGCTGGATGCCGACCGACTGGTGGTATTTCTTCCCGGCCCACTCGTCGCCGCTCCGCTCGATGCCGTACTTCGGCGTGCGCTCGAACTCGCTCTGCTTGCCGAACATCGCCTCGAGCACGGCCCGCGTGTTGTTCACGCAGAGGCCGATGCCGATCGACATCAGGAACGGCAGATACTTGAGCCGCTGTTTCCAGTCCGGGTACAGCTCGCGCTGCGAGACGATGTAGAAGTTGCCAACCGACGCCGTCGCGGCCAGGAAGAGCGGCACGTCGATCAACATCATCTCCGACCATCCCATGCTGTACCGCACCACCATCGCTGGGAACATCAGCAGCGAGAGCAGCGACATGAGCAGGTAGTTGAAGTTCGCCGACAGGTGAAAGAACGCCTCGGCCTTGACGGCGAGCGGCTGAGACGAGCGCAGGATGCGGGGCATCAGCTTCATGCAGGTCTGAATCGACCCCTTCGCCCAGCGGTGTTGCTGCGACTTGAACGAATTCATCTCGACCGGCACCTCCGCCGGCGAGACCAGATCCGGCACGAAGATGAAGCGCCACCCTCTGAGCTGCGCGCGGTAGCTCAGGTCGAGGTCCTCGGTCAGTGTGTCGTGCTGCCAGCCGCCGGCATCGCCAATCGTCTCGCGGCGCCAGACTCCTGCAGTGCCGTTGAAATTGAAGAAGCAGCCGGCGCGGTTCCGGCCGCCGTGCTCGAGCACGAAATGCGCGTCGAGGAGGATCGACTGGATCCGGGTCAGCAGCGAGTAGTCGCGGTTGAGATGCCCCCAGCGCGTCTGGACCATGCCTACCTTGGGGTCGCTCTCGAAGTAGCCGAGCGTGCGCAGCAGGAAGTCCTTCGGAGGAACGAAATCGGCGTCGAAGATCGCGATGAACTGGCCGGAGGCCTCCTTCAGGCCGGCTTCGAGCGCACCTGCCTTATAGCCCGTGCGATCGACGCGGTGCAGATACTTGATGTCAAAGCCGCGCCCGGCGTACCGGCGCACGGCGAGCTCGGAGATATCGGTGGTCTCGTCCGTCGAGTCGTCCAGAACCTGGATCTCGAGCAGCTCACGGGGATAGTCGATGTCGCAAACCGCATCGATCAGCCGGTCCGCGACATACATCTCGTTGAAGATGGGAAGCTGGATGGTGACCCTCGGCAGCACCTGCGGCGGTGGCAGCTGGGGCGGCACGTTGCCCTTGTGTTTCATGTAAAGATACACAAGGTAATAGCGGTGCCAGCCGTAGATGGCAAGGATGCTCAGAACAAAAAAATACAGGACGAGAATCAGCGTCTCAGTAAGCGACATAGATTAATGAATCCGCCAACCTGCACAATCCTTCATATTAGTGCCGAGCTGGCGCCAAAGTCAAAAAAGTCGGGTGAATGACTCGCGCCGAGCTGCACACCCTTCTCGCTGACGTTCGTTCCGGCACCCTTACGCCAGAGGTCGCGCAGGACCGCCTCCTTCAATATTTGCGCCAGGCACCATTCGAAGACTTGGGGTTCGCTCGCGTCGACCACCATCGTGCGCTCCGTCAGGGATGCCCGGAAGTGGTTTTTGGGCCTGGTAAAACGCCTGCACAGGTCGCCGCCATCGCCGAGCGCATCGTCAACGGGGGGCACAGCCTGCTTGTAACCCGCACGGATCGGCTGGCGTTCGAGGCCGTGTCGGAGCGTGTCACCAAGGCAAAATTCCACGAGCTGGCCAGAACCATTACGCTCGCGCTTGGCGAGCTGCCGCCCGGACGCGGCACCATCGTTGTCGCCGCCGCCGGAACGGCTGACTTGCCTGTCGCGGAGGAGGCCGCAGTGTCGGCTGAGCTCATGGGCAATACGGTCGATCGCCTGTACGACGTGGGGGTTGCCGGGATCCACCGGCTCCTGGCCGAACACGCGCGTCTGATGGCGGCGCGCATCATCATCGCCGTCGCCGGGATGGAAGGGGCGCTGCCGAGCGTCATCGGCGGCCTGGTCAGCGTTCCTGTCATCGCCGTCCCCACAAGTGTGGGGTACGGTGCCAGCTTTGGCGGCCTCACAGCCCTGATGGCCATGCTCAACAGCTGCGCGAGCGGCGTGTCGGTCGTCAATATCGACAACGGCTTCGGCGCGGCGGCCGTCGCGAGCGCGATCAATCATTTGGATTGATAAGAGGTTCAAGAAGTTCAAGGGGTTCAGGAGTTCAAGGGGTTCATGACCTAGAACCTCTTGAACCCTCCTGAACCTATTGGTAGTGCTCAAGTCTGAATTGACTGAGCCAAAAAGAAAAGGCCGGACGTTTCCGCCCGGCCCCCCTTGCCTCGCCTTACCAAACCAGACCATGCCCCGCCTCACCGTGCCTTGGCACATACCGTTCATTATACGGCGATGCGCTGTCGGTTCTCCGCTGCTTCGAGCAGCGCGATAACTTCCTCCAGCTCCCAAACGTGATCGCTGACACCAGCTTCCATTGCTGGCGTGACTTTCAGCGTCTTGTGAATGCGGCAGAAGTTGTAGTGCATGTAGTACAACGCGATGGACGCGACATGGTTTTCCAGCTTTTTGCTGAACGCATTCGTCAGGCGCGTAAAGCGGCGCATGGACATTCTCATGGTGAGATTCTGCCGCTCAACGTACGACGTCGAAATGTGCTTCGGATTCGGCGCACCGATTATGACCTCCGTCGTGCTGCTCACAATCTTCGCCGGGCTGTATCGCTTCTCGGCGCCTGGTTCGTTGCCGTAGACCTTCGTCAACGTCGCGTAGTCGATCTCATTGTTGAAGGCGCTCTCAACCGCTTCAAGGTACACCCGCAGTCCGTCAGTGGTGAGCTGAACGCGACGCGAGAGACGATCCGCCAAGTCATGCACGAACTCATACGCAGTACCAAGGTCGCGCGGTCCAACGCGCCATGACGGTACGAGCTTCGTGTCGGCATCGATTGCAACCCATGTCCAGACATCGCCAAAGCCGAACTGACCGCGCTTCTTTTCAGGAACGTTCTTAGCTTTCGCGTAGACGTAGGACCAGCATTCATCGGCCTGCACTCGACGGCACGGCAAATTCCGAAGGACGCGATCCTGATAGGCAGAGCACACGCCGCCGAGATCGACCAGCAGCTTGAGGACTGTCGGCATCGACACGTTCGTCAGCCGAACCGTCGACCGGAGGCTGTTCCCCTCGACCAAGGCGTTCATGACCGCCACGCGCTGTGCTCTCGTCAACCGTTTCATACTTTACATTATGCTTGCTTGTCCGTCTCATGTCAAGCGATATATACGCATGGAGCATACGTTTATGCGCGTATACGGGAAGTCATGGATCGTACAACTAGCTGATTTTTGTTGACGTTACGGGGCGGGGCGGTAGAATGGAGGAGGTTGTTGGGGAGAGTCGGCTAATTCTCTCTTCCTATCGCTTATCAGGCGATTGCTCTTCTCCGGACCTCCCTGGCCTGCACCATGGAGCGGAATTGCTAGCCGTTTGAGCTACCCAACGTCGCATCGGGGAACGTCCCCCGAATCTTTACAGGCCTAAACTTGGAGTTTGGGCCTGTTCAGTTTCTGGCCGAAATACCTCGCGCCCCTTCGCCGTAAGGCGGTAAATCGTCTGAGGCTTGCCGTGCGCGTAGGCGCGTTCAGCCTCAAATAGTTCTCTGAACTCACCCAGGCCAACAGCTCTCGCGCGCTTACCCCACGCCGCGACGGTCGGCGGTAGGCTCTTTGGCCCTTTTACTCCCAAGAGTTTCACCATGTCTTCGGTACCCAAGCCTCTGTCACCTGCGGCGTGGAGTTGCAAGAAGGCGTGGTAATGACCGTTGCTGAAGACTGCACGAGCTGGTGCCTTCGCACGCGGACGCGACGAAGCCGGATCGGGTGGAAGATGGATCTCGCGAGGTAAAAACGGAGATTGCAGTGCCGCGCCAGGAAACATCGCGTCGGCGATGCGGGACTGCTTGTAGAGTTGTACGAGGCGGACGGCATCCTCGGCGGTTTCGACCTCAACCACCGCATCATCGCCGAGCAGAACGCGCATTAAGCGGCCCATGACCCGTATGAGCCATAGGATACACCATGCGCGGGTCGCGGCGATCCACTAAAATTTAATGGCGCGCTACTTTTTCTGCCAGCGGGCGCTGGCGGCGGTTTTCGCAATGGCCGTTCGCCGGGTACTGGAGAGCGACTTGGCGCGACCGACACCGCCCTGTCTGGCTTTGGTCTTAGCGGTTGAGATGGTCCCGATCGTGCGCGTATCAATGTTCTGGTCGTCGTCACCGATCGCGGCGCGCGCAATCGCCACAGCTCTGGAATTTACGTCGCGCGGGAGTCGCTTGAGAATCTTGGCCACGGAGCGATTGTCGCACGACCGCAGCACGCCGAGGACCGATTACGCTATCGTGACTTGATCACTACCAACCTATTGAACCCGTTGAACCTGTCGTCTCGATGAGCTATACTCAGCGATTGCCCTGTCGAGCCTGACGCTCACCAGTATTTCTAAGGTCTCATGCACGCCGGTGCCCTGAGGGCGCTCGAATACGACCGGATCGTCGAGGCGGTGCGCCGCTTCGCACAGACGCCGCCCGGTGCGGCGCGTCTGGCGAAGCTGCAGCCGCTCACTGACACCCGTGCGGTCACGGCCGCTCTGGCCGCGACGGCCGAAACGACAGGCTTTCTGCGCGACGGCGAGATCGGACTGCAGGCGCCCGAGGATCTCGACGCGCTGCTCATGTCGCTCGCGGTCGAGGGCCGCGTCCTCGAGCCGCAGTCGCTCGTCAACGTTGCGGCGTTTCTGGCGTCGGTCGACGTAACGTGCAGCGCCTTGCGGAAGGTCAGGAGTGGTTTTCCCCTGCTCGCCGCGATCGCCGAGACGGCTGCCTCGTTTCAACAGGAGATCGCCGACATCCTGCGCAAGATTGGTCCGGCGTTCGACGTCGTCGATGATGCGAGCCCCGAACTGGCGAACCTGCGCGATCGTCTTCGCAAACAGCGGGCGCGGCTGCGCGGGACGCTCGAATCCTACCTTCGCGGCCGGGATACGTCGAAGTACCTCCAGCAGCAGATCGTCACCGATCGCAACGGCCGGTACGTCCTCGTCGTCCGCAGCGAACATCGGACCGCGATTCCGGGAATCGTGCACGGAAGCTCCGGGAGCGGCGCCAGCCTGTTTCTCGAGCCACTCAGCACGGTCGAGATCAACAACGACATCGTCGCGCTCGAGCAGCAGGAGGCGGAAGAGGTCCGGCGGATCCTGCTCGCCTTGGCCGACGCTCTCAGGCGGCGCGCCCTGGACCTGCAGCGGACGGTTGACGCGGCCACCGAGCTGGACGTTCTGCAGGCGAGCGCACGGTTCTCGATGCTCGTCGACGGGATTCGGCCTGAGCTTGCGAGCGATGGACGGCTCGAGCTCCGGGCAGCACGGCACCCGTTGTTGATTCCGGCGGTGCGGCGACATCTGGGGAGCGCGGCCGATGAACCGAGTGCGCCGGACCAGGACACCCGAGTCCACGGCTCCGAGAAGAGTCCTGTTCCTGTGGACGTCCTGATCATTCCTCCGGTGCGCGTGCTCGTGGTGACGGGGCCGAACACGGGTGGCAAAACAGTCGCCCTCAAGACGGCGGGACTCCTCCCGTTGATGGCGCAGACGGGGCTGCTCGTCCCCGCCGCCGAAGGCACCCAGGTGCCGGTGTTCCGCTCGCTCTTTGCCGACATCGGCGACGAGCAGTCGATCGCCGCGAGCCTGAGCACGTTCTCGGGCCACATCGCCAACATCGTGGAGATGGACCGCGCGCTGACGCTGCCGGCGCTCGTGCTGCTCGATGAAGCAGGCGGCGGGACCGACCCGAACGAGGGCGGTGCGCTCGCCATGGCGATAATCGGCCACTTCCGCGTCCGCGGCGCGATGGTGGTGGCGACGACGCACTACGATGCGCTGAAGTCGTACGCGGTGACGACCGAGGGGGTGACGCCGGCGGGGTTCGGCTTCGATCCGGTCACGTTCGCGCCGACCTATCGGCTGAACTACGGCGCGCCCGGCAGCAGCCTGGCGCTCGAGATTGCGACGCGGCTCGGCCTGCCGGACTCGATCATCAAGAGCGCGCGGCAGCATCGCGGCGTCCGCGAGGCGCAGCTCGCCGAACATCTCGCGAAGGTCGAGCGTGACATCCAGTCGCTCGAACACGAGCGGCGGCTGGCGGCGCGCGAGCGCGCGGCACTCGAAGAGACCGCGACGAAGATGCAGGCGCGTGAACAGGACCTCCGCAACCGCGAGGAGACGTTCCGCCGCCGGCTCGACGAACGCATCGAAGATCGCCTGCGCGACGCCCGACGCCAGATCGACGCGGTGGTCGAGACGTTGAAGGTGCGCACGGAGGCAATGGCTGCCGACGCCGAGCGCCGCTCCGCGCCGCGACTCGTCATTCCGACGGGCGAGACCGGCGCGGCGCGCGCCGAGGCCCGCGCCGCCGTCGAGGCGATCGCCGCAAGGCTCCGCGTTCGGGATTCGGAGGCAGACACGGCGAAACCGACGCCGGTCTCGGCGCAGGAGCTTCCAGGGAAGGCGCCTGCCATCGGGGACCGCGTCAAGGTGGGCGCGCTCGGGCTCGAGGGCATCGTGCAGGCCCTGCACGACCGCGAGGCCGAAATCGATGTGCGGGGCAAGCGGCTGCGCGCCCGCCTCGACGAGTTGCGGGTCCTCGTGCCGGCAGGCGTCGGTCCCGCTCAACCTGGCAAAGTTCGTGTCCATGTCGAGCTCCAGCCGCGGGAAGGGTCTTTGACCGAGCTGAACGTGATCGGGTGCAACGTCGATGAGGCGCTGTCTCGGGCCGAGAAGTTCCTCGACGAGGCGCTCCTGGCGGAACTGCGAAGCGTGCGGCTGATTCACGGCTACGGCACGGGCCAGCTCCGCCGGGCAATCGCAGGATTCCTGCACGATCACAAGTTCGTGGCGAGTTTTGTATCCGCCCCGCCCGAACAGGGCGGCGGCGGTGTAACAGTCGTCGAATTGAAGGAGTAACTCGTAGTGTGGGACTTTGGTCCCGCGCCAGAAGACATGGCACTCTTCCCCCCAAGCTTCATCGAGGACCTCAAATCGCACGCCGACATCGTGCAGGTGGTCCAGGAGCGCGTGGCGCTCCGGCGCAGCGGCGTTACATGGAAGGGACTGTGTCCGTTTCATGGGGAGAAGACGCCGTCGTTTCACGTCAACGGCGACAAGGGTTTCTTTCACTGCTTCGGGTGCGATGCCAAGGGCGACGTCTTCGAGTTCGTGAAGCTGCACGACAAGATCACGTTTCCCGAGGCCGTGCGGCAGGTCGCCGCACGTGCCGGCGTGACCGTGCCTGAGCCGGAGGATGGTCAGCAGGATCCTGAGAGCAAGCGCGACCGCGAGACGCTGCTCCGCGCTCACGAAGTAGCTGCCGCGTGGTTTCGTGAGCAGTTGGCTGGGTCGCAGGGCGCAGCGGCAAGACGCCTGCTCTCGACCCGGGGTGTGACGCCAGCGACGATCGAGCTCCTGGGCATGGGCTATGCACCAGCCTCGCGAGAGGCGCTCAAAACCAAGCTCCTCCGCGAGGGGTTCGAGCCGCAATCGCTCGTGCGGACTGGGCTCGTAACTGAACGCGAGGGAGGAATGCTCATCGATCGGTTTCGGAACCGGCTGATGATCCCGATCGCCAGAGACAACGGCGCCATCATCGCGTTCGGGGGCCGGGCCATGGACGACTATCCCCCGAAGTACCTGAACTCACCCGAGACGCCGATTTATGTCAAAGGGCGCACGCTTTACGGGCTTCATCTGAGCAAGGCCGCCATCGTCAAGGTGAAGCACGCCGTGATGGTCGAAGGGTATTTCGACGTTGCGCAGGCGCTCCAGGGCGGCATCCCGAACGTCGTCGCCTCTTCCGGGACCGCGCTGACGCCGGCACAGGCCCGGCTGCTGAAACGTTTCGCATCGAAGGTCGTCCTAAGTTTTGACCCCGATGCCGCCGGCAAAGGCGCCGCGGTGCGCTCCTCTGAGCTCCTGGTTGCCGAGGGCTTCCAGGTCAACGTCGCGATGATGCCCGCCGGGGACGATCCCGACACGTTCATCCGACGCGAAGGTGGCGCCGCATATGCGGAAAAACTGCAGTCTTCCCGTCAATACCTCGAGTACTTGCTCGATCAGGCGGCCGTCGGACAGGATTTGCAGCGGGACGAGGACCGACGGGCATTCCTGAGCCGCATGCTCGAGGTCGCCGCGCGTATTCCGGACGCTGCCGCCCGTGACCAGTTTGCAGACAGGTTGGCCCACAAAGCCAGGATTACGGAAGAGGTCGTGAGGGCCGAAATCAAGAAAGCCGCCGTGAAACGCGAGACGGCGGTGGCAGTCCTGGACCGGCCTGCGGTGGGCCTGGACCAGGTCAAAACTGCTGAAAAGGGCGTAATTTGGGCCCTCCTGCACGATCCGGCGGCCGGAGCGGCCGCTCTGGGGGAGCTCGAGCGCGAGGATCTGGTCGGGCTGGCGACTGAGCCGATACTGGAGCAGGCCCGGTCCCTGCAGGAATGGCCGACAGGCGCCTTACCACAAGCGCTGCTCGAGCGTCTAACAGATGTAGAGGTCCGGCTGGTCGAGGAGATCGGCCGGCAGACCCACCAGCCCGGTCCCCCGCTCGACTGCGTGAAGGCGCTCAAACGAATGCGCTACAACCGGGAACGGGCCGCGGTCCAGCGTGAGATCGACCGGCTCCAGGAAGAGGGCGCCGCGAATCACGAAACCGAGATCGTCGCCTTGTGGGATCGGAAGAAAACGTTGCTACAGTTGATTGCGGAATCATAAGCGGCATATTTTGCTACGCGCGGAACGAGGACGCTGAGGAGGACACGCCGTTGTCGATCGAAGAAAAATACGATGAAGTGAGACAGCTCATTTCCATCGGCAAGGAAAAGGGGTACCTGCTGTACGACGAGGTCAATGAGCTCCTGCCCGCCGACATCACGTCGTCGGACGAGCTCGATGATCTGTTCAGCACGTTCGGCAGCGCCGGGATCGAAGTCGTCGATTCCGAACAGAAGTACCGCGAAGACAAGCTGCTGGACCGCACCGGAGAAGGGGCCGAGGAGCTCGAGCTCGACCTGACCCCCGGCGCGCTCGACAAGACCAACGATCCCGTCCGCATGTACCTCCGCGAGATGGGCACCGTACCGCTTCTCACCCGCGAAGGCGAGGTCGAGATTGCCAAGCGCATCGAGCGCGGCAAGCTGGCGGTCATCAAGTCGATCTCCCGCACGCCGACGGTCGCCCGCGCGATCATGACGATGGGCGATCAGCTCAAGAACGAGGAGCGAAGCATCCGCGAGCTGGTGACGTTTGTCGATGAAGAGCTGACCGACGACAAGATCGATGACCGCAAGCGTCAGGTGCTGCGGCAGATCGAGGCGGTCAGGAAGTCGTGGATGGGCCTCGAGAAGTGCAAGGAGAAGCTCGAGAAGACGCCGCGCGGCACGACGACCCGCGACAAGCGGAAGTTCCGGCGTGTCCGGTGGGAGGCGCTGCGGGCACGGGTCGAGCTGTCGCAGCTCATCCGTCGCATCGAGTTCACCGAGGCCGTCAAGCGCCGCCTGATCGACCAGATCAAGGAATCGGTCGAGGCCGTGATGCGCGTGCGGCGCGAGATCGACCAGCTCGAGCGGCAGCTCAATCCCAAGAACAAGAAGAGCAGCCGGCTCAAGGAAGAAGAAAAGAAGAACCTGTTCAGGCGTCAGAAGGAGCTCAAGCTCCAGGTCAAGACCATGGCCGACGACCTGGAGGAGACGCCCGATCAGCTGATGCGGACGATCGAGACGATCCAGCGCGGCGAGATCCAGGCCGAGCAAGCCAAGAAGGAACTCGTCGAGGCCAACCTGCGGCTCGTCGTCTCGATTGCGAAGAAGTACACGAACCGCGGCCTGCAGTTCCTCGACCTGATTCAGGAAGGCAACATCGGCCTGATGAAGGCGGTCGACAAGTTCGAGTACCGCCGAGGCTACAAGTTCTCGACGTACGCGACGTGGTGGATCCGGCAGGCCATCACGCGCGCGATCGCGGACCAGGCGCGGACAATCCGCATCCCGGTCCACATGATCGAAACGATCAACAAGCTGATCCGCACGTCGCGAGCGCTCGTGCAGGAGCTCGGCCGCGAGCCGACCTCCGAAGAGATCGCCAAGCGGATGGACATCCCGGTCTCGAAGGTCCGGAAGGTGCTCAAGATCGCGCAGGAGCCCATCTCGCTCGAAACGCCGATCGGGGAGGAGGAAGATTCGCATCTTGGCGACTTCATCGAGGATCGCCAGGTGGTCTCTCCGTCCGACGCCGTGATCAATCTGAACCTGAAGGAACAGACCGACTCGGTGCTGAAGACGCTGACGCCGCGCGAGGAGAAGGTGATCAAGATGCGGTTCGGCGTCGGCGACGGCAGCGAGCACACGCTCGAAGAGGTGGGCCAGAGCTTCGCCGTCACACGCGAACGCATCCGGCAGATCGAGGCCAAAGCGCTGCGCAAGCTGCGCCACCCCTCGCGAAGCCGCAAGCTGCGGGCGTTTCTGGAAGGGCGGACATAGGACGGTCGGGAGTCGGCAGTCGGAAGTCGGGCGTCACAGTCGTTCGTCTGAGTCGGCAATCGACTGCGACTGGCGACTGCCGACCAACGACTGTAGACTGTATTGGGCCCATAGCTCAGCGGTCAGAGCCGCCGGCTCATAACCGGCCCGTCCCAGGTTCGAATCCTGGTGGGCCCACTTCGAGAATTCTGAATTCTGAATGCTGAGTGCTGAAGTAAAGGCGGAAGGAGAAAGGGAGAAGGGCAGACGCCAACGCCTTCCCTTTCTTCTGCCCTGCCAGCGCCAGCGTCTTCGAAATTCAATTCAGCATTCAGCACTCAGCATTCAGCATTTCCCCGATGCTTCCTGACCTCAAACTTCTGATCCAGCTCCAGGAACTCGACTCGAACGCCGAGCGATTGCGCCGGCGGATGGCGGACCTCCCGGCCGCCCAGGCGGCGCTCGATGCGCGGTTGGCGGCCTTGACGGAAACGGTCGCCGGCGTGAAGGAGCGCACCAGCGCCTCACAAGCCGCGCGGCGCGACATCGAAAAAGATCTGGCCGCGGTTCAGACGCGGCTGAGCAAGTACAAAGATCAGTTGATGGAGGTCAAGACCAACAAGGAATACCACGCGATGCAGACCGAGATTACCGCCGCCGAGGGCGTCGTGCGGCGCGAGGAGGATCGTCTGCTCGAGCGGATGGAAGAAGCCGAGACGCTCGCGGCCGAGCTCAAGGCGGCCGAGGCGGCGCTCAAGTCGGGCCAGACGGAACTGACGCGCAGCCGGCAGCAGATGGCGACCGACCAGACGACCACCGAGCAGGACCTGGAGAAAACCAGCGCCGAGCGCGTACAGATCGCCGCCAGCGTGTCGCCCGGGGTGCTCGCGCTCTTCGAACGGGTGTCGAAACACCGCAAAGGGCTGGCGATGTCGGAAGCCAGGGACGGCTTGTGCACCCAGTGCCACGTCAGGCTGCGCCCGCAGGTGTACAACGAGCTTCGCCGCAACGAGAGCGTCATGCAGTGCGAGAGCTGCTCGCGGATCCTGTTCTTCGTCGCCCCCGTTTCCAGCCTCGCCCAGACCCCGGAGGCACAATCTGCACCCGCCGAACCAGGGAGCTAGATCGAACGTTGAACCCCGAACCGCGAACCCAGAACCACGAACGCCGAACCCCGAACCCCGAACCGGCGTCATGATCCGTGCCTACATCGACGGCGGCGCCCGGGGCAACCCGGGGCCGGCGGGCTACGGCGTCCGCATAGAGGACGCCGACGGCGACCTGATCGAAGAGCTCCACGGCGCGCTCGGCATCGCCACGAACAACGTCGCCGAGTACAACGGCCTGCTCGCTGCGTTGCGATGGGCCGTCGATCACGGGGAGCGCGAGCTGCACATCCGATCGGACTCGGAGCTCCTCGTCAAGCAGATGCGCGGGGAGTACAAGGTCAAGAACCCAGCACTTCAGGCCCTCTATGTGCAGGCACGTCTGCTGGTGATGCAGCTCGACAAGGTCACCTTCGAGCACGTCCGCCGTGAGCTGAACAAGGAGGCCGACCGCCTCTCGAATATCGCGATGGACGAAGCCGAACGCGGGTAGCGTCAGGCTTCAGCCGGACCTTCGCAGCGTTCGGATTCAGCCGGACGCTGACGGGCTCGATCACGTTCCTGCTCTGACAAAGGCAACGGCTCGGCCATCGGGGGAGAGGGATGGCTGCACACAACTCACGCCGTCGCACGCGCTGACGTTCTGCGGGGGCATTTTGCCTCGTTGAAGGTAGACGTCGGTCCATTCAATCTTGCGTGACAGGCCTTGCTTGCTCTCCGTTTTGGTGTAGACGGTCGTCTCGCCGTAGACGCGATCCTGCGCGCGAATCTGCGCCAGCATGCGCCGTTGGTCCTCGGCCTTCGGATCGTACGGTAACGGTGTCACCGCGCCGCTCTTCAGCGACACGATGGCCAGTGGCGATTGGCCCGCGCCAGCATCCAGCAGGACCACGAGCTCGTCTGGATTCTGCCCGTCGAACCCGACAAGTTTGATCGCACCGGGCGCCTTGACCGCGGAACTGCTGGTGCCGTCAGTTCGGATGCGAACGATCGCGTCACCCTTGAGAGCGTAAATACTCCGATCAGCCGGCGAGAACACCGGCGAGCGGTAGCCGCCGTCATTCGTCAGCGCTTGCGTTGTCTGCCGATCGAGATTGGCAACCCAGATATTCCCCGATGCGGCGTCGTCACCAGGCCCTCGCAATTGCGACGGTGCGGCGGTCAGCCCGGCGATCCGCAGCAGTTTCTGGAGAAGTGATTGCGCTGTGAGGGGCACCGAGATCGTCGCTGTCACCGCCACGAGCGTGACGACGCGCCAGGCAATCATTCTTGGCCTCCCTGGTGAAGTCCAAAAAGTGTGGGCACGATGCGGTCGAAGCCGACGATCTCTACTTTCTTCATCGCCTCCGCACGCGGGACTGTAAGAAGGGTGCGGCGTTTTTCCAGATTTCGAACGAGGAACGTCACACCCTCCTGGCCTTCCCACACGAGCCACGCCTCGTCGCCCTGGGCCAGCCCCTTTTCACCAAACGACGCGACGCGCGGCAGCGTCTTGTCCACGATCAGCACTCCATAATTGATCGGCAGCAGCAGAATTTGCACTGCTGCAAGGAATGCGAGCAGGCCCTTCAGGAATGGCGACACGCTTTGTCCTTCAGACGCTCGAAGGGTTACGAGTATGGCGAGCGGAATCGCGCATCCTGCCACGAGCGCGCTGAAGTAGAGGGGCATGAGGCTGTCGTCAATCAACAGCTTGACGAGCCATGCCGGCTCCGACGGCAGCTCGGGAGCCAGCAACAGATTGCTGAAGAGGAAGCATTGCCGCATCACAAACTGAATCATGATGACGGCGAATACGATGCCCAAGATCGTAAGCTGTCTCGGCCTCATCAGCCGCGCGTACAGGCTCGAACGGGTGGTTTCAGAAAGGAACCTGCTCAAGCCCCAGAGCACCAGCACCACTGGCAAGGCAACGAGCACGATGATTGGTACCGAGGCCACTAGATACACAAGGAATCTTGCCCCCGTAAACAGGTAGCGCTCGTCGATAACGGCCAGGTCGGTTCCGACGCCCATCGCCGTGAGGTGAAACCTGAGCGTGAGGTATCCGACGATATACAGCAGAAAGCTGCCGAGCGTGTACGAGGTCCAATCGCCGAGCAGCGCTTTCAGCCGCCCGCTCAACTCCTGTAGCAAGTCTGCCAACGCTATCGCCCCACCATCGCGAATGCCGCCCAGTAGTATGGATGACTGTACGCCGGATTGCTCTTGACCTTGAGCAGCGCGGTGCGGGCAGCTTCTGGCATCGGCCGCGAGATCGCCGCCTCGTAGAAACTCTGCATCCACTGAGCCGTTGCCGCTGAATCCACCTCCCAGTACGAAACGACGAGGGTTCCCGCGCCCGCGTAGATGAGCGCCCGAACCATGCCGAGGATCTCGTTCCCGTGCGTGGCCTCGGCGCGGCCGGTTTCGCAGGCGGACAGCACCACCAGCCGGCTTTGATCCAGAGGAAGGCCAAACATCTCTGCCGCGGTCAGTCTGCCATCGTCACCAGTCCCGCCGGCAAAGGACAGGTAGGACAGCATCGGCTCGGCAGCATCGAACTTTCCGTGAACCGACAGATGGATCACGTCGAAGTCGCGGATCCACGTCTTGACGTCGCCTTCACGGGCGAGCTCGTCCTTCACGACCTTGCTGCGCCCGGGAAACAGCGTCGCGATGCCGCTCACCTCCGGACCCGCGGCCGTGATGCTCGGATCCGCGACGGCCAGCAGCCGTCCGCCTGACAAGCCGGGCGACCGCTTCAGGCCGAGCAGCACCGTGGCGCTGGGAGCATAGGTGATCTGAAAGCGCTCGCCAAGATAGCGGCCGTCGGCCGGATTCTTGAAAACCTGAAACGGCACGTAGTGGAGATCCTCGTGCGGGACGATGACGAGCCGGTCACTGCGGATCTGGGCAAGGACGGGCGCGATGAGAAACAGGAACATCTCCTGGGCGGTTGTTTCGTCGAACGGTGAATTCCGGTCTGAGAGGCTCTTCTGGAGGGCAGCGATCTTGTCGATGACCTGATTCCGCGGCAGAAACACGTTGCGCACAAAGACCGCATCGGCCGAGATGTGCCAGACGATGACGCCTTCCTGACGCACGAGATACTGCAGCATCTCGTAACGCTCTTCGCGCATCGCCTCCTGCAGGGCTTTGAGGCTTGCCGGTCTCGAGGTCAGGAGGCTCTGCAGTCGCGGCGTCTCGACCGCCATGCGCGACGCAACTTTCTCGTATTGCGCTTCGAGTGTTGAAATCTGGTTTTGTAAGGTTTTGATTTGAGACGCGTTTCTCGCGGCATCGGCCTGGTTCGCCAGCTCGAACAGCCTGCTTTGCGCATCGGCGATTTGGGTGCGAATCAATGCCGCTTCCGCAAAGAGCTTCTGTTCTTCCGGGCGACCCAGGCCAGGCGTCCGGCTGGCGAGCAGATCAGCCAGCGATCGGGACCGAGAGCGTTCGAGGAGCTCGAACGCCTCGGCGTAGCGCCGGCGTTCGAGGAGTTGTTGAATCGGGTAGTAGTAGATGGCTGTGCGTTCTTGCAGGAACGTTCCGCGGCTGCGCTCGTCTTTGAGCGCACGGCGATCGCGCTCGAGCAGGTTGACGGCTTTCAGGTAGTAGTCCAGGGCCGCGTCGTGGTTCCCACGACTTTCGTTCATCAAGCCTTCGATGAGGTAGTCTGTCGGCTCGGTCAGTTCAGCCCGACCCACTTGTTTCCCCAGGCGACGGGTGTCCGCGAGAAACTCAGAGAGTTCGGGAGGAATGCCTCCAGCCCCCGCGACATAGCTTTCTGTCACGAGCACGTCTTTGACCGTTTTGGGGTGGAACACGCCCTTGAGCTCAGCAGAACCGCGGCTTTTCTCCTGAAATTGATTGAGTCCTCGTGAGACCTCGATGTTCTTGAGGCCGTCTTCAGCGAACCGGGCAAGCGTGGAGTGCCCCAGCTTGCGGACAATCGCGAGCGCTTGCTCGAGATCCGCACGCGCGAAATCCAGCGCCTGGTTGCAAGCCTCGAAAGAGAGTTGGTAGCCACACCGCTCGCCGGACTTCTGGTAGACATCCGAACGGTTCAAGTAAGCAAAGTACAGGGTCATGGGGTCCCTGGACTGCTTGGCAACCGCGACCTCGCGATTGAGCGTATCGGCTGCGCCGACGAGATCAACCTGGTTGATTTGGACTGTACCGAGGACGTCAAGTGCATGCGCGAGGCGATCGTTATCGCCGCTGGTCTCCGCGAGCCGCACGGCCTGCCTGGCGTCTACAGCCGCCTGCCCGAGGTTTCGTCGCGAGGACTCTGCCATCGCGCGCCACGCGAGCGCTTCGCTTTGACGGACGACGTTGCCGGCGCGCTGGGCCGCCTGCTCCGCTTGTGTGTAGAACGGGATCGCGCGCTCCCATTGGTTCTGCATGCGGTAGCAGTGCCCCTGTTTGATCAGACCAAGCGCGAGCGCCGACCAGTCGCCGCGGGCGGCGAGCATGCGGTTGCTCGCGGTGAGCTCGGCCTCGGCCTGCGCGATGTGGGGCAACCCAGACTTGAAATCTCCTGTTTTGCGGAAGTAATCGATGACCGCATCGAGCCGTTGAATCGCAACTTTCTGGAGCTCGAGGGGATCAACCTGCGCGTGGGCCGCCTGCGCCCGGACGAACAGCAGAAGCAGAGATCCGGCCCAGAATACAAGCGTGAAACCACGTCGCCTGCCCACGAGCGCCTCCTCTCAAACTGTCCGTCTGCTGAAAGCGCGACCGATCCGTACCGAGTACAACGATGTGGCTGACGTCGACCGAACGTGTCAGGTCCCCTGGCTCGGCAGCGGGGCAACTCAGCCATATGCGGAATCGTAGCCGTTGCCGGATCGGCAAATCCGCGGGAACAGGACACTGAAAACTAGAACCACAGACAACACGGACAACACGGATTCCGTTTATGAGACAGCTTCTAGTCTATCCGCGCCCGGATCACCCCGATCATCCGGCCCGCCTTGTCTCCCTGAACTCGGTAGGAATGAAACACGTCGGCGTGCGTCTTCGTGCAGAGCCCGGCGACGTGGATGTTGTCGGGCATGACGCCGGCGCCCTCGAGCTGGTCTCTCGTGGCGCGCCACAAATCAAGTTGGAACTTCCCACGGGAGCGAGGCTCGAACCATCGTTCGAGCATCGACGGGTGGTGTCCGGCCTCGCGGAACGCCTGGTGAGTGCCATCCGAGACCTCATAGCAGCACGGACCGATCGACGGACCGATCGCCGCAATGATCCGCTCGGGCCTCACGCCGTAGGTCGTCTGCAACGCACTCACGCCGGCGATGACCGCCCGCCGCGCCGTGCCGCGCCAGCCCGCATGGACGGCTGCGACGGCCCGGCCGGTCTCCTGGGCCAGCAGGACCGGGACACAATCCGCGACTCGAATTGCAATCGCAGCCCCCGGATCGTTGCTGACGATGGCGTCGGCGTCGGGCCGCGGCCAGGGGCGTGGCCGATCGGCTGACGCGACAGCCACCGTCGCCTCGTGCAGCTGTCTCACCAGCAGCAGATCCTCCGGGATCACCCCAATGGCCTCAGCCACGTTCTCCCACTCACCGGCATCGTCGCGAAGCGTGAGGTTGTTCACGGTGAAGAAGTGATCGGCGGCCGCGGCAAGCGGCACGCACCGAAGAATGACGCCCCAGGGCGCTTGCGTCCACTCGAAGGCACGGGTAGGCTGTGGTTCGGTCATGAACATACTCGGCATCGGGCTCGACGCCACCGATATTCCCCGCCTCGCCGACGTGCTCGAACGATACGGCGATCGCTTTCTGCACCGCGTGTTTACCGCCGGGGAGATTGCCTATTGTACCCAGCGGCGGAACCCCGCCCCTCATCTGGCCGGCCGCTTCGCGGCGAAAGAGGCAACGATGAAGGCACTCGGCACGGGCCACTCGCGCGGAGTGCTCTGGAAGGACATCGAGGTGATCCGCGGTGGCGGGCCGCCGCGGCTGCAGTTGCACGGCGGCGCCGCCCGGCGCGCCGACAGCATGCAGGTCCGCCGCTCACTCCTCACGATCACGCATTCCGACACGCTCGCCATGGCGCAAGTGATGCTGATCGGCGACTGACCCGCCTCGTCCCCTGCGACAACCGCGGTTGTCGGATTCGCGCGCGCGGTGCAGCCGGCGCCGCCCGTCAGATCGTCGCCGGCGCGCCAATGCCTTTCCATACTGACACTTCGCCGGACGCCACTCGTCGTCCTCGCGCCGGCCCGCGTCTTGCCCTGCCTCGGCTCCAGATAGCGCTGCCATCACCATCAAGAGGAGCGACGCCGTGACAGTCAAGATCGTACCCAACGACAAAGGCACCCCACCCGGCAAGCTCGCGGACGCCGAGCTGCACTTCATTTCGGGGCCACTCGAAGGGCTCAAGCTGATCGGCTTCGGGGTGTGGGAACGCAAGACCGGGAACGGACGGAACGTCACGTTTCCTGCGCGGCAGTTCTCCGTCAACGGCGAACGCCGCAGCTTCGCGCTGCTGCGCCCGGTCACCGACGTCACGGCGCAGAACCGCATCCGCGATCTGATCCTCCAGGCCTACGGGGAGTTCGAGACCGAGTCGGCTCTCGCCTCGGCCGGCTGATCGATCTGATCCGTGTTGCCCGTGTTGTCCGTGGCCGTGTTGGTCCATGGCCCGGGTGAGCCGTGTTGACGGTGCTCGCGGCTCTGGCGACCGGTGCGTCGGTGGCCCTAGTCGAGCACCGGCAACAACCTGAGGTTTTCCTTCTGGCGCTTCGGTGGGAGTGTCCACTCCTCTCGAAGGGACTTGCGGAACTCGGACTGGAAGAAGGAAGCCTTCATGCCGCCGTCGATGATGTCCCAGGGCAGCATGGCGTCGTTCGACCGGTCGCGGAAGATGTAGAAATCCGCGTCGAGACCAACTTCGGCGACGGCGGCGCGCCAGTTACCGCCGTTGCGCTCTGCGGCCTCGATGGCGTCGGCGACACGCCGGTCGCCAAGCGACAGCAGCGCCTGATAGTAGGAATGCCGTTCAGACTTGATGTTGAAGTACACGTTGTCGATGTCGGAGAGCAGATGCCGCAGCCGTTTTCCCTTCCGATCGGTGATCGCCGGATCCTCCATCGGAATCCATTGATACGCCGTGCCGGGTTTGGGAATCAACGGGTTCACGCTCCCGACGATGCGCCCGACGTGGCCCCGTGGGCGGGCGTGCTTCATCATGATCTCGCGCATGGAGACGGTCAGATCGCGAATCGCGTCCAGATCGTCGTCTGTTTCGGTCGGGAGACCGATCATGTAGTACAGCTTCAGGTTGTCGATCCCGTTGGCGAAGATCAACTCGGTGGCGGCGAGGATCTCGTCGTTGGTCACCGTCTTGTTGATCACCCGGCGCAGGCGGTCCGATCCGGTTTCCGGGGCGATCGTGATCGACTTCTCGCCGCTCTCGCGCAAGCGCCGCACGATGCTGTCGGTCAGGTCGTCGAGCCGCAGCGACGCGGGGCTGATCGAGTAACCGAGCGCAAGCAGGCCGTCGAGAATCCGATCGATCTCGGGGTGGTCGCAGAGCGCTATCGACACGAGGCCCGCGCGGTTCGCGTGCTGGCGTGCCGCGGCCGCCAACTCGAGGATCCGGTCGGCAGGGAACGCGCGAACCGGCAGATAGTTGTAGCCGGCCCAGCAGAACCGGCAGAGGTTCGCGCACCCCCGGACCACTTCCACCAGGAAACGCGACCCGAACTCAGTGTCGGGGGTGAAGATGGATGTGGCGGGCGGGTCCAGGCGATCCGCACTCTTCACGGCCGCCTTCTTGACTACCGGTGGCGCTCCGCTGCCGGCTCGTGGCTCGAACGCCGCGATCGTCCCTTCGGGGTTGTAGTGGACCTCATAGAGCGACGGCACGTAGAAGCCCCTGAACGACGCCAGCCGCGCGTACTGATCTTCGCGGCTCAGGCCCTCCCGAAGAACTGCGATCAGGTCGGGTACGAGCATCTCGCCTTCTCCGGCCGCAATTACGTCCGCAAATGGCGCCAGCGGCTCGGGATTCACGAACGTCACCGCGCCGCCGATCACGACGAGCGGGTCGCGCGCCCGCCTGGCGCTCGTCCGCGCCGCCATACCGGCCAGGCGCAGCATCGTCACGACGTTGGTGTAGTCCCATTCGAAGGAGACCGAGAAGGCCAGCACGTCGAAGTCCGAAACAGGCGTCTGGCTCTCGAGCGTCAGCAGCGGCGTGCCGCTCGCGAGTTGCGCGCGCAGTTCCTGCTTCGGCGGCAGGAACACCCGTTCGCACACGACGTCGTCCAGGTCGTTGAACAGACGGTAGACCGTCTGGAACCCCAGGCTGGACATGCCGACCCAATAGGTATTTGGAAACGCGAGCGCGACGCGGAGGCGGCCACCGTGCGGCTTCAGCACGTAGCCCGTTTCACGGGCGAGAACCTGCCGCGCGCGCTCGCGGTACTCCCACTGCTTCATGTGTTGATGTGCCGGCCGCCTTTCGCGGCGTGAACCAATGCGCGACGAGCCGGGAACTGACACGGCGGCGGCCCGAAAGATGACGAACGGAATGGGGCCGGATGCTCAGCCCCGAAGCGAGGACGCCACCGGCATCGGCATCATTAGGGGACTCTACCTGACGAGACGCCGATCCCGCGTGCCGTGGATTTATGCAGTTTACCACGCGCGGCCAGTGCTCCCGGTCGCGACGCCGGCCTGGACCCCGACCGGGCCAGAGGCCGGACGCAGGCGAGCCCCCACGCCACGCGCCCACCCGCGACGCGGAAGCCTGGAGGCCGACCCAACGCTGAACCTGGACTCTGGACCTGAACCCTTTGAACCCCTTGAACCTGAACTATGCCTCGCTCTGCCGTCTCAGAAACGCCGGCACATCCAGAGGTGAAACGGGTTCGAACTCTGCGCCGGGGGCGCCGCTCCCATCCGGCTCAACCGCGGGAGGCATCAGGGGCAGATCGAGTGCCGGGCGACGCGAGATGCTCATCCGCGCGGCGCCGCCGCCGGCCGCAGCGACCTTCTCCACGGATTCCTGCCGCCATGACGTGTAGTTCTGTAGATCGACCGGCGTCTGCACGGCCGACGGGTTGAGGCTCTTCGCAGCCGACGGTCTGTCGAAGCCGGTGGCGATGACGGTGATCTTCACCTTGCCTTCCATCTTCGGATCCACGACGGCGCCGAAGATGATGTTGCAGTCCTCGTGCGCGGCTTCCTGGATCACGACCGATGCCTCGCTGACTTCGACGAGCGAGAGATCCGGTCCGCCGGTGACGTTGATGATCACGCCGCGCGCGCCTTTAACCGACGCGTCTTCGAGCAGCGGGCTCGAGATCGCGGCGTTGGCGGCAGCCATGGCCCGGTTGGGACCCTCCGAGACGCCCGTGCCCATGATCGCGAATCCCATCCCGGACATGATCGTCTTCACGTCCGCGAAATCGAGATTGATCATCCCAGGCACCAGGATGAGGTCCGAGATGCCCTGAATCGCCTGCCGCAGCACGTCGTCTGCCGACGTGAACGCGTCCCCGAGCGACGTGTTGCGCGCGATGGTCGCGAGCAGCCGTTCGTTCGGGATGGTGATCACGGTGTCGACGCACTCGCGCAGCTCGTCGAGCCCGCGCGCCGCCTGCATCTGCCGCTTGTTCCCCTCGAATCGGAACGGCTTGGTGACCACGGCGATCGTGAGCGCGCCGAGCTCGCTCGCAAGGCTGGCGATGACCGGCGCCGCGCCGGTCCCGGTGCCGCCGCCGAGGCCGGTGGTGACAAACACCATGTCGGCGCCGTCGAGCGCTTCGATCAGCTTTTCGGTGTCCTCGAGCGCCGCCTGACGGCCGACGTTCGGGTCCGCGCCCGCGCCGAGGCCCTTGGTCAGCTTCGCGCCGATCTGCAGCTTGACCGGCGCCTGATTGAGCTGCAGGGCCTGCAGGTCAGTGTTGGCGACGATGAATTCGACGCCGTCGAGCCCGGCCATCACCATGCGGTTGACCGCATTGCTGCCGCCACCGCCGACACCGACGACCTTGATGCGGGCGCCGGTCCGCGCCTCTTCAGCCAACTTCAGGCGCAGTGTTGCCGGCTCGATGTCGCTGGTTTTCTTGTGTCGCAAATCACCCATGGTTCCGACCTCCTGTTGCTTCGTCCGAGAACTCAGAAGAACTCCTTGAACAACGTGCGCAGTCGCACGGCCACACGGCCGAGCGCTCCTGCGCCCACCGGCCTTGCCGGCTCTCCCGCCTGATTCCGATGCGCGTACATGACGAGCCCGACGGCTGTGGCAAACGCCGGGTTGTTCACGTGGTCCGCCAACCCGCCGAGTCCAGCCGGTGCGCCACGCCGGATCGGCAGATCGAAGATCTGTTCGGCGACCTCGCCGAGGCCCTCGAGCATGGCGCTGCCGCCGGTCAGCACGATGCCCGAATTGAGCGACTTCTCGAAGCCGGCGCGCCGGAACTCGTCCCAGAGCAGATGAAAGATCTCCTCGGCGCGCGGCTGGAGGATTTCCGAAAGGATCCGGCGCGACATCACCCTCGGCTTGCGGCCCCCGACGCTCGCGACCTCCATCGTCTCGTCCTCGTCGACCATCGCCGAGAGCGCGCAGCCGGATCGGCGCTTGATCCTTTCCGCGTCGGGGATCGGCGTTCGCAGGCCCACGGCGATGTCGTTGGTGAAATGGTCGCCCCCGATGGCGACCACACCCGTGTGCCAGAGGCTGCCCCGCTCGAAGATCGCAAAGTCGGTCGTGCCCCCGCCGATATCGACGAGCGCCACGCCCAGCTCCTTCTCATCGTTGGTCAGCACGGCGTCGCTGGCCGCGAGCTGTTCGAGTACGGTGTCGAGCACCGCGACACCCGATCGATTCACGCACGCCACGATGTTCTGCGTGGACGAGGCGCTCCCCGTCACCACGTGGACGTTCACCTCGAGCCGCGCGCCGGTCATGCCGACCGGAGCGCCGATACCGTCCTGCTCGTCGACCACGAAGTCCTGCGGCAGCACGTGCAGGATCTCGCGGCCGCTCGGCAGCGCGACGGCTTTGGCGGCATCGATCGCGCGCCGGACGTCTTCGCGCGTGATCTCGCGGTTCTTGCCGGCGACTGCGACCACGCCCCGGCTGTTGAACGCCTTGACGTGCGCAGCCGACAGGCCCAGATGCACGGAGTCGATCTCGACGCCGGCGGTCAGTTCGGCTTCTTCGATCGCCTTCTTGATGGACTCGACCGCGGCCTCGAGATTCACCACGACGCCGCGCTTGATCCCGCGCGAGTCGGCCAGCCCCATCCCGATGATGTCCAGCCCGCCATCGTCGGTCGCCTCACCGACGATCGCAGTGACCTTCGACGTGCCCACATCCAGACCCACGAGGTATCGTTCCCTGCGTGTCACGTCGCCCCCCTCAGAAAGTCTTGCCAGCGGCTGGCAGTTGCATCGCCGTGCCGTCGGCACGGCCTCGCGGCTTCACGTAGACGCGCTGCTCGAAGCGAAGATCGACGTAATCGATGTTCGGAATACGCTCTCTGAGCGCCTCGGCGATCTCCAGGTACGACTGGAGCCGCTCGCGAAAGCGCTCCTCGCCCACGTGCAGCAGCGCCGGATCGTTGTCGAGCAGGACCACGGCGTCGTGCGCATCGGTGACGTCGATCTGCGAGACACGGCTGGTGAGCTCCCGGCTGCTCTGGATCGCGTCGACCACCCGGGCGGCCAGCGCGGCACGGCCGGCGTCGATACGTAGTGTCGACGGTTCCCCCGACCGCGACGCGCGCGAGACCCGCGACGAGACGCCCCGCGGCACGAGGCCGTCGACAATCGGCAGATCGAACTCCGCGTACTTGGGTCCGAACTCGTCCATAACGGTACCGTCGCGCGCAACGAGGTAGAGCTGATTGCCATAACGGCAGAGTCCGAACGGACGGCGTTCGGACACGTACACGTCGATGGTCGACGGCAGCACACGGCGCAACGCGACCTCGGCGAGCCACGGCGACTCCAGCAGCTCGCTGCGCGACTTGGCGAGGTCGGCAGTCAGGATGTGGGCGCCCTCGAGATCCCGGACGAGTGCCTGCACTTCTCCACTCGAGATGCGCACGTTGCCGTGGACGCGAACCCGGCTCACTCGGAACAGGCTCGAGTGGTATGCCAGGCTCGCCGCCCGGTACCCCGCGAACGCCACGAGCGTGACGATGAGCAGCCCACGGGCGACGCGCCAGGTGAACAGCGCGCGCAGCCTCCGGCGCCGCGCCGGCTTGGCGCGGGCGCGGCGGAAGTTCTTCTCCGCGGGTGCCCTGACCCTCACCGGTCCTCCCTGCTCGCCACCGGCTGCGTGCGGCGGTGCCGAAGAGCTTCGAGGATGCGCTCGCCGGTGCCGCCGATCGATCCGGCGCCGAGTGTGATCACCAAATCGCCCGGCCGCGCCATCATCGCGACGGCAGCCGGCACCTCCTCGAGCGCCGGCACCACACGCACGGCGCCCCGGGCGGAGGCGCGCACCACTGAGGCCAGCGCGTCGAGCGTGACCCCGGGAATCGCGGGCTCACCAGCCGCGTAGATGTCGGTCAGCACCACTTCGTCGGCACCGCTCAAGGCCGCGCCGAATTCGCGCATCAACTGTCCGGTTCGACTGTACCTATGCGGCTGGAACACAACGACCACGCGCCGATCAATCCCCGCGCGCGCCGCTGCGAGCACGGCGGCGATCTCAGTCGGATGGTGGCCGTAGTCGTCCACGACCATCACACCGTCTTCCTCTCCCAACCGCTGGAACCGCCGCTCGGCCCCCTGAAACTCGGCGAGCGCGGACGCGATCGTTTCGAACGGAATGCCGACCTCGAGGCCGACGGCCACCGCCGCCAATGCGTTGAGGAGGTTGTGACGACCGGGAACCTGCAGGCGCAGCTCGCCGAGCTCCACCTCCACGTTCTCGAGGCTCTCCGGCGTCCAGTAGCGAACGACGGCGCGCGACCCGAACGCTTCGAGCGTCATCCGATGGCCGGTCACGCTGGCCGACGCCCGGCCGTCGGCGGTGGCCAGGCCGTATGTGATCAGACGCCGCGTGATGCGCGGCAGGACAGTTCGCACCGGCTCGTCGTCCGCACACGCGATGACGGCGCCATAGAACGGCACCTTGTTGGCGAACTCGACGAAGGCCTCCTGGAGGTCGGCCCAGCTTCCGTAACTCTCCATGTGCTCATGATCGATGTTGGTGACGACGGCAATCGCGGGCGACAGTTTCAGAAACGACCGATCGCTCTCGTCAGCCTCGACCACCATGTAATCGCCGCGCCCGAGCCGGGCATTGCTGCCGAATGCGCTGAGCCGCCCGCCGATGACCGCCGTCGGATCGAGGCCCGCACGTTCGAGGACGAGGGCCACCATCGAGGTCGTCGACGTCTTGCCGTGTGCCCCCGCGATGGCGATGCCGTAGCGCAACCGCATCAGCTCCGCCAGCATCTCCGCCCGCGGGATGACCGGAATCTGACGCCGCACGGCTTCGGCGGTTTCCGGGTTGCCGGGCTTGATCGCCGACGACACCACCACCACGTCCGCGCCCCCGACGTGTGCCGTCTCGTGTCCGACCGACACGCGGACGCCCAGCCGCTCCAGGTGATCGGTCACGGTCGACCGCTTCGCATCCGAGCCGCTCACCTCGTAGTCCAGGTTGGCCAGTAGCTCCGCGATGCCGCTCATACCGATGCCTCCGATGCCCACGAAATGAATCCGGCGCGTGCGTCCGAGCACTTACGGCTGCTCCCCGAGCTCGAGAAGCTCGAACGCGCGGTCGACGATCGCCTTTGCCGCGTCGGGCTTCGCCAGACGCCGCGCCGCGCCGGACATCGCGCCACGGCGCGACGGGTCGGCTGCGAGGCCGATAATGCAATTCGCCAGCGTGTCCCCCGTCATCTGCGACTGCTCGAGGAGCTCGGCCGCGCCTGCTGCCGCCAGCACCTCGGCATTCCGGCGCTGGTGGTCGTCGGCCGCCGTCGGCAGCGGGACGAGCACCGAGGGCTTCCCCGCCGCGGTCAGCTCGGCCAGCGTGGTGGCCCCGGCCCTGCAGATCACGAGGTCCGCGGCCTTCATCTCGCGGTCCATGGCGAAGAGGAACGGCTCGACCCTGGCCTCGAGGCCGGCGCGGAGATACCCGTCCCTGACGCGTTCCAGATCGCGCTCTCCTGTCTGATGCGTGACTGCCAGCCCGCCTGCGTGGGCTGCCAGCCTCGGCGCCGCCTCCACCATGGCCATGTTGATCGCGTGCGCGCCCTGGGAGCCCCCAAAGATCAAAACCCTCGGCGGGCCATCGGGTGGCGCCGCTGGAGCGTGGTCAAAGAACTCGGGACGAACCGGATTGCCTGTGACAAAGCCCCTCCTCCCGAAGTACGACAACGTCGACTCGAACGTGACAGCTGCGGCGTTGACAAACGGCGCCAGCCGCCGATTGGTGAAACCGGGCACGGCGTTCTGCTCGAGCAGGAGCGTCGGAATCCGCCGGAGCGCCGCCACCAGCACGACGGGGCCCGAGCTGTACCCTCCGACGCCAATCACCAGTTGCGGCCGCCGGCGCGAGACGATGTTCCACGCGTCGAGCCCGCTCAGGGGCAGGAGGGAGAGCCCGCGCGCGAGCGACGAGAGCGACATGCCTTTCAGTCCGGCGCTCCGGAGGACATCCAAATCGAAGCCTTCGCGCGGCACGACGCGGCTCTCGATGCCGCGAGCGGTCCCGGCAAAGCTCACCGCGACCTCCGGGACCCTGCGCCGCAGCTCGCGAGCCACCGCAATCCCCGGATACAAGTGCCCGCCGGTTCCGCCCCCGGCGATGACGATGCGCTGTGGCGTCATGCATCCGGCTTCGCCATGACCATCGTCACCACGTGGGGCCCCCCGTGAGACGAGGCGTGCTGCGAGACGTTGAGCAGGATCGCCATCCCGAGCATGTTGATCAGCAGCGACGAACCGCCCGCGCTGACAAACGGCAGCGGGATACCCTTGGTCGGCGCGAGACCGGTCACCACGCTGATGTTCAGGAGGGCTTGAAAGGCGATCATCGCGGTCAACCCGATCGAGAGGAACGCGCCGAACCGATCGGGCGCGCGCATCGCCGTCCGCAGACCGCGCCAGGTGATCACGCAGAAGCAGACGAGCACGGTGGTGGCACCGAGCAGACCGAGCTCTTCTGCGATCACCGCGTAGATGAAATCGTTGTGTGGCTCGGGCAGGTAGAAGAGCTTCTGCACGCCGCCCATCAGCCCGCGGCCGAGCCAGCCGCCCGTGCCGACGGCGATCATCGATTGAATCATCTGATAGCCGCTGCCCTGCGGGTCGCTCCACGGATCGAGGAACGCCATGACCCGCTGCACCCGGTACGCCGAAGCCATCACGACGACGTAGAGGGCGGGCACCGCGACGAGCACAAGGCCGAACACGTACCTGTAGCTGATGCCGGCAGCGAAGACCATCGCGCTCGCGATGACCAGCACCGACACCGCGGTGCCGAGATCCGGCTCGACGAGGATGAGGCCGACGATAACTCCGGTTGTGATGCCGATTGGCAGCAGCGCGTACGACGGCTCGTCGATTCGGTCCATGCGCCGTTCGAGAAGCGCGGCCGTGAAGAGGATGATCGCGATCTTCGCGAGCTCGGACGGCTGAACGCCGAGGGGGCCGACGTGCAGCCAGCGGCTCGCGCCGTTCACGGGCGTCGAGAACAGCACCGCCACCAGCGCGATCGCGGCGATCCCGAGCGCCGTCCAGATGACGATCGGCTGCCGGTAGGACCGGTAGTCGATGCGCATGACGATCGGCACGAGCGACAGGCCGATGAGCACCCAGGCCGCCTGCTTGAACAGGAAGAGGTAGGGCTGCTGCCACTTCTCCCTCGCGATGACCGCCGAGGCGCTGTAGACCATCACGATGCTGGTGCACACCAGCAGCAGGGTGGCCGTGAAGAGCAACTTGTCCGATTTGAGCTTTCGCGCCATACTCCGCTGCCTAAAGGTCCCGTGGGCTGCTACCGACAAGTAGCCTGTGCCGTGCAGGGTCGACCCTGCGCCGGTGCAGGCCGCGCGAACAATCAGCAGTCATCAGCCGGTCGCGGGCAAAGACACCACCCTCGCAGACCGGGGCAGCCTGCGTTCCCAGCGGGCGGTTCTTTACCGTGTCGACCGGCTGATGACTGCTCATTGTTCGCGCGTCTCGTTTCAGCGAATGTTTCAGGTTCAGTGGACCTACTGCTCTCGGGTCGTGCTCCACTCGGCACTGCTTGGCGTCGTGGGCACTCCCTACTGTTCCCGGGTCGTGCTCCACTCCTCTTGTAGTTTCCGCACCTCCTGCTTGAAGACTCTCCCGCGCTCCGCGTAGTCGCGGAACATGTCGAAGCTCGAGCACGCCGGCGCAAGGACGACCGTGTGCCCCGGCGACGCCGACGCAAATGCCCTCCGCACCGCTGACGACATGTCGTCGGCTTCGTAGAGCGCGACCGCCGACCCGAGCGCTTCGCGGACGAGGGGTCTGGCTTCGCCGATGGACACGACAGTGGCGTGCCGGTCGACGAGCGCCGGGATCAAATCGCGGAAGTCACCGCCCTTGAACCGGCCACCGAGCACGACGACGACGCCGTCGCCGAAGCTCTCCACCGCGCGACGCGCCGCCTCGACGTTGGTCGCCTTCGAATCGTTGACGAACCGGACGCCGCCGATCTCCGCCACAGGCTCGAGCGCGTGCTCGAGGCCGGTGAATCCTTCGACGGCCTTGGTCATCGCCGCCGCGTCGACGCCTACAATCGAGGCAACAGCAGAGGCCGCGAGCACGTCGGCAAGCAGATGTCGGCCGAGCAGCTTCACCGCGGTCAGCGGCACGAGCGACTCGTCGCCGTCAGCCGTCCGCCGGACGATGGCGTCGTGTGAGAGCACGACGCCTTCCGGCGCGACGCCCGTCATCGAGAAGAACAGCCGATGCGCGCGAGTGGCGGCGGCCAGCTCCAGCGTGCCGGGATCATCGGCGTTCAGCACGGCCCAATCCGTTGGCTGCTGCTTCGCAAAAATGCGCGCCTTCGCCGCGGCGTATTCCTCGACGGTCGCGTGGCGGTCGAGATGGTCGGGCGAGAAGTTCAGCAGCACCGCGATCCACGGTCTGAACGCCTGCGCGCTCTCCAGCTGAAAACTGCTCGCCTCGATCACGTGGATCGTCTCGTCCGTGGACGACTCGACTTGCGCGCTCAACGCGAGGCCAATATTGCCGCCCACGAGGACGCGATAGCCGCCGGCTTCCAGCATGCGACCGGTCAACGTCGTCGTCGTCGACTTGCCTTTCGTACCGGTGATTGCGACGATCCGGCCGCGCAGCCAGCGCGATGCCAGCTCGAGCTCGCCTGTGACCGGAACACCCGCGCGACGTGCGGCCTCGATCGCCGGCAGATGGGACGGCACGCCGGGGCTGAGCACTACGAGGTCGGCGCCCGAGAGCGTGGACGCATGGTGTCCGCCGAGCTCCAGCGCTACACCGGCAGCGCGCAGCCGATCTTCGTCGTCGATCTGCTCGCGGATGTCGGTCAGCGTCACGTTGGCGCCGCGGCGCACCAGCAGCTCCGCTGCCGCCACGCCGCTTCTGGCCGCGCCGACGACGACGACCCGCTTGCCACGAACGGAGAAGGGTGTGTCGCTCATCTGAGTTTCAGCGTGGTGAGGCTGAAGAGGGCGAAGATGATGGCGAGGATGAGAAATCTCGTGATCACCTTCGGCTCGCTCCAGCCGATGAGCTCGAAGTGGTGGTGAATCGGCGCCATCCGGAACACGCGTTTGCCGGTCAGCTTGAACGAGCCGACCTGGACGATGACCGACATCGCCTCCATCACGAACACGCCGCCGACGATTGCGAGCAGCGCCTCCTGCTTGATGAGGAGCGCGACCGTGCCAAGTGCGCCGCCGAGTGCGAGCGATCCCACGTCGCCCATGAAGATCTCGGCTGGGTAGCAGTTGTACCAGAGGAACGCGAGGCTCGCGCCGACGAGCGCGCCGCAGAAGATGGTGAGCTCAGAGGCCGCCGGCGGTACTGGCGTCAACTGGAGGTAGCTCGCGAAGATGGCATGCGTCGACACGTATGCAAGCGCGGTGAACGCGGCGGCCGCCACGGCGAAGACGCTGATCGCGAGGCCGTCGAGCCCGTCGGTCAGGTTGACGGCGTTGGTCGAGAACGTCAGCACCAGCGCCGCGAACCCGACGTACATCACACCGAGGGCAGGGACGAGACGTTTGAAGAAGGGAAAAATCAGCTGCGAGTTGAAGAGCGGCGGGTGTTGCATCGCGAGCACCATCAGGGCCGCCCCGACGCCTAGGCCGACGACGAACTGCCAGAACAGCTTGTAGCGCGGGAGGAGACCGTGATGCGATCGCCGGACGATCTTCAGATAGTCGTCCGCGAACCCGATCGCGCCAAACGCCACCGTGGCCAGAACCGCGATCCAGATGAACGGGTTCCGGAGATCGGCCCAGAGAAGCGTCGGGATCAGCGTGGCCGTAAGGATGAGGAGCCCGCCCATCGTCGGCGTGCCGGCTTTCGTCCTGTGCGTGGCCGGCCCCTCGTGGCGGATGATCTGTCCGATCTGGAACTCGCGCAGCTTGCGGATCATCCAGGGCCCGAGCACGAGGCCGAGGGCGAGCGCCGTCATGCTGGCGACGGCCGTGCGGAACGTGATATAGCGCGTCACGTTCAATACGGAGAACCACGGCGTCAGCGGCGGCAGCAGGTAGTAGAGCATCAGGCGAGCTCCGCCTTCAGGCGCGCGACGACCAGGTCGGTCCCGATGCCGCGCGAGCCCTTCACCAGCACGAGGTCGCCTGGACGAATCCGCGCGAGGGCCGCCTCAGCCGCCTCCTCGTTCGTCGCAACGTGGATCGCGGCGTCAGCCGGCATGCCCTCCGCGATTGCCGCGTCCGTCAGCGCACGTGCCGGCCCGCCCCCGACGGCAATCAGCAGATCGAGCCCGGCAGCCGCGGCGGCGCGGCCCGACGCGCGGTGAAGCGACTCGGTGTGGGCGCCGAGCTCGAGCATCTCGCCGAGGACGGCGACCTTGCGGGCGCATCCGGCGGCGGCCGCAACCGTATCGAGCGCCTGCCGCAACGCCGCAGGGCTGGAGTTGTACGAATCGTCGATGAGCGTGATGCCTCCCGGCAGCCGCAGCAGCTCGCCCCGATGCGTCGCCGGCTGCAACCGCCGAGCGGTCTCTACAATCTGAGACACCGGAATATCGAATTGGATCGCCACGGCGGTCGCGGCAAGCACGTTCGACAGATTGCCGAGACCGAGGAGCGGCGTGGCGAGCGTCGCGCTGCCGGCCGGCGTCCGGAGCTCAGCCGACGTGCCGGCAAGACCCCGATGCTCGACGTGGACGGCGCTGACATCGGCGGGCGTGTCGATCCCGAAGGTCACGACCCGCCCGAGGAACCACTCGGCTCGCGACATGACCCGCGAGTCGTTGGCGTTCGCGACGAGCACGTCATCGCTGTTCGCCCCATCGAGGATCTCGGCCTTCGCATCCGCGATGGCGTCGGCGGACTCGAAGAACCCGAGATGCGCATCGCCCACATTGGTCCACACGCGGATGTCGGGCTCCGCGATGCCAACCAGCGTGCGAATCTCTTCCGGATGATTCATGCCCAGTTCGACGACTGCGATCTCCGGCCTGGCGCGCAACTCGAGCAGCGAGAGCGGCAGACCGATGTGGTTGTTGAGGTTCCCCTTGTTCCTGAAGACGCGATGGCGCGACGCCAGAAACTCCGCGGCGACTTCCTTGGTCGTCGTCTTTCCCGCGCTCCCGGTGATCGCCACGACCGTGGCTCCCGACCGCCGGCGCACCTCCCGCGCGACGTCCTGCAATGCGCGCGTGGTGTCGTCCACTCGAATCACGACCCCCGCCGGTCGCTGCTGTGCGTTGGCAACCTGACGGCTCGCCTCCCCCGGCAGGTCGCGCGAGACCAGCACGCCGCCGGCTCCCCGCGCCAGCACGTCAGCCACAAAGTCGTGCCCGTCGAACCGTTCGCCCTCGATTGCCACGAAGCAATCGCCCGCTTCGAGCGTCCTCGAATCGATCACGATCCGCCCGATGACGGCCCCCGGATCGCCGTGGACCACCCGCCCGCCGGTGGAAGCGGCGATATCGGCCGCGGTCAGCGAGAGCGGTTCCACGCGCTTATGACACCCGCGATCGCGCCCGACGGCGCGCCAGCGCGCCCTTCGCCACGTCCACGTCGTCGAACGGCAGCACACGGTCGCCGATCTCCTGATACTTCTCGTGGCCCTTGCCGGCAATCAGCACCAGGTCGCCCGGGCGCGCGTCGTGCACGGCCCGCTCGATCGCCGCCTGACGGTCCACGATCGCCAGGTATGGCGTCGCTTTCGGCCCGGTCTGGCTCTTGGGCGCAACGCGGTCGGCCGGCATCACGATGCCTCGCTTGATTTCCTCGATGATCTGCTCGGGATTCTCCGACCGCGGGTTGTCCGAGGTGACGACGACCAGATCGCTCAACCGCGCCGCCACGGCGCCCATCAGAGAGCGCTTGGGGCGATCGCGATCGCCGCCGCACCCGAAGACGGTGATGACACGACCGGCGGCGAGTGGACGCGCGGTCTCGAGCAGGTTCTTCAACGCGTCGTCGGTATGGGCATAGTCGACGACCACGCGCACGTCGTCGCGCGGTTCGGAGACGAGCTCGAAGCGGCCCGGCACGAGCGTGAGGTTCGCGATGCCCTTCTGGATGGCGTTGAACGGCAGGTCGAGCGCCACGGCAGCGCCGACGGCCGCGAGGATGTTGTAAGCGTTGGGACGGCCGACAAGCGCCGACCGGAGCGCCAGCGTGCCGCGGGGCGTGCGCACTTCGAAGGCAAGGCCGTCGAGCGAGAAGGTCAGCGGCCCGGGCCGGATATCTGCGGGTGTGTCGATCGCGTAGGTGACCGGGCGCGGGGCCAGAGAGGTCAGCGCGGCGCCGCGCCGGTCGTCGAGATTGGCAACCCCGACGCCGCCCGGCGGCAGCAGCTCGAAGAGCCGGCGCTTCGCCAGGAAGTAGTCTTCCATGTCGCGATGGAAGTCGAGGTGGTCGCGCGTCAGGTTCGTAAAGACGGCCGCGCTGAAGTGCAGGTAGTCGACGCGCCGGAGCGCGAGCGCGTGCGACGACGCCTCCATCACGCATGCGCCACACCCCTCGGCGACCATTTCGCGCAGCATGCGGTGCAGTTCGGGCGCTTCAGGCGTGGTCCGGGTAGCCTCCAGGTCCCGATCGGCAACGTGGTAGCCGACGGTGCCGATGCGACCGCACCGGATCCCGGCGGCTTCGTAAATCGACGCGAGGAGATACGACGTGGTCGTCTTCCCGTTCGTGCCGGTGATGCCGACGAGAACGAGGTCGCTGCTGGGATTGCCGAAAAAGGCCGCTGAGAGCGCCGCGAGCGCGAGCCTTGCGTCCGAGACCTGCAGCCACGGGACCGGTGCGTCCGTGGGCGCTGCGGTTTCGGAAATGACAGCGATGGCACCTCGCGCGATCGCCTCGCGGGCAAACCCTGCACCGTCCGCCTTGAGGCCGCGCAGCGCCACGAACACCGATCCACGAGCGACTTCACGAGAATCGCTCGTTACGGAGACAACCGTGGCGTCGGCGGCGTGATCGACTTGCGGTACTTCGGGGTGCGCGTCGAAGGGCGCGCGGCCGGCCGCGGCCCTGAGGAGATCGCCGAGCGTCACTGGGGAGCTCCGCTTCGCAGAGGCGGCTGGCGGCCGAGTGTCAGCACACACGCCGTGCCAGGAACCAGCGCGCTGCCTGCCACCGGCAACTGCTCGAGCACGAAGCCATCTCCGTTGAGACGACCGGTCATGCCGATGCGCGTCAGGACACGATTGGCATCGCGAGCGCTCAGCCCCCGCAGGTCCGGCATCAGGCCGGCGCGGGCTTGCTCGAGCGTGACGTCGAGGTTGACTTGCAGAATCTGCGGCCCGGGCGTCT
>Ga0184612_10000038_pt1 | contig 55261 bp, 37 predicted proteins | sample PLM3_60_coex_FD_133163 | JGI IMG/M metagenome (GOLD analysis project Ga0184612, IMG submission 133163) | Groundwater sediment microbial communities from an aquifer in East River, Colorado, USA - PLM3_60_coex | ecosystem: Environmental > Terrestrial > Soil > Riparian zone | place: USA: East... | reverse complement strand
GGATTCCCTCGCCGTGACGGCGGCGACGAGATCGACGCGCGGGTCAAAGTGACGCGACGACCACTCAGCGACCTGCGGCACGCCTTCAACCTCGACGACTACCGGGTCGAGGGCACCGTGTCGGGCGAGTATCAGCTCTACGGCAAGTACCAGACCCCGTTCGGCTTCGGCCGCCTCAACATCGAGAAGGGCACGGCGTACGGCGAGACGTTCGACGTGGCCACTTCCTCGCTGCGCTTCGAAGGCACAGGCGTCCGCCTCGACAACCTCGACATCCGGAAGAGCACGGGCGGCGTCACTGGTGCGGCCTACGTCGGTTGGGACGGCAACTACTCGTTCAACGCCGACGGCGCCCGCATCCCGATCGAATCGCTCGTCAGCGTCGCGTTTTCGCGAGCGCCGTTGTCTGGACGTCTGCAGTTCACGGCAACAGGCGCCGGCAGCTTCGACGAGCCGCGCTACGACGTCAAGCTGGCCGTCGACGACCTCTTCGTCGGCGACGAAGGCATCGGTCAGCTGTCGGGCCGCCTGAACCTGCGCGGCGACTTGCTGACGCTCGATCTCGAAGCGGCCTCACCACGGCTTGTTGTGTCCGGCTCGGGACGGATCGCGCTCACCGACGAGATGGACGCCGAGCTGACAGTGCGGTTCCGCGAGACGTCGCTCGATCCCTACCTGCGGTTCTTCGAGCCTCGGCTCTCGCCGTTTACGACCGCGATCGTCGGCGGCACCATGCGCGCCGTCGGCGAGCTGGCCAACATGGATCAGCTCGTCGTCGAGACCACTGTGGAGCAGCTCGACCTGAAACTGTTCGACTATCGCGTGCGCAACGATGGTCCCATCGAGCTGACGCTCGATCAGAACGTCCTCGAGATCGGAAGGTTCCGCCTCGCGGGCGAAGGGACGCAGCTGCAGCTCGACGGCCAGCTGGGGCTGAAGGACCAGAGGATCGACGTGCAGGCGACGGGCGACGCGAACCTCGGCATCCTGCAGGGTTTCTTCCGCGATCTGCGCAGCCGCGGCACGGCGCAGCTCAAGGCGCAGATGGCCGGGACGTTCACCAACCCCGTCTTCGCCGGCAGCGCCACCCTCAGCGACGGGCGACTCCGGCACTTCTCGCTGCCGCACTCGCTCGAGTCGATCAACGGGAAGGTGTCGTTCGACGCGAGCGGCATCCGCGTCGACGAGGTGTCGGGGCGGCTCGGTGGGGGGAACGTCATCTTCGGCGGCCGCATCGGCCTCAACGGCTTCGCGCTCGGAGACCTGAGCCTGACGGCGATCGGCGAACGCATGGCGGTTCGATATCCCGAAGGCTTCCGATCGATCATCGACGCGGATCTCGGCCTGCAGGGGACGACGAGCGCGCTCGTGCTGAACGGGACCGTGGTCGTGCAGGACGGTGTCTGGTCCAAACGCATCGAGACCAGCCCGGACCTCTTCAATCTGGGGGGCGGCCCGTCGACCACGCTCGGCCCTGGAACGGCGGCGCCGACGATGCCGTTGCGTTTCGATGTCGCCATCGTCGCTGCGTCCAGCCTGCGCATCCAGAACAACGCGGCCAACATGGTGGCGAGCGCGGACTTGCGGCTGCAGGGCACCTACGACCGTCCGCTCCTCTTTGGCCGCGCCGAGATCGAGCGTGGCGACGTGCTGTTCGAGGGCAACCGCTTCATCGTCACGCCGGGCGGCAGCATCGACTTCTTCAACCCGTCACGCATCGAGCCCTTCTTCGACATCGAGGCCGAGACCCGCGTGCGCCGTCCAGGGCAGCCCTATCGCCTGACGATCGGGCTGAGCGGCACGACCAGCCGGTTCAGCTATACGCTCAACTCCGATCCTCCCCTCCCCGAAGTCGATATCATCTCGCTGCTCTTCGGTCAGAACGTCGATCTACAGGACGCCGAGCTGCGATCGTTGCGACAGAACGCGGCGCAGCAGTCGGAACAGGCACTCTTGCGCGAAGGCATGGCCAGGCTCCTGGTCAGTCCCATCTCCACGCCCGTCGGACGCGCGCTCGGTCAGGCCTTCGGCGTCGACACCGTGCAGATTACCCCGACGCTCGGCAACGAGACCGATACATTCACGCCGTCGGCGCGTGTCGTCATCGGCAAGCGCATCTCGAATCGTGCCTACCTGACGTTTGCCCGCTCCCTCGGCAACAGCGGCAGCGAGAACGATCAGGTCCTCGTCCTCGAGTACGACCAGAACGAGCGCCTGGGCTGGGTCGTGACCCAGGTTGGCGACGGCACGTACGCGCTGGACTTCCGGGTGCGCCACAGGTTCTGATGCGCCGGTCTGTCATTTCATTGGCGCGGCTGCTCGCCTTCGGGCTCCTCACGACTGCCTGGGCTGTGCCTGTGCGCGCCCAGTCCCCTGCCAGTCAGTACGTGGGTCGTCCGATCGAGGATGTCCGATTGTTCGTGGAGAACAAGCCGTTGACGGAAGCCGCGATCCTCGATCTCATCGAGGTGCGGACCGGTGAGGCGCTGTCGATCGCGGCGGTGCGCGAATCGATTGCCCATATCTACAGCCTCGGCCGCTTCGAGGACGTTCAGGTCGAGGCCGCTCGGGCCGCGGGCGGGGGCGTTGCGCTCCGGTTCAACCTCATACCGCTTCACAACGTTCAGCGGATCGAGTTCAGCGGATCGCTGGGGCTTTCTGCGGGGCTGCTGCGGAGGACCGTCGTCGATCGCTACGGCGCCTCGCCGCCCATCGGGCGCGTCGACGGCGCCGTCCGGACGCTCGAGCAGTTGTACGCCGACCATGGCTACCTGCGCGCGAAGGTGGACGCGTCGACGGAGATTCTGCACGCCCCGGACCGTGCGCTGCTGACGTTCAACGTCGATTCGGGCCCACGCGCGGCGATTGGTCGGGTCGCGGTCGAGGGTGATCCGCGCGTTTCGCGCGAAGAGTTCCTGCGCCGGCTGGGGGCCGAGACCGGCGAGGTGTTTCTCCGGCCGCGCATACAGGAACACCTCGACGAGTACGTGCGGCGCCTCAAAGATCGTCGATTCTACGAGGCCGATGGCACGCTTCAAGCCGTCCCATCCGAGGATGGCCGGACCGTCGATCTCGTCATTGACATCCGATCGGGTTTGCCGGTGAGCGTGCGCTTCGAGTTTCCCGAGGGCGACCCCGTGCCCTCGGATCGACTCAACGAGCTCGCGCCGCTCGAACGCGAGGGCTCGGTCGACGAGGACCTGCTCGAAGACTCCGAAGCGCGGATTGAGAACTACCTTCGCCAGCAGGGCTATTGGAAGGCCGATGTCACTGTCCGCCGGGACGCCACGGACGCGGCGCTCACAATCGTCTTTACTGTGACCCGCGGCCGTCAGTACCGCATCGCGTCGCCTACCGAAATTACAGGCACCCGGGCCGTGTCGCTCGCCGAGGTGACGGCGCTCGTGCCACTCAAGCCAGGCGAGCTCTTCCTCGAATCCGAGCTCGGCGCCGGCGTGACCGCCATCCAGGCGTTCTACCGGCAGCGTGGTTTTGCGCTCGTCGACGTCAAATCGGCCGTCAACGAGACCGATCCTCAGCGCCCCGGCGAGGGTCTCGTGCGTGCCGCGATCGTCATCGCCGAAGGATCCCGTTCGACGGTTGGCGAGATCCGGATCACGGGAACCTCGGCCGTTCCGGTCGACGAGCTTCGCCCGCTGGTCAAGATCAGTGCCGGCGATCCCTACTTCGAGCCGCGGATAGTCGAAGCGCGCGACGCGCTGGTGCTCGATTACCTCAACCGCGGGTTCGCCTCAGCGGTGGTGAACGTCGCCCTGAGTGCGAGCGCGGATCATACCCGGGTCGACCTGACGTTCACGGTCCAGGAGGGACCGCAGAATATCGTCGACCACATCCTCATCGTCGGGAATGTGCACACGAAGCCCGACGTCATCCTGCGTGAGCTGCAGTTCAAGCCAGGTCAGCCGATCGGCCTGCAGGATCAGTTCGAGAGCCGGCGGCGGCTGAGCGCGCTTGGCCTCTTCCGGAGGGTGCAGATCTCCCTGCTGACGCACGGCGGCGGCAACGAGCATGACGTGCTGGTGACCGTCGAGGAAGCGCCGGCAACGACAATCGGCTACGGCGGCGGTGTTGAGGGGTATACGAAGGCGCGCACGGGAGCGGACGGACAGCTCGAGGATCAGCTGGAGTTTGCGCCTCGCGGCTTCTTCGAGATCGGCCGGCGGAATCTGTTCGGAGCCAACCGGTCGGTCAGCCTCTACACGCGCGCGAGTCTACGGCCCAAGGACGCGCCCGGCGATCCTGAGGTGGACGGCACGGGCATCGGGTTCAGCGAGTATCGTGTGGTCGGTACGTATCGCCAGCCGCGCTGGTTCGGTGCCAACGACTTCACAGTGAGCGGCGTTGTCGAGCAGGGCGTCCGCACCACGTTCAACTTTGCGCGGAAGGGCATCAACGTCGACGTCGTGCGGCGATTGACTCCGGCTCTGCGTGTCAGCGGACGCTACTCGCTCAGCTCGACACGGACGTTCGACGAACGGCTGAGCGAAGAGGATCAGGCGGCGATCGACCGGGCGTTCCCCCAGGTACGGCTGTCGGGATTCTCAGGCGCAGTGGCACGCGACACGCGCGACGACCTGCTGGAGCCGACACGCGGCATGTTCCTCAGCTCAGAAGGAAGCTTCGCGGCCCGCGCCCTCGGCGGCCAGGTCGGATTCATGAGGACCTACCTGCAGGGCTTCACGTTCCGTCGGTTCCCGGGGCGCCGGACCGTCGTGTTTGCCTCGCGTGCCGCCCTGGGACTCGCCGACGGCTTCGAACGCGAGGTGCAGCCGACCGATGCCGACGGCAACCCCGTTCCGGGGCCGCCGATCGTCGTCGACGACCTGCCGTCGAGCGAACGATTCTTCGCGGGCGGCGACACGACGATTCGCGGCTTCGCGCTCGACCGCGTGGGTGCGCCGAACACCATCAGCGCGAACGGCTATCCGACTGGCGGCAACGCCGTCCTGCTCCTCAACGGCGAGCTGCGATTCCCGGTCTGGCGCGAGGTCGGCGCCGTCGTATTCGTCGACGGCGGCAACGTGTTCCGTCGCGTGACCGAGTTCGATATCGGAGAACTGCGCGGGAGCTACGGCTTCGGCGTACGGTATCGCTCGCCCGTGGGGCCGATTCGCGTCGACTTGGGGGTCAAGATGGACAGCTTGCGCGTCGGAGAGAAGCGGACGGCCCTCCACTTCAGCCTTGGCCAGGCGTTCTGAGCCACGGACAACACGGGCCACGAACACTACGAGCCACGGACAACACAGATAAAGGCCTCATGCTTGGAATCCGTCGCGGCAGGGCACGTGACAAAGGGCGTACGGCGCTCGTGGTGACCGTGCTCTTGATCTTGCTGATGCTCTTCGTCGGCCGCCTTCGCGCGCAGATCATCGATCGGGTGCTGGCCGTCGTCGTGGGAGAGCCCATTACGCTCTCGGATGTCACCGCGGCGATGCGACTTGGGCTCGTTCCCGAGGCGGCGGGCAACGAGGATCGGACGCGCGCCGTGCTCGATGCGCTCATCGAGCGCAAGCTTCAGCTCATCGAGGTCAATCGCTACGTGCCGCCTGAACCCTCCGATGGAGAGATCGACGCGAGGATCGCACAGGTCCGCGCGCGATTCGAGAGCCAGGCCGCGCTCGAGCGCGCGATGAAGGAGACGGGCGTGACGCCCGCCCAGCTCCGCGCGAGGGTGCGGGACGACCTCCGCATCGAGAGTTATCGTCGCCAGCGCTTCGGCGCATCCTACCAGCCGGGCGAGGAAGAGGTCGTGCGCTACTACCGGTCGCATGAATCGGACTTCATCCGCAACGGCGTGCTGCCGCCGTATGCCGAGGTGCGCGAGGAGGCGCGGAAGCGTCTCGTCGACGACCGCACGGCCTCCCTCGTGCGCGACTGGATCGCGGGGCTGCGGCGGCGGGCGGCCGTTACGATCCTGCCTAAATAGAGGCCGTGCCCGGCGGCGTTCCGCCTTCAGGCGGAAGCCTATCGCAACCTGAACACCCTGATCTCCGGGCCTGGATGCTCGGCGTTGGGAGTGAACCGCATGACCTCCTGGCTTTGCCCGAAGAGCCGCGAGTAGGCGTCGTACAGGTCCGGGAAATCCTTCGGCCGGCTGAGGGCGTCCCCGTACTTCTGTGACGAGGCGACGATGTAGTCGATCCCTGCCTTGACATACGCGTCGTACTCGCCCGGCGCTCTGGAGTCCAGGACGAGCTGCGGGACGTTCTTCACCTTGTACGCCTTGGGTGACAGGAGGAGCGCCTGGGTCTCAACGATGATCGACGACCCTTTGGGGATGTCGGAGAGAATCCACGTGTGCGCCTGTTCGACCGTGCTCGTGCGCGCGATCGTCCGGATGAAGCCGAGCGATTGCCACGCCGGTGGCAGCAGCGCCGCGGCCGTGAGCGCGGCGATCATGGCCGTGCGCGGCGCGCGCGGAATGTCGAAGCGGCGCAGCAGGCTGACCCCCGAGACGGTACCCACGGCGGCCAGCACGCAGACAAACGGCAGCAGCGGCAGAAGGTACCGTCCGAACACGAGCGTCTGGCCCGACAGAAAATAGTAATAGAGGAGCGGAAACGCGATCGTCACCGTCCATCGCACGCGTCCCGGCCCACGGACGGCACGGACCGCGCCGAGGCCGAGCCCCCCCAGGAGGAGCAGAAACGCCGGCCAGTCCATGCTGCGTGACAGGTGCTTGTAGTAGGTGAGCCACGCGGGCTCTGCCAGACGCTTGGGCGCGTAGTAGCCGGCGAGGTGCGCGTAGCCGTTGAGAAACCCCGGGAGATCCAGGATCGTGTACGGCGCAGCGATGAGAAACGCCGCTGCGGCTCCGCCGAGGACGGCAAGCGAGGCGACGAGCCTCGACGGCTTGGTGCCAAGCGTCATCCAGACCGCGGTGAGCGGCACGATGAGGACGAGGGCGCCCGGGTATTTGGTGGCCGCCGCCAGTCCCGCGGCTGCGCCTGCCCAGGCAAAACTGGTCGCGCGCTCCCGTTCGTGTGCCCCGAGCGTGAGCAAGAGCGTGAGCGTGACGAAGAACGTGACGGGCACGTCGGTCAGCACATAGTGCGACTCACGCACGTGGAGCGGCATGACCGCCATGAGCCCCGCGGCGAGCGCGGCATGCCGCGCGCCCCAGCGCATGCCGATGCGGTACACGAGCAACACCGTCAGCGTTCCGAGGAGCGCGGTGACGGCGCGTCCCCAGAGATAGAAGTCCGCCGTCTCGACCTGGTCGAGCGAGCTCCACTCGCCGAACGTAGCGCCCGCCAGGAAGCGGAGGACGGCCACGCCGAGCTGCACGTAGAAGTAGAGGCTGGGGTAGTCGAAGAAATGCGGGTTGAAGTCGCCGGTCCGCATCATCTGAACGACACGGGACATGATTTCCGGCTCGTCGACGCCGATGTTGAAGGGGATGCCCGCGCCGAGCGCGACGAAGCGCAGAAGGGCGGCCAGTACGAGGATGACCGCCAGCGTGAAGACCGACGGGCGCATGTCGCTTGCTTCACGCCACTCGCGTTCGACCACAGATGCTCTCAGAGGAATGGACGTCGGATAGAATGCTCTGCGCGAAAACCTTAGCACACTATGGATCGTCTGCTCGAAGCCACGTACCGCGTCGAGCAGCAGCATTTCTGGTGGAAAGGCCTGCGCGGCTTCGTGCGCCCGCTCGTGGCGGACGCGCTTGCGGAGCGGCCGAATCCACGCATCCTGGACTGCGGCTGCGGGACCGGCGCCAACCTCATCATGCTCGGCGAGTTCGGCCACGCCTCCGGATTCGACGTGTCGTTCCGCGGCCTCGAGCTCGCCCACCAGTATGGACAGCGCCGAGTGGCGCAGGCCTCGATTGCCGGGATGCCGTTCGGGGACGAGGTCTTCGACCTGGTGACCGCGTTCGACGTGCTCTACAGCCTGAGTGAAGAGGAAGAAGCGGCGGGGTTGACGGAGATCCGTCGTGTGCTCAAGCCCGGCGGCACGCTCATCGTCAACGTCGCGGCGCTCAGGATCCTCCGCGGCAACCACTCAGTGTTCGGTGCCGAGGTGCGGCGGTCGACGCGACGCCGCCTGCGCCGGCTGCTCTCGGGTTCCGGGTTCCTGGTGACGCGGCTGACCTACTCGAACGCTATCCTGTTCCCGCTGATGCTCGCCGTCCGCACCGGGCAGCGTCTCATGGGGCTCGCGACGCCCGAGGAAGCCGGTACGGATGTCGTCCTCCCTCCGGCTCCCCTCAACGGATTGCTGAGTCTGCTTCTGCGCCTCGAGGCCGGCGCGCTGCGCGTCGTCGACATGCCCATCGGCAGCTCGCTCCTCTGCGTCGCCCGCAAGGAGTAAGGCTGCCGCCGCCTCCGCCCTCCGAACGGCACGATTCGTCAGCACGCGCAACGCGACTGTATACGTGATCCCCGCCAGCGCGAGCGCCCCAACGCTTGGTCCAAGGAGAAACGGCCAGAAGAACGCGTCCAGCAGTCCGCCGGCATGTCGCCAGAACGCACCCTGGTAGAACGGGACGGCGAGGATCCGCTGGAGCCGCTCGCTCAGATCCACGGTGGAGGTGGTGCCGAGCAGCGTCGCCGCGCCCGCCGTCGTGACGGCGTACCACGGCAGCATGATCCAGGGCACGTTGGCACAGAGTCCGATGAGCACGGCGACGCGGCTCAACCGGAAGGCCAGCGCCGCGCCGATGCCGAGCAGAATCTGCAGCCCAAGAAGCGGCGAGAAGCTGAGGCCGACGCCGACCGCCAACGCCGTTGCCGTGCGTCGCGGAGCGCCGTCGACAGCGGCGAGATCCTCCAGCGTGCGGCGCAGGCGCGGCAGCATGGGATCAACTATACGCCTGGGCCTTCCGAATCGACCCGGTCAGGGGGGACTTGACTGCGGTCGCGACTGGTGTTATTTTTCTCCGCAGTGATGTTATAAAAATAACATTATGGCCGGAAACGACGCGAAGACGTTGACGAACACCTTGACAATGCCGCAGAAACCGCAGACCACGCCGAGCCGCCGCGAGCGGCAGATCATGGACATTCTCTACCGTCGTGGCCGCGCCACCGGCGTCGAGGTCATGGAGGAGCTGCCGGGGAACCCCAGCTATTCCACGGTCCGCACCCAGCTGCGGGTCCTCGAGAAAAAGGGACACGTGCGCCACGAGGAGCACGGGCCGAAGTTCATCTACCTGCCGGCGGTGCCTCGGCGGGCGGCGCGCAAGTCGGCCCTGCGGCACCTCGTCGATACATTTTTTGATGGTTCGGTGGAGAAGGTCGTGGGCGCGCTCCTCGGCGGCGAAGGCGCCCACGTCACCGAGGAAGAGCTCGAGCGCATCGCCGAGCAGGTCGCGAAAGCCCGAACAGGCAAGCAGGGAGAATCCAGATGAGCCTTCTACTTGGCAGCACTCTGAAGGTCTCGCTCGTCGTCATCGCCGGCCTGGCCGTCGCGGCCCTGCTGCGGAACCGATCCGCCGCGGCGCGTCACTGGGTACTCGCTGCGGCAATGCTTTGCGCGATGGCGATGCCGGTGCTGGAGCTGGTCGTGCCGGCGTGGGGGATATCCCTCTCGCGTACCGCTCCTTCGATGGCGGCTGGGCCCAGTGCGAAGCCGCAGTCGGCGACTGGCATTGGTGCGAGTGACGCGGCATCTCTCGAGTTTGCCGAGACGGTCAGCGTGCCGCCGCCGGCCGTGCCGCGACCAGCGATCTCACGTCTCGTCACGCCGGCGTGGATGCTCGGAGCCGGCCTGAGTCTTTTCGTGCTCGCCGTTGGTCTGGCGCGCCTGACGTGGCTCGCATCGCGCGCGCGCCCGGTCGAGCCAGGAACCTGGACCCGGCTCGCAGACCAGATAGGCCGCGACTTCTCGCTCAAGCGGCCCGTGCAGCTGCTGCAGAGCGATCATCCCTCGCTTCTCGTGACCTGGGGACTCCTGCGTCCGAAAGTGATCCTCCCGCGCGCGGCACAGTCGTGGACCGAGGACCGCGCTGCCATTGTCCTGCGCCACGAGCTCGCGCACATCCGCCGCGGCGACTGGATCGTGCAGATCGCCGGCGAGCTCTTGCGCACCGCCTACTGGTTCAACCCGCTCCTCTGGATCGCGTGCACGCGTCTTCGCCTCGAAAGCGAGCAGGCGTGCGACGACGAGGTGCTGACGAGCGGCGTTGAAGCACCCGACTACGCGACTCATCTCGTGGAACTGGCGCGGCTGCTGAAGACCGAGTCCGCGCCGCGTTTACCCGCACCAGCGATCGCTCGTGCGTCAAGCCTTGAAAGGAGAATCCGCGCCATGTTGGACGCTCGTCTCATCCGCACGCCTACCACGCGCTCCGCCCGCTTCATTACAGCCGCCGCGCTGTTCACATTCACCGTCGCACTTGCCGCCGCGCAGACGGGCCCGGTCACGCTTTCGGGTTCGGTGGTCGATCAGAGTGGGGCGCCAGTGCCCGACGCTACCGTCGTGCTGATCAACTCGCAGAGTCAGTCGAAGTTCGAGGTCAAGAGCGACGGCAACGGGCGGTTCCAGTTCGTGCCGCTGCCGGCTGATACGTATGGGCTCCAGGTCACTCTGCCGGGCTTCAAGAAGGCGGAGGACTCCGTTCGTCTGACCGGAAAGAGCGTGCGTCGCGATCTCACGCTCAGCCTTGGGGAGTTGCAGGAGACGATAACCGTGCGAGGCGTTCAGACGAACACCGTTCTGCGCGATGACTACGCTCAGCAGGTAACACGATATCGTGCGGCCTTTCAACGGGACGTCGACGGCTGCAAACCCTTGCCAACCGGCGGCCGGGTGCGGCCACCGCGCAAGATCAAGGACGTCAGGCCAATCTACCCTGCGAGCCTGCGCGAGTCGCAGACGGCAGGGAAGGTGGGGCTGAAGGCGACGATTGCCGTTGATGGCACCGTCCGCGATGTGCAGGTCGTCAAGTCGGTTCACCCCGATCTCGACAACGCGGCGATCGAGGCGGTGCGCCAGTGGCAGTTCGACGGCACGCTGCTCAACTGCACGGCCGTGGAGGTGACGATGAACGTCAGCGTGGATTTCGGGATTCAGTGATCCTCGGGACGGGCTACGCGAGAAGCTCCTTGTAGAGCGATACGGTAGCCCGTCCCGCCCCCTCCCACGAAAACTCGTCCTCGACGATCCTCCGCCCGGCCTGTCCGAACGCGGCGAGCTTTCTCGGTTCATCGATGGCCCCGCTGATCGCGGCGGCAAGTGCCGACGGATCCCCGGGCTCAACCAGCCATCCGTTCACTCCGGGCTTGACCTTGTCCGGCAGGCCGCCGGCGCTGGTCGCGACGACGGCGCGGCGGTGCGCCATGGCCTCGAGCGTCACGAGCGAGCTGCCTTCGTAGAGTGTCGGGTGCACGAAGAGCGTCGCCGTCTCGTACCACGCGTGCAGATCCTTGTCCTCGGCCCGACCGAGGAGCATTGCCGCGCTGCCGAGGTTGGCCTCTCTGATCGCGTCTTCCAGCCGGCTTTGGAACGGGCCATTACCGATTACTACCCACCGCCATCGCCCCTCAGGCAGCCGTCCGCCGTGCGCGCTCAGTGCGCCGAGCGCCGCAGCCAGATGGTGAAAGCCCTTGTTCTCTTCAATCCGTCCCACGCTCAGCAGCACGACATCGTCTGGCCTGATGCCGGCCGCGAGCCGCACGCGCGCGGCGCCAGTGGACGTCGCGAGGCCGTCAAGCCATCGAAGATCCAGCGCGTTCGGGATGACGCGGACGCGTTCCGCGGGCACGTGGAGGTGCTGTCGGACGATCGGCTCGAGCGCGCGGTCGGTGGCGATGATGCGATCGGCGGCCTTCGCACAGATGAGGACAGCACGTCGCAGCGGCAAGTACCCCGCGCGTTTGAGTCTCGCCCGGTGGGGGTTGGTCGCGCCGAACTCCTCGAGGCCCTGCGGGTTGAGCACGAGCGGAGCGACGCTCGTGGCGCGACGCCTGGCGTATCCGAGCACGCTCGCGCCAAGCCCATGGACGAGGTCGATCTTGCCGTCGCGGACGAGCTCCCATGCCAGTCGTCCCGCGCGCAATCCAAAGAGCGGGTAGGCGGTGCTCCGATCGATGACCGTCGTTCCACGCCTGCCCGCCAGGGGGAACGTGCGGTACGGAACGGTTCTCAGGGTGACCTGTGGATGGATCGCGTCCGGCCCATAGTCCGTTTTTGGCGTGCGGGTAACAAGCGTGGTCTCGACGCCGGCGTCCGCGAGGTAGCGGACAAGGTCGTAGACGTGACGCTCGAGCCCGCCGAGGCCATGCAGAGGAAACACCGACCTCGCGACGACGGCGACTCGAATGACAGGCGTGCTCATGAACGGGTGGCGATCAATTCCCGATAGAGTGACTCGATACGACCGACGATTGATGGCGCGTCGAAAACCTGCTCTGCCCGCTGTCGCGCTCCGGCGCTCAGCCGCGCGCGAAGGTCTTCATTCTCTCTCAGGCGCTTCACGTCGTCTGCCAGTGTTTCGGGAGTGGACGATAGCAGGCCCGTCTCCGCGTGTTTCACGATGTCGGGCGTGCCGCCGGTGTTCATGGCGGCAATGGGCACGCCAAGGGCGCTCGCTTCGAGCAGCACGCGACTGAGCGACTCGGGACCGCGCGACGGGAAGATGAGCAAGGACGCATGCGCGAGCCAGGCAGTCGTCTGTTGCTGATCGACCCACCCCACGAATCTCACGTCGCGGCCGGACCGTCTGGCCTCCGCCTCGATCGCGGCGCGATCGGGACCGTCGCCGACGATGACGAGCGGCCAGTCGAGGCGTGCGCGCTCGACAACGTCCACCAGATGCGAGGTACCTTTGTTGGGTGCCAGCTTGCCCAGGTACAGCGCGTACGGACCCTGGACCGGCGGCGAGGTGGACGCGGCCCGTGCTCGCAGAGCCGTGACGTCCACCGGATTGGGAATGATCTCGAGTCGCGTGTCGGCGACTTCCGGGGCGCGCGCGCGGAGATCGGATGCGATCGTCGTGCTGACCGCGATGATGGTATCGGCAGCGGCGAGGCCCGAGCGCTTGCGCGCGAGGTTGGCGCGCATGTACGGAATCATCGGGAGCGCCAGCGGCCAGAGCGGTCCACCCCGAGGCCGGATGCAGCGCGTCATCATCCCCGCCGAGCACGCGGGGCAGAGCGACGCGCCACGGCGCGTGTGAATCAGATCCGACCAGTAACACACGGGCCAGTAGTCGCGCACGGTGCAGACGACAGGGCGGCCGAGTCGATGCGCAGCCTCTATCGAAGGGAGGCAGGTCAGCACGTGCTGACCGTGCACCAGATCCACACGCTCCCGCTCGATGACGTCGGCCAGCGCATCCGCCAGCGCCGGGTACAGGCGTTCGTTCTTGAAGTAGTTCCTGACGTACGGCACCGAGGGTGCGGGAAAGCCGAACTCGAGCACGCGAATGCCGTCGTAGTCGCGCTCACGACAACCGTCAGGCGTGCCGGGCCGCGGCTGCGCCACGATCACCTCATGCCCGCGCGCGCGCAACCCACGGGCCAACTCGTACGTGCTCCACCCACTCCCGCCGCATACGGGCGGAAACGAGTCGGTGGCGAGAAGAAGCCGCATCGTATCTGACTAGCGGGTCGGTTCGCTTGTCACAAGCCAACAGGAGATCGGAAGCTCAGGAGTTGTTTTGGTTTTCAAAATAATCTCCTGATCTCCCGAACTCCTGTGAGCGGTCCGAGGCCTGGAAGCCATCTGACACGTGCCCGCCGTGTTATCCGTGTTGTCCGTGGCTCCAATCAGCAACGAATCATCCAATCCGGAGGTTTTTGATCGCTCGGTCGAGTGCAACGCAGTGCGCCTTCCAACTGTACTCGGTGACGGCCCGTTCCCGGGCGGCGCGGCCGAGCGGTCGTCGGAGTGTCGGGTCGCTCAATGTTTCCAGCGCCTCTGCCAGGGCGCCTGGGTGTGAGGGGTCGTAGAGGAGGCCCTCACGGCCGTCGGCAACGATTGAGGGTAGTCGGTCGACCGCGGGTGCGACGACGGGGAGGCCGGCCGCCATGTACTCGAAGATCTTGAGCGGAGACCAGTAGAACCCGAGCGACAGCGGACGGTGCGCACCGATCTCGAACGGGGCGACGCCGATGTCGGCCGCGGCCAGGCACATGGGCATGTGCGTGTGGGGCACGGCGCCGGTGAAGACGATGTTGGGAAGGTCGGCGGCTTCGTCCTGTACCGCCGAGAGCTCCGGGCCGTCGCCGACCAGCACGGCGCCGACGTCCGAGCGGCCCCGTGAGTGAAGGTCATGCATCGCCCGCACGAGGTTCACGGCGCCGTGCCAGCGTCTGAACGCGCCCGCGAAGATCGCGACGGTCGTCGCCGGCCGCTCGAATGGCGGCGTGCCGGTGACGTCGGGACGGAACCGGTCCGTATCGGCGCCCCACTCGAGCCGCACGATCTTGCGCGACGGCGTGTCCCTCGGGAGAATCGCGGAACTCGGCGTGACGATCAGGTCAGCGCGGGCGCAGATCCGCTCGCGCCATCGGCGCATGGGCTCGACGATGAGCGCGCGGTCGATGCGGCCCTTGGCCGACCCCTCGTGATCGATGACCGGCGCGTTGACCTCGAGCACCGTTCTGGCCCGCGCCTCGGCTGCCGCCATGACCCCTTCGCCGCCGAAGTTGTAGTAGCGCTCGATGACGACCGCCGGCTGCAGCACGCCGACGATGCGACGGACTTCGCCGATGCGCATCCACCGTAGCTGCTTCGCGCCAAGCGGCGGTGCCATCGGGATCCAGCGGACGGGGTTTGAGCTGGGGCCGGAGGGAAACGGCCCGTCGCCTGGCGTGACGAGCACGTGAACCTCGTGCCCGAGGGCCGCGAGCCCTTCGGCGACTGCCGTGACGTGAACCGATCCGCCTGTAGTGCCGGGGACGGTCTGGTCGATGGCGCAGTAGAGAATTCTCACGGCAATGCTGAATGCTGAAGGCTGAATGCTGAAGTGAATGCTGAATTCAAACTTTACTTCAGCATTCAGCACTCAGCATTGTTCTTGACCAGCAACGCAAAAAACGGCCCGGAGGTGATTCGACCGAAGAGCAGCAGGTCGAGCTTCATCGCGAACGACAGCGCCCGGAGCACGCCGTGGGTCGCAGGGCTTCTGGCGATCTGTTCTTTCGCCGCCGATCGTGCTTCGCGGATCGCGCGGGCATCCACGTCCCCCGGGCTGACGCCCGGATCAATCCGGCGGGCAGCGCGCCTGACCATGGCGCGCTCGGCCATGCGCATGAGGATGTTCTCGACAAAACCGCCGACGATCGGCGTGTAGAACGTGATCCGCGCGATCTGGAAGCCGCACCCGCGAACGACTGTTTCGAGGTCAGGCACGTCGGCGAGCGGGTTGAGGTGATCGGACTTGCGCAATCGTTCCTGACGCATGTCGATCAGGCCGAGCCGTTCGAGCCCGCGCGCGAGCCGGTTGATCCAGCGTAAGCCCACAGCCACACGGGCGTTCTTGCGGACGTGGGTGTAGACGAAGAGCGCGCCCCCAGGCGCGAGCACACGGTTGGCCTCGGTGAGCATGCCTCGCAGCGCGTCGGGCGACAGGTGCTCCAGGACATCGAGCGACCAGGCTTTGGTGAACGTGCCGTCGGCAAACGGCAGGCGCCGCAGGTCGCCGAGCAGCAGCGGCACGCGACGCCGCGCGTCTTCTGAGAAGAACGGGCTGATGTCGATGCCGATGGCCTCGGCGCCGAGGTCGCGGTTCCAGAGCAGCGCGCGTCCGCTGCCGCAGCCGAGGTCGACGACCAGGTCGCCGGGCGCGGGCCGGAGAAACGCCCGCAGCATGTCGTTGCGGATTTTCGATCCGAGCAGCGGCGGCGACACGCGCTCGTGCCGCGCGTCGGCGTGGAGCGCCTCGTCCAGATACTTGGTCTGCTCCGCGAACTGATCTTTCGGACGGAGGTCGAGATACTCGCCACGCGGTGCCTGGTAGGCACGTCCGCATGTCTGGCACGTCAGGCCGTCGCCGGAGTCTGCGCTGCGAACGATGGTCCCGCGGCACTCCGGGCAGCGGACGAGCGCAATCAAACGGTCGGAGATCATCGTTTCGAAGCGAGCACCTCTCTGAAGAGCGCCTCGAGCCGTTCGGCGCGCCGGTCCCAACTGTACTCCGCGACGGCTCCGCGCGCTGCACTGGCGAGCCTGTCGCGAAGCCCGGGGTCGTGCGCCAGCCGGCGGATGCTCGCGGCGAGCGTTTCGGGATCTCCCGGCGTCACGAGCAGCGCATTGACGTCGTCTGCAAGGACCTCGCGGATGGCCGGCAGGTTCGAGGCGACGATCGCTCTGCCGGCCGCCATGTATTCGAACAGCTTGAGCGGCGAGGTCGAGTGCGTCGAGATGGCCGATGCGGGGTTGGGAAGCGACAGGACGTCCGCCTGCGCGAGCTGAGCGGCGACGTCCGACGGCGGCAGATGTCCCGTGAATGTCACGCGGCCCTCGACGCCCAGGCGCTCCGCGAGGGTCCGCAGCCGGGCAAGGTCCGCCTCTTTTTCGTGGCCGCCGACGATGAGGCCACGCACCTCCGGCACTCGCGCAATTGCTTCGAGCAGCACGTCCACACCCTTCCACGCGTAGAGGTGACCCGCGTAGGCGACGGTCACGCCAGGGGCCAGAGGCCGGAGGCCGGAGGCCGGGGGTTGGGTTGCCTGCGTGTCCGGCTGCCCGGTGCCGGGAGGCCTGGTCCCTCGTGGGACGAGCCGCGCGCCGTCGGGCACGACGGCCACCCTCGCACGCCCGCCGAATCGCGCATTGAGGGCGGACGCCAGTCCGTTCGTAATGGCGACATACCCGTCCGCATAGTGCCAGACGTAGGATTCGCGCCTCGCCAGCCGGGCGAGCTTCGATGGCCCTGGTGGGCGCGCGGTCGAGACGAGGTCGGGCAGCGCCGCCGAGACGTCCGGCGCGTACCCGTGGGACTCGTACACGAGCGGCGCACGCGCCGGCAACCGCAGCAGCAGCGAAGCCACTGCCAGGTCGCGCGTCATCACGATATCTGCGCGACTGGAGCTGGCTGCGCGTCCTGCGGCGAACGCAAGATATCCGACGCGCCGCGCGAGGTGAGGTCCGCCCACGCGCGTGTGCTCTACGACCAGGCCGGCGGTCTTCGGAAGGCCGTAGTACTCGAATGGATCGCGCGGCGGCGTGTGCGTGTCCGGCCTCACCACCAGATGGACCCCGTGTCCGCGCCCCACCAGCGCATGACACGTCTCCATGGTCTGGATGCCGTTCGCCCGCTCGAGGGGGAACCGGATGTCGGCGAAGTAGAGGATGCGCACGAGAGGCTAGGCCACGGTCAATCCTGCTTCTGACGGTAGAAGGAGTTCCGATCGAGGAAATACCGGTACGTGAGGCTCGGGAGCCGCTGCGGAAGCGTCACGAACGCATCGTACGCATTTTTCCTCAATTCGAGACGCTGGCGATTCATCATCCCGGTTCCAAACTCCGCGATGAGCGCCACGTTCCACCACACGCATACCGCGAGCACTGCACCGAGCGCCGGCCGCCACGCGCTCTTGGGCACGGCAGCCATCAGTCCCGCCAGGCCGATCGTGAGCAGGATCGTCAACGCGACGAACCGGCGCTGGCCGAAGGCTCCGGCGACCGTCCACGACTCGACGCTGCCGCTCACATAGATCTGGAGGCCCACCATCAGGAGCGCGCACCAGCCGATGCGCCGGACGTGTGCCGGTCCGCAAACGGCCAGCACGACCAGCCCCGCAATCGCCAGCGCCGCGAGCGGTGTCCACAGGAAGAACCCGTGCTCGGGCGACGCCAGCACGTCGAGCGCGTGCGGCGCCTGCCAGTTCATCTTCCGTATGACGAGCGTCGATGGTCCGAAGCGCCCGTTGAGCGCTTTGTAGGCGAAGAGCTGCGGCAGCAGGCCCAGAGCAAAGGCGAGACAACCGGCCAGTGCCGTGGCGACTTTGCCAGCATTTCTCAGCGCTCGCGGGGCCCCACCCCCGCTCGCTCTCGCGCGGCGACTTCGCGCCGCGCTCGGGCCGCGGGCGCTGCCGATACTGCTTCTAGCTTCTTCCAAGCGCAGCCCGGCTCGACCGTTCTCTAAGCCGGCACGGTCGTTCCGCAAAGCCGTCACGGCGAAATCCACCGCCGGCCCCAACGCCAGGAACACGTCCTGTTCGCGGACCATGGCCATCAGCGCTCCGGACAGACCGAGCACGATGGCGCCGCCGACGCTCCAGCGTTCCCGCACGTGCAGCCAGATCGTCACGAACAGCGCGACGGCAAACGCCGAGCACGCGTGCGAGTACGGCGGCGACACATACATGTAGAAGAGCAGCGGTGTGCCGAGCCAGATGGCAACGCCGGCCTGGAGTCCCGGACCCGCCAGGCGGCGCGCCGCCGCGATCGACAGGAGGATTGCGACGAAGCCATAGCAGGCCGAGCCGTACGCGACCGCCGCGACATAAGGTCGCGAAAACCCGTCGGCCGGCCCGCCCGTGCTGCGCGTCGCCAGGTCGGCGCATGCGTAGAACGGGCTCCACAGGAGTGCGCTGCCGATCGTGGCGAAGCTCGGCCGCCGCCCGGCTTCGGTGTGCTGCTCCAGGAACGTCGCGTGGAAGCTTTCTCCACGGCCGATGTTCAGGTCGTAGAAATGCTGATACTCGTTCTCGAACGAGACGTCGTGGTCGAACCAGAGCGATCGCAGATAGGAGAAGTACTGAATCTCGTCGGACGCGTAAATCCGCGGCGTGACGGCGGGCAGCGAGACCACGAACGCCGCGACGAGTACGAGCAGCTCACGTCGCGACAGCGCCAGCACTCGTGAAATGGTATCGAGCAAATGGTCTCGATCTCTAGTGCGAAGAGGGGAATCTAGTGGGACCCTAACGCCATGAACTTGACGAGTTGTGCCAGGTTGAAGCCCGCATGGCTCACCATCGGGGCAATGACGCTGCGCCGCTTCAGGTAGATCGTACCCCAGATGGCGCCGAGCGTGCCGACCGTCAGCGTCGCGTCCCACCCCTGAACGAAGTGTCCCAGCCCAAAGAGCGCGCTGTGCACGATGACGCCGACGACTCCGCCGCCCAAGTACTGCCCGAACCGGTGCAGGATGAACCCGCGCTGAATCTCCTCCCGGACCCCCCCGCCGATCATCACCACGATCCCGAACATCGCCGCATCCCGGGGATTCCGCATCAGGTCCTCCATCGGGTTCCGGGGAACGTTGTGGAGCTGCGGCGCGAGCGTGACGATGACCACCAGCACGATGACCGCCACCACGAACACGACGGGAAGGAGCGCTACGCCGGCGACGACCTCCCGCAACACCGGCCGCGGTCCGAGCAGCACGTCACGCGCGTGTTCGCGATGCGTCCGAAGGAACAGGAACACCAGGCCGATCACGACCGCAGTGTCGAGAAGCGACAGGGTGGCAACGAATTGGGGCGACCAGTCGCCGTCGGCGGTCTCGAGTCGCATGCCGAAGCCGCCCATCACGGCCAGGATGACGATCTGGGTCGGAAACCCGGAGCAGAGGAACACCTCGCCCAGCGCCCCGAGACGGTCGGCGATCAGGATCCGCGGCGGAGCCTCGACGGGCACAGAGACCTGGTCAAACATTGAACTCCGACTGTACAAGGGAAAACGGGCCAGCAGAAAGTCGGTCTGGGGGCCGACAAAAGCACAATGTAAATCTTACCCAAGGGTGGTATCCTCGTCCTTACACTCATGGACAAAGCAATGACGATGGAAGAAGACACCACAACTACGACCGAAAACCCGGGAGAGCGGGTCCTTATCGTCGAGGATGACCCGTCCACCAGGAGCGGCCTGGCGGAGCTCGTGCAAGCCTGGGGCTTCCAGACTGACGAAGCGTCCGACGGTGAGGAAGGCTTCCGAAAGGTGACCAGCTTCCGGCCGGCCATCATCGTGAGCGACCTCGTGATGCCGCGGATGGGCGGTCACGACCTGCTCCGCACCCTCAAGGATCAGCTCTCCGACATCACCTTCATCCTGCTGACCGCCCAGGGCACGATCGAGAGCGCCGTCGATGCGATCAAGGACGGTGCGTACGACTACCTGAGCAAGCCCGTCGACCCGCAGCGGCTCCGGATCCTGCTCAACAAGGCGGTCGAGCGGCAGGAAACCCTCCGTGAGGTCAAGCTCCTGCGGCGGCAGCTGCGCGAGCAGGGGAGCTTCGGCCGCATTGTGGGCAACAGCCCCGGGATTCGATCGCTCTATCGCGTCATCGAGCAGGCGGCGCCGACCGCAGCATCGGTGCTGGTCTGGGGCGAGTCGGGAACCGGCAAGGAGCTCGTGGCGCAGACCGTCCACGAGCTGAGCCCCCGTGTGTCGTTTCCGTTTGTCGCGATCAACTGCGCGGCGATTCCCGAGACGCTCCTGGAGAGCGAGATCTTCGGCCACGAGAAGGGTGCCTTCACGGGCGCGCACGACCGACGGACGGGTGTGTTCGAGCTGGCGCATCGTGGCACGCTCTTCCTCGACGAGATCGCCGAGATGGTGCCCGGGACGCAGGTGAAGCTGCTTCGCGTGCTGCAGGAGCAGAAGTTCCGCCGTCTGGGCGGCCGCCAGGAGCAGACCGTCGACGTCCGCGTGATCGCAGCGACGAACCGTGACCCGTCGGAAGCCGTCCGCGACGGCAAGCTGCGGGAAGACCTGTACTATCGCCTGAACGTGTTCACGATCGAGCTGCCGCCTCTGAGGGATCGGCGCGCCGATATTCCCCTCCTCGTGCAGACATTCCTCAACGAGTTCAACGCGCGGAACAACAAGTCGGTGCGCGCGGTGGACCAGGAGGCCATGTATCTGCTCGAGCGGTACCCGTGGCCGGGGAACATCCGCGAGCTGAGAAACGTCATCGAGCGCGCGACGATCCTGGCCGAGGGGGACTTCATCGAGGCCAAGCACCTGCCGCCGCCGGTCATCACCCGCAGCGAGCAGACATTGCCGACCGTCACCCTGTCGCCCGGCACGACCGTCGACGAGGCCGAGCGGCGGCTGATCGTCCTGACCCTCGAGCACACGCGCAACAACAAGACGCGTGCCGCCGAGATTCTGGGTATCAGTCTGAAGACGCTGCACAACAAGCTGAACCGGATGAAGCAGGAGACGCGGAGTTAGGAGCTAGGAGCTAGAAGCTAGGAGAACACTTGTTCGAGCCGGATCTGTCGGTGGTTGTTGCCCTGGCCTTGAATCGGCAGCGCCTGCGGCCGCGGCGAGCGAGCGAAGCGAGTCGAGCCGCCGCGAGCGGGGGTGGGGCCCCGCGAGCACTAATCAATTGAGCATAAAAGCCAAGCAGGTCGCCGGCGTCACTACGCTCGTGGTGTTGGTCGTGGCAGGGATGATTGCGGTGCAGATTGCATCCTTGACGCAGCTGCGGATCGACGAGACCGCGTCGCGCGCCGCCACGCTCAAGGAGGCCATCCTCGATCGAGCAACGGTCGTGGTGAAGGAGGCCGGCACGACGGATCCCTACCTGGCGATCCAGAACGATGGAGGCATGCGTTCGACCCTCCGGTCTTCGGTGATCAACCAGCCGGAAACGAACACGATCCTCTACGCCGCCATCGTCGACACCAATGGCAACGCCATCGCGCACAGCACCCCCGCGCTCGAAGGCCAGCCGACTCCCGAGCTCGAAGACCTGAAGAGTATCGTCGGCGCCTCGGCGTTCTATCAACTCTGGTACGTGCTCGAGGAACGCCGCTACGAGCTGCGCGAGCAGATCCTGACGGGCGACGCGCCCTTCGGCGCGATTCGCATCGGCGTGTCGACGCTGTTCGTGCGCTCGGAGATCATCAAGGCGCTCGAGGGCTTCGGGTACACCGCGGTCATCGCACTCGCGGTGTCGACGATGGTCGCGACGCTCCTCGCGCAGTGGATGCTCAGACCGATTCATGTCATCCAGAGCGGGTTGACGCGCCTCGGCCGCGGCGAGCTCGACGTCCGGCTCGATTTGCCCGGGCAGGAGTTCGCTGATCTCGGCAGCTCCTTCGAGGCGGTCAGCGCGCAGCTGGCGGCCGTCCGCACCAATGCCCTCCCGGCGACCTCCACCTCGACCGAGTTCGAGTCGGTCATGGAGAACCTCGAGGACGCGGTCGCGCTGTTCTCGCCCGAGGGCGAGTTGATGTTCAGCAACGCCGCCATGCGCGCGCTGCTGCCGGGGTTGGCGGCCCGCACAGGCTCGACGGGCTCGACCAAGCCGGCCCTTTCGTTGCTCGCGGAAAACGACCCGGTCCGCCAGCTGGTCGAACGGGCGCTCGCGGGCCGCAAGTCCGCGGGACCGGTGGCCGTGCCTCTCGGCATGTCGCCAGAGGCCGATCAGGAGGCGCCCGAACACCTCCTGCTGTGCCACGCGATAGACGATGCGAAGGGACGGTTCATCGGCGCGATGGTCGTCGCGCGGAACCTGGTCTACCTGACCCAGGTCCACACGACGCTGAACTACTCGCGCAAGCTCGCCGCGCTGGGGCGGCTGATGGCGGGCGTGGCGCACGAGGTGAAGAATCCGCTCAACGCGATGACAATTCACCTCGAGCTGCTGAAACAGAAGCTGGGGGCGATGCGCGAGCCCATCACCGTGCCCGCGGGTCCGTCGGGCGGATCCCGTACCCTCGACCTGACCAAGCACGTCAACGTCATCGGCGACGAGATCAAGCGGCTCGACCAGGTCGTCGTCGGGTTCCTGAAGTTCGCCAGACCGGACGAGCTGAAGCTGCAGCCGGTGCACCTCTCGTCGCTCGTCAGCGAAGTGCTGTCGATGACGGCACCCGAGGCCGAGCGCCGGGGGATCGTCCTCAAGACGGAATGTCCGCCGAGCGTGCCCGAGATCAATGCCGATCCCGGGATGCTGCAGCAGGCCCTGCTCAACCTGACGATTAACGCCTGCCATGCGATGCCCGACGGGGGGACGCTGAAGATCATCTGCCGGCCCGCGTCGCGCCGGCGGGTCGAGATTTCGATCGAGGACACGGGCGTGGGGATTCCGCCGGAAAACCTCAGCCGTATCTTCGATCTCTACTTCACCACGAAAGAAAAGGGCAGCGGCATAGGTCTGTCGATGGTGTTCCGCATCGTACAGCTGCACGACGGGGAGGTTGAGGTACAGTCGACCCCAGGTCGCGGAACGCGGTTCAGGCTGCTCTTTCAGCAGGTGTAGTCATGGAATCGTGCTGGCTGTCGAATTGACGGTTGGGTGTTTTGTGAAGGTGTCGAGCGCGCGGGCACTGAGAAGCGCCTGCGGCCTGAGCGCGGCGCGCAGTCGCCGCGCGACCCTTCGACAAGCTCAGGGTCGCCCTGAGCCAGGTCGAAGGGCGAAAGCGAGCGACAGCCCTGAGCCGCCGCGAGCGCGAAGCGCGAGCGGCTGCGCTTGGGGGTGGGGCCCCAAGCGCAGTGAGAGAAGTGGGGCCCCGCGAGCATTGAGAAAGGAGCCTCCAGTGACGCGTTCAACTCTCAAGCTGGCAGTGCTCCTGGTGATTGGCCTGATCGTCTCTGGCTGCGTCACGAACCGCGCGCAAATCCCCGAGCAGCAGCCGACGCTCGTCGTGCCACCGGTGCCGCCGCGGGCAATCGAGCCGCCAGTCGTGGTCGAACCGCCGGTCGAGCCACCGCCGGTCGAGCCGCCGCCGACGCCGGCGCCGACCGCCAAGCAGAAGCCGCGTCCCCAGGCCGACCCAAAGGTCGCGGACCCGAAGCTGGAGCCACCGCCCGATACGAGTGCGACCGTGTCCACCACACCACCGCCGGTCGCGCAGCTGCGGACACCGACGACGCCAACCGGCCCGGAAGCGGCGCGCCAGATTCGCGATATCCTCGACACGACGCAGAAGCTGCTCGACAAGGTCGACTATCCGAATCTGAGCGACGATCGGAAGGCAAACTACACGACCGCCAAGGCCCACATTCAGCAGGCGGAAGAGGCCCTGAAGAAGGAAGAGCTGACTCAGGCCCGGTCGCTCGCGGATCGTGCGCAGGTTATCGCCAAGCTCCTGCTCGCGGGGCGATAGGGCGTTGCTCGGCTGTTACAGCCCTCAAAATAGGTCATTCAGAAAAACCCCCCGGCTTTCGGGCCGATTGTCCATATCTTGCGCTTATTGCCAAAAAAGGGCACAATATGTGGTAGATCGGGCCTTGACAACCACGTAAACAGGGTCCATTATCGTCCGCCAGCGCCACGAGATCCGCGGGGCTTCCCAGCCCTCGCAAGTCGGGAAAACACGGGGTAGAGAGCGTGAGACTTGGATCAGGTATGAGGCCGTCGTCGGGCCTGCCGAACCTTGTCGTCGTGCGAGCTCCGGTTGGTCCGACAAGTCGCGTGCGCGCTTCCTGAGACAACTTGCAAGTCTTCGGAGTCAGTCGGCCATTGGGGGCGGTCGATGGGCTCGGCGTTTTCGGAGGGGAACTATGCAGAGAGGCGCTGCTCCACAGGTGGAGACCACCAGGGGAGAGACCACGACACGCCCGGCGACATCCGCACCCGCGGCCGGTCTGGACTTTGTCAGGTTCTTCAGCCATGAAGGGATCGATCCGTTCGATGAAGTGGAGTGGGAGATCAGGTCGGCCGTCATCGGCAACGAGAAGGGCCAGGTGGTCTTCGAGCAGCGCGACGTCGAGATGCCTCGCTTCTGGTCGCAGCAGGCGACCAACATCGTCGTCTCGAAATATTTCCGCGGACAGATAGGGACGCCGGAGCGTGAGCGCAGCGTCAAGCAGCTCATCGGCCGGGTCGCCGACACGATCACGGAATGGGCGCGCAAGCAGAGCTACTTCGCGAGCGAAGACGACCTGCAGGCGTTCAGCGACGATCTGAAGCACCTCCTCGTGTATCAGAAGGCGGCATTCAACAGCCCCGTGTGGTTCAACGTCGGGTTCGAGAAAGCCCCGCAATGTTCGGCCTGCTTCATCAACTCGGTCCAGGACACGATGGAGTCGATCCTCGGCCTGGCCAAGACCGAGGGCATGCTGTTCAAGTACGGATCCGGCACCGGCTCCAACCTCTCGAGTATCCGGTCGTCGCGCGAGTTCCTCGCAGGCGGCGGCACGGCGTCGGGGCCCGTGTCGTTCATGAAGGGGTTCGACGCGTTTGCCGGCGTGATCAAGTCGGGCGGGAAGACGCGGCGTGCCGCAAAGATGGTGATCCTCAACGCGGATCATCCCGACATTCAAGACTTCATCAACTGCAAGGTCGAGGAAGAGAAGAAGGCGTGGGCGCTCATCGACGCGGGCTACGACGGATCGTTCACCGGTCCGGCCTATTCGTCGGTCTTCTTCCAGAACTCGAACAACAGCGTGCGCGTGACCGACGAGTTCATGCGCGCGGTGATGGACGACGGGGAGTGGCACACGCGGGCGGTGCTGACCGGCGAGGTGATGGACACCTACAGGGCCAGGGACCTGATGCGGCAGATCGCGGAAGCGACGCACATCTGCGGCGACCCCGGCATGCAGTTCGACACGACGGTCAACGACTGGCACACGTGCCCGAACACGGCGCGCATCAACGCGAGCAACCCGTGCTCGGAGTACATGTTCCTCGACGACTCGGCCTGCAACCTGGCGTCGATCAACCTGATGAAGTTCGTCGGCCCCGAAGGTTCCGAGAACGCGGGGGAGTTCGACCACGCGGCGTTCGATGCCGCCTGCCGCACGCTCATCACCGCGCAGGAGATCCTCGTCGACAACTCGAGCTATCCGACGCCGGCGATTGAAAAGAACAGCCACGCGTATCGTCCGCTCGGGCTCGGGTTCGCCAACCTGGGCGCGCTCCTCATGTCGCGCGGGCTGCCGTACGACAGCGAGGCCGGTCGCGACTATTCGGCGGCGATTACGGCGCTGATGCACGGTGCGGCGTACGCGCAGTCGGCCAAGATCGCGCGCGATCACGGCGGGCCGTTCGCCGGCTACGAGAAGAACCGCGAGCCGTTTCTGCGCGTCATGCGGAAGCACCGCGCGGCGCTGAAGGACATCGATCGCAGCCACCTGCCGAAGAACCTGTTCGAGGCGGCCAAGGCGGTGTGGGACGAGGTCATCGAGCTCGGCGAGCAGCACGGCTTCCGCAACGCGCAGGCGACCGTGCTCGCGCCGACCGGGACGATTGGCTTCATGATGGACTGCGACACAACCGGCGTCGAGCCGGACATCGCGCTCGTCAAGTACAAGAAGCTCGTGGGCGGCGGGTTGATGAAGATCGTCAACCAGACCGTGCCGATGGCGCTCGCCAAGCTGGGCTACACCGCGCAGCAGGTCAAGGAGATCATCGAGTACATCGACGAGAACGAGACGATCGAGGGCGCGCCGCACGTCAAGGATGCGCATCTGCCGGTCTTCGACTGCGCGTTCAAGCCGGCGCGCGGCGTGCGGTCGATCCACTACATGGGCCACATCAAGATGGTGGGCGCCACGCAGCCGTTCCTGTCGGGCGCGATCTCGAAGACCGTCAACGTGCCGAAGGACGCGACGGTCGAGGAGATCCAGCAGGCGTACATCGACTCCTGGCGCCTTGGCACCAAGGCCGTCTCGATCTACCGTGACGGCAGCAAGCGCACGCAGCCGCTCAACACGTCACGGGACAAGGAGAAGGCGGCCGCCGCCGTCGTGGCGGGCCCCGCGCGCCGCCGGCTCCCCGACGAGCGGATGTCCCTGACGCACAAGTTCGACATCGCCGGCCACGAGGGCTACATCACCGTCGGCTTGTACGAGGATGGCCAGCCGGGCGAGCTCTTCCTCGTCATGGCGAAGGAAGGGTCGACCATTTCCGGGTTCGCGGACGCGTTCGCGCAGGCGATTTCGTACGCCCTGCAGTACGGCGTGCCGCTCCAGGATCTGGTGGACAAGTTCTCCCACGTCCGCTTCGAGCCGTCCGGCATGACGAAGAACCCGGACGTGCGCTTCGCCAAGTCGATCGTCGACTACATCTTCCGGTGGATGGCCACGAAGTTCCTGTCGGCCGACGCGCAGTTCCGCGTCGGGGTCAACAACCGCGAAGAGGTCGTGACGACGCCCGAGCAGCTGCCGCTCGACGTGGCCGCCGCCGCGGGCGCCTCGGCGACCGCCGTCATCGCCTCGCCGAAGACGTCGTCTTTTGCGGCGATGCAGAACCAGGAGGATGCGCCGCCGTGCTCGACGTGCGGGTCCATCATGGTGCGCAGTGGATCGTGCTACAAGTGCTCCAACTGCGGGACCACTTCTGGATGTGCCTGATCGACGCGGAGGAGCGCCTGCGGCCCGAGCGCGGCGCGAAGTCGCCGCGCGAGAGCGAGCGCTGAGAAAAGCTGACCAAGCCCTACGAGCTAGGTTCGATAGATGTCACGGGCCGGCGCAAGCCGGCCCGTGGTGTTTACAGGAGGCCACAACATGAAGCTCCTCACCCTCGCGGTTCTCGCCCTCGCGTGCCTCTCGCCGAGCGCAGCCGCGCACGCCCAAACCTGGAACGTCCCGAGCCAAGCTGAGCGCTGTCCGTCGAAATGGGGCGCCGGCGACGAACGAGGCTCGGCGAATCACATGAAGCCCGAGTCGGTCCTCAAGGCCGCGCGGCTGATCAAGACCGGTGAGGTCATCGAGATCGGGCAGGTGCTGAACGGCGCCATGCCCTTCTTCGGCACGCGGCGCTTCGACGTCCACACCAAGCGGACGGTCATGAACGACGGCTCGAACCACCGTGGCAGCAACGAGGAGCTCGTGGTTGGAGAGATGGGCCAGGTGGGAACGCAGTTCGACGGGTTCGCACACCAGACGCACGAGGACAGCGTCTACAACTGCTTCAAGCTGGACGCGATTGCTACCCGGAGTGGCTTTACGAAGCTCGGCATCGAGAAGGTCGGCTCCCTCATCACGAGAGGCGTGCTGATCGACGTCGCGGCGCTCAAGGGCGTCGACACGTTGCCCGACGCCTACGAGATCACCGTGCGGGATTTGGAGCAGGCGCTCGAGCGGCAGAAGCTCGCGCTCCAGCCAGGCGACGCAGTGCTCATCCACACCGGCTGGAGCAAACTGTGGGCGAAGGACAACGCGCGATACGTGAAGAGCTGTCCCGGCATCGGCCTCGCCGCGGCGGCGTGGCTGGCCAGGCAGGATCCGATGCTCGTCGGTTCCGACAACTGGCCGGTCGAAGTCGGGCCGAACCCGGACTCCCAGCTCTCGCTGCCGGTGCACCAGTTCATGCTCGTCGTCAACGGCATCCACCTGCTGGAGAACCTGAAGCTCGACGAGCTGGCGTCCAGGCGCGTGCACGAGTTCGCCTTCGTCGTCCAGCCGCTCAAGATGCAGGGGTTTTCGGGCTCGACCGTCGCGCCGGTTGCGATCAGGTGATCGGCTCAGGGCTCAAGGGCTCAAGGCTCAAGCAAAACCTTCGACCACTTACTCGAGGATCTTGCCTGAGCCTTGAGCCGTGAGCCGTGAGCCTGTTCCCCGTCGGTTATGCTGATGGCGTGAACAGAGACGTCGTCGAGACCGCCCACCGTCAATCGCAGCGCCTGGCTGCCGTGCAGGCTCCCGTCATCCCCATCGTCGGCCGCTGGACGGCCGAGACACCCGGGACGATCTCACTCGGGCAGGGTGTGGTCTCGTACGAGCCGCCGCCCGAGGCCGTCGAAGCCGCCCGGAAGTTCGGCGGCAAGCTGACCGACCATCGGTACGGTCCGGTCGAGGGGTTGCCCGCGCTCGTCGAGGCGATCGAGGCCAAGCTCGCGAGAGAGAACCACGTCACGGTAAGGCCAACGAGCCGGGTGCTCGTGACGGCCGGCGGCAACCAGGCGTTCATGAACGCGATCCTCGCGATCACCGACCCGGAGGACGAAGTCATCCTGCCCGCCCCGTACTACTTCAACCACGAGATGGCGGTGGTAATGGCCGGGGCGCGCGCCGTGGCGGTGCCGACCGGGAGCGACTATCAGCTCGACGTGCAGGCGATCGGGGACGCCGTCACCCCGCGCACGCGCGCAGTCGTGACCGTCTCACCGAATAACCCGACCGGCGCGGTCTACCCGGAAGCCGCGTTGCGCGCGGTGAACGCGATCTGTCGGGACCGGGGCATCTTCCACATTCACGACGAGGCCTACGAGTACTTCACCTACGGCGACGTGAAGCATTTCTCACCGGGAAGCCTGCCCGATGCGGCCGGCCACACCATCTCGCTCTTCTCGCTGTCGAAGGCCTACGGCATGGCGAGCTGGCGGATCGGCTACATGGTGATTCCGGAACCGCTCCACGAGGCCGTCAACAAAATCCAGGACACGATCCTGATTTGCCCGCCGGCCGTCTCGCAGCATGCCGCGATGGCCGCGCTCGAGGTCGGCCGCGCGTTTGCCGGCGCGCACCTGGCGCGCCTCGATACGACGCGCCGGACCATCTTCGATGCCTTGAGCTCTGCGGACGTGCCGTGCGACGTGCCATCGCCGGACGGCGCCTTTTACTATCTTGTCCGCGTGCACTCGCGCATGGACTCGATGACACTCTGCGAGCGCCTGATCCGCGAGCACCGCGTGGCGACGATCCCCGGCTCGGCATTTGCCGACCCGTCGCCGTGTTCGGTGCGGATATCCTACGGCGCGCTCGATTCCGATTCGGTGATCGAGGGCCTGCGGCGCCTCGTCGGTGGCGTGAGGGCGCTGGGGTGATTCGCAATGGCACGGATCCAGCAGCTCGTGCGACCACGAATTCGACAATGCGACTCTTGATTAGAATCGTGGCAGTTCTCGCCGCCGTGTCTGCCCTCGGCACGGTGTGGTTCGTCGCTGCATTTGCGGCGGCCGGTGGACTGCGAGCGCTTCTGACATCGGGTATGCTCGGGGCCCTGACGATCGTTGGTTGGGTGATCGCCCTGTTCGCGGGCCCCGTCGCGGCCGTTCAGTTATGGAGGTTCCGGCAAAGCGGGCGTCGTGCCGGCATCATCCTGTTCGGGTATGGCCTCGCATACTATCTTGTCGGGCTGCTCGCGCTTCGTTCGCCTGAGGCGTCCATCCGGCAAATCTTCGCGGCGGCAATGATGTTCGGTGTTCCTCTGGTTGTCCTGCTCTTGCCTCGAACGAGGATGTTGTTTGCAACGGCCAGTTCAAACGCGGCCGGCTGACTCGCCGCTGCAGCCGACGAGCGGCACGGATGTTGTGCCACGATTCAACTCGATCCGGACCGGACCGAGTTGCTGATTCGCCGCTCGCGGCTGAGCGGCATGGCGTTAGGCGGCTGATCGTATGCAGCGATTGATGCAGCCCGGTGTGCGATAACATGAAGACTTCGGATGCGTGTGAGATCCGTCCGCTGTTAAGTGGTGGCGATCGGCGCAGCATTGCTGATTCAAATCGCGCTCGGGTGTTGATTGAAAACAACCCTTCGCTCGTGATGGAACTGGCCGCGCTCACAGCTGACGAGGACTGGCTCGTTGCGCAGCGCGCGCTCGATCTTCTGGAAAAACTGGCGCATGAGCATGCGGATTGGATCGAGCCGCACAAGAAGATCTTCATCGGCCCGCTCGTAACGAGCGACAAGTGGGAGATCCGGCTGCAGATTGTTCGCGCCCTGCCGTTGTTTCACTGGAATCCGACACAAGAACGCCGCGTCGAGGAGATACTGCTCGAGAACGTGTCGTTTCCGCAGACCTTCGTGCGCGCATGGGCGCTCGACGGCCTAGCCACGCTCGCGGAACGGAGGGTGGCGCTCATGCCAATCGTGCGGAGGTACCTCCGCGACTTCGAGCGATCGCCGGGCAAGGCACTTCAAGCGAGGGCGAGACAGATCCGGGCACGCCTCAGCAGGATAGGCGCGCTTCGGCGCAGACGGAGGTCCGAGGCGTGATCGGCGTTAGAGTCATCGCCTATACAGAATCAAACACACGTATCGTTGTCGATGACCGTGCTATCTCTAGCGGTTGTTGGAACAGAGCCGGCAGCCCAATCGGCGGCTGCACCCGGCTGCGGCCGCGCCGCGCCGAAGCCGTTCACGCGGTTCGGCCAGCGGCCGCCGCGGGTGAGCCGCAGTACGTTAGGCGCACACTTACTTTATGCGACACGCGGCCGTAGTGCTGCTAGTTGGTCTTGGCGGGGTGTCAGTATTCCGAGAATAGGTACTTGACTCGAGCGGTCAGGGCCGGGGAGCTCGTCGGAAGCTGGCGAGCGACTGAATTCGCGATCAAGAGTCTGCGCGATGTAGGCGTTCGGGATCATTTGAGGACCGAGGAGCACACGATCGTGCTCAGGCCGGATGGGTCTTGCTCCGTGCGGACCGTCATGAACATGCCTGTCTTCGGGGCTGCCGAGTACCGGACGTACGACAGCGGTTGTCGATGGCGGCTCGGCGAGGTGGGGCACCAGGCACTCGAATTCGACTTGAAGCCGGCACCGTCGGTCGGCCCGCCGTATTACTACTTTGCCGAGGAAGGCGGGCGACTGCTCTTGTGGCAGTACGCAACGGATCCGGATGCTTGGCGGTACATGGAATTCGAGAAGACTGGCACCTAACATGCCGCAGCCGGCGAGCGGCGCGGGCGGCGGAGCTGATTCGAAACGATCCGGCGCGCGCTCGCGGGCTGAACAACATGGCGTGGGGCCACTAGACGCCGGTCTTCAGGTACTTCTCCAGGCCGCTCAGGAGCCGATCGATCTCGGCCGGACTGTTGTACAGATGCGGCGAGACACGCAGCCCACCACGATCCTGGCTGCCGCGCGTCGCAACCGCGACCTTGTCCTTCTCGTACAGCGCCGTCGCCAGCTTGCCGGCGTCGAGAGTCCCCGGCAGAAACGAGACGACCGCCGCGCGCAGCTCGGGCTTGGGTGACGTCCAGACGGTCACGCCTGGCAGCTTCGTCAGCCCCGCGACGAGCTGCGTGCTGAGCTCGCGCGCCCGCGCCTCGATCGCCGCTCGCCCGACGCGACTCTGAAAGGCCAGCGCTTCGCGGAACGCGATCATCGTCGCCTCGTCGCGCTGCCCGAACCCTTCGAACGTGCGCGAGAATCCGACCGCGCCGGGATAGGCGCTGTAGATGCTCGGCCAGAGCTTCGACTGCGCCGCGATGCCGACGTAGAGCACGCCGCACTCTCGCGCGCCGCAGGGCCACTTGTGGGCGCTGCCGGAGTAGAAGTCCGGCTGAATGTCCGCGAGGTTGATGTCGAGCAGGCCCAGGCTCTGCGCCCCGTCGAGGAGCGTCAGGACACCGCGCTCGCGCGCGATTCGGCACAGCTCTTTGGCCGGCATCAGATCGCCGACCGTGCTCGAGAGATGCGTGAAGGTCAGCACTTTCGTCCGCGGCGTCATCGCGCGCGTGAACGCATCGACGTAGTACTCCTGTCCGGGGTGCGGATTCTTCTGGTCGACCATCACGACCGAGAATCCGAAGCGCTTGCCTTTTTCTCTCCACGCGGTCAGGTTGCTCGGGTGGTTGTCCGCATGGACGATGACCTCGTCGCCGGGCTTGAGATCGAGGCCGTTGGACACCAGGTTGTTCGACTCGCTGGTGTTGCGCGTGATGATGATCTCGCCGGGTGTCACGCGCAGGAATTCCGCGAGCGCCTTGCGCGTGTTCTCCTTCTCGGGATAGAGGCGGGCGCGGTTGTGTGGTGAGGGGTCACGGTCGACACTCTGCGTCTCGCGCGCCAGGGCGTCGAGCGCAGGCCGAGAGGCGGGACACAGGTTGGCGGCATTCATGACGGCGAGGTCGGGCGGGACGACGAACTGATCCCGAACGCTCGTCCAGAACACCTCTCCTGCCGAGGCGCCGCCGGGAGCGAGCGAGGTCACAGGTGACGCCTGGCGGGCCCAGGCCGCGTCGCTGAAGAGAGCCGCGGACCCGCCGAGCGCAAAGAGCCGCGCGAAATCCCGCCGCGAAACTGGTACTGACATCGCTGACCTCCACTGTCGCGCGCATTGTAGCAGGCCATTTGCAAATCGGCTTCGGGACCGACCCTCCGCGCCTGATACCATCGGCGGACATGCGCATCATCGTCGGCGGCGCCATATCGACTATTTGCCGGGCCATCGTCGCGGTCATCGAGCCGGGGGTCCGAGGCGTGCGGCACTCAGTTGCCCGTTGAAGCCCGGGGTGGCGACCGCGTGTGGCTCGCCTACGGCGCTCTCCTGATCGCGATCTCCGGCATTGCCTGGTCGGCGATCTTCATCCGCTGGTCAGCCGTCCCGGGACCATCTTCCGCCTTCTACCGTGTCTTCATCGCGGCGCTCGTGCTCGTTCCATGGCGCGTCATCTCCTCGCTCGCATCGAGCGGTGAGCGCCGCAAGGTGAAGCGCACGACCCTCCGCGCCTTCCTCCTCGCGCTCGGCGGCGGCGTCTTCTTTGGCCTCGATCTCGCGCTCTACAACACCGCCGTCATGCGCACGACCGCAACGACGGCAACGCTCTTCGGCAACAACGCTCCGATCTTCGTGGGAATTGGGACGTGGATCTTTTTCCGGCGCCGGCCGCAGCGGAAGTTCTGGATCGGCCTGGCTCTGGCAATGACCGGCGCTGCCGTCGTCATGGTTGCGAACGCCGCTCACGGCAAGGGCGGCACAGGCGATCTGACCGGTGCGTTCATGTCGATTGGCGCAGCCGCCTGTTTTGCCGCGTACCTTCTGGCCACCGAGCACGTCCGCGAAGAGCTGGATACGTTGACGTTCAGCACGATCGCCGTTGCCGGCAGCGTGCTGACGCTGCTCGTCGTGTGTGCGGTCGTGGACGCTCCTTTGTCGGGGTTCACCACGCGGACGTGGGCGGCGCTTCTGGGCCTCGGCTTGATCTCGCAGCTCGGGGCCTACCTGGGGCTGGCGTACGCGCTGGGGCAACTGCCGGCCACCGTCACCTCGGTAGGTCTGCTTGCGCAGGTCCCCTTGACCGCACTGCTTGCGGTGCCGCTCCTCGGCGAGCCGCTCACCGGCCCGTATCTGGCCGGCGGCGCGTTGGTGCTGGCGGGCATTTACATCGTGAACTCCCGCTGAGACGGCCGCCTAGCGCGGAGGTAGTGGGCTCCTTTGAATCCTAGGACTGCATAACGGGTCTGTCCGCTGGTTTCCAGCGCGACGCCACTACGCCGCCAGCCACGCCACCTACGACCTTGAGTCCGTGAGCGATCTTGTACAACAACGGCTGTGGCTGACCCCACGCTAAGCCTATATAGATCAGCGCAGCGACAAGACCAACGAGTGCTCCATGGAGTACAAAGCGCGACTCGATGCCCCTGCCCACCCATACCGCAAAGATAAACGGCATCACTGCAGAGGCGATGAGAATGGACGCCAGAAAGGCTCGCTGCCCAAACAGGTAGAGCACTGGAAAGACGATAGCGAAGACGATCAACTCCGCCAGGAATCCTCCGACCAATACGCGTCCCCACCGTAGTTGCGTGGATTTCATACTCGCCGGATTCTACCGCCAAATCAGCAATGAACTCGTGCGCGTCCGATGCATTGCGCGAACCGAGCATCACGCACGGGACAATCTTCGTATCCGCATCGAACGCAACCCACAGCCAAATATCTCCTCTCCGGGCACTCGATCCGCGATCTCCCCAGTGACGTTCTTCTGCTTGCAATAGTTGAAGCCCCACGAAGGAGCCCACTTCCGGCGTGGACCAGCCATTGAATTGCACATAACTTTGTGATACAAAGTCTTTTGGGGCGTTCAAAGGGGTGACATGACGTTGCGATTGATTCTCCTCGCGAGCGTCTGCAGCGTGCTGGTTGTGCCAGCCTGCAGCAAGTCCAATAACCTGCTGCTTGGCAGGGTCGAGGCCCAGATCGGCGGTCATACGGTCGTGGTGACAGACTGCTACCGCACGAGTGTGCCTCAACCGCAGATCGTCGTGGACATCGCAGGCGGCCCTCCAACGCATCGCTTCGTCCCGTGCCGTGACGCTCAGATCACCATCAGGGGTGACGAGCTGACCGTGAACGGCGCGTCGTACGGCAAGCTCGCCAGCACGGACACAGTCGTAGTCGATCATGGCAAGGTCTTGATCAACGACCGTGAAGCACACGTCGTGGCCGCCTCGCATTGATACATTGTCGCCGGAAGACTTGAACTGCCGGCTGGAGCGCGGGCTCGGACTGTCGATCGGGACTGCCGACTCAGACTGTGGACTGTGACTCCAGACTCCCGACTGACGACTCCAGACTCTGTCTCAGTTCCTCGCGCAGTTGCGCCGCGATCTCGTACGAGCGCAGCCGCGCCGCGTGGTCGAAGATCTGGGCGGCGATGATGAGCTCGTCGGCTCCGGTGCGGGCGCGAAAGTCTGCCAGCCCGCGCCGGACGGTCGCGGGAGATCCGACGAGGGCGGACGCTAGCGTGTGCTGCAATTCCACGCGCTCGAGCGGCGTGAGCTCGGCGTCGAAACGATCGGGATCGACCGGCGGCGGGACTGGGCCCAGCTGGCCGCGACGAAGCGCCAGAAAAATCTGCTGATGCGATGTGAAGAGCCGTCGCGCTTCCTGGTCCGTAGCTGCCGCGACGACGTTGACGCCCAGCATGACGTAGGGACGATCCCCGCCAAAAGACGAGGGCTGAAAGCGGCTCCGGTAGATCTCGATCGCCGGCATCATTTGCGCCGGCGCGAAGTGCGACGCGAACGCGAAGGGCAGGCCCAGCTCGGCTGCGAGCTGCGCACCGAACAGGCTCGACCCCAGGACCCAAATCGGGACGTTCAATCCCGCACCTGGAACCGCCTTCACCCGCTGTCCGGATGCGGGCTCGCGGAGCAGGGCCATGAGCTCCTGAACGTCCTGCGGAAAGGAGTCGATGTTGAGATTCCGCCGCAGCGCGACCGCCGTCACCTGATCGCTCCCGGGCGCGCGGCCCACGCCCAGATCGATGCGGCCGGGGAAGAGCGACTCGAGCGTCCCGAACTGCTCGGCGACGACGAGCGGCGAGTGGTTCGGCAGCATGATGCCGCCCGCACCGACCCTGATGCTCGAGGTTCCACCAGCCACATGGGCGATGACGACCGCCGTCGCCGCGCTCGCGACCGCCGGCATGTTGTGATGCTCCGCCAGCCAGTAGCGGTGGTAACCCCACCGCTCGGCATGCTGCGCGAGATCCAGGGTATTCCGGAACGCCTGAGAGGCACTGCCGCCTTCGACGATCGGGGCGAGATCAAGGATGGAAAAAGGTACCATGTCCACTATTTGTACTTGAGACGTGTCGGACGGACCTCGGGTCCCCGGCTTTCGGCAAGAGTCGCGGATGACTGCAAATGCGCACCGAATGTTGAGCTGCTTCGGGCTGTTCCTCGCGCTGTCCGTCACGCTGGGGCTCACACCGCAGACCCGGCAGACGCAAGACGCATCCCGCCATGTGGTCCTCATCAGCCTCGACGGGTTCCCGAGTTGGGCGCTCGATGATCCCTACCTGCCCATTCCAGCACTGCGCCGCCTCGCGGCTCGTGGCGCGGTTGCCAGGGGCATGCGGCCCGTGAATCCCACGGTGACGTGGCCAGATCACACGTCGCTCATCACCGCCGTGAACCCGTCAACCGATCCGGATTTGAGCGCGCTCTTCGTCGCGTCCGGCGCCGGCATCGACGCAGGCGTGAAGCTCGACGTCATCAACAATGTCGACGTCGCACCGACGATGGCCGATCTGCTTGGTGTCGCGCTGGAGAATACAGACGGGCGGGTGCTGAAGGAGATTCTTACGTCGCGCCGATGACCGCGTCGGGGTCAGGTCCTAGCGCCAAAGCCGAGGACCTGACCCCGCGCCGTTTACTGCCCGGAGCCTGCGGCTGCAGCTACGGGTTCAATTCGCAGAATCCCGCCAGGATTCGCATCCACCACGAGATACAGGAACCCATCGGGCCCCTGCCGGACGTCGCGGATGCGCTGGCGCAGCGAGTTGAGCAACAATTCGCGTCCGGCCAGGCCCCCTTTGTCGTTTATACCGACGCGCCACACCCCAAGGCCGGCGAGCGCGCCCAGGAAGAACTGACCCTTCCACCCGGCGAACTTGTCGCCGCTGTAAATCACCATTCCCGACAGACCCGGCGATGGCGCCCAGAAGATGAACGGTTGCTCGATCCCTTCTTTCGTCGGCGGGCTGATCACCTCGCCGCTATACTCGCGACCGAACGTGCTGACCGGCCAGCCGTAGTTCTTGCCAGCCTCGATGAGGTTCAGCTCGTCGCCACCCTGCGGCCCGTGCTCGGTTTCCCAGAGGGCGCCGGTGTCGGGATGCACGGCAAGCCCCTGAAGGTTGCGGTGGCCGTACGAGTAAATCTCGGGCTTGAACCCTGGCTTTCCGACAAACGGATTGTCCGGGGGCACGGTGCCGTCGTCTTTGAGGCGCAGGACTTTGCCGCCGTGGATGTTGGTGTTCTGCGCGCGGGTGCGGTCGTTGCGCTCGCCGACGGTCATGTAGAGCACGCCGTCCTTGCCAAACGCCAGTTTCGAACCGAAGTGAGCGCCGCCGGTGTTCCAATTGTCCGTGACGAGCAGGTCCTTCACGTCGACGAGCGCCTTCCCGTCGAACCGACCGCGCGCGAGTGCGGTTGTGCCTTCTTTCTCCCGGCCCTTCGAGTAGGTCAGGTACACGAACTGGTTCTGCGCAAACTGCGGATGGAGCGCGACCTCCAGCAGACCGCCCTGGCCGCCCGCCAACACTTCCGGCGTGCCGGCCACCGGCTGCGGATCGAGCGTGCCGCCACGCACGATACGCAGCTTGCCGCCCTTCTCCGTAATGAACATGTCGCCGTTTGGCAGGAATGCCAGGCTCCACGGCGACGCCAGCCCCTTGAACATCGGGATGACCCGAACGGACGCACCCGTCGTTTCGACGACCTGCGCTGCGTCGGGGAAGGGGAGTGGGGGCATGCGCTGGAAACCACCCGCCGGAGGTCCACTCTGGCGTCCGCCACCCTGCCGTCCCCCCGCGGGCGGCGGCTGCGCCCCGCCGGCAGGCGGTTGCTGGGCAATCACGCCCGCGGCGACCAGCGCCACTGCCGCCGCCATCGTGGCGCCCCACGTTGCATGTTTCGCTGATATCCGCATCTCGATCTCCTGTTGGTCTCACGAACCGCGTCTTGACGCTGCCTTTTCTATGTCTGCCGGATTCCCGCCAGGACGCCTCGCATGTACGCGAACGACTGCAGCATCCCTGGTAGCGGATTGTCCACGTCGATCTCGTACTCGAGTCCGACGTGACCCGTATAGCCGATCTTGACGAGCGCACGGAAGAGACCCGGAAAGTCGATCGCGCCCTTGCCGACGATCACCTGGCTGTCCCGCTTCTTCAGATCGCTCAAGTCTTTGACGTGGAGATCATAGACGCGGTCGTGCAGTTCGAGCACGGCCTTGGTCGGATCGACGCCGGCCCGCCACGTGTGACCGATGTCGACGCACATCCCCATGTGCTTGTCGCGGCCCTTGATGTGCTTGGCGACGTCGTACGGCGACGGGAAGAACTTGTCTTCCGGACCGTGATTGTGGATGGCGACCTTGATGTCGAACTCCTTCGCCAGCTTTTCGACTACGTCTAGCGCCTCGAAGCTTGGCGCGGCGACGATGAGCGGCATCCCCGCGAGCCTGGCGTACTCGAAGTCCTTCCGCACCTGCGCTTCATCGTTCTTCTGCCAGGTAATGGTGCCGCCGCCCATGATCGTGAAGCCCGCCGCTTCGGTCTTGGCGCGGGCGGCCTTGATGGCCTCGGGCGGGTCGGTCCGGGCCAGGTGCACATCCTTGAAGTTGATGTACTTGACGTCGCAGGCCTTGGCCATCTCGAGGGCCTGGTCGAACGGGAACTTACGCAGGGAGTATGAGGCAACGCCGAGCTTTAATTGCTCCGGGGCGGCGGCCGCCGGCGCCGCCGCGGCAGCCCGTCCGGTCACCTGGGGCAGAAGGCTCGCAGCCGCCACCGTCGTCAAGAATTCACGTCGTCTCATCGATTACCTCCGTGAATGCGCCTGGACCAAGGCTGCATCATATCCCAGAGGCCGGAGGTCAGGGATGAGGGGCCAGTCGGAGGCCAGGGATCAGGGATCATGATCCCTGGCCTCTGACCTCTGGTGACATAATGCTCCGTGCCATTCAATCATCTCGGGCTTCATCCTTCTCTCCTCAAGGGCATCAAGGAACTCGGGTTCGTTCGGCCCACCCCGATTCAGTCCGACGCGATCCCGCCGGCGCTCCAGGGTAAAGACGTCATTGCCACCGCGCAGACCGGCAGCGGAAAGACAGCGGCGTTTCTGCTCCCGATCGTGCACCGCCTGATCGACAAGCCGCGACGCACGACGCGAGCGCTCGTGCTGGCGCCGACACGCGAGCTTGCCGCGCAGATTCTCGAGGATCTCACCGCGCTCGCGGTCCACACTCCGATCACCGGCGCGGCGGTCTTCGGCGGCGTGGGGATGGGGCCGCAGGAGCACGCGTTCAGAAGCGGCGTCGACGTCATCGTCGCGACGCCCGGCCGGCTGCTGGATCACATGCGCTCGGGCTACGCAAAGCTGAACCATCTCGAGCACCTCGTCCTCGACGAGGCGGACCGCATGCTCGACATGGGTTTTCTTCCCGAGATTCGGCGCATCCTGACGCATCTGCCGGCGCGGCGCCAGACGCTCTTCTTCAGCGCGACGATGCCGCCGCCGATTGCGGCGCTGTCGGCGGAGATGCTGCGCAATCCCGTGACGATCCAGATGCAGCGCCACGCCACGCCGGCCTCGGGGATCACGCAGGCCGTCTATCCGGTTCCGCAGGAGCTCAAACCGGTGCTCGTCGTGCATCTCCTGACGCGCGGCACGATGACGCAGGCGCTGATCTTCACGCGCACCAAGCATCGGGCGAACCGGCTCGCCGACTTCCTGGTGAGGAGCGGCATCAAGACGGAGCGAATCCACGGGAACCGCTCCCAGGCGCAGCGGACGGCGGCGCTCGCCGGCTTCAGGAACGGCACGTACCCGGTGCTCGTCGCGACCGACATCGCGGCACGCGGTATCGACGTCGAAGCGCTCGGCCACGTCGTCAACTTCGACGTGCCGATGGCGCCCGATGACTACATCCACCGCGTCGGGCGCACGGGTCGCGCAGAGATGACGGGAGAGGCCTTCACGTTCGTCTCGCCGCAGGAGGAATCTGAGCTGCACGCCATCGAGCGCGTGCTCGGACGCCGGTTGCCGCGGGTGACGGTACCCGACTTCGACTACGCCGCGCGGCCGCAGGCGAAGCTCGAGATTCCGCTCGCGCAGCGCATCGCGGAGATCAGGGCCAGGAAGCGAGGAGAGCGCGAGCGCGCCGCAGCCAACGCGGCGCGTCGCTCGGCCGCGCATCGTGGGCGTCCGACGGCGCCGTCACAGCCGCAGGGCGAGGGCGGTCATCGCCCGCCACGCCCATCACACCCCGGTGGCCGTTCCTTCCGCGGTCAGGGCGGGCGTCGCCGAGGCAGATAGGCGGGCCTACGCGAAGCTCGCGGCAGAGCGCCGCGTGCGCAGGGCGATTGAGACTTCGTGCAGAGCGGCGGTGTCGATCGTGGCCAGCGTTCGGATGATTCCCCCTTCCACAACCGCGATCGGCACGCCGTCGCGGTAGGCGACTCGATTGCGCGCGGCGGCGCGGATGCGATCGCCCGAGGTCACGATGCCGGTGAGGTTGAGAGGATCGGCCGTGCTGATCGTGATGAGGCGACCGTCGGCGGGCGTGCGGCGCACTTCGCGCAGGCGCTCGACCGCGCGCGCCATGGCGAACTGCTCGCCAGACATCCCCGAGACGAAGCGTCCACCCCGGATTTCGCCGCGCGCCTCGAGACGCCTGTACGCACGGGCCAGCTCGCGCCAGGGCGCGGCGATGTTTTCGCGGGCCAGCAGGCGCCGGAACACCACCCCATAGCGACGCAGGAGCGCCCACGCTTCGGTCTCGACCGCTACGGTCTGTGCTGTGGCGACCTCCGGAGCCGCAATGATGCTCCAGCGTCCGGCGAAGGTCGCGCGGCGATCGCGCATCACCGGGCGCCCCGGCGCGCTGAGCAGCAACGCGCGCAATCCGGAGAATCCATCCGACGCCACGAAGCCGCTGGCGACCAGTGCGCCGAGAGCGACCCGTGTGTCCTCGGCATCGAGGCCGCTCGCGGTGCGCACGTCGTTGAAGAAGGATGCCCCTCGGGTGCGCAGGACATTCATTACGCGCCGGGCATTCTCGGTGAGCCTGGCCTCCGGATCGTCCACGACAGTCCGCAGCGCCTGCCAGGTGTCGTTGTGCTCGCGAAGAAAGAGCGCGATGGGCGTCGCTGGGGTGAGGCGGGCGGGTTCGGTCAACTCGGCCGATCGTGGCGAGAACCTCGCCCAGCCGACCTCGCCCGCCAGACACAACATGTCGAGCGCCGACGGCTCATACCCGTCGACTCGGGCCGGGAGCACCGATCGTTCCCACGCCGCGCCGGCAAGCTCAAAGCCGTCGAGCACCGCGAGCGTCTCTCGCAGCCCATCGAGACCGACGAGCCGATCGGCCGGATCGACGTGCTGCCACTTGAACAGGAACCGCATCAAATCGGCCGGGCTCACCGGCTCGATCTCCGCGCGCAGCCGGTTGAGGGTGTAGCGATGGATCCGCGCGAGCAGCGCCCGGTCGCACCATTCGAGCGGCATATCCCCGGGCGATCGAGCGCTGAAGCGGCCGCGGAGCACGACGCCTTCCGATTCCAGCGCAAGGAGCGCGGCATCGGCCTCGTTCACGTCGATCCCCAGCGATCGCCCCAGTTCGGCGGCGGTCGTCGGGCCGAGGAGGCACACGCGTCCGCGCAGCAGCTCGAGGATAGCAGCCGCGCGCTCCCATACCCGCGCCCGAGATGCGGGCGCTTCGATCGGTGGCTCGAGTGGGGCGCGAGGATGAATCGCGACGAGCTCCGGAAGCCGTTCGGCGGCGATACAGAGCGTTGCAGACCGGATGGTGCAGCGGCAGGCACGGCGGGCCGCCGCGAGCGCGTCGAGGAATGCTCGTCCGGCGGCATCCATCTCGCTGTCGTGGAGATAGCCGACGGTCATCAGCGTATCGTGCAGCTCGTCGGGGTTGCGTGGATCGGGGCGTTCCTCGTCGCGCACGCGATCGATCGCTGCGGGATCGAGCGTTCCAAGATCACCGCCTGAGCCGTCCGCCGCGCGGCGCGTCTGGACCGCATGGCTCCGCCGCTCTTCGAGCGGTGCATCGTCGAGAAACGCGTATGGCTTCGCACCGAGAATCTCGTGCGCGAACACCGAGGGTTCCGGAGTGTCGCGCGCGACGAGCGTCACTTCTCCGCGATGAATCCTCCCCAGCAGGGCATTGAGGCCTTCGAGATCCATGGCCTCTTCGAGGCAGTCGCGAACCGTTTGCCCGACGAGCGGATGATCCGGGATCTGGCGATCGCCGGGGATGTTTTCGAGGCATGCCGCGGCATCTGGGAACACGGAGGCCAGCAGATCCGCGGCCAGCATCCGCTGCACCTGCGGCGCGAGCTTCTGACCGCCCCGCGTGCGGGGCACAGCGAGCGAAATCGTCGCATTCCAGCGCCACCGCGTCTCGAACACGGGCGCGTCGAGGAACGCCTGTACCAGCACGTCACGCGTCGTTTCAGGATGCAGGTAACGAAACACGTCTGACAGCGGGAACGAGTGCTGCGGGCCGAGCGAGAGCATCAGGCCGTCCTCGGTTGCCGCGGCCTGAAGCTCGAAGTTGAACTGACGGCAGAAGCGCTTCCGCAGCGCGAGCCCCCAGGCTTTCGTGACGCGGCTTCCAAACGGCGCGTGCAGCACAAGTTGCATGCCGCCCGATTCATCAAAGAACCGCTCGAGGACGAGCGTCTCCTGCGACGGAATGACGCCGAGCGCGCGTCGTCCATCCGCGAGATACGCGACGGCCTGCTCCGACGCCTCAGGGGAGAGGCCGCATTCCTCGACCAGCCATGCCACTGCCGAGGCGACCATCGACGGCGCGGATGACGGCGTCTCGTGCCTCAGCCTGGCGTCGATTTCCGCACGAAGATCGCTCACCGCGTGGGACAACTCATCGCTGCGCGCAGGCGCCTCGCCGAGCCAGAAGGGGATCGTCGGCGGCGCGCCCCGCGCGTCGGCCACGCGGACGGTCCCCGAGGTCACCTGCAGGATCCGCCACGACGCGTTGCCGAGCTGAAAGATGTCGCCGGCGATCGATTCGATCGCGAAGTCCTCGTTGAGCGTTCCGATGAATGTGTCTTCCGGATCGAGGATGACGCGGAAGTCGGCAATCTCTGGAATCGCGCCGCCCGATGTCTGCGCGAGCAGCCTGCTGCCGCGCCGTCCCCGGAGGATCGCGTTGACCTCGTCGCGGTGGAGGAGTGCGACACGCCGGCCGCGTCTGGTCGAGAATCCTTCGGCCGACATCCTGAGGACCGCGTCGAACTCTGCTCGCCCAAGGGCGCGGTACGGCCAGGCGCCGCGCGCCAGCGCGAACATCTCGTCTTCGCGGTACTCGGCGCATGCCGTTTCGGCGACGATCTGTTGCGCCAGGACGTCGAGCGGCGCGTCGTGAGCCACGATCGCATCGAGATCGCCCCGGCGGACAGATCTGAGCAGCGCCGCGCACTCCAGCAGGTCGTCGCGCGACGTCGGAAAGACGCGGCCCTTGGGAAGGCCGCCGATGGTGTGCCCGGACCGCCCCACGCGCTGGAGGAGCGTCGCGATCCGGTGCGGCGATCCGATCTGACAGACCAGATCCACGTGCCCGATGTCGATGCCCAGCTCGAGCGAGGCGGTCGCCACGAGTGCGCGCAACCGGCCCGCTTTGAGCCTGGTTTCCGCGTCGAGGCGCGTCTCTTTCGAGAGGCTTCCGTGGTGTGCGGTGACCGCGTCTTCGCCGAGTCGATCGCTCAGATGACGAGCGAGGCGTTCGGCCATGCGTCGCGTATTCACGAACACGAGCGTCGTCCGATGCGCCTTGATGAGCGCTGCGAGCCGGTCGTGATACTCCTCCCAGACCTCGTGTGCCATCACGGCTTCGAGCGGCGCGCCCGGGATCTCCACGCCGAGGTCCATCGCGCGACGGTGGCCGGAGTCGACGATCGTGCACGGATCGCCGTCGGTCCCGACGAGGTAGCGTCCGACCTCGTCGATGGGCTTCTGCGTGGCGGAAAGGCCGATCCGCAGAATCGGGCGCTCGCACAGGTGCCGCAGCCTCTCCAGCGAGAGCGCGAGATGCGCGCCCCGCCGTGTGCCGATTACCGCGTGGATTTCGTCGACGATGACCGTGCGGACCGTGCGGAGCATCTGCCGGCTGCGGTCGGAGGTCAGCAGCAGATAGAGCGACTCGGGCGTCGTGACCAGGATGTGGGGCGGCGTGCGAATCATCGCCGCCCGTTCTCCCTGGGTCGTGTCTCCCGTGCGCACGGCCGCTGTGATCCGCGGCGCCGTCAGTCCCTCTTCCTCGGCGATTCGCACGATGCCACGACGCGGCTCGGCGAGATTCTTGTGAATATCCGCGCTCAGCGCCTTGAGCGGTGACACGTACAACACGCGGACCTCGTCGGGCAGCGGCGCGGCCAGCCCCTCGCGCGTCAGCTCGTCGAGAGCCGTCAGGAACGCGGCAAGGGTTTTTCCCGAACCTGTCGGAGCGGCAATGAGCGTGTGGCGGCCATCGAGAATGGACTCCCATCCACGCGCCTGTGCAGCCGTCGGCTGGCCAAGCGTGGTCGCAAACCACCGCTGAACGATGGGATGAAAGCGAGCGAACGGCATTTCGATCTTAGAGGTTCACTAGGTTCATTTGGTTCAGGAGGTTCATGGGTTCATGGTTCTCGTACAGAACGCATTCAACACAGCGGGCTTCTCCTGAACCTCTGAACCCAATGAACCTAATGAACCTAATGAACCTAATGACTATTATCGCGCAATGACCGCATAGACCGGCAGACCCGCGAGCAGGAGCAGGAAGCCCGAGAAGACCACGTCCGGACCGGCGCCGCCGATCGCAAAGAGCGCATAGAGGAAGGCTAGGCCCGAGACGACCGAGGCCCCCGTCGACCACGTCATGCTCCGATCGCGCCGGTGCAGGATCACGCCCGCGAGCGAGCAGAAGGTGTACGGCACGAGCGTGCTCAGCGTGGCGAGCAGGATGATGAAGGTGAACAACTCGACGAGGCCGCGCGAGTAGTTCATGGCCACGAGCGCGGTCGACAGCGCCGCGCCGACGATCATCGCGAACGCGGGCGTGCCGCGGCTCGAGAGGCGCGCGAACGCGCGCGGGAACAGCCCGTCCTGCGCGACGGCCAGCGGGAGCTGACCGACGACCAGGACCCACCCGTTCAAGGCCCCGAAACACGAGATCGCCGCACCGATCGCCACGAGCGATGCTGCCCGATCGCCGGCCAGCACGCGGGCCGCGTCCGCAAACGGCGCCGTCGATTGCGCGAGCGTTGCGGGATCGAGCAGGCTCATCACGCCGACGGTGCTGATGAGATAAATCGCTGCCGCCAGCAGCGTTCCGATGACTGTCGCACGCGGAATCGTGCGCTGGGCATCCCTCGTGCTCCCCGCCGGGACCGTCGCGCTCTCGAGGCCCAGAAACGCCCACAGGGTGAGCGCGACCGTCGCCATCACGCCTTTCCCGATGCCCCCCTCCACGCCGGCCAGCGAGAAGTGCGACGGCTCGAACGCCAGCGCGCCGGCGATCCCGATGAGGAACAGCGGCAGGATTTTGAGCGCTGTCGTGACGAGCTGGACTCGTCCCGCGCCGAGCGTCCCCCGACAGTTGACGGCTGTCAGGAGCCACACCATCCCGACCGCCAGCGACGCCGCCGCGAGCGGGTTGCGCACGACCGAGGGGATGAACGGGTCGAGGTATCCCACGAAGGCAACCGCCAGCGCCGCGTTCGCGGTCCAGACCGAGATCCAGTACCCCCAGGCGACGAGAAAGCCCGCGAGATCTCCGTAGGCTTGACGCGTGTACGCGTACGGACCGCCGCTCGCGGGCCGGAACCCTGCGAGTCGGGCAAAGACCAGCGCAAGACACACCGATCCCGCCGCCGACACCACCCAGCCGATAAGGCTCAGGCCGCCATACGTCGCCAGCGACGCCGGCAGCAGAAACACGCCCGACCCGATCATGTTCCCCATGACGAGGGCGACCGAGATCCAGAAGCCGATGGGACGGGGACCCGACGAGGGTGGAGCTGACGAAGGTGGAGCTGAAGAAGGAGGAAGGGAAGCAGGAGGGGAAGATGGAACGGACGCCGTAGAAAAAGTAGGATCCGGCGGAGCCGTCATCGCCGCGGATGGTAGCACACGGAACTGTCGGCAATCGCAGTCGCCCTTCGGCAAGGCTCAGGGCGACCCTGCGCGTCGAAGGGTCGGGAGTCGACGGTCACGAATCGACAGTCGAGATTTGCGCGCAGACATGGAACGGAGCTGGCGAGTCCGGATGATCCGAACGCGGCCAGCCCCGCTCGTGTGCTTACGCGACGCGCTTGCGCTTGTCTGGTGAGGAGTCGTCCGTGACGCGGAGCAGGTTGTCCACACCCGCTGCGCCGAGGGCTCGGGCGAGGATATCCGCGCGCCGCCGTTCGACGGCGGAGCGGACCACGCCCTTGAGCGTCACGTGGCCGTCGTTGACCTCGACGTTGATGACGGTCCGGGTCTTCCCCGAGCCGGTCCAGAACGAGGGATCCTCTTCAATCTGTTCCGTAATAACCAGTTGCAGCTCGTCGTCATCGAGCAGGCCCGACTTGGCCCGACGGATTATCTCTGCGCGCATATCTCTCCTTGAAACCACCCCAACCCCAGCCTTGGCCAACCCCCCAAGGTCCAGGAACTGCAGTTTACCTGATCGTTCTACTTTCTTGGACGCTTTAGCGTTTCAAAAGGCCCCCAACCAGCTCAGCCGTGGCTGAATCCGGGTCTACTTCATGGACGATTCTTGCCGAGGTGGTTAGTTCGAGACTCGAGAAGGGACCTATTTCGCTGACTTTTGGTGGTCTCGCTGCGCAAGAAAGCTGTTCTGACACGCAAGACCGGCAGCGCGAATCTCTGCGTACTCCGGCGTTGCGCGCAGGTTCGCGAAGAGCGGATCCGATTCGATCGCCGGATACGAGCAGTAGTTGCCCTTGATCGCCCGCCCGAGCATCTCGCGCGCCGCCTCGGTTTGACCGCAATACGAGAGGTGGGCAGCCGACATGTAGTCCTCCTCAGGATCCGCCGACGGTCGAACGGCGCGCGCCAACGTAGCAATTTCGACCGCCGGCCTGCCTTGCACGCATGCCAGCAACATGTCGTACTTCGGAGCCCACTGCGGCACGCGCGGCGAGCCGATTTCCAGCGCCGCCTGCTTGTTTCCTTGCCGCACCAGCAACTCGATGATGAACGCCTTTCCCACCTCTGATTCACGATCGAGATTCGCGTAGTTCAGTGCGCGGGAATAGTCCCCGCGGACGGAGAACACGAGCGCACACGAGCGCAGGGTCGTGTCCATCGGTACGGGGTCGATCAGAAACGCTCTCTCGCAGTGGGTGGCCGATTCTTCGAGCAGGCCCGCAAAGCGGAGGACATAACTCATGAGGAACTGAGCCATCACACTATCGGAGCGCCGTCGGACAAGGGCGATTGCTCTTTCGTGCGCTCCGACCAGATCGCCTCGCTCGACGCGATACCCAACCGCCGAGGCCGCCGCCGCGACATCGTCTGGATTGAGCGTGGCTGCGTGTTCAATCGCCGTCAGGGCGCGAGTCAGCATCGCGGGATCGCCACTCGTAAAGTGGCCTTCGACGTAGTACCGCCTTCCAAGCGACAGCCATGCCGGTGCGTAGGTGGGCTCGAGCTCGACAACCCGTTCCAGCATCGCAATCCCTTTTGGATTCGGCGCGGGATCGAACGCAAGGGCAGAGCTCCTCAGGTACAACTCGTACGCCTGCTCGTTTCGTGGCTGTGGGATTGCGTCCGTCACGGATGCACCCAACGCGGGGACCAGGCCTCCTCGGACTCTGAGCTCCATCTGGATGTGGGTCCCAATCATGCTCTGCGCAGGCGCATCCACGTTGCCGCGCCAGAGCACGGCATTGTTTGCGACGTCAATCGCCTCCAACGTGACGTGCAGCTGGTCTGCTGCTTTCCTGAAGCGTCCGGCCACGAGAGTGTCGGCGCGCATCTCCCGCCCGGCTCTCTGGACATCGAAGTCCGGCCGCTCGGATGTACTCGTGGTTGAAAACGGGCGAACGGCCAGCCCACGCGCGTTGCTCAGCATCGTCACGACTTCGTCTGCCAACGCGAGTCGGAGAAACTCGATCGTGGGATCGTTCCCTGTGTTCTGGAACGCCAGTACCGCGACCGTCTTGGGCCGTGGAGGCGCTAGGGACGACCGACTCGCGATGGCGGCCACGACCGCGGCCGCCAACACGGCGACGCCGCCGAACGCGAGCCACCGGCGTCGGGCGACGGCCGTCGCGCGCCTGCGGACGTCCATCCGCTCACGCTGGTGAGCCTCCTCGGCAGCCAGCCGACGGCGGTCTAGGTTCAGCAACCGATCTGACAGCTCGGCCGCCGTCTTGATGCGACGGGATGGGTCGCCGCACGCAGCTGCGGCGATGTCATCGCGAATCAGCGAGTCGGCAATGTCTGCTTCCCATCCTGGGGCGACCGGGCGGCGGAAATCGCCGACCGTGAGCTGGTATAGCAGGACGCCGAGCGCATACACATCGGAGGTCGCGGTGGGTGACTGTCCGGCGAGCACCTCTGGCGCGATGTAGAGCATCGTGCCAGTCAAAGAGCCGGAATCATTGGTTCCTGTCTGCGTGAATCCCAGGTTCGTGATACCCAGCGCGCCGAGCCGTTCTGGCGCGAGCAATGCCGCACTACCGAAATCGGCGATCTTGATCTGAGGATTGGTGTCAGTTCTCTTCGATATCAGGATGTTTCCGGGCTTCAGATCCTTGTGCAGAACATCGAGCTCGTGCGCCGCCGCGACCGCTCGGGCCACGTCCGCTAAGAGCCGCAATCGCAGCTCCAGCGGAATCTTGTCGAGCCCGCCCTGCCCCGCCGCCCATTCCGCCAGGTTCGGCCCGACGTATTCGCTCTCTACGAAGTACGGAAGGCTGGTGAAGTTCCACTCCAGGATCCGCACGAACTCGGGACGTTCCCCCAGTGATTCACGCAGGAGACGGGCGAGGGTGACCTCGCGCTTCAAGCTCTTGAGCCGTACATCATCGGGCGCGAACTTGAAAACGCGAGCCTCATGGGTCCTGGGATGCTCGGCCAGCCAGACTTCACTCGACGGCGAGAGGTCGAGGCGGCGAGTGAGGCGCCACTGATCGCGTCCCGGGACCGGCTCGCCTGGCCGTAGGTGCAATTCGGGCCACGCAGGAGGGGCGACGGCTTTTCTCTGCACGGGCACGGCGAGGCGGTATCCCACGCGCGGAAGCGTGACGACGACGCTCTCGTCGCCCAGGGCCCTGCGGAGCTTGGACACGGCGGTGGCCAACGAGCTATCCACGACGACGAGGCCTGGCCAGACGGCGTCGAGCAGCTCGTCCTTCGTCACCACTTCGCCCGCGTGAAGCAGCAGTTGGTGAAGAACGTCCAACGGTTTCGCCTCGACGTCTACCGGCGTGCCACGGACCCGCAGCTCGTGCCCCAAGTCGTCGAACTCGCAGTCGGCGAACCGCCAGACGTGGCCGGAAGCGCGTGGGACATGTGAGGTCGACTGGGTGGAATCCACGATTGGTGCGTTTCTTAAGAGTTCTTCAGAGTTCCGTCAGGACACCGAACGCTGCCCTGATGCAGACTGCGCCTCGCTGTGAATCCGGGAGGCGGATGCTACCACTCCAGGGGCCCCGCGACAACGCCGGAAGCCTTCAGCAGGAAACAACCATGAACTCTCTCAAAAGGACTCCGAAATTGGGCCTGCTGGCGTTCCTGGCCCTCACCGTACCGGCGCCGTCTGTGGCACAAGTGTTCGACGAATCGTTCAATGCGACCGTCGGGCCGGCGGCAGGTCACAGAGTAGAAAGCATCGCGCTCCAGCCTGACGGCAAGATCCTGATAGGCGGGCTCTTCACTCAGGTCAACGCCGTCACACGCGGCGGCGTCGCCAGGCTGAACCCCGATGGTTCGCTCGACACTGGGTTCAACACGAGCTTCACCGCCACATACGTCGGAGCGATCGCCGTTCAGCAGGATGGCAAAATTCTCGTCGGCGGTACTCTTCCCGCGATTGCGGGTCTCGCAGCCACGGAGCTCGTTCGACTGAATCCCGACGGCTCGACGGATCTGGCCTTCAACCCTCGCGTTGCCGGTTCGGTCCACGAAGTCATCGTACTGCCCGACGGCGACATCCTCGTGGCTGGACAAATCTCGGCAGTGAACGGCGCCGTTCCCCAGGCTCCTGAGGGGAATCTCTTTCGGCTGAATGCTGACGGCACACGGGACCTCTCGTTGAGGGCAGTCGTCCGCGAACTGGGGTACGATTTTGTGCAGTCGGTTGGCTTGCAGCCAGACGGCAGGATCGTCGTGGGCGGGTCATTCGGGCTGACCGTCAACGGAGTGCAATCCAGGAAGTATCTGGCGCGGCTGAACGCCGATGGAAGCTTGAACACAGACTTTCCCGCAGCCAGTCCCTTTGGTGGTGTCCAAGCGATTGCCGTGCGGCCGAACGGGAAGACCCTCCTCGGGGGGATATTCGACAGCCTGTTTGACACTCCGCGCCAGTCGCATCGGGGAATCGTGCAGTTGAACAGCGATGGGTCACTCGACACCGCCTTCACACCCAACTTCAACGCGGGTACAAATGTCGAGGCGTTTGCCTTGCAGGCCGACGGCAGGGTCTGGGTGGGAGGCATCTTCAGTTCCTTCGCCGGTCGTGATGCCCGCCGCATTGCGCGTCTGATGCCGGATGGGTCGCTCGACATCACCTTCGGCCCATTTCCAGTCACATCAGGCGGAGTCCTCGCGATTGCTCTCCAGCCGGATGGCAAGCCCATCATCGGCGGGAATTTCTTCGGCGCGGCCGTGGGGCATCCCGACATCGCCAGACTGCTCCCGCAGACCCCGCCGCAGATGTCTCTCGACAAGACGGAGCTGCGGTTCGGGGCGGTGACGAACGGCGCGCTGCTGCTGTCGCAAACCTCCGCGCAGATCGTACGACTCACCCAAACCGGAGCTGGCACGGTGACGTGGACGGCGACGTCGAGCCAACCCTGGCTGCAGGTCGGTCCCGCGTCGGGCAGCGGATCGGCGAACCTGTCGATCGGCGTCGTCTCGGCCGTCGGATTGCCGGCTGGTGGAACAGTTGCCGGTGCGATCACGTTGTCCTTTGTCGGCGCGTCCACCTCGGCTGGTCCGATCAACGTGACCTTGACGCTCTTTCTCAACGGAACGTCAGCCAGTCCGTTTGGCAACGTGGACACGCCGACCGACAACCGGACTGGGGTAACAGGGGCAGTGCCCTTCACGGGGTGGACGCTCGACGACATTCAAGTGACACGCGTGATGGTCTGCAGGGCCGCGTTCGGTGCAGAGGTGGCGCTGGTCGATCCCAACTGCGCGGGCACAGCGCAGATCTTTGTGGGGTTTGCGGTGTTCATCGATGGCGCCCGACCCGACGTCGCGGGCGCGTATCCGGCCTACCCGGCAAACACCAGAGGGGGGTGGGGCTTCATGGTCCTCACCAACATGTTGCCCAGTCAGGGGAATGGCACGTTTCAGTTCTTCATGTGGGCACAGGATCGCGACGGGCACGCCTTCCTGCTGGGCACGCGCACGATGACGTGCGCGAACGCGAGCGCGACGCTGCCGTTTGGCGCGATCGATACGCCGGAACAGGGCGGGGTGGCATCGGGGAGCGCCTACGTGAACTTCGGGTGGGCACTCACGCCGCTGCCGAAGACAATCCCGACCGATGGGTCGACGATCTCGGTGCTCGTCGATGGCGTGGTGGTGGGGACGGCCAGCTACAACCACCTCAGATCGGACATCGCGACCTTGTTCCCGGGGCTGAACAACTCGAACGGCGCGATCGGATTCCTCGTGCTCGATACGACGACGCTGACGAACGGAACGCACACGATCGTGTGGGTGGTGAGCGACAACCAGGGGGCGACAGAAGGGATCGGGAGCCGGTTCTTCACCGTCTCGAACGGAGCCGGGTCGCTGACGAGCGCAGTCGAAGCGGCGCTGACATCGGACGCTCCAGGCCCTGAGTCCCGTTCGCTCGACCGAAACGTGTTGCTGGGCCGCCACGGCTGGGACTTGAACGCGCCCCTTCGCGCCTTCACGCCCGACGCGTCGGGCCGAACGATTGTCCGCAGCGAAGAAGTGAGCCGTGTTGAACTGCGATTGGGCTCGGGGTCGCACGAGGGCTACCTGCGCACGAGCGATGGACTGGCGGCGCTGCCGATCGGGTCCCACCTCGACGCGACAGCGGGGGTGTTCACGTGGGCGCCGGGCGTGGGGTTTGTCGGGGCCTACGATTTCGTGTTCATCCGGCACGCAGGCGACCGGGCGGTGGCGCGGCAGGACGTGCGGATCGTGCTCGCACCAAAGGGTAGCGGATCGATTGGCCCGCAGGTGGTGATCGACACGCCGCGCTCGCAGCAGGACGTGGGGCAACCGTTCATGCTGGCCGGGTGGTCGGCGGATCTGAACGCGACCCAGGGCACCGGGGTTGCGACGCTGCACGCATGGGCGTATCCGCTGACCGGTGGTCCGCCTGTGTTCCTCGGCGCGACGAGTTACGGTGGCGCGCGGCCGGACGTGGCCGCAGTGCACGGCGAGCAGTTCAGGGACGCGGGGTTCTGGCTACACGTTCAAGGATTGCCGCATGGCCACTACGACCTTGCGGTCTTCGCGTGGAGCACGGTGACTGGAGGGTTCGTGCCCGCCAAGGTCGTGCGCGCGACCGTACGATAGAGCGAACTGACGAACTCCGGCTCACGCTGCCGCTAGGTGGCAGGCTTGGAGCCTGCGGCAGGCCGTGCCGGCTGTGCCTCGGGTCCGGCGTCCGGTCCGGCCTCAGCCCCATCACCAATTCCCGGTACGTGCGGGAGCGCGGTGCCGCTCCAGGGGGCCAGCACCCCCGCCTTCACGTAGGTGAGTAATTTGTCCCGAGTGTCGACGATGTCGAGATTCCGCATCGTGAGCTGGCCGATGCGGTCGAGCGGGGTGAACATCGACTCGCCCTTCTCCATCGTGAGCCGCTCGGGTTTGTAGGTGAGGTTGGGAGATGTCGTGTCGAGGATCGAATAGTCGTTGCCGCGCCGGAGCTCGATCGTCACTTCACCGGTGATGGCGCGCGCGACCCACCGCTGAGCGGTTTCGCGGAGCATCATGGCCTGCGGATCGAACCACCGGCCCTGGTAGAGCAGGCGGCCGAGACGACGGCCGTTGTCGCGATACTGCTCGATCGTGTCCTCGTTGTGGATGCCCGTCACGAGCCGCTCGTACGCGATGAAGAGCAGCGCCATCCCCGGCGCTTCGTAGATGCCCCGGCTCTTGGCTTCGATGATCCGGTTCTCGATCTGATCGCTCATCCCGAGGCCGTGGCGGCCGCCGATGCGATTGGCCTCCATCATCAGCGGCACGGCGTCCTTGTAGGTGATGCCGTTGAGAGCCACTGGCTGGCCCTCGTCAAACCGGATCGACACCGCTTCGCGTTTGACCGGCACGTCGTCGCGCCAGGACGCGACGCCCATGATCGGTTCGACGATGGTGATGCCGGTGTTCAAGCGCTCGAGGTCCTTGGCCTCGTGCGTGGCGCCGAGCATGTTCGAGTCGGTCGAGTACGCCTTCTCGGCGCTCATGTGATACGGGAGGCCGACCTGGCGCATGTACTCCGACATCTCGGCGCGTCCGCCAAGCTCGTCGATGAACGTCTGATCCAGCCAGGGCTTGTAAATGCGCAGGCTCGGGTTGGCGAGGAGCCCGTAGCGGTAGAAGCGTTCGATGTCGTTGCCCTTGAACGTGCTCCCGTCCCCCCAGATGTGGACGTCGTCTTCCTTCATCGCGCCGACGAGCATCGTGCCGGTGACGGCGCGTCCGATTGGCGTCGTATTGAAATACGGAACGCCGGCCGTGGTGATGTGGAAGGCGCCGCACTGCAGAACGGCGAGTCCCTCGGAAACGAGCTGCGCGCGGCAATCGATGAGTCGGGCCTTCTCGGCGCCGTATTGCAGCGCGCGACGCGGGATCTCGTCGTAGTCGGGCTCGTCGGGTTGACCGAGGTTGGCGGTGTACGCGTAAGGGATAGCGCCTTTGCTGCGCATCCAGTGGAGCGCCGCGCTCGTATCCAGCCCGCCCGAGAACGCGATGCCGACCCGCTCGCCGGCCGGCAATTTCTGAAGGATGTTAGCCATGAGATACACAGTTTACCGTGCTACCATCCGCGACAGCACCTGCAGGAGGAGCGCGCGATGTCGACTCGTCTGATTCTCAGTGCCCTGGTCGTATTCCTAGTCCTTCCCCTTCGAGCGACGGCTCAAACCCAGATTACAACCGGCGTCATTCAGGGATCGGTCGCCGACGCGACCGGGGCCAGTCTGCCCGGCGTGACCGTCGAGGCCCGCAATCTCGACACGAACCAGTCGCGGAGCCTGGTGACCGAAGCCGACGGCCGCTTCGTGTTCCTTCAGCTTCCGCCCGGAAACTACCGCGTCACGTTCACGCTGTCGGGGTTCGCGACGACGGTGCAGGAAAACGTCCAGTTGACGGTCGGCCAGGCGATTACGCTGCCGGTCGTGATGAAAGTTTCAGGCATCTCGGAAACGGTCACCGTCTCGACGGCCACACGCGTGATCGAGACGTCCCGCACCGCCGCAGCAACGACGCTGAATCAAACGACCATCGACACCATCCCGATTCTGGGACGGAAGTTCGAAGATCTGCTGACCCTCACGCCGGGTGTGGCCATCGTCCAGGGCGCCGACGGAGACGAGATCAGCTTTGCGGGTCAGCGCGGCATCTTCAACAACATCAGCCTCGACGGCGGCGACTACAACAACGGGTTCTTCGGGGAGCAGGCCGGCGGACAGCGCGCGTCGATCGACATCACGCTCGACGCGGTCAAGGAGTTTCAGGTGATCGCGACCGGCGCACCAGCCGAGTTCGGCCGTACCGCCGGCGGCGTGGTCAACGTCATCACCAAGTCCGGCACCAATGCGCTCAAGGGCAGCCTCTTCTACTTCCAGCGGGTGGAAGAGCTGACCGGCGATCTGTCCGATGGGACCAAGCTCGAAGGGTTCCACCGCGAGCAGTACGGCGGCACGCTCGGCGGTCCGATCAAGAAAGACAAGGCGTTCTTCTTTCTGGCGACCGAAGGGATCAACGGCAACTTCGAACGACCGAATCTGAGCCGTCAGCTCGGCGACGTGCCCTGTCCGGTGCAGAACCCGACGGTGCCGCAGAACGAG
>Ga0184612_10000037_pt1 | contig 55433 bp, 50 predicted proteins | sample PLM3_60_coex_FD_133163 | JGI IMG/M metagenome (GOLD analysis project Ga0184612, IMG submission 133163) | Groundwater sediment microbial communities from an aquifer in East River, Colorado, USA - PLM3_60_coex | ecosystem: Environmental > Terrestrial > Soil > Riparian zone | place: USA: East... | reverse complement strand
TTGATCCTTGCCTATGTGTTCTGGCCGGCGATCGACGGCCAGAAGTTCATACCCAAAATCTTCGACTAAGCATGTGGGATCATCTCAAAGACTTAATCGGCCTGGCGCCATTGATCATCCTGTGGGCCTGGTGCGGCGGCACGGTTGCCCGGCGCGCCGGATTCCCCCGCTGGTGGGGCCTGTTCATGCAGTTTCCGCCGGACTGAATCGCGCTGATCTGGGTGTTCGCCTATGTCAGCTGGCCCAATCTGCCGCAGATTCCGCGGCCGGCGGAGACCTCGGCAAACTAGCCATGGCCTTGCCGCTTCCCGGGCTTTCCGCTATTCCCGCGCGGCCTTATTTACTGCTCTTTCGCCTCGCGGGCTGCGGGGCCAACCAAGGGAAAAACCATGGCCCGGGACATCAAGAAAGTCGTGCTGGCCTATTCCGGCGGGCTCGACACCTCCGTCATCCTGAAATGGCTGCAGACCACCTATGGCTGCGAGGTCGTGACTTTCACCGCCGATCTGGGCCAGGGCGAGGAATTGGAGCCGGCGCGCAGGAAGGCGCAGATGCTGGGCATCAAGGAGATTTTCGTCGAGGATTTGCGGGAGGAGTTCGTTCGCGACTTCGTCTTCCCAATGTTCCGCGCCAACGCCCTCTATGAAGGGCTGTATTTGTTGGGCACATCCATCGCCCGGCCGTTGATCGCCAAGCGGCAAATCGAGATTGCCAGGCAGACCGGCGCGGATGCGGTGGCCCATGGCGCCACCGGAAAAGGCAACGACCAGGTGCGCTTCGAACTGACCTACTACGCACTGAACCCGGATATCAAAGTGATCGCGCCCTGGCGGGAATGGGACCTGACGTCGCGCACCAAGTTGATCGACTTCGCCGAGAAGAATCAGATTCCCATCGCCAAGGACAAGCGCGGCGAGGCGCCGTTCTCCGTCGATGCCAATCTGCTTCATTCCTCCAGCGAGGGGAAGGCGCTGGAAGACCCGTGGCATGAGCCGGAGGAATTCGTCTATCAGCGGACCATTTCTCCGGAGGCCGCGCCGGACAAGGCAACCTATGTGGAGATCGGGTTCGAGCGCGGCGACGCCGTCGCCATCGCCGGCAAGCGGCTGTCGCCGGCGGCGTTGCTGACCCGGCTCAACGAACTCGGCAAGGCCAACGGGATCGGCCGGCTGGATCTGGTGGAGAACCGCTTCGTTGGCATGAAGAGCCGCGGCATCTATGAGACGCCCGGCGGAACCATCCTCCATGCCGCCCATCGCGGCATCGAGAGCATCACCCTGGACCGCGGCGCCATGCATCTGAAGGACGACCTGATGCCGCGCTATGCGGAACTGATCTACTTTGGTTTCTGGTTCTCGCCGGAGCGGCACATGCTGCAGGCCCTGATCGACAAGAGCCAGGAGAACGTCACGGGCACGGTGCGAATGAAGCTCTATAAGGGCAACGCCACCGTGGTCGGGCGGAAGTCACCGCATTCGCTGTATTCGCTCCAGCATGTCACCTTCGAGGAAGACGCCGGCGCCTATGACCAGCGCGACGCCGCCGGGTTCATCAAGCTCAACGCGCTGCGCCTGCGGCTGATGAAGAAGGGCCAGGGCTGATCGGCGGCGGCTAGAAATCCACGATGACAGGCACGCCGGCATAGGTGTGAAGGGCGATCAGCAGAACATAAATCAGCGCGGTGACGGCCAGGCGCCACCAGCCGATTTCCTTCATTCGCCACCGATTGCGGCTGGAGGCCATGGCGGCGAAGGGAAGATTCGATGTGGCAGCGGTGAACCGCTGCCAATCCTCGGCCGGCCATGACTCACGTTTCTTCTCATCCAACACGCGCGTGCCATACAGCGCCAGGAACGCCAGCGACGCGAACAGGATGAGCGAGCCCAGTTCGCCGCTGGACAATAGATGGGACAGCGCCCACAAGCCGAATGCCCAGAGCACCGGATGCCGGGTCACCGCGAGAATGCCCGGCGCCGGCCGTTCTGGCGGCAGGCGCCGGCCGGGGATCGTCGAAGTGGGATTGGGCTGAGTCAGGCCGCAGACCAGGAACAGCAGCGCGAAGGGCATCACGATCAACGGCACTTCGATTACCAGCCGGGGCGGGAACCAGAGATCGGTGCGCGGCGCGCCGCGATAGGCGACGACCATCCAGGCAAGCAGCAGGAGAGCCAGAATGGAATAGAAGGCCCGAAACCCGCCTTCGCCCATGCGGGCCACCATCTGCGCGCGCAATCCGGAAGAGGAAAGAAAGAAGTGAGATCCGACGAAGATCACGGCGACGACAAGCAGCTCGATGATCGTGCCGGTCATGCGCTCCCCCCTTCCCGTTCACGCTGCCTCAGACGCCGGAGCTACCAAGAGCCGAGAAAGCATCGGTACCGGCCGCAGTCGTCGCACGCCGGCGGGCGGAGTCTGGCAAGCGACCCAGTCCGGCGCAAGCGCGGAACGGAGGAAAGCCGACGCGATAATGTGAAAGAATTATGGTAAGCGCGTGAGATGGTCAGCTGGGCACTGCGACGCCGCGCTGACGGCAGGCGGCAGTCACGGTGTTGGCCAACAGACAGGCGATGGTCATCGGCCCGACGCCGCCGGGCACCGGCGTGATGCCACCGGCATGGGGCAGCGCCTCGGCATAGGCGACATCGCCCACCAGCTTGGTCTTGCCGCCGCCGGCATCGACACGGTTGATGCCGACATCGATCACCGTAGCACCCGGCTGGATCCAATCGCCACGCACCATTTCCGGCCGGCCGACCGCCGCCACCACGATATCGGCGCGGCTGCATTCGCCGGCGAGATCGCGGGTTTTCGAATGGGCGATCGTCACGGTGCAGCTTTCGTTGAGCAACAACTGCGCCATCGGCTTGCCGACGATATTGGAGCGGCCGAGGACGATGGCGCGCTTGCCGGTAAGATCGCCGAGCCTGTCCTTCAGCAACATGAGGCAGCCGAGCGGCGTGCAGGGGACCAGGCTCTTGCCGCCGGTGGCGAGGCGGCCGGCATTGACGACATGGAATCCGTCCACATCCTTCGCAGGATCGATGGCGTCGAGGATCGCCTGGGGATCGATCTGCTTCGGCAGCGGCAACTGTACGAGGATGCCATTGACCGCAGGATCGTTATTGAGTTTTTCCACCAAGGCGAGCAGCTTCGCCTGGCCCGTCGTCGCCGGCAACTTGTGCTCGAACGAGTTCATGCCGGACTCGTGAGTCTGCTGACCTTTGTTCTTCACATAGACCTTGCTGGCGGGATCTTCGCCCACCAGCACCACCGCCAAGCCCGGCGCGAAGCCATGCTGGCTCTTCAGCGTCGCCACCTGTTGCGCGACGCGGCCGCGCAGCTTTGCCGCAAACGCCTTGCCGTCGATGATCCTGTTGTCGCTCATTGCTTGCGTTCCAGTCCCTCAATCCATTCCGTAAGTTGCCGGGCGAGCCGTTGCGGATCGCCCGTGAGCTTGATGGTCTTGCGGCGGTCGGAGGCGCCGGACACCAGCGCCAGCGCCGACTTCGCCATGCGCCATTCGCCCGCCAGCAGGGCGATCACCGCCTCATTGGCCGCGCCCGACTCCGGCGCCGCCGTGACCGCGATCTTAAGCGCGGCGCCGCCATCGGCCTCGGCCACCAGGCCATCGACCCGATTGCGCCGGGCGCGCGGCTGCACCTTCAGGCGCACGCGCACACCATCGGCCACCGGCGTTACCGGCGACAGGGCAGCGTCCACCATCGTTCTAGAGACCCATCAGAAAGAGCTGCGTTACGATCCATCCGCCCACGAATTGCAGGATCAGCAGCACGACGAGGGGCGAGAGGTCGATGCCGGCCATGACCGGGAGAATCCGGCGGATCGGCCGTAGCGACGGTTCGCTGAGCTGATACAGGACACGGTCGATCTTGGTGACGATCGGCACCCGCGGATTCAGAATCTGGAAACCGACCAGCATTCTCAGAACCACATGGGCGACGATAATGAAGAAGTAGATTCGGATGACTAACTCGAGCAGCCCGCTCAGCGAACCCATGAAGAGTCTCGATTTCCTCGGTTATTCAAGGGACTGGCGCGACAGTAGCGGCGCCCCGAGGCTTCCGCAAGCTTGACATGGAAAGGCGCCGTGACCATAGTCCGGCACCCTTTCGCAGGCCCATCGCGGCCGGCATGTGGGGCTGTAGCTCAGATGGGAGAGCGCCTCGTTCGCAATGAGGAGGTCAGGGGTTCGATTCCCCTCAGCTCCACCAATTCACCTCGCATTCTCCATTCCTATTTTGTAGAAGCCGCGGTCGGGCGGTCCAACCATTCGCCCCAAGCGCTTCATTTGCGCGGATAAATTTCATTCGATAGATTTCCTTCCATAAGAAACCAGCAGGCGTGCCAGGCGGTCATGAGGGTCGGCGCTATCACCAGGGGCATGAGCCAGGAGCGGATCATTTTCGCCCTGGCGGTGACCCTATTCGTCATTGCCGCGATCTTCCTGCCTCGCTTCCTGGCGGTCGACAATCTGGTCGCCATTGTCCGCAGCGTCAGCGTGCTCGGCATCCTGGCGGTCGGCATGGCCATCGTCATCATCGGCCGTGGCATCGACCTGTCCGCCGTCGCCATCATGGCCATGTCGGTGGCCTGGTATCTGCAGATGCTGAACGACGGCACACCCGGCGCGATAGCCCTGCTTCTGGCGCTCGCCGGCGTGCTGTTGATCGGCCTGATCAACGGATTTCTCATCGCCTATGCCGACGTTCCCGCGATCTTCGCCACGCTGGCCAGCGGCGCTTTCGTATTCGGCTATGTCCGCTCTCAGCTCATCGGCCAGGATGCGACGCCGGTGCCGCGCGATCATTGGATCGAGGCCCTCGGCCGCACGCGATTCCTGGATGTTCCGATTGAAGTGTTCTTTTTCGCCGCCATGGCCTTCCTCGCATTTCTTTTCCTACGATTCACAAAATGGGGCCGCTATGTCTATCTCGCGGGCGACAATCCGGTCGCAGCGCGCAATATGGGTATTCCTGTACGACCGATGATCGTGCTGCGCTATGTGCTGTCGGCGCTGATCGCCTTCGCCGCCGGCATCCTGACAGCCGCCAGCCTGCTGTCGATCAATACGCGCGTGGTGAATTCGACTCTGCTTTACGACATCGTGCTGGTTGCCGTCATCGGCGGCATCGGCCTGTCGGGCGGCAAGGGCGGCATGCGCAATGTGATCGTCGGCGCGCTGCTGATCGGCATCATGGTAAACGCCATGACCATTTTGGATATTTCGAACATCCTGCAGAATCTGATCAAGTCGACGATTCTGCTGGCGGCGATCATCGTCGACAGCCTGGTGAATCCGCGCGACGAACAGACGGCGCAGCAGGGCGACATCTGAATTTTATGAGAGAGCAGCAAGAAGATCATCCAGCTGGAGAGGTAACCCCTATGATGAATTGGAAGAGAGTATCAGCCTTCGTTTTGTCGGCGGCAGTTCTGGCCTTCGGCAGCAGCGCCATGGCCCAGGAAGATCCGGGTCCGGCCGCCTACAGCTCGGCGCTAAAGGATAAGCGCGTGGTCATGGTGCCGATGGCCATGGGTTTCGATCTAGCGCAGGGCTGGGCCTACTATATCAACCGGGAAGTGACCGCATTCGGCGGCGTGTTCGAGACCCGCGATCCCAACTGGAGCATCGAAGCCGGCGCCCAGGCGATCACCGAGGCGATCTCGTCCGATCCCAAGCCGGACGTCCTGGTCGTGCATTCGCCGGACCTGAATTCCTACTCCAAGCTGTTCAAGAAGGCGCAGGAAGCCGGCATTTATGTGGTGCTGATCGATAATCCCACCAACTTCGCCGCCGACGCCTTCATCGGCAGCGATTGGGACCGCCTGGGGCAACTCGAGGCCGAAGCGGTGATCAAGGGCTGCGGCGAAAATTCCACCAAGAAGATCGGCCTGGTGCAGGGCGATCAGGTGAACGCCTCGAGCCTGTATCAATATGCTGGTATCATGAAGGTGATGGCGCAGCATCCGGACTTTGAGATCGTCGCCAAGCCGGACTCGAACTGGGATGCCACCACCGCCCGCAACGTGACGACCACCATGTTGCAGCAGCATCCGGAGATCTGCGGCATTATCGATTTCTGGGATGGCGATGCCACCGGAACGGCGGCGGCAATCCGCGATGCCGGCCTGGAAGGCAAGATCTTCCTGGTCACCACCGGCGGCGGCGAGAAGGTGGATTGCGACAGCCTGGAATCGGGCGTCTTCGGCGCCGTGGTGATGACGGAGCTGGCGGGCCAATCGCGCGATATCAACGCGATCATCAAGTATCTGCTGCAGAGCGGCCAGCCGGCGGGCGCCTCGAAGACCTTGATCTACACGTTGGAGAAGGCCTGGACGAAGGCCGATCTTCGGCCCGATACCTGCTGGGATCTGAAGGCGCTTCAGGCTTCGGCCCAGTAGATCCGAAGCCGCATCGCGACGTCGGAACGGCCGGCTGAAAGCCGGCCGTTCCGCTCCTGCCATCAATGGGCCGGTAAGATGAGTCTCAGGGAACGGGCCGCGCGTCTGCGCTACAACTTTGTGCCCGATCACCTGATCGGCGAAATCCTCACCAAGCGCTGGGCCGACAACGCGATTCCGTTCCTCGCGCTGGTCGTCACGGTGGTCGGCTTCGGCAGCGCCATATCTGGTTTCTTCAAGCCGCAATCCCTGAGCGATTCGACCCGGCAGCTCGGCGAGTTCTCCATCGTCGTTACCGGCCTCACCATCGTCATGCTGGGCGGCGGCATCGATCTTTCGGTCGGATCGATTTTTGCGCTCGCCACCTTCGCGGCCGTTTCGACCCTGTTCATTTTCGATATGCCCGCCTGGGCCGCACTCGCCGCCGCCATTCTCACCGGCATTGCCTGCGGCAGCCTCAACGGATTCCTGATCGGCTATCTGCGTCTGCGCGCCTTCCTGACCACGCTGGTCACCTTCATCATCGGCCGCGCGCTGTATGATCTTCTGGTGGTGAAATACGGCGCCCAAGTTCAGCTCTCCAGCGTCACATCAGAGGTCTGGGATTTTATCGGCGACGGCACGGTATTCGGCGTATCCATCAGCGTGATCGTCGCCATCGTTGTCGCCATCGTCGCTCATATCGCAGTTACGCGATCGCGGCCGGGCTGGCATATCCTGGCTGTGGGCGGCTCGCGCCGTTCCGCCTACAACTCTGGAATTCGCGTGCGCGAAACCGTGTTCATGACCTATGTGATCTCCGGTTTCTGCTGCGGCCTTGCCGGGTTCCTGATCGCCTGCCGGCTGAGCGGCGCGGGGCCGGGCACAGGCTTGAATCTTGAGATCATGGCCCTGACCGCCGCCGTCGTCGGCGGCAACAGCCTGGGCGGCGGGCGCGGCTCCATCGCCAAGGGCGTGATGGGCGCGATCATCGTTCTCGTCATGACCAATGGACTGATCCGCCTGGGCTATGGCACCGGGACCAACCAGATGGTGCTCGGCATCATGCTCGCCGTTGCGGTGACGCTGGATATCCGCTGGTTGAAGAACCGTCATAAGGTGCTGAATGAGGTCTATGTCGCGCCGATCTATCATCGCATGGGCGCGACGCAGTCGGCTTTGCCGGACTCGGGCAGTCCCTATGCCCTCGACAACCGACTTTCGCAAGCGGAGCCGATCGGCCTGGGCGAACTGGAGGGGCCCGAAGACGTCGCGCTGGACGAGGAGGATCATCTCTATTGCGGCACCCGCCATGGCGAGATCATCCGCTTCTTCGCGCCCGACTATAAGAGATCCGAGGTCTTCGCTCATATCGGCGGCTTCCCGCTGGGACTCGCCTTCGACCGAGCCGGCAATCTCATCAGCTGCGTCGGCGCAATGGGTCTCTATTCGATCTCAAAGTCGGGCGAAGCGATAAAACTCTCGGCGGAAACCACCCGTTCCTGGACGTCGGTGGTCGACGACGCGCGGCTGCGCGATCCCAACGATTGCGATGTGGCGCCGGACGGCCGCATCTTTTTTACGGATTCAACTAAGCGCTACGACGCTCATGACTGGGCGCTGGATTCCATCGAGAGCCGGCCGACGGGGCGGCTGCTCTGCTACGATCCGCGCAGCGGCAGGACGACCACGCTGCTCGAGGGTTACCGCTATGCCAATGGCGTCTGCATTGCCCATGACGGGCAGTCGCTGTTCTTCGCAGAATCCTGGGCCTGCCGCGTGCACCGCTACTGGTTCGACGGGCCGAGGGCCGGCCAGGTGGAATGCGTCATCAAGGACATGCCCGGCTATCCCGACAACATAAACCGCGCCTCCGACGGCGCCTATTGGATGGCCTGGCTCGGCATGCGCACGCCGAGCTTCGATCTGGCGCTGCGTCATCCGGCGATGCGCAAGCGCATGACCCGGCGCCTTCCCCAGGATGAGTGGCTGTTCCCCAACATCAACACCGGCGGAGTGGTGAAGTTCGACGAAATCGGGAGCATCCGCGAAGCCCTGGGCGATCTCTCGGGCGCGTCACACCCGATGGTCACGAGCATGCGCGAGCATAAGGGCTATCTGTTTATCGGCGGCATCCTGAACAATCGCGTCGGCCGCTATCGCATCCCCGGCGCCGATCCCGACTGGACAGGCCCGTGCTCCTATTGGGGACCGCGGTCATGATCCTCGATCCGCTGCTCGACTTCTTCCGCGGCAAGGCGGTGACGATACCGCCGATGGATGGCGCCTTGCGGCCGAACACCGCATTGGAGGAAGCCGAGGTGGTTCTGGAGACGTCGTCGCCGGACAATCTCTGCTGCGACGGCAGTCGGGTCTATTTTTCCGCAGGCTCGCAGGTTTTTGAACTGCCGGCGGCGCCCGGCGCTGCGCCGAAGTCAATCGCCGGCTACGATGCCGCGGTCACCGCACTGGCGGCCTCACCGTCTGGCACGCTCGCCACGGCGCTGGATGACGGCCGCCTGTTCGTCGGTACGAAAGCAGTGCCGGCACCAGCGGGGCTCGCCTGCCCCACGGCACTTGCTTTTGGAGATGCCGATTCTCTCTATGTCTGTCAGGGATCGGCTGAGTATCGTGCGTCCGACTGGGTCGCCGATCTGATGACCAAGAAGGCAACGGGATCGGTCTGGCAAATCGATAACGCAAGCGGCAAGGCCGCCTGCCTGGCCGACAAGCTGGCCTTTCCCCAGGGTGTGCTGGTATCCGGCGACGGAACCGGCATTGTCGTGTCGGAGAGCTGGCGGCACCGGCTGATGCGGCTGCCTGCAGGCGGTGGGGCGGCGGCGCCGATACTATCTAAACTGCCGGGCTATCCGGCGCGCCTTGCGCCGGCAACGGACGGCGGCGCCTGGCTGACGCTGTTCGCGCCACGCAACCGGCTGATCGAGTTCGTATTGCAGGAGGAAGAGTATCGGCTCGCGATGATCCGGGAGGTGCCGCGGGAATATTGGATCGCGCCGGCCCTGTCCTCCGGACGCAGCTTCCTCGAACCGCTGCAATGCGGCGGCATCAAGACTATGGGCATTCACAAGCCCTGGTCGCCGAGCCGGTCCTATGGCCTTGTCGCGCGGCTCGGCGCCGACCTGCAGCCGGTGACAAGTTTTCACAGCCGCGCCAACGGCACGCGCCACGGCATCACCAGCGTGGTCGAGGTCGCCGGTCGTACTCTGATCACGGCCAAGGGCGGCGGCGGGATCCTGAGCATCGGCAACAACGCTGGCGGCGAGGCCTGAGCCATGACCGCGATCATCGAGATGCAGAAGATCACCAAGGCCTATCGCGGCGTGCCGGCAGTGCGGGAGATCGACTTCGAGCTGCGGCAGGGCGAGATCCACGCGCTGCTGGGGGAAAACGGCGCCGGCAAATCCACCCTCACCAAGGTGATGGCGGGCGTGGTGGAGGCCAGCAGCGGCCGCATGCTCTATCGCGGCCGGGAGGTCAAATTCGCCACGCCGTCGGCGGCGCTGCGCGACGGCATCGCCATGGTGTTCCAGGAAACCAGCCTGGTGCCCTCCATGACTGTGGCGCAGAATCTCTATCTCGGCGATGAGAAATTCCTCAACCGCCTGCGGGGAATCTATATCGCCGCCCAGCAGTTTCTGCAGTCCCTGAACTTTCCCGTGGACCCGACAGCGACGGTGTCCAGCCTTGGCGCCGCCAAGCGTCAGATGGTGGAGATCGCCCGCGCCGTCCAGCACAAGGCCGAAGTGATCATCTTCGATGAACCGACGGCATCGCTGACCCCTGAGGAAAAGCGCCATTTCTTTGCGCTGATGCGGCGCCTGAAGACGCGCGGCGTATCCATCGTGTTCATCACCCACGCGCTGGAGGAGGCGTTGGGCCATGCCGACCGAATCACCATCCTGCGCGACGGCGAACTGGTGATTACCGATGAAGCCCGCAGCTTCAACCGCGACAAAGTGATCCGCGCCATGGTCGGCCGCACTTTGTCGAACGAGATCTACCGGGAGCGCCGCAGCGCCGACGAATTGCGCAAGGCGCGCGCCAAAGTGTTGTCGGTGCAGGACATCTCCATGAGCAATGTGGTGCGCAACAATTCCTTCTCGATCTATGAGGGCCAGATCACCGGCGTTTTCGGCCTGATCGGTTCCGGGCGCACGGAAACATTCAAGATCGTTTCCGGCATCTATAAGCGGGATTTCCTGCGCGGCGGCGACATCGAGCTGGATGGGCAGCCGGTGCGCTATAACGTCCCTGCGGAAGCGGTGCGGGATCGCATCATCTATGTCACCGAGGATCGCAAGAGCGAAGGGTTCTTCGAGACAATGTCGGTGGCGGAGAATCTCTATTCGGGCCTGTTGGCCGCGGGACTGGAGCGCCTGCCCTATATCAGCATGGGCGAGATGCAAGAGCTGGCCGCCGAATGGAGCGGCACCCTGGGCATCAAGGCGATCAACGACAATGCAAGGGTGGTGGAGCTGTCCGGCGGCAATCAGCAAAAGGTCGTCATCGGCAAGGGCCTGATTCAAAAGCCGCGCATCGTCATTTTCGACGAGCCGACCCGTGGCGTCGATGTCGGGGCGATCGCGGAGATCCATCAGCTCATCAACAAGCTCGCCGATGACGGGCTGGCCGTGGTCGTCATATCCTCTTACCTGCCGGAGATCATGAATTTGTCCGACCGCATTCTGGTCTGCCGGCAGGGGCGCATTGTCGAAGAATTCCTCCCCAGTGACGCGACGGAGGAAAAAATCATGTACGCGGCGGTCCACTGATATGTAGGGTCTTCCTCGAACGCGAAGACAGGGTGTCGCCATGAACAATTCTCGCAAGACCTGGACCTACTACAAAGGCGAATGGCAGGAGGGCGATGTCCGGATCCTCGGCGCCGCATCTCAATCCACCTGGCTCGGCTCCCTGGTGTTTGACGGCGCCCGCGGCTTCGAAGGGGTCTGGCCCGATCTCGACCGGCATGCGGCCCGCGTCAATGAATCGGCGCGGACGCTGGGGCTGGGACCGACAATGACGCCAGAGGCGATCGCCGGCCTCGCCAAGGATGGGCTGAAGAAGTTTGCCCCGGATGCCGCCGTCTATATCCGGCCCATGTATTGGGCTGAGGAGGGCGACGTCACCTTTATCCTGCCGCAGCCGGATTCGACCGACTTCGCCCTCTGCCTCGAGGAAGTGCCGATGGCGGCGCCGAACGGCTTCACGGTCACGACCGTGAGCTATCGCCGGCCGACACTTGACGTGATGCCGGTCAACGCCAAGGCCGCCTGCCTCTATGCCAACAATGCCCGCATGCTGCGAGAAGCCAGAGCCAAAGGCTTTAACAACGCCATCGTCTGCGACGCCAACGGCAATGTGGCGGAGTTCGCCACCTCCAACATCTTCATGGTCCGCGGCGGCGAGGTATTCACACCGCTTCCCAACGGCACCTTCCTGAACGGGATTACACGGCAGCGGGTCATCGGCCTGCTGCGGCAGGCGGGAATCACCGTCCATGAGGCCTCGCTGACGCTTACAGACTTCCGCACGGCTGACGAAATCTTCTCAACCGGCAATATTTCTAAAGTGATGCCGGTGATCGGATTCGATGACCTGCGGCTGGAGTTCGGTCCCATCGCCCGCAAGGCCCGGGCGCTCTACTGGGAATGGGCTCACGGCTGAACCAATTCCGCTCTTCGTTCCATCGAGCGCCTCGATCGTCCTCGGGTCGGCGGCAGCGCCGCGTCTGGCGCTGCAATTGCGCCGCCATTGGGCATTCGATAGATTGCCGGGACAATAATCCTTCAGGGAGATAACAGCATGTCACGCTTCGTCCTCACCCGCCGTTCCACCTTGGCCGCCATGGGCTCCGCCGCCGCCCTCGGCCTGATGGGCCGTCAATCCCGCGCCGCCGGCGAGATCAAGGTGCTCAATTGGCAAGGCTACGGCACCGACGAGAAATGGGCGCTCGAGATGTTCGAGAAACAGACGGGCATCAAGGTGGTCCATGACTATTTCAACTCCGAGCAGGAAATGCTCACCAAGCTGCGCACCAGCCCGGGCGCCTATGACGTGGTCCTGATCAACAATATCTATGTCATGGATGCCGCCAACGAGGGGCTGATCCAGCCGATCGACACCGCCAAGGTCGCCAATTTCGCCGATCTGGCGCCGTCGATGCGGGACAGCGACCGCTTCGTCAAAGAGGGTAAGCACTATGCGGTCGCCTGGGTCTGGGGCCTGACCTCCTTCGCCTACAATACGGAGAAAGTTTCGGAGCGGCCGGATTCCATGATGGCGCTGTGGGATTCGAAATTCGCCGGCAAGGTGGGCATGCGCGACGACGCGCTGGAGGCGATCCAGATTGCCGCGCTGGCCACGGGCCAGGACATGAACAATCCCGCCGACATGGGCAAGGTCAAGGAAGCGCTGCTGGCGCTGAAGCCGCAGATCGCCACCTTCTGGTCGTCGGAAGACGAGTGGAACAAGCACATCGCCGCCGGCGACTACGACATTGCCGTCTATTGGTCCGGCTCAGCCGCGCGTTCCAAGAAGGCGATGAATCTGCCGGTGGAATTCGTCGTGCCGAAGGAGGGCGCCATCGGCTGGTTCGACGGCCTCACCGTCGCCGCCGGCGCGCCCAATCCCGATGGCGCGCTCGCCTTCATCAACTTCATGGTGGATCCGACTTTCTATGTGCCGTGGGATACCAATGTGGGTGCGCCCGCATCGGCCAACGGCAAGGCCAATGCGGCCCTGCCGGAAGACGCCATGAACCGTACCGTGCTCGGCGATCCCGAGGTGGTGAAGCGCGTGCAATGGATGGCGCCATTGAGCGACGAGCAGAAACAGGCCAATCAGGAACTGTGGGACGAAGTGAAGACGTCGTTCGTGCAGTAGCGGCCTAGATGAACAAGCAAAGCCGTCAGGCCTGGACGATCTTCGGCCTGACGGCCCCTGCCTATTTCTGGCTGACAATCACCGTTCTGCTGCCGCTGACGGCGATGCTTTATTTCAGTTTTCTCACCGCCACGCCCATAGGCGGCAAGGAAGCCAGCTTTACGCTCAAGCACTATATCGGGTTCTTTGAGAAGCATATCTACCGGTACAACGCATGGCGCTCGATCCAACTCGGGCTTTTTGTTACTTCGATCTGCCTCATGCTCGCCTATCCGGCGGCGCTTGGCTTGGCTAAAGTGATCAAGGGAAGATGGCGCGAGGCGATCTTCCTGCTGATCATTCTACCCTTCTGGTCGAACGCTCTGGTGCGGACCTTCTCCTGGACGATGGTACTGCGGGAGCCATTTGACATTCTGTATACCTACCCCGCCATCGTCATTGGCCTGGTCCATGCCTATCTGCCCTATGCCATCCTCACCATCTATGTCTCGCTGCAATCGATCGATGATTCTCTGATCGAGGCGTCGCGGTCGCTTGGCGCGACGCGATGGCAGGCCTTCTATCGGATCATGCTGCCCTTGAGCATGCCGGGCGTGCTGGCGGGAATCTTCCTCATCTTCGTGCCGGTGATCGGCTCCTTCATGGAGCCGCGCATTCTTGGCGGCAAACAGGCGATCATGCTTGGGCCGATCATCGAGAGCCAGTTCACCGCGCTGAACAACTGGCCCTTGGGCGCCGCACTGTCCTTCATCATGCTGGCGATCGTGCTGATCATCCTGGGCATCAGCACGCCGTTGATAAAACCCTATCTTGAGAAAAGCTCATGACCCGGCTGGCAAAGATCTATCTGGTTGCCGTGCTGGTGTTCCTTTACCTGCCCATTCTGGTGATGATGGCGATGGCGTTCAATCGCTCGGCTTTGTACGAGATGCCATTCACCTTCGACCTGGTCTGGTTCAAGGCCCTGATGGAGAATGAGCGGCTGCTGCAGGCGAGCTGGAACAGCGTCTGGATCGCCGCGGTCAACGCCGTCATCGCCACGGCGCTGGGTACGCTGGCTGCCTATGCTTTCGCCCGTTACGAGTTCCGCCTGAAGGGCCTTCTGCAGTTGCTGCTGTTTCCGCCGATCACGATTCCCTGGCTGATCATCGGCATTTCCATGCTGATTTTCTTCTTCTGGGTCGGCATCGGCCGCGGGTTGCATGCCATCCTGCTGGGACATGTGGCGCTGTCACTGCCTTATGTCATCGTGGTGGTCGGCGCGCGGCTGCGGGACGTGAGCGTGCAATTGGAGGAAGCGGCGGCAACGCTCGGCGCCACGCCGCAGCAGACATTCCGTCGGGTGACCCTGCCGATTCTCGCACCCGGCGTTATCGCCGCGGCGCTGTTCGCTTTTGCCGTATCCTTCGACCAGTTCGTCATCTCCTATTTTCTGGCAGCGCCCGGCACTTCGACGCTTCCGGTGGAGATTTTCACCGCTATCCGCAAGGGCTTCACGCCGGAGATCAACGCCATTTCCACCATCATCATCCTGGTATCGATGAGCCTGATGCTTCTCGTCGCCCGCAACTACAGATTCGGCGGAGAGCGCTGAATGAGCCGCGTCGATGTCGAAGGCGCGACCAAGAATTATGGCCCGCTGAAGGCGCTGGACGGCGTCACCATTCATTTTACCGACGGCGAGTTCTTCGGCCTACTAGGCCCGTCAGGTTCAGGCAAAACCACGCTCTTGCGCGCCATTGCCGGGTTCGTGGAACTGGACACCGGCGCGATCAGCTTCGACGGCGAGCGCGTTGAGGCGGTGCCGGTGCATCGCCGCGGCATCGGCATGATGTTCCAGTCCTATGCGTTGTTTCCCCATCTGACGGTGAACGAGAACATCGCCTTCGGCCTGGATGTGCGGGGCACGCCGCGGGATGAGATCGCCCATCGCGTGCAGGAGATGCTGACGCTGGTCCGCCTGCCCGGTCTTGGCGGGCGCAAACCGAAGCAGCTTTCCGGCGGCCAGCAGCAACGTGTGGCACTGGCCCGGGCGCTGATCACCCGGCCGAAGGTGCTGCTTCTGGACGAGCCGCTGGGCGCGCTCGACCGCCGCCTGCGGCAGGAGATGCAGGTGGAGTTGCGGGAGATCCAGCGGGAGACCGGCATCACCGCGATCTTCGTCACCCACGATCAGGAGGAAGCGCTGACTCTGTCGGACCGCATCGCCATCATCAATGACGGCCGCCTGATGCAAACGGGTAAACCGCAGGAAGTGTATGAGAATCCGGTGAGCGTTTTTGCCGCCCAATTCCTGGGCGACTCGAACATTCTTCGCGGCGCCGCCATCGATGGCGGGTTACGGCTTGCCGACGGCACCATGATTGGCACCTCCGGACCGTGCGGTGGCGTGGCGATCGTTCGGCCCGAGAAGATATCCGTGCAGGGCGGCCTGGGCGCGGCGCGCGGCAATGCCCTGCGCGGCGACGTGCTGCAGGCCGTCTATACCGGCGCCAGCGTGACTTACCGGATCCGCACGGCAGCGCTGGGCGACGTGCCGTTGCTGGCCTTTGCACAGAACCAGACCGGTGAACTGCTTTCGCCGGGTTCAGCGGTGACCGCGAGCTGGGATGCTGCCCACACCGTTCCGGTGACTCCGTGATCGACGCGGCGGCAATCGCGGGCCTGAGGTTTGGCCCCATCGGCGCCCATGCCGTCCATGTCGCTGTCGACATGCAGATCCTGTTTGCGGAGCACGAGCATTGGGGCGCCAAGAGCACCGCCGCAATCGGGGCCCAGGTCGCCCGCATTGCCGCCCATCGCCCGGAGCGCACGATCTTTACCCGTTTCGTGGCGCCGCCGTCGCTTCGGGAAGCGGCGGGACAGTGGCAGACATTCTATCGCCGCTGGCCGCAGATCCTGGCGGAGAAGGACAACGAGGCGCTGTTCGACCTGCTGCCGATCTTGAAACCCTATGCACCGCCGGCGCGCGTGATCGACAAGTATGTCTATTCCGCGTTCGAAACCGTCGGCTTCCAGCGCTCCTTGCGGGAATTCGCCGCCGATACGCTGATCTTCACCGGCGTGGAAACCGATGTCTGCGTTCTCGCCACAGCGTTGGGCGCCATCGACCGGGGGCTGCGGACCATCCTCATCGCCGATGCCCTGGCCAGCGGCAGCCCGGCAGGCCACGCCGCGGCGCTGGCCGCGATCTATCCGCGCTTCGACCAGCAGGTGGAAGTCATCGATACCGAATCGCTGCTGCGGGATTGGAAGAAGACATGAGCGTCCCAGGCTATCTGCGCACACCGAACGTCCCGCTCTATCGCGCCTGGAACAGCTGGGCAGCCGACCGCTATCTGGAAATGAGCTTCAGGCCGCTGGGGGTTCGCATCACGCCCATGCTTTATGCCGCCAGCACGGGCAAAACGAGCCTGATCGGGCCGGGCGAGGATGTCAGGCTCGGCACCCATACGACCGACGGCAGCCATGTGGAAGCGACGGTCAACCACGCCGGCACGATACTGAACTGGCGCTACGGCAAGGTCTCGCCGTTCGATCTGCAAGGCGGCTGGTCGACCGCGAAATCCGGTGAGTGGGGCCTGCGTTTCTGGGTCGTGCTGGCGCTGTCGCAGGAGGATGGCGCGATCTGGCGCTACGACCAAGTCCGCAAGATCGCTTACTGCACCGTCGGCCCGCGCAGCGTCGCGATCAAAGCCGAGCGGGCACCGCTTCTGGTCACCGGCCATCAAGCCGTCGAGGACTTGCGCCAGGAATTCGAGCAGCAGGGCTATTGGCACCTGAACTCCCGCGCCGCCGAGGCGCCGCTGCTGGCGCTGCGCTTCAATCTGGAGGAGGCGCCCGCAAACGGATTCGCAGTCGCCATTGCCGACCGCCTCGACCTGGCGATGGACAAGGCGGAGCATATGCCCGAAGCGCCGCCCTGCCCGCCCCTGGACGAGGCGCGAGCCGCCGTGCGCGATGTCATGGGCTGGAACACAATCTGGGACGGCGTCAATCACCGGCCCTATATCACCTGCTCCCGCAATTGGGACCTGAAGAAGTTCGGCGGCTTCGGCTTCTGGCTAAACGATACGGCAGTCAATGCGCTGCTGGTCTCGCTGTTCGATGCCGATCAGGCGCGGGAATGCCTGGCGGCGCTGCTGTCGGCGGCGACACCCGAAGGCAACCTGCCCTGCATCATGACCGGCAATGATTCCTGGGTGGACCGAACGCAGACACCGATCGTGTCCTTCATCGTCTGGCAGATCTATCAGCGCACGAAGAATCGCAGCCTGCTGGAGCTGGCCTATCCGGTGCTGGCCGGAAACAACGCCTGGATCCGGCGAGCGCGCGACGGCAACGGCAATGGAATTCTGGAGTTCGGCTCCTCCGATGTCGGGCGGGGCCTGTATGTCGGCACCAAGCTGGCGGCTAAGGACGAGTCCTTCATGGATAACTCTCCGATCCACGATGAAGCGCACTGGAACGAAGCCAGCCGGACTCTAGACAGCGAAGATGTCGGGCTGAACTGCCTGGTTTGCCTGGATAGCGAGATGCTCAGCCTGATGGCGCGAGAATTGGGCCGCGACGCCACGGCGCACGAGACCCATGCCGCGGACCTGCGAGGCAAGATTTCCAACCATTTCTGGGACGAGTCGCGGAAATTCTTCGTCAACCGCCTGTGGTCCGGGAGTTTCGTCCGCAGCATGGCCCCCACCGGCTTCTACCCGCTGCTCTGCGGCGCCGCGACGGCGGAGCAGACACGGCATCTCCTGGCTCATCTGGAGAATCCGCAGACCTTCGGCGGTACGCCCGGCCTGCCATCGGTGTCGCGCGGCGACGCCGCCCTCAAGGACAATGTCTATTGGCGCGGCCGCGTCTGGCCGATCCTGAACTGGCTGGTCTGGAGCGGACTGAAGCGCGCGGGGCAGGACAAAGCGGCGCGGACGCTGCAGGAAAAGAGCTGGGCGCTATTCCTGCAGAATTGGCGGGAACCGCGCCTTTGTCCGGAGAACTATCACCCGGAGACCGGCGAGGGCATGGATCAGCCGGATACAGACCCCTTCTATTCCTGGTCGGCGTTGCTGGCATATATGTCGATTCCGGACTGAAGGAGCCTGAGACACGGCTGCAAAAAACAAAGAGGCGCCGCGGATCTTGTGCGGCGCCTCCAGGGGACAGCTCGTGTCCGGCCCAAAGGCCGGTCGACCAGAATCAAGCAGCAGAACTTGTGACGTGAGTCTCCAGCGCCCGGCTGGTGCTTGCAGCCGCTTGCTTGACATGCTCCTGGCACGCCTTCTCCGCCTCCGCAGGCGTTCCGGTTGTCAGTGCCAAGGTAATCTGACGCAGTTCCGCCAAGCTCTTTTCGGCGCGGCCCGGCTGCGCGATCGACAAAGCGCGCAGGTAAGTGATGCGCGCATTGAGCGTGGCATGGACCGTGCGAATCACGTCGTTCCCGCAACCCATGAACAGCGTGTCGTAGAAGTGGTTTGCCTGGCGCACGATCTCCGCCCGGTCGCCGGCGGTGAAGGTTCGTTCCAGCGTTGCAAGAGCCGCGCGCAGATTTTCCCGCTGGGCTTGTGTGGCACGCTCGGCGAAGAGCCGTCCCGCCAATCCCTCCAGCGCGGCTCGCACTTCGAATATCTGTCCCGCCTGCCGCAGATCCAACGTCGCCACAATCGGGCCTTTGTTCGGCAGGCTCTGCACGAGGCCTTCCGACTCCAAATGCCGCAGCGCCTCACGAACCGATGTCCGGGAGACGCCTGTCAGTTCGCAGAGCTCGCGCTCCACAAGGCGGTCGCCCGGCCGGAATTGATTGTTGATTATTGCGCTCCGCAACACTTCCAACACCTGCTGACGCAGTGTGACCGTATTGCGTGACACACGCAGAGAAGATTTTTCCACCATGGTATCCACGATCATCGGCCCCCATACCGCGCGAAGCGTGGCAAGAATAAACAGATGTTATGAGTTTATTCAATAGGCCAATGAAGTGAATTTCCGCAGGGTGGAATAATCGAGCAGATCGCGTAAGGAGCATAGACCACTAACCTAGGAATCTTAAGGATAATCGGGATCGGATGCTGGCGCCGGCTGCGGGCCTCGCGTGGGCCGCCACGGCTGCCGGCGGCCGGCTGGGCGCCGTGACGGCAGGCGAACAACTCAACGATTTCACAACCTTGCGCTGAACTCCCCGCCGTCTCAAAAAGCGCGGGCCCGGCGGCCGCGTCGAAGATCGAACCAATGCGGGACCAAGTCGGCATTGTGGCCGAATTGCCGAATCGGCAGTTCGGTCGAGCGGCCGCGCGCACAGCCTCCGGTTGAAGCGGCAGATCCGTGTGGTCAGCGCAGACCGGGAATCATGGCGGGCGTTGCCGCGGCGGAAGGCCGATCCCGCAGATGGCCGCTCAGATAATGCTCCGTGCCTCGGAAGCCGAGATCGATGAGATAGGTCAGCCCGAGATAGATCGCCGCAATGGTCAGGAATATCTCATAGGGCGCAAACGAGTTCGCGATTATGACGCGAGCCGCGCCGGTCAAATCCAGGGCTGCTGTCGCGGTACCGACTGTGCTGGCGAGCGCCGTCGCCTGGAGCATGAAAATGACCTCGTTCGAGTAGGCCGGAAGGATCAGGCGAAACGCCCGCGGCAGGATGATGCGGCGGTACAAGAGCCATTTCGACATGCCGCAGGCCTTGGCCGCCTCGACTTCTCCGTGCGGGACATTGGCGATGGCGCCGCGCAAGATCTCTGTCGTGTATGCCGTCGTGTTCAGCGTGAAAGCGATCAGACAGCACCAGAATGCCTCCCGCAGATAGGGCCAGAGGAACGTGTCCTTGATCCACTCGAACTGTCCGCCGCCGTAGTAGATGATAAAGAGCTGGATGAGGAGCGGCGTCCCGCGAAAGAGGTAGGTGTAGGCGTAGACCGGCATCGAGATCCATCGCTTCTTCGAAAGCCGCATTAGCGCCAATGGCACGGTGAGCACGAAGCCCACCGCAAGCGAAAGGAATACATACTGGATCGTGATCAGCAGCGCCGACAGAAGCTGGGGCAGGCTGACAAAGATCAGCGGGATATCGAAGGGGCCCAATGGGCAGTGCGGAAAATTCATGCGGCGCGCTCACCGATCCTGGCACGCCGTTCCGCCGTGCGCAGCACCGTTTCCGACATCGCCGTAAGCGCGAGATAGATCAAGGCGGCGGCGAGATAGATGGAGAACGGCATCTTGAGCGGTCCGTTCATGAGCTGTGCCTTGCGGGTCAACTCCTCCAGATTCACGACGGAAATGATCGCTGTGCCCTTGAGCAGGACCAGCCAGACATTTCCCAGAGCAGGAAGGGCGAAGCGCCAGATCTGGGGCAGCTGTATGCGATAAAAGATCAGCCAGCGGTTCATGCCACAGGCTTTTGCCGCTTCGATCTGCCCTTTGGGCACCGCCAGAAAAGCACCACGGAAGGCTTCCGTCGCATAGGCCCCATAGATAAAGCTGAGGACAAAGGTGCCGGTAATGAAGGCGTTGATGTCGATGGTACCGGCGTGTCCGAACAGGCAGGCCAGCCACTGCATCAGGACCGTGCCGCCATAGAACATCAACAACAACAGCACCAGATCGGGCACGCCGCGAATGATCGTCGTGTAGGCCCGGCCCAATTCCCGGGCGACACGATTCCGCGCCAGTTTTGCGCCGGCACCGACGAGACCCAAGAGAATGGCGCCGATCATGGATACGATCGCGACCGTGACGGTCATGATCGTTCCATCGATCAGAAAATGGCCATAGCCCTTGAAATCGAACATGGGCTCCGAAATTCAGTCAGCAGGAATAGAAACGCCGCCACCCCGGTTTATGCCAGGATGGCGGCGCTGTCTCACGATTGTCCAGTCGATGTTTTAGCTGCCTTCGCCGCCATAGACATCGAAGCTGAAGTATTTGTCGTTGATCGTCTTGTAGGTACCGTCGCTGCGGATCGCCTTGATCGCTTCGTCCAGGGCGGTGCGCAACTGCTCGTCTTCCTTGCGCAGGCCGATACCCGCACCGTCGCCGAGGATGCCGCCGGTCCAACCTTTGCCGAAGATCTTGTACTTGTCGCCGTTCGGCTTCACCACCTGGTCCTCGAGCACCAGGATATCGTCCATGCGGACATCGAGGCGGCCGCCCGTAAGATCAAGATTGGCGTTGTCGGCCGTGTCGTAGACGATGATTTCCGCACCCGGGAAATTCGCTCGCGCGAAATTCTCGTGAATGGTGGCGCGCTGCACGCCGATCTTCAGGCCCTTCAGGCTCTCGGGCGTGGGATTGCCGTCGGCGCCAAGCGTGATCGGCGCGTCGGATTTGGCGACGATGACCGCTGGCGTGTTCTGGTACTTGCCGGTGAAACTGATCTTCTGCTTGCGCTCCTCGGTGATGGACATCGACGCGATGATCACATCGTACTTGTTGGCCAGCAGGCCGGGGATCATGCCGTCCCAATCCTGCTTCACGATATCGCAGGTCACCTGCATCTTGGCGCAAAGCGCGTTGGTGATATCCACATCGAACCCCTGGAGCGCGCCGTTGGCGTCGACGAAATTGAACGGCGGATAGGCGCCCTCGGTGGCGACCTTGATCGTCTTGCCGGCCAGCGCGGTCAGCGGCGGCGCCGGCGTGGCGGCGGCGGTTTGCGTCTGCTCGGTCGTGCCTGATGCCGCTGTCGTCGTCGCGGCCGTGCTCTCCGTCGAAGCCGCCGTGGTGGCGGCCGGCGGCGTCGCCGCCTGCTGGGCCTCCTCTCCACCCTTGTTGAAGTAGATAATGCCGGCGATCGCCAGGATGGCGAGCACCAGCAGAGAAATTAGCGTACGTGCGTTCACGATTGCGTCTCCAATCTATGCTTTGCAATTGACAGCAAGCGCTGGGTCGAAGCGGCGCCAGCCTTGCGATTAGGCTTTGTTCAGATTGCTGGCCAGGAACTGGCGGCACCTTTCCGACTTGGGATTGCCGAAGACCTGGGCCGGCGGCCCATGCTCCTCGATCCGGCCGGCATGAAGGAAGATGACTTCCGACGACACCTCGCGCGCGAAACCCATTTCATGGGTGACGATCAGCATAGTGCGGCCTTCCTCGGCCAGCTGGCGAATGACGCGCAATACCTCGCCCACCAGTTCCGGGTCAAGCGCCGAGGTCGGTTCGTCGAACAGCATGACTTTGGGCTCCATGGCCAAAGCGCGAGCGATCGCCGCCCGCTGCTGCTGCCCGCCCGACAGATGGCTCGGGTAATGACTGCGCTTCTCGGCGATGCCGACCTTCGCCAATAGAGCTTCAGCCCGTTGAATCGCCTCGGCTTTCGGCACTTTCAACACATGCACCGGCGCCTCGATGACATTTTCCAGCACGGTCATGTGGGACCAAAGGTTAAAGCTCTGGAACACCATGCCCAGGCGCGAGCGGATGCGGTCGACCTGTTTGTGATCCTGCGGCACCGCATGGCCGTTGCGCGTCGGCCGCATGCGGATCAGCTCGCCTTCTACATAGACGCGGCCGGAATCCGGCGTTTCCAATAAATTGATACAGCGGAGCAGCGTGCTCTTGCCCGAGCCGCTGCTGCCGATCATGGAGATGACGTCGCCCTCGTTCGCCGAGACCGAGACACCCTTTAGAACCTCCAGGTCGCCAAAGCTCTTATGTAGATCCTCGACAACCAACGCCGCCGCCGGCTGGGCCATCTATCCGTGCCTCTAACCTGTTGATTGCGGTCGTACGCGCCGCGTTGGCACTAGGGTATGTTGCCCGACGGCCAGTTGCAAAGCGGAATCCGGGGCGTCGGCCGGATCAGGCGGCAGCGCCGGACAGCATCAGGTGAACCCGATAGCTCATGAATCCCAGGCCCATAATAAGAAAAATATAGGCCGCGCCATATTGCAGCCGCTGCGAGGCGGTCACCTGCCAATACTCGGGCGGTTCTTCGAAGCGGCCCCGCCAGGCAGCCCAAACCTTTGGCAGGGCCAGCAGGCCCACCAGGATCAGAATCGGGCTGGGATACACGAAGAACAGGCCGATCAGCAACGGCACTCCAGCCAGCCAGATCTTCGGCGACAGCACGGTCGTGATGCGTCCCCCATCTAAGGGCGATAGGGGGAGAAGATTGAACAGATTGATCATGAAGCCGGCATAGGCGACGGCGAGCATGGCATCGTCATGGTAGTGCCGCGCCCAGAAATAGCAGACGAAGGCAGCGGCCGAGCCGACGACCGGGCCGGCAATGCCGACATAGGCTTCGGTCTCGGCATTCGGCAGCTTGTCCTTAAGCTGAATCCAGGCGCCGACGAATGGAATGAAAGCCGGCAGGCCGACCTGCAGGCCGCGCTCGCGCGCGGCGAGATAGTGGCCCATTTCGTGGCAGAAAATCATCACGATCAGGCCGATGCCATAGGCCCAGCCGAAGATCGACCCATAGACGACCAGCGACAGCAGCATGCTGCCCGCGGAGAGGGCGATCTTGCCGAGCTTCGCGCCCGTCAGCAGAAGAACAAGGAGCTTGATCATGAGTCCCTTTGCCAGGGCGCGATATCATGGCGCCCCTTACCAAACGGTTAGAGACCAGCAATTCGCGTTGGATTGGCGATCGATGCGCTGGCTTAGCCGGCCGCCCCGCCGAGAGATTCCCGCAGCAACTCGTGAAAGTGGCGCACCCCTTCCTCATGCCGTGGGCTCAGGGGTCCGCGATCGAAGATGCCAGCCTCCAGGTTGCCCTGGGAGGTTTCGCATATACCGAAATCTTCGCGCACAACCTGACAGTTGCGTTCGATCGTGTCACGGTTCCGCAGCTCTGCCGCCGGCGAGTCGTCCGCGAAGAAGAAATTATAGACGAGGCGTGTGCGGCGCGGGCCCATGGGAATGATGCGCGACATGTTCATGCCGCCCGGGAACACCGAAAGCGTAGTGTTCGGATAACGCCAGAGCCAAAGTCCGCCATAGAAGGATCCGTCCTTCTGCGGCGCATGCATGATGACCGTACGGTTGCGTCCCTCGGTCGTGAAGCGGTCGAAATCGATCACCGCGGCAAAGGGCGGATGAATGCCCGGCACGTGGTAGCCTTCGACGAAATTGTCGGTATAGGTTTTCCAGTTGCAGTTCATGTCGAAGACTTCCTGATGAACAAAGCAGTAGTCTTCGACCGGATATGAAGCCGTTTCCTTCACCAGATCGCCCAGCCCCTCTGCCAGTGGCGCGGCATCGGGATCGAGACTGACGAACAAGAGGCCGCGCCAGACCGAAATCGCGATTCGGTGCAGACCATAATCTTCTTTGCGGAAACCGGTGGCCTCGCCGAAATTGGGCGTCTTTCGCAGATTGCCGGCGGTGTCGTAGACCCAGCCGTGATAGCGGCAGCGCAGGATCTCGCAATGGCCCTCGTCCTTTTCCACCACGGTGGCGGCGCGATGGCGGCAGACATTGTGAAAGGCGCGGAGAATACCGTCGCGATCGCGAATGGCGAAGACGCGATAGCCCGCGATCTCCGCCGCTACATAGTCGCCCGGCGATTTCAATTGCGATTCCCGGCCGATCCATATCCATTCGCGGGCGAAGACCCGGCGCCGCTCCTGCTCGTAGATCTCCGGTGCGTGATACCAGGTTGCCGGCAAACCGAATGCCAGCGGCTTGTTGTGACCGAGAGCTGCGGAATCGGCATTCATGGCTGCCTCGATGTTGGGAGCGGCAATGCTAGCCACCGCCGGCCAGCGCGTCCAGTTGCCGCTGGATTTCCACCCGCTGCGGTGACTCGGGCGGCAGTTCCCGGAGAAGCTCCTCCCACAGGGTTCGCGCGCCGCTGACGTTACCGGCATCCTGTTCGGCGAGACCGCCGAAATATAGACCCTCCAGATTCTTGGGATCCAGGGTGCGGATGCGTTGGGTAAGGGCGGCGAACTCCGGCGGCAGTTTCTGCCCGTCCTGCCGCAGCGCCAGGATGGCCTCGGCGTAGTGTATCAGGACGCCCTCATTATCAGGTGCCAGCGCCGCCGCGTGCTTCCAGGCCGCCAGGGATTGCGGATAGTCGCCGAGCAGCTTGTAAGCCTGGGCCAATACCGTCCAGCCCTTGACATCGCCAGGCTCACGGCCGAGTCGCGCCGCAAGCGATTTTGTCTTGCCGCCGAGGAACGCGGTTCGCTCTGCTTGCGGAAGCCGGGCCGCCAATGTCAGATCCGCCATCGATGGTTCGCCCGCAGCCGCGCCGCCGCGTCCGGGCAAATTCTGCGGATCGAGGCCGAGCGCATTGGCCGTCTGGTCAATGCGCTCGCTCAAGGATTTGCGCCAGGGCGCGTCGCCCCGCGAATCGGATTCGAGCTTGATCCACTGGTCCAACGCCTCGTGCAGCCGGCCGCCTTGGGCATCGGCCAGCGCCAGATAGTAACGCGCGCGGGATTCTCCTTCGTCCTTCGCGAGCGCCGCCTGAAAGGCCGCCAGCGCCTCCTTCGTCACCTGGCCGGAGGCCGCCATGACCTGCGCCTCGCCATAGGCGGATTGCACCGCCGCACCCTCGGCGCCATTGTCGATCGCGGATTTGTAGGCGGGCACCGCCTCGGCGAACTTGCCCTGCAGCACATAGGTGCGAGCGAGGCCTTGCCACAATGCGGCATCGGCCGGGGCCGACTCCAGCTTCTGCCGGATTTCCGCTGCCTGCTGTTCGAGCGCCGGATCTGCCGCCGGCAAGGGCGGTCTTGGAACGTTGGGAAACTGCCGCAGCGCATCGAAGTCCACCAGCAGGAAGGCCGCCCCGGCAGCCAGGAAAAGCACCGCTGCGGCTGCAATCAGCCATCTCTTGAACGAATTCCTGGCAGCGGCCGGGCCGGCGGAAGTCGTGTCGTGCATGCGGAATCGATTCTGCGTCATCGGCTCAGGACCCATCGCCGCGCAGCAACGGCAGGATGTCCTGCCGGATCACATCCTCGGTCAGAGGCCCGGGCTGGCGGAAACGGATGATGCCGCCGGCGTCGATGAGAAAAGTTTCGGGCACGCCATAGACGCCAAAATCGATCGCGGTGCGGCCATCCGAGTCCTGGCCGATGCGGTCATAGGGATTGCCCAGCTCTCGCAGCAGAGCGGCGGCCCCCTCCGGTTTATCCTTATAGGCGATGCCGATAATCGTCGCATCGGCATTCCCCGACAGTTCCATCAGAAGCGGGTGCTCGGCCCGGCAGGGCACGCACCAGGAGGCAAAGAAATTCACCAGCACCGGCTTGCCGCCGAGCTCCGCGTTGGTGGCACCGGGCAGATCCGCCAGCAGTGCCGGCAGAGCAAATTCGGGCGCCGCCTTGCCAATCAGCGCGGAAGGCAATTGCTGAGGATTGCGGCCGCTGAGCAACGCCCAGGCGAACGTGCCCGCCAGGGCGACGAACAGCAGCACCGGCAGAATAAAGGCGGCCCGGCGGCCCGCGCGCACGGGGACCTCCGTCATTGCGACGACCCGCCGCCGGAGCCGTCGGTGCCTTGCCAGCGGCCCTGCTTCTTCAGCGCGGCCGCCACCTCCGGCGGCATGTAGTTTTCGTCATGCTTGGCCAGCACCTCGGTGGCGGTAAAGACGCCGTCGGCGCCGAGGCGTCCTTCGGCCACGACGCCCTGCCCTTCGCGGAACAAGTCCGGCAGGATCCCGTGATAAGTCACGATCATCTCGCCGACGGTGTCGGTGACTCGGAAGCGCACCTGCACGCCCGTCGCGTCCCGTTCGACGCTGCCCGCTTCCACCAAGCCGCCGAGACGGAAGGGGCGATCGAGATTGAGTTCCTTGGCCTGCAGCTTCTGCTGCACTTCGCTCGGCGTATAAAAGAAAACCAGCGTGTCGTTCATGGCAAAGAGCACGAGGCCCGCGGCGGCGGCGAGCAGCAGCACGCCGGCGGCGACAAATCCAAGACGCCGATGTTTCGGTTTCACGGCCGGTCGTTGCCGGGCTGCGAGTCGTAGCGCCGCAACATGTCCCGCGCGCTGCGAAGTTGCTGCCAGCTGACGGCAAGAACACCGATCAGCACGACGGCGGCGATGCCGTAGGCCGGCCAGATGAATCCCCCATGGCCGCCCATGGCGAAGAAATCGGCGAGAGTCTGCATGCCGTATCTATCCTTGCGCCGCTGCCGGAGCGCCATCGAGTTTGGCAACCTGCAGCACGCGCACCCGCGCCCGCAGCAACGCCGCCTGCATGCGCATCAGCAGCACGGTGATGAAAAACAGCAGATACGCCATGCCCATGATCCCCAGCGGCCAGCGCATCGCTATATCGACGGTCGGTCCATCGACGCGGAAGATGCTCGCCGGCTGATGCAGCGTGTTCCACCAATCGACGGAGAACTTTACGATCGGCACGTTGATGAATCCGGCGATGGCGAGAATCGCCGCGGCCCGCCGGCCCCGCTGCGGATCGTCGAAGGCCTGCGCCAGCGCCATATGGCCGAGATAGAAGAAGAAGAGGATCAGCACGGAGGTGAGCCGCGCGTCCCACACCCACCATGCACCCCACATGGGCTTGGCCCAGAGCGATCCGGTGGCAAGCGCGATGAAGGTAAAGCAGGCGCCGATCGGCGAGGCGGACAGCGCCGCGATATCGGCCAGAGGATGGCGCCAGATCACGGCGACCGCGCTGGCGGCGGCGATGAAGCTGTAGACCAGGAGCGCCAGCCACGCCGCCGGCACATGGACATACATGATGCGTACGGTCTGGCCCTGCTGATAATCGGCCGGGGAACCGATCAGCGCCAAGTAGAGGCCGATGACGAACAGCAACAGGCAAAGCCCGGCCGTCCAGGGAAACACGGCGCCGGCGATTCTCATGAACCGGCCAGGGTTGGCGAATCGGTGCATCAAGTTCCGTGCATCCAGCTCAAAAAGACGCAATCGAAGTTGGCATACGCCATCGGGTCCGGCCGCGCCACCCCCCGCGGTGACGCATCTCAAGAGACTGATTTGGAACGAAATCTGGGGTCGTCCCGAGTGCCTCTCACAAACAATAGAGAGGTGGGGGATATTCCGCCTCAGGCAAGAGCCTGCCGCAGGGCGGCGGCCGTTCCCCACGGACAAAGCGCCAGGGCCGCGAGAAGGCACGCACCGAGGATGGCCAAATAGGGCAAGGCTGCCTGGCCGAGCATGGCGGCATCCACGGCCGCGACACCGAAAATCAGAATTGGGATGTAGAGCGGCATGACCAGCAAGGCCAGAAGGCCGCTGCTCCGGCGCGCACCCAGGATCAAGGCGGCGCCGAGACCGCCAATGAGGTTTAGTGTTGGCGTCCCCAGGGCCAGGGCCGCGATCAGAATACCATAGGCCTTGCGGTCCATGGCCAGGGTCTCCGCCAGCGGCACCGCCGCCAGCGTGAGCGGCAATCCAGTGCAGAGCCAATTGGCGATTACCTTGGATAAGGCCAGCAGCGGCAGCGGCAACGGCAGCAACGCCAGCTGATCCAGGCTGCCATCCTCGAAATCCTGGGCGAACAGGCGATCCAACGCCAGCAAGGTTGCCAGCAGCGCCGTGACCCACAATACGCCCGGGCCGATGCGGGCCAGCGTATTGGGCTCCGGCCCGACGGCGAAAGGAAACATCAGCACGCACAGCAGATAGAACACCAGGATCAACGCGGCGTCGCTGCCCTGGCGCAGGGTCAGCAGCAAATCCCGGCGGATGACTTCGAGGAACACCTTCATGCCGCCAAATCCCGAGCCGACGGCCGGAAATCGCCGAGGTTGAGCACAGCGCCGCCGCCGCTCACCTCGCCATGGCTTGAAAGCACGGCCCTGCCGCCGCCCGCCAGGTGATTCCGCAACAGGCTGTCGAGGCGCGCTGCGCCATCGCCATCCAGAGCGGTCGCCGGTTCGTCCAGCAACCACAGTGGCGCCGATATCGCAGCCAGCCGGGACAGGGCGAGACGCCGCCGCTGGCCGGCGGACAGCAACCGGGCCGGCAGGTCGGCCAAGTGCCCGATAGCCAGTTGCTCCATTGCCGCGTCGGCAGATGTCGCTAATCCATGCCGCAACCGCTGCCAGAGTTGCAGATTCTCCCGCACCGTCAGGACCGGTTTCAGGGCCTCCTGGTGGCCGACATAATGACAGCGGGCATGGTGGGCGAGGCGATCACCAGCGATGGGATCTTCGCCCCAGCGGAGATCGCCGGTTAGGAGCGGCGTCAATCCCGCCATGACCCGCAGCAGCGACGACTTACCGCTGCCGTTGGCGCCGCGCAGCACAAGCATTTCGCCAGCAGCCAGCGCAAAATCCAGGCGGGCGAAAACGACACGGCCGCCCCGTTCGCAGGCAAGGCGCAAGCCGCGAAAGGTCGCATTTACTTCCGTCATTCCCCTGCAGAACCCATCCTGCCGACCGATGCCGCTTCATAGACGGAATTCGCCGGTATCAACAGGGGGACGGCCGGACCGGTCCCCACATCGTAAACCGCACAAAATGAAGACGCCGCGTTCCGATGGATGGTCGGAACGCGGCGTCTCGGTTGGCGGGCCGACGCCGGGGGTCGGGGCCGGCGTCGATGCCCTTTCCCAGCCATTTCGGGGGCTAGCAGGGAGGCTGGCCGGGGTGCCTCAGACAGAGAGGGAAGGTCTCCGTGCACCTGGGAAAATGGCGGCGCGGTATGGCGTCAATTGGCCGCGATCATGGCGAAACTGTGAATTCGGCCTTGGCGCAATTTGGTCACAACGGGGGTGCGAATCTGAATAGTTGTGCCCTATATTCTGAATGATCCCATGAGTTGCGCAAAAGCGCCTGCGAGCTTATTTCATCGCTCGAGTTATCCACAGGAAATCGTATCCGAGATGCCCGGCATCGGGCGTATGGGCTGGCGAAAATCGATTGTCCCTGATTCTGGGACTTTTGTACGGATTTGACGGAGGGAAAGTTAGTGACCAGCGGTCTGGACAGCCTGAAGACGCGCCGCACTCTTAAGGTCGGCAATCGCAGCTATGATTATTACAGCATCGCCGCAGCCGAGAAGGCGGGTTTGGGCGATGTCAGCCGCCTGCCGGTTTCCATGAAGGTGCTGTTGGAGAACCTGCTGCGCCATGAAGACGGGCGCACGGTGAAGGTGGACGACATCAAGGCCATCGGCGCCTGGTTGAAGAATCGCCGGTCGGATCGCGAAATCGCCTATCGGCCGGCGCGTGTCCTGATGCAGGATTTCACCGGCGTGCCGGCGGTCGTGGATCTGGCGGCGATGCGCGATGCCATGCAGGCCATGAGCGGCGACGCCAAGAAAATCAACCCGCTGTCCCCCGTCGATCTGGTCATCGATCATTCGGTCATGGTGGATCATTTCGGCAACAAGAAGGCCTTCGCCGAAAATGTCGGGCTGGAGTACCAGCGTAACGGCGAGCGCTATGCCTTTTTGCGCTGGGGCCAGAAGGCATTCGACAATTTCCGCGTCGTACCGCCGGGCACCGGCATCTGCCATCAAGTGAATCTCGAACATCTGGCGCAGACGGTGTGGACGGCGGACTCAAAGGACGCCAAAGGCAAGAAGCGGACGACGGCCTATCCGGACACGCTGGTGGGCACCGACAGCCACACGACGATGGTCAACGGCCTGGCCGTACTCGGCTGGGGCGTCGGTGGCATCGAGGCTGAAGCAGTCATGCTGGGCCAGCCGACCTCCATGCTGATTCCGGAGGTAGTCGGATTCAAATTGACGGGCAAGCTTCGCGAGGGCGCCACGGCGACCGACCTGGTGCTGACCGTCACGCAGCTGCTGCGCAAGAAGGGCGTGGTGAACAAGTTCGTCGAGTTCTTCGGTCCGGGTCTCGATGATCTGTCGCTGGCCGATCGCGCCACCATAGCCAACATGGCGCCGGAATATGGCGCCACTTGCGGCTTCTTTCCAATCGATGCCGAGACCATCCGCTATCTCAAGGCTACCGGCCGCAGCGCCGCGCGCATCGCCCTGGTAGAGGCTTATGCCAAGAAGCAGGGCCTGTGGCGCACCGCCAAGACGCCGGACCCCGTATTCACGGATACGCTCGAGCTCGATATCGGCTCGGTCGAGTCCAGCCTGGCCGGACCGAAGCGGCCGCAGGACCGCGTGCTGCTGTCCCGGGCCGCGGAAGAATTCAGGGCATCGCTGAAGGACGGCTTTGCCGTCAAGGACGCGGCGCTCAAGGCGCCGGTCGACGGCGCCGACTATCAGCTCACGCACGGCTCCGTGGTGATCGCCGCCATCACCAGCTGCACCAACACCTCCAACCCCAGCGTGATGCTGGGCGCGGGATTGGTGGCGCGCAACGCGGTCAAGCTCGGTCTGACCGTCAAACCCTGGGTCAAGACATCGCTGGCGCCGGGCTCGCAAGTGGTCAGCGACTACTTGGCCAAGGCCGGCGTGCAGCGGGATCTGGACAAGCTGGGCTTCAATCTCGTGGGCTATGGCTGCACCACCTGCATCGGCAATTCCGGCCCGCTGCCCGACCCGATCGCCGAGTCGATCACCAAGAACGATCTGGTGGCGGCGGCCGTGTTGTCGGGCAATCGCAATTTCGAAGGCCGGGTGAACCCCCATGTGCGCGCCAACTATCTGGCGTCGCCCATGCTGGTGGTCGCCTATGCCATCGCGGGGTCCATGACCATCGATCTGACCAAGGATCCAATCGGCACCGATAAGAAGGGCAAAGCGGTCTATCTCCGGGACATCTGGCCGACGAACAAGGAAATCCAGGACACCGTGCGCAAATGCGTGTCAGCGGCCATGTTCAAGAAGCGCTATGCCGATGTGTTCGCGGGCGACCGTGCCTGGAAGCAAGTCAAGACCGTCACCGGCCTGACCTATCAGTGGGACGGCGCCTCCACCTATGTGCAGAATCCGCCCTATTTCGTCCGCATGCCCCGCGACTCCGGCAAGTTCGGCGATATCAAGGGGGCGCGGCTGTTGGCGTTGCTGGGCGACAGCATCACCACCGATCATATTTCTCCGGCGGGCTCGATTAAAAAGGACAGCCCCGCCGGCAAGTATCTTTTGGAGCATGGCGTCGGCGTCGCCGACTTTAATTCCTATGGTGCGCGGCGCGGAAATCACGAGGTGATGATGCGCGGCACCTTTGCCAACATTCGGCTGAAAAACGAAATGGTGCCGGGGGTCGAAGGCGGTGTGACCAAGCATATGCCGGACGGCGACCGGATGTCGATCTATGACGCCGCGATGAAATACAAGGTCGAGGGCGTGCCGCTGACCGTCATCGCCGGCAAGGAGTACGGCACCGGTTCATCCCGCGACTGGGCGGCCAAGGGCACCAATCTCCTGGGCGTGAAGGCGGTGATCGCCGAAAGCTTCGAGCGCATCCACCGCTCGAACCTGGTGGGCATGGGCGTATTGCCGCTGCAGTTCCGGGAAGGCGGCGGCCGAAAGACCCTGAACCTGACGGGCGACGAGATATTCGATATCACCGGCCTCAATGCCGGCATCCGGCCGCGCATGGATGTGCCGGTGCGCATTACCCGGGCCGACGGCAGCAAGCAGGACATCGTCGCTATCTGCCGTATCGATACGCTGGACGAGGTGGAATATTTCCGCCATGGCGGCATCCTGCCCTACGTCCTGCGCAATCTGATGAAGGCGGCTTAGCGAAACAGTTCACTCTGTTCCCTCAGGAAAACGTTGGTCCGCTCATAGGCGTCGTCGAGGTGGTGGCTTAGCGCCCTTACAGTCTGCTCGGGGTCGCGCTTGGCCAATGCCACCACAATGGCCCGGTGCTGACGCAGCACCCGGTCTGCCTGGCCCGGCAATGGCGCAGAAAGATGACGGACCCGGTCCAGTTGCGCCTTGGCCCCGCTGATCACCCGCCAGAGGCGCGGGAAGCCGCTGAGTTCGCTGATGGTGCGGTGGAACTGATCGTCGCCGGCGATGAAGTCGGGATAACGGTTGCGCTGCGCCGCCCGCTCCTGCAGCGCGAGGATATCCTTCAGGTTTTCCAGGTCGGCCGCCGCCACCCGCGCGACCGCCAGCTTGATCCCCTCGATCTCCAGGGAGCGACGGATAAGCCGCCCTTCCTCAAGCTGCTGCCGGTCGATCAGCGCCACGAAGGTTCCGGATTGCGGCTTCACATGAATTAGGCCCTCGTCGGCGAGCTGCCGGAGGGCATCGCGAACCGGCGTGCGGGAGATATCCAGCCGCTCGGTGATCTGCTTTTCGATAATGGTCGCCCCCGGCGGCAGGCGGAGCGTGATGATCGCCTGGCGCAAGAGGCGATAGACCTGTTCGGGAATCGGCTGGGCGCGGTCGATTTCCACCGAATCCGGCAACGGCGAACTCGGTTCCGCATCGGCTTGAATCTTTGCAACGGCGCCGCGGCGCGCATTCCCAGCCATTGAGCTTGTCCACACCTGTTGCCGGCGCGCTCTTCGCGGCTGCGAGCCGCTGGCGCGCTCCGGAGCCTCCGACTCCGATTGACAGTAGAAACTAGAATACTAGTATATCTGTCAAGCTGCGAGTCTGAAGAAGCCGGCCGGCAGGTCTCGCCAGCGCGGCGATCCGCGCCAACCACAAGAAAAGGACCCGCAGCGATGCATCAGGGAGGATCATATGAAATCTTGGATGAAGTTGAGCCTGGCTGCGGCGGTGTTGACCTGCGGCACCGTGGCTGCCGCCGTGCCGGCCGCGGCGCAAATGAAGTATGACGGCGTCACCGTCAATATCGTCACCTTCACCGGACCGCAGATTGCCGAGCCATTGCAGCGCCGCGCACCCGATTTCCAGAAACTGACCGGCGCAACGGTGAACGTCATCACCGTGCCGTTCTCGGATCTCTACCAGAAGCTGCTGACCGATTTCGCCACCGGCACCAACAGCTATGACGCGACGGTATTCGCGCCGCAATGGATGGTGGATTACATCGAGCCCGGCTACCTCGAGGATATTACCGCCCGGGTGAAAGGCGACGCCGCCATCAAATGGGACGATATCGGCGCCTTCTTCCGCGACTTCAGCGCGAGTTATAACGGCAAAGTCTATACCATCCCGCTCGATGGCGATTTCCAGATGGTCTATTACCGCAGCGACCTGCTGGAGCAGGCGGGCATGGCGCCGCCAAAGACCTGGGATGACTACATCGCCATCGCCAAGGCCTTCCAGGGTAAGGATCTGGACGGCGACGGCACCGGCGACTACGGCTCCTGCATCGCCAAAAAGCGCAGCGCCCAGTCCTATTGGATGATCCTGTCGGTCGCCAGCGCCTTCATCCAGAGCCAGGGCACCAGCCAGGGCGTGTTTTTCGACACCGAGACCATGGCGCCGCTGGTGAACAACGACGCGTTCAAAGCCGCCCTGACCGCCTATGTCGAGACCACCAAATATGCGCCGCCCGATGAAATCAATCTGGATGTGGGCGACACCCGCGGCCTGTTCACCAGCGGCCGCTGTGCGCTGACGCTGGATTGGGGCGATATCGGCACGCTTGCCATCGATCCCGCCACGTCGAAAGTCGCGGACAAGGTGGGCGCGGCGACGTTGCCGGGCTCATCGAAGGTCCTGGATCGCGCCAGCGGCAAGCTGGTGGATTGCACGGCGGAAATCTGTCCCTACGCCGTCGACGGCATCAACCACGCGCCGTTCGCCGCCTTCGGCGGCTGGTCCGGCGCCATCAACGCCAACAAGGACCAGAAGGTGCGGGATGCCGCCTATGACTTCCTGTCCTACATGAGTCAGCCGGAGCAGGCGAATGTGGACGTCACCATCGGCAAGACCGGTTTCAATCCCTACCGGACCTCGCAGTTCGAATCGATGGATCTATGGCTCAAAGCGGGAATGAGCGAAGCGGCGGCGAAGAACTATCTCGGCGCCATCAAGGACAGCCTGAACAGCCCGAACATGGTGCTGGACCTGCGCGTGCCGCAGAACCAGCGTTATGAACAGGTTGTTCTCGATACGGCGGTCGCCCGCTTGCTGGCCGGCGAGATCGATGTCGACCAAGCGGCGGCGGAGATCGAGTCGGGCTGGAACGAAGTCACCGAGGAACTGGGTAAGGATGCGCAACTCGCGGCCTATCGCGCCGCGCTCGGCGTTCAGTAGTCGTCCTTGCATCAGGCAGGGCGGGGATCGTCCCGCCCTGCCCCTGTTGCCCGTTCTTCGCCCGTCATGGATCGCCGCGACCGTTTCGTCGCCTGGGCCGACCGCGCTTCGCCGGGCGTGTTCCTCATGCCGGCGGTGCTGGTCGTTCTCGCCCTGTCAATCTTTCCGCTGATCATTTCGCTCTACCTGTCGCTGACCCGCTTCAAGTTCGAGAAGGGCGGCTTCAGCCTGACCTTCATCGGCTGGCTCAACTATAAGAAGCTGCTGTTCGGCTCCCAGCAATTCCATCTGCTGGGCACGCTGAAGACGATTTCGCCGAGCGGATGGATCATCGTCGGTTTGGTCGCCGTTCTACTGGCCGTTTGGCTTGCCGCCTATCTGCGCCGGGGCGCCAGCGCGATCGGCGCCATCGGCCGCCTGCTGGTCATCGCAGCGGTGCTTACCGTCACCCTCATGTTTGCATCCGCCTCTGCGCCGGGCGGCCAGATCGGCACCTTCGGCGTCACGCTGATCTATGTCTTCGTCGGCGTGCTCGCGCAGTACCTGATCGGCCTCGGACTCGCCCTGCTTTGCGTGCAGAACCTGCCGGGGCGCGGCTTCTTCCGCCTCGTGTTCTTTCTGCCGATGATGATCACGCCGGTTGGCGTCGCCTACACCTTCCGCATGATGACCGACACCACCAAGGGACCGTTCGCGCCGCTGTGGCAATGGGTCGGACTCGGCGACTTCGCCTGGGCCGCCACCGCCTGGGGCGCGCGCATCGCCGTGATGATCGGCGATGCCTGGCAATGGATTCCCTTCATGTTCGTGGTGCTGCTGGCCGCGCTCGAAGGCCAGTCTCGCGAGCAGATCGAGGCCGCCCATGTGGATGGCGCCAGCGGCTGGCAGATCTTCCGCTTCATCACTTGGCCTGCGATCATTCCGGTAACGCTGACCCTGATCCTGATCCGCGTCATCGAGGGGTTCAAGATCGTCGACCTGCCGAACGTCTTGACCAATGGCGGCCCCGGTATCGCCTCGGAGTCGCTGACGCTGCACGCCTTCACCGCCTGGCGCACCCTGGACCTCGGCGGCTCTGCGGCTATTGCCTATATCCTGCTGTTCGTCGTCACTTTCTTTTGCACAGCTTTCGTCAACCTGACGCGGTCCGCGGGAGGCGCGCGATGACCGCCCGAGCCACGCCGCAGAAGCCGCGCCGCCGCGGCCTCAACGAGCCGGGACCGGCCCAGAAGGCGATGTCCTATCTCCTGCTCGGCTTCTGGGCCTTCATCGTTCTGTTCCCGATGTATTGGCTCGGGGTGACGTCGCTTAAACTCCCGGTCGATGTGAATGATGGGCCCGATTATCTTCCCGGCCTGGATTTCGATCCGTCGCTCCATGCCTGGCAATATTTGTTCGGCAGGGAAATGATCAACGACACCATGCGGCCGTACTACAACACGGTGGTTGTCGCCCTTGCCAGTTCGGTGTTGGCGCTGGTCGTCGGCAGCATGGCGGCCTATGCCCTGGTGCGGATCCAATACCGGCCGAAGCTGGGCACCATCCTGCTGTTTATCGCCGGTGTCGGCATCGCAATCGTGGCAATCGTGACCTTCGGCATGCCCTGGAAGGTTGGCGTCGCCATCGGCATGGCGCTGTTCGTGCTGGCGGCGCTGCCGCTGCGCAGCGGCTTCAAGCGGTCGCTGAAGAACGACGACATCGCCTTCTGGATCGTTTCCCAGCGCATCATGCCGCCGGTGACGGTGGTGGTGCCCATCTATGTCCTGTTCCAGCAATTCAACATGTTGGATACGCGGGCAGCGCTGATCTTCACCTATGTCGCCGTGAATATTCCCATCGTCGTCTGGCTGATGCGCGACTTCTTCGCCTCGATCCCGCTGGAGCTGGAGGAGGCTGCCATCGTCGATGGCTGCTCGCGCTACCGCATCTTCTGGTCGATAGTGCTGCCGCTGTCGAAGCCCGGCCTGGCGGCCACCTTCATCCTGGTGCTGATCATGGCCTGGAACGAATATCTGCTGGCGCTGTTCCTCTCCAGCGCCAACGCCCAGACCTTGCCCTTGCTGATCGCCGCCCAGAACGCCACCCGCGGGCCGCAATGGTGGTACATGTCGGTGCTGATCATCGTCATGATCCTGCCGGTGGTGATGCTGGCGATCCTGCTGGCCCGCTATATCACTCGCGGCCTGCTGATTGGCGCGGTGAAGGGCTGATCCCCGGCGAAATAACGCAAGGGAGCCGCGGCCATGGCCCGCGGCTCCCTTGTTCCCACACGGGAGTAATGCGCACCCGATCAATCGATGCGCAGGGGAATGATCACGCTGAACTGCGGTGGCGGTGCATAGTAAACCGGCGGCGGCGGCGCATAGTAGACCGGCGGCGGCGGTGCGTAGTACACGGGGGGCGGAGCATACTGCACATAGGGCTGCGGATAATAGTAATAGCCGCTGTTGTAGCCGCCATAATTGTATCCGCCATAATTGTATCCCCCGTTGTTGTGCCACTTATGGTGGCTATGGCCGTGACCACCCCAGTTGTTCCATTTGTTTTGGCGGGCCTCTGCCGGACCGGCGGTGAAAACACCCACCATACATAGCGCCGCCAAGGCCAAGGCCAGCGTCACCGGCATCCTCTGCCGGCCGCTTGACGTTAGAAGCTTCATCATCGTTCAAACCCTCCAACGAGGCTGTTGTGAACGCCCCTAAATGCAAATCGTCGAAATGCTAGGCCGCCCCAGATGAACCTGAGATGAACGAGAGTCTGGCCGCAGTCCGGCAACTGTGGCAACGTTGTGATCACCCACACGTGATTCGCAGTTGATCGGCGGATTCAGCGAATGTTCCGTTCATGACATCGAAGACCGCTCGTCTTCTTTCGGCCCTGGCCGGCGCCGCCATGCTGGCCGCCGGCCCAGCGGCGGTGGCGGATCCGGTGCTGGTGGAGCTGTTCACGTCCCAGGGCTGCAGTTCCTGCCCGCCCGCGGATCAGTTTCTGGGCGAACTGACGAAGCGGAACGACGTCGTCGCCCTCGCCTATCACGTCGACTATTGGGACTATATCGGCTGGCAAGACCCATTTGGACGGCCGGAATACACGGCCCGGCAGAAGGATTATCGCGACGCCCTTGACCTGCGGACGGTTTATACGCCGCAGATGGTGATCGACGGCCGTTACGACGTGGTCGGCTCCCAGAATTCGGAAGTCGAGTCCTCCATCGCCGCTGCCGCCGGATCGTCGAAACTGCCCCTTACGATTACATCGGTGGGCGGAAGATACCGGGTTACGGCGCCAGCAACGGAGATCGATCGGGCGAAGCCGGCCAGCCTGTGGCTGGCGGTATTCTCGCGCCAGAATGAAACGCCGGTGACCCGCGGCGAGAACGCGGGTTCCACGCTGATCGAATACAACATCGTTCGAGAACTGCGCCGGCTCGGCGAATGGACCGGCAACGCCATCGACCTGGAGCTGGACGTGGATGCCGGCAACAAGAATCTGGGCTGCGCCGTGATCCTGCAGGTGGACGGCAACGGTCCGGTGCTGGGCGTGGCCGCAGCACCGGTCAGCGGCCAGGGTTCCTAATCCGTCACGTCGAGCGTAAAGGCGAAGTAGGTTTACGAGAGGGCGCGCCGCATCACGTCGGACAGGCGCTTCGAGAAGCCGGCGGGGTCCGGCAACGGCTCGCCGCCGACGATGCGGGCCTGATCCAGCAGCAGCCAGGCAGCCTCGGCGAGATCGTCGCTCTTGCCGTCCCCATTGTTCTTGTCGCCGACCCGTTTTGCCAGTCCCTGCACCAGCGGGTGCTGCGGATTGATCTCCAGCACGCGCTTGAAATTCTGCGCCAGTTGCCGGTGCTGCTTCAGCATGCGTTCCAGATGGATGTCCATGTCGCCCTCGTCGGCGACCAGGCAGACGGCGCTGTCGGTCAGGCGTTCGCTCGCCCGCACATCCTTCACCGCTTCCTTCAGCGTCAGGCGGAACAGCGCCACCAGGGCATCGATGCCCGGCGTCGGTTCCGGCGTCTTCTCCGCTTCGCCATCCGGCTTGGCGACACGCGCCAGATCGGCGGAGCCACGGGTCACCGATTTGAACGGCTTATCCTGAAACTTGCCGACCGCCGGCATCCAGAACTCGTCCACCGGATCGGTGAGCAGCAGCACTTCCACGCCCTTCGCCTTGTATCCTTCGATCTGCGGGCTCTGCTTCAGCGCTTCGATGCTCTCGCCGGAGATGTAGTAGATCGCATCCTGTCCCGGCTTCATCCGCCCCACATAATCGCCGAGGCCGCTGGGCTGTTCCGATGCGGTGGTGCGGAAGCGCGCGAGGCCCAGCAGCGCTTCCCGGTTGTCGTGATCCTCGTAAAGACCTTCCTTCAGCACCGCGCCGAAGCTGTCCCAGAATGTTCCGTAAGCTTCCGGTTCCTTCTCCGCCTTTTTCTGCAAGTCGCCGAGGACACGTTTGATGACGCCGGCGCGGATCTTCGCCAGCAGCGGATTATGCTGCAACATCTCGCGGCTGATATTGAGCGGCAGATCTTCGGTGTCGATCACACCGCGCACGAATCGCAGATAGGCGGGAAGAACGTCTTCGCAGGTCTCGGTGATGAAGACCCGCTTTACATAGAGCTTCACGCAATGCTTGCGGTCGGGATGGAACAGATCCAGCGGCTTCATCGACGGCACGAACAGCAGGCCGGTGTACTCGATCTTGCCTTCGGCCCGCCAATGCAGCGTCAGCCAGGGATCGTCGAAGGCGTGGGCGTGATGGTGATAGAACTCGGTGTATTGCTCCGGCGTTATGTCGCTCTTCGATCGCGTCCACAGCGCTGAGGCCTTGTTGATCGTCTCCTCCTTGCCGTCGGCGGCGAGCACGATCGGCAAGGCGATATGATCGGAATATTTGCGCACGATGTGGCGCAGGCGCTCCGGCTCCAGGAATTCCTCTTCGCCCTTGCGCAGATGCAGCGTGATCTTCGTGCCCCGATCCGGCAACTCCGCTGGCAGGACCGTGAACTCTCCCTTGCCGTCGGATTCCCAGCGCCAGCCTTCGGTCTCGCCGGCCTTGCGGCTCTCGACCACCACCTTGTCGGCGACCATGAAGGCGGAATAGAAGCCGACGCCGAACTGCCCGATCAGGGCCATGTCCTTGGCCGCATCTCCGGTCATCTGTTCCATGAAGGCGGCGGTGCCCGAGCGGGCGATGGTGCCCAGATTCTCCACCAGCTCGGCGCCGTTCATGCCGATGCCGTTGTCGGCGACGACAAGCTGGCGGGCGGCCTTGTCGGGATTGAGGGTGACGCGGTAGCCCTGCCCGTCGCCGCCCAGATCCGGCTGGGTCAGGGCCAGGTAGCGCAGCCGGTCGCAGGCATCGGAGGCGTTGGAGATCAGTTCCCGCAGGAAAATCGCTTTGTCGCTGTAAAGCGAATGGGCGACGATTTCCAGCAGCCGGCTGACTTCCGCCTGAAATCCATGCCGTTCCCCGGTCATGGGCCGTCCCTCCCTCTGATGCTGGCGCCCCTGCTTCCGGGGGCTTCATATGTGCAAGGCAGGGCCGCTGATCAAGGGTTAAGCGCGATCGATCGGCCGTCCATGGGCCGTTCCAGCCGGATTGTGCTAGTCTCCTGGGCCTGACGATCGCAGCGACCGGGAGCATCATGTCAAAGGAATGGTTAGCCCAACTCAGCGCCACCGCCGCCGCAAAGCACGGTCGGGGCATTGCCAGGCCCCAGGCGCGGCCGCAGGCACAACCGACGGCGACGATCGATCGAAGCGCCGGCCAGCCTCACCGGGGTCTTGTCGGCGCGATCATCGGTTCGATTATCCGCTGGGCGTTCATATCGGCGATTGCCGGCGCCGCCTTCGTCTTCGTCGTCTCCAACAACGAGTATTTGGAGGATTCTCTCGGCGAAAACGTCACTTACAGCATCTGGTATCTGTTTCACGAGATTCTGCCCGCCCTGATGCCCGGCAGCCCTATCGACGCCGATGCTATCTATGACGCGTTGAAGCCCCATGCCGGGCTGCTGCCGTTCCTGTTGCCGTTCATTTTCGGCGCCGCAATCACGCTGTTGTTCCTGCCGACGGTCAATGCCTATAGGCGGCGGTCGGGCCTGCGTTTTTTCGTCCTGCTGATCAATCTGGCAGTCCTCTATTGGGCCTGGCAAAGCGGTGGGGTCGCTCTCGATCTGAGCGGCCGGGAAGGCTGGATCAACGGTCAGTCCATTACTCTCAAAGCCCTGATTCCATGGATAATTTTGTTGATTCTCAGTTTCGTGGGAATGCGGCGGAAGCGGCCGGCCGTGCCTTTGCCGGCACCGGCCCGCCCGCTCATGGCGCAGGGACATGCCACAGCACCCCGCATACCCAGCCACGCGGCAGGGGCGGCGACCCGCAATGTCAGCCCGACGCAAATGATGCCCCAACGCCAGGGCGGTTCGCCCATCAATCGTTCAGTCAGCGGCGGGTCTTGGCGCCGGCCCCGCTGAGACGCATCGCCACAATCCCGGGAGCCGCTAACCAAAACTCAACTTGAATCCGCTGGAATCAGGGCCAATGGTGACGGCATGAACCAGGCCGCCATGACGGCAGGACCTCAGCGCATCACGGCCGTTCTGGGGCCGACCAACACCGGCAAGACCTACTTGGCCGTCGAGCGCATGCTCGGCCACCGTACCGGAATGATTGGGTTCCCGCTGCGCCTGCTGGCGCGGGAAAACTACGACCGCATCGTCAAGCTGAAGGGGGCGAATGCCGTCGCGCTGATCACCGGCGAAGAGCGGGTCATTCCGCCGCACCCCTCCTATTTTGTCTGCACCGTGGAATCGATGCCGCTGGACCGGCGGGTATCCTTCCTGGCTGTCGATGAAGTGCAGATGGCCGCCGATCCCGAGCGCGGCCATGTCTTCACCGATCGCATCCTGCAGGCCCGGGGCGAGGATGAGACCATGTTCCTGGGCGCCGACACCATCCGGCCGCTGCTGCGCAAGCTGGTGCCGGGAGCCGAGGTGATTCGCCGGCCGCGCTTTTCCACCCTGACCTACACCGGGCCGAAGAAGGTTACGCGCCTGCCGCGCCGCAGCGCCGTGGTCGCCTTCTCCACGACGGAAGTCTACGAGCTCGCGGAGCTGATGCGCCGCCAGCGCGGCGGCTGCGCCGTCGTCATGGGCGCGCTGTCGCCGCGGACGCGCAACGCCCAGGTGGAGATGTATCAGTCCGGCGAAGTGGATTACATGGTGGCGACCGACGCCATCGGCATGGGCCTCAACATGGACCTGGACCATGTGGCCTTCGCGCGCCTGACGAAATTCGATGGCCGGGGTTCGCGCCGTCTGACGGCGCCGGAGATCGCGCAGATCGCCGGGCGCGCCGGCCGGCACATGAACAACGGCACCTTCGGCACGACGGCGGAAGTGGGACCGCTCGACTCGGAACTGGTGGATGCGGTGGAGAATCACCGCTTCGATCCCATCGGCACGCTTTACTGGCGCAATACCGAGTTGGATTTCCGCAGCCTGCAGGGGTTGCTGCAAAGCCTTGAGCGGCAACCGCCGACGCCCGGTCTGATACGGGTGCGCGACGCCGACGATCATCTCTCGCTGGCGGCGCTGGCGCGGGATCCTGAACTGGCCGATCTGGCGCGCCATCGCGACCGGCTGCGGCTGTTGTGGGAAGTCTGCCAGATTCCCGATTTCCGCAAGACGCTGACCGACGCCCATACGCGGCTGCTGTCTCAGGTCTATCGCTACCTTGCGAGCGAACCGGGCGTTCTGCCGACCGATTGGGTGGCCGAGCAGATTTCGCGTATCGACCACACCGAGGGCGATATCGATCATCTGGTCCAGCGCATCGCCTATATTCGCACCTGGACCTACATCTCTCATCGCGGTGACTGGCTGGCCGACGCGAAGCACTGGCAGGAGCGTTCGCGCGCCGTCGAAGACAAGCTGTCGGATGCGCTGCATCAGCAACTCACCCAGCGCTTCGTCGATCGCCGCCATGCCATGCTGTCGAAGCGGCTGGCGGCGGCGCGGGATTTCATCAGCCAGGTATCGGCGGAAGGCGATGTGGTGGTCGAAGGCCATGCGGTCGGCCGCCTGGAAGGATTGCGGTTCGTGCCGGAGCGCGCCGCCAACAGCGAGGCGCAGAAATCCCTGATGACCTCGGCGCGGCGCGCCTTGGCGCAGGAACTGCCCTATCGCCTGCGCCGGCTGGAGGCGGCCGATGATGCCGCCTTTTCCCTGAACGATGCCGGCCTCATCGCCTGGGACGGCATGGCGATCGCCCGCATCGTCAGAGGCGAAACGGCGTTGCAGCCGCGCATCGACCTGCTGCCCAGCGAACTCGAGGATGGGCCGTCGAGGGAACGGGTGCGGCGGCGCCTCGTCCAGTGGCTCGACCGCTTTCTGCGCGCGCGGCTGCGGCCGCTTTGGCGCCTGCGAGAGGCAACGCTGACCGGCGCCGCCCGCGGCCTGGTGTTCCAGCTTGTCGAGGCGCTGGGTGCGGTGCCGCGCCCGAGGGTCACGAGCCAGGTCAACAGCCTGGGCAATGAGGAGCGCAAGACGGTGCGCCAGCTCGGGGTTCGGCTGGGGCGGGAAACCATCTGGATCGCCGGCGTCGCCGGCGCCGAAGCCACCCGGGTGAAGGCGATATTGTGGGCCGTGCATGCGGGGCATCAGATCGTGCCGCCGCCGGCCATGCAGGGGCCGAGCCTGGTGCGAGAGCGCGCCTTGCCCGATGGCTACTATCTCGCGGTGGGGCTGCGGCCGATGGGCGCTTTGGCGGTGCGCTTCGAAGCGCTGGAGCGATTGGGAGTGATGGCCCGCGCGCTGGCGCAGCAAGGCGCCTTCACCGCCACGGAGGGCCTGCGGCAGACCGTGGACTGTACGCCGGAAGATCTGACCTCGACCCTACGGGCGATGGGTTATCGTCGCGAGCAATCGGCCGATGGCGAGACCTTTGCGCGCCGCCTGCCCCGCGCGGCGCAAGCCGCTGAAGTACCGGCGGGCGAAAAGAAAACCGCGGTCCCCCGTCGCAAGCGCCGGCGGCGCACCAAGGCGGCGGCGGATTCGCCATTCGCGCTGCTGCGTCAGATCCGCTTCAGGCCCTGACGGCAAGATGGACTCCGATACGCTTCTGAGGCTCGACAAATGGCTGTGGTACGCGCGCTTTTTCAAGAGCCGCACCCTGGCGGCAAAGCTCTGCGCCAGCAAACGCATCCGCCTGGACGGCGCGATCGTGCAGAAACCCCATCATCAGGTTCGTGCCGGCAATGTGCTGACCTTTCCGCTGGGCGCCCATGTCAGGGTGATCAAGATCCTCGCCCTCGGAACCCGGCGCGGCCCGGCGCCGGAAGCGCGCACGCTCTACCAGGACCTGGCGCCGCCGCAGCCGGCGGCCCCTGGAGAAGCACCGGTGGCACCGCGGACCCGCGGCAGCGGCCGGCCGACCAAAGCCGAACGGCGCGCGATCGACCGCTTGCAAAGTGGGAAACCCGACCCACACTAATGCATGTCCGGCCCTTGGATTTCCGGGGCTGCCTTCCCGTTGCACCGCGGCAAGACCCATGCTAGGCGACGGTCACGGCAAGACCTGCAGGCGCTCCCAGTCGAGGCGGCGAAGAACCGCCAGTGCCTCGGGCTCTAGTTTCTTGCCTGCGTTACCGGGGCGCATCCCTGATCACCGACCGGGCCACGGAGGGTACCCATGACTTACGTCGTCAACGAAGCATGCATCCGCTGCAAATACATGGATTGCGTGGAAGTGTGCCCGGTTGATTGTTTTTATGTCGGCGAGAACATGCTGGTCATCCATCCCGACGAGTGCATCGATTGCGGCGTCTGCGAGCCGGAATGCCCGGTGGAGGCGATCCTGCCGGACACCGAACCGGGCACGGAGCGCTGGGTGGAGATGAACCGCCAATATGCGGAAGCTTGGCCCAACATCACCCGCAAGGGCGAGGCGCCGGCCGATGCCGACGAATTCAAGGCCACGCCCGACAAGTTCGAGAAGTTCTTTAACCCGAATCCAGGTAAGCCGTAGGCCCATCGGGCTAACTATCTGGAAACAGTAGCTTTAGCGGAAAGCGGCCGTTTCAGATCAATAGGCGTCGCCCCAAAGTTGAAAAACTGGGCGATTTAGGGTATGATGTGAAAATGTTACGGCAGCCTAGTTCCCTGCGGTAACTATGTGACGCGAAGGTGTAGCCGCGCCTTGCTGTCAGCCCTATCTGCGAAGGGGAGAAAAAACTCGCTGGTATTGTTCCAGCGGGCCTGACCGTGCCGGCTAGTTGTTTGATTTATTGAATTTTTACTCCAGAGACAGCGTGAAGAGCAGGTGGACTGATAATGCCGAAGACCAATGCAAAGGATTTGAGCTTCCGGAAGGGCGATTTCGTGGTCTACCCGACCCACGGCGTCGGCAAGGTTTTGGGCATCGAAAGCCAGGAGATCTCCGGCCACAGCCTCCAGGTTGTGTCGATCCATTTCGAAAAGGATCGCATGACGCTGCGGGTTCCCGTCGCGAAGGCGAAGAATTCCGGACTGCGCAAGCTGTCGAGCAGGAAGGTGATGGATTCCGCACTGGCGACCCTGAAGGGCCGCTCGCGGGTGAAGCGCACGATGTGGAGCCGCCGCGCGCAGGAGTATGAGGCCAAGATCAACTCCGGCGATCCCGTGTCGATCGCCGAGGTGGTGCGCGACCTCCATCGCAACGCCGATCAGCCGGATCAATCCTACAGCGAGCGGCAGATTTATCAGGCGGCGCTCGACCGCTTGATCCGCGAACTCGCCGCCGTCGAGGATATCGACGAGCAGGCCGCCGGCAAGCGCCTGGAGCAGGTGTTGAAAGCCGCCTAAGCTTGTCACTGGATTGAAACCCAAAGACGCGCCGTTATCTACGGCGCGTCTTTTTTTCACCGCCAGGGGATTGATCGGGCGATGTCGGTTCGTGACAAGTTTGCTCTGCTGCGCAGAGCGTCGCGGGTTTGGGCGGTGGCGTCCATTCATGGTGAAGCCGAGCGGCTGGGCCGGCTGCATCGCGAGCTGGAGCGGCGCTTCATGCCCTCCGATCGTCTGGTCTATTTGGGCAATGCCATGGGACATGGCCCGGACGTCCGCGGCACGATCGACGAGCTGCTGAGTTTCCGGCGCCGCATGCTGGCGCGCCCGGGCATGTTCCTGTTCGACGTGGCCTTCCTGCGCGGCGCCCAGGAGGAGATGTGGCAGAAGCTGCTGCAGCTGCAGTTCGCGCCCAACCCGCGCGAGGTGTTCGGCTGGATGGTGGAACATGGCATGGGCGCCACGCTGGCCGCCTATGGCGGCAGCATTCAGCAGGGCTACGTCGCCGCCCGCGCCGGGCCGCTGGCGCTGACCCGTTGGACCAGCCAGCTGCGCAGCGACATGCAGGCGGTGCCCGGGCATTACAACCTGCAAAGCGCGCTGCGCCGGGCGGCCTACACCGACGACGGCGCGCTGCTGTTCGTGCATGCGGGGATCGATCCCGACCGGCCGCTCTCGGCGCAGAGCGACAGCCTGTGGTGGGCGACAGGCAATTTCATGCGGTTGGAACGGTCTTATGGCGGCTTCATCCGGGTGGTGCGGGGATTCGATCCGCGTCATGGCGGCATTCAGGCCGGGCAGTTCACCGCCAGCATCGATGGCGGCGCCGGATTCGGCGGCGTGCTTCTCGCCGCCTGCCTCGACCGCCGCGGCGAGATCGCCGAAATCATCGAGGCATAGGCCGCGATTTCTAGGTGAGCCGAAAGACTTCGATCGGCTCGGTCTGCCCGCGCAGCAGGTGCGACCCAATCGACTGCAGCGAAAAGCTTTCCGGCAGCGTCGCTGCGGTTTCCGCGCTCAACAGCACGACCGTCTCGCCGGTGCCGGGATCGAACTCCTTGGCCAATTGCTCCAGCCGCTGGGCGATGTTCACGGGATCGCCGATCAGCGTGTAGTTGATGCGTCCGGGCGCGCCGACATTGCCGACCACCACGTTGCCGGAATGCACGCCGATGCGCACGCGCACCGGCCGCAAGCCTTTCTCGCTGCGGCGCTCATTGTCGCCGCGCAGCGTTCCGGCGATCGCCTGGGCCGCCCGGCAGGCGCGCTGCGCATGATCCGGCTGCAGCGTCGGCGCGCCCCAGAACGCCATAATCGAATCGCCGATGTATTTGTCGACCGTGCCTTCTTCGGCCTCGATGCAGGCGCCCAGCAACGCAAAATGCCGGTTGAGGAATTCCGCCAGTTGCGGCGCTGGCAGGCGGCCGGCGATTTCGCTGAAGCCGGCGATGTCGGTGAAGATGACCGTGACGGCGCGTTCCTCCGACGCCAGATCGGTGCGCCCCTCGGCGCGGATGAGACGGGCGACCAGCGTGCGCGGCACATAGGTCTCGAACCAGCGCAGACCGGCGACCATGGCGTCGAAGGCGCGGCCGGCGATGTCCAGTTCGCGATAGAGGCTGCGCCCGAGCGGCTTGATCTCGTCGAAGCGCAGCTCGCGCATCGCTTCGGCGGCCGCTGCCAGGCGGCGGATCGGCCGGCCCAGGCCGCGGCCCAGCAGCAACGCCAGGATGACGGACACGATCAGTATACCCCCGCCGATGGCCGCGGCGGCGACCAGGCGGAGCACCGGGGCATTCACGTCGGAAAGCCGGTAGTAGATGCCGACGAGCCAGGGTTGCGGGCCGTAGCCGCTGATCTCGCGATAGAGGAAGACATAGGCCTCGTCGTAGTCATGGGCTTCGCCGTTGGCAAAGACGATCCGGCCGGTGACATGGCTTTCGCCGAAGATCTCGTCGACGGCTTCCGTCGGCGCGGTCCACAGAACCGCCAGCACGGGGTCGCCGATTTCGTCGAGCCGGGGCAAGGGATGCTCCGGGGAACGATCCGCCGCGCCGCCGACCAGGGCGCGATGGGCTACGACCTCGTCGCGGCCGCGCAGAACGAAGGTGCGGCCGGCCAAGGGCTGCGTCGTGGCGGCCAGGTAGTTCGAGAGTTCGGCAATCGATACCACCGCGATCACCAGGCCGCGGAATTCTCCGTCCCGGCGCACGGGCACGCGCAAGGTGATGTAGCTGCCGCGCAGCGAATTCAGATAAAGCACCTCGCCCCAGGCGAATCCCTGCAGCGACGGCCCCTGGCGCAGGGCGAGACGTACTTCCGGCCGGTCCAGCCAGTTGGCGGCGGTGGCGCCATACTGGCCGCCTTCGCGGCCGGCGCGCACGGCATGCAGATCCTCGCGCACATAGGCGACGCCGGTGATCTGCGGTGCTGCGGCGAGCGAGCCGAGCAGCAGATCCTGTAGGCGCGCATCGTCATCGAGCGGCACCGCGCCGGCGCTCAGCTGCTTGGCCAGGAACTCCACCTGGCTGCGTGGCGGCTGCAGATGGTGGTGAACGTTGGCGACGGTGCCATCGATGCTGAGTTCGGCCGTCTCCCGCAACAGTTCGTTGGTGTTGCGCTCGGCGATGTCGAGCGCCACCAGCAACACCGCGGCGACAGCGCCAGCCAACAGGCCGCCGAAGCCGAACACGAACACCGCCGCAATCGGCGGCCGCCAAGCCCGCAGGGGGCGCAGGAGCTTCACTCGGCGATGATCTTGACCAGCTGCCCCGGCTGCAGCCGGTCGCCGCGTTTCAGGCCGTTCAGCACCAGGAAGCGTTCCACGCGGTAGTCCTCGAACGGCATTCTCGCTGCCAGGGATTCGACGGTATCGCCGCTGCCAACTGTGACGACTTGGATCCGCTGCGGCCGAAGTTCGGCAGCCTCGCTGCGCGAAAGCTCGCGGAAGCTGTAGGTGGTCTGGCGAACATCGCCGGTCAGTTGATTGGTGATGTCCGGCTTGGTCACGAAGATGAATCGATAGATCTGATTGTCGCTGAACCGGATCGCCACCAGCCGGACGTCGCGGGTGCCGGAGTTGGTGCGGATGCGGTCGGAGCCGGTGGCGGCCTCCAGGCCGTTGACGTTGATCGGCTCGGCGTCCTGCATCTGCAGCCGCGGCGCCCACTGGTCGACCAGATAGCTGAGCATGCTGCCGCTGTGTCCCTTCGATTCGCGATCGAAGATGATGCCGGAGCCGTCCGCGCGTTGGGCCACGACAGCGCTGGAGCTGTTGCGCAGATAGAACCCGGGCGGCACGGTGAATTCGAACCGCAGCTTCGGATGGGCGAAGCGGCGGCCGAGGATGAAACCTTCCTCGGCGCTGTCGCCATACAGCATGCCATTGATCTTCTGCAGATAGAGATCGCGTTCGACGATGGGATCGGCGACCTGGGTGCCGCCGGCCTCCTGGATGGCGCGCTGGATGCGATCCGCGGTGCGCGGATGGCTGGCCATGATGTTGGTCTGGTCAACCATGTCCGGGCGGCCGGAAATTTGGGCATCCAGTTTCTCCTCGGCCTGGAGCTGGCCGAGGAAGCTGGCCATGCCGTAGGGGTCGTAGTTGGTCCGCGACAGATAGCGCACGCCCAAGAGATCGGCCTGGTATTCCTGATCCCGGGAGTAGCTCTGCAGATAGGCGGCGCCGGCGCTGCCCGCCAGACCGGCCAGTTCCTGGGATCCGGTGACGACGCCGATCAACACTGCGGGAATGCTGAGCAAGGTTCCTGTGCTGTAGCGTTCGGCGGCGTGGCGGGCGGCGACATGGCCGATCTCGTGGGCCAACACGCCCGACACCTCGGCCTCGTTATTGGCCAGCGCCAGCAGGCCGCGGGTGATGTAGACATAGCCGCCGGGCACGGCGAAGGCGTTCACGATCGGCGTATCCAGCACGGTGAAGGTAAAGCGCTGATCGGGCCGGTCCGATGCGCTGGCCAGAAGATTGCCCAGGCTGGAAATGTAGCTCTGGAGCTCTTGGTCCGGATAGGCGCCGCCGAATTCAGCCAGTGCCTTCGGATGAGTCTCCTTGCCGATGCGCTGCTCTTCTGATTCCGACATGAAGCCGGTGAAGCTGGATTCGCCGGTCGCCGGGTTGATCGAGCAGCCGCTCTCGGCGACCGCGATGATGGCCAGCAGCGCCAGGGAGAGGGAGCGCCAGGTCTTGCGTGTCATTCCAGAACCTCGATCTGTTCGGGATGGGTGATTTCGATCAGCGGGCCGCCGCGCAATTCTATCCAGCCGCGGATGCGAAGGCGACGGCCAATCAAATCCTCCAGCCGCCAGGGCCCGGCCTCGAACAGCTTCCGGTCGCGCGCGGCGATCACGAGCGTGAAATCCTTGGCGTAGTCCTCGCCGAAATTCAAATAGCTCCGCTCCTTCAGATGTTCCAGTTTCAGCGGCCGGCCTTCGACGATCTGAAAGCTGTTCAGCACCGGCCATAGCTCCTCGGCAGGGCGCAGGCGATAGGCGCTGCGGGCCCAGATGCCTTGGCGGGCGCGCCGGGCTTCGTCCTCTGCCGCCAGCAGCCCCGCCAGACCGTCCCGGCTGTCCGCTTGGCCCATCACCCGCGCCAGCCCGGCTGTCAGCAGCGCGGCCTGCAGCGGTGGGGCCGACAGCGGAGCCGCGGCGTCATAGACATTGGCCAGGAGGCGGCCATAGCGGTCCATGCGCCGGCCGGCATAGTCCCAGCGGATCTGACGGCCGAGGGCCAGGTCCGCGAGATGGTTGCGGGCTTCCGCCGCCAAGGGTTCGCCCGCGACCGGCGCCAGGATATTCAGCAGCCGGATCTCGCGGCCATCGGCCAGGGTCAGGGTTTGCCCGTCCTCGACGGCCGCCACCAGGCCGGCGGCGGGGCCGTCATAGGGATTTGCCGGCAGGTTGGCGGTGGAAATAGCGGTTTGGCCATCGGCCGCCGCGTCCGGCGCGGGCGCGAGCAAGGCCATCGCCAGGGGGAGGACAAGCCGGGCCAGATATGTATAGTGGGCGTCCCCTTCCGGGCGCCGTCGCGCGCCCGCCCCGAATCGCCAACAAATCCTGCGAGGAAGTAATGTCACGCCGTGAGTTTTACCCGGAGATCGAGCCGTTTGCGACCGGCATGCTGCCGGCCGGCGGTCCGCATCAGATTTATTGGGAGCAATGTGGCAATCCCAAGGGCGTGCCGGTGGTCTTCCTCCATGGTGGGCCTGGCGCGGGCGCCAGCCCGGCCCACCGGCGCTTCTTCGATCCCAAGCATTACCGCATCGTGATTTTCGATCAGCGGGGCTGCGGCCGCTCCAAGCCCCTGGGCGAGCTCGCCGACAACACGACGCCCCATCTGATCGCCGACATGGAGAAGCTGCGCGGCGAGCTGGGCATCGACCGCTGGCATGTGTTCGGCGGCTCCTGGGGATCGACGCTGGCGCTGGCCTATGCGGAGCATCACCCGGAGCGGGTGATGTCGCTGGCCTTGCGCGGCATCTTCCTCTGCCGCAAGAGCGAGATCGATTGGTTCCTCTATGGCATGAAGAGTTTCGCGCCGGAGATCTATCGGGATTTCACCGAGCATCTGCCGCCGGCGGAGCGCAGCGACCTGCTGCGCAATTACCACCGCCGGCTGATCGATCCCGATCCGAAGATCCACATGCCGGCGGCGCGCAAATGGAGCGTCTATGAAGGCACCTGCTGCACGCTGCTGCCGAGTCCGGAGACGGTGTCCGGCTTTTCCAACGACACGGTCGCCCTGGGCCTGGCGCGCATGGAGGCGCATTACTTCATCAACAACATTTTCCTGCCGGAGAATTCGCTGCTGAAGAATCTGGACAAGATCCGCAAGATCCCGGCTGTCATCGCGCAGGGCCGCTACGATCTGGTCTGCCCGATCGAGACCGCCGACGAATTGGCCCGCGCCTGGCCGGAGGCCGAGTACATCGTCGTGCCCGATGCCGGCCATTCGGCGATGGAGCCGGGCATCCGCTCGTCCCTGGTCGAGGCGATGGACAAGTTCCGGGCGGTTTCCTGACCGGGCCGGGCGGCGGCCGATCCACTCGATCCCGGGCCTGACGATGCCGCTCTTGGGCGCGGGTCTGTAGATGTCGCTCTTGGGCGCGGGCCCCGGCTTTGCTATAACCGGCGCCCGCAGGCGACGGCTGCGTCCCCGTAGCTCAGCAGGATAGAGCGACGGTTTCCTAAACCGTAGGCCGCGTGTTCGAGTCACGCCGGGGACGCCATCCCTTCCTGGGGCCGGTCGCGCCGCCATATCTGTGCATTTGCGCATATTTTCCACGCGTTCAAGCTCCTGATCCGGCTTGAAAATTCCGCGAAAAACGCGATTCAGGAAAAAGTGATTTTCGCGGATCGATGCTATGCAAAGGAAGTCGCCGCCATCGCCGGCCATCGGCAATGGCTCGACGAAGCGGACCGGCGTGCGGCGCGCAGCCTTCATCCCGACATGCAATTTCAGTGATTGAAGCGGCCGTGGAATCATCCAGGGCAACATTTTCATTATAGGAACTTTACCCTAGAAGTCAAGAATTTCGTCCACCGTTCAGTCGCCCGGGCGCGCCGCGCAACGGTCCGTTGCGGCTATCCGGAGCCGGTCTCCAGCACGATATTGCCGCCGTCGACCAGTGCGGTCAGTGTCGTGCTTGTGCCGTTGAGCACGGCGACCTGGGTGAAGTTGGTGCCGTTGGCGTCGCCATCGGCATCGACCCTGACGATGGTATTGCCGCCGACGATCTCGGTCTGGACGAAATCGTTGGGATCCGAGGTATCGCCATCGAAGCCGGTGAGCAGGCTCGACACATCCAGGATGTCGCCGCCGGCGCCGACCGTGAAGTCGGTGATGGTGTCGGAGTCGTCGGCGATGTTCACGAATCGGAAGGTATCGCTGCCCCCGCCGCCCGTCAGGGTGTCCAGGCCGTCGCCGCCGGCGAGCGTGTCGTTGCCGGCCTGCCCGTCGATGCTGTCATTGCCAAGGCCGCCGGCGATACTGTCGTTGCCGCCGAACACCTTGTCGGCCGATGGGGCGGTCCAATCGCCATAGACCGTGTCGTTACCCTCGCCGCCATCGATGGTATCGTCGCCGCCATAGACATAATCATTGCTGGCATAGCCATTCAGCGCAGACGCCGTCTTTCCATCGCCGAAGATGAGATCATTGCCGGCATCGCCCAAAATGCTGTCGTTGCCGCCGACCACTGTCGCATGATCGGCATCGTTAACGACGCTGCCTTGGTCGCCGAGAATCGTGTCGGCTCCCGCGCCACCAGCGATCGTGTCGTCGCCCCCGGCAACGCGGAGGTTGAGCGTGAACGCGATATCGACGCTGACGTGATCGCCGTAGATCAGGTCATTGTCGGCGCCGCCATCGATCAGATCACCCGCACCGGACACAGTTCCGGAACCGAGGTTGATTTCGCGCCGATCGCCGATGATCGTGTCGTTGCCTGCGCCGCCGGAGATCGTATCGCCACCGGCGCTGAGATCGAGGACGATGCCATAGAATTCGCCGGTCGCCTCGCCGGCCAGTTCATCGGCGCCATCATTGCCGTCGACGACGTCGCCGCCGAGACCGGCGGAGATCGTGTCATTCCCGCCCAGACCCGCGAGCGAATCGTCGCCATTCGAACCTTGCAACAGGTTGTCGCCGGCGCTACCGATCAGCGTATCGGCGCCGTAGCCGCCTCGCGCACCTTCGATACCGATTAGGGTATCCTTCCCTTCGCCGACGGCTGTCCCCTTGCCGAGATCGACAGTGACACCTGAGCTGTTGTTGAATCCAGCCAGGTCGAAGCCATCCCCACCGTCGATGAGATCGTCGCCGTCGACAAGATTGCTACTCGTGGACTGCTGCGCGTCACCAAAAAGGGTATCGTTGCCGATGCCACCGAGGAGCGTGTCGTCGCCGGCCGAGGCGGTCACGCCATCGCCGACAATCAGGTCATCTCCTTCACCTCCATCGAGAAAATCCGCACCGGCTTTTGCCCCGGGCACGCTGGTAACCAGCCAGTCACCAAGCAGAGTGTCACTCCCGGATCCGCCGCTGAGCGTGTCCTTGCCACCGACAATCGTGACCCCACTTGCGAATACACTGAACAGGCGAGTATCGCCGATGATGAAATCATCGCCTTCGCCGCCTTCGATTGAGTCGGCGCCGCCGACTACGGAACTGCCCGCTCCGTAGACTCGTGCGGAGAAGAAGTCACCATTTACGGTGTCATCACCCTTTCCGGCAAAGATTACATCGTCGCCACCGCGAAAGTTGCCGGCCTGCGTATGTGCGGTACGCTGGTCACCGTCAATTTGATCGTTCCCGGCGCCGGCCTCGATCGTATCGTCGCCGCCGACGATGTCGCTGCCCTTGCCTGAGGTGTACGCTTCGGAGTTATCGCCGTAGATCGTATCATCACCGCTGCCGCTGGTTATCGAATCGTCGCCGCCGATGATGTCCGAGTTAGCGCCTCTGGTGTGTCCATAGCCTTCGCCACGAATGCGATTGTTGCCTTCGCCGCCAAAGATCGTGTCGTTGCCGCCGGCGACGTTCGCATTTGCGCCGGTTGTGCGACCGCCCAACTGGTCGCCAATGAGGAAGTCCTCATCATCGCCGCCATGGATCAGGTCGTTGCCCCCCAGCACGGCAGACCCGTTGCCGGAGGTTCGAACGACGCGATGATCGCCGACGAGAATATTGAAGCCCGCTCCGCCTTCGATCGTGTCATCGCCGCCGATCGCTCCGGCGACCTGCTCGAGATAATAGCCGTCGCCGAACACGGAGTCGTTTCCACCGCCCCCATCCAACAGGTTGGCCACGCCGTTGCCGATCAGGGTGTCGTTGCCGCTGCCGCCGATCGCGGCTTCGAATCCCACGAGCGTGTCGTTGCCGTCGCCGGTCGCCTTGCCGGCGCCGAGGTCGGCGCGGACGGCCGAGGATGTATCGAAGACCACGGTGTCGAATCCGGCGCCCGCATCCAATAAGTTGTTCTTGCTGTCGCCCACGATGGTGTCGTTGCCGGCGCCTGTCTGCACCCCCTCGATTTCGCTCAGGCTATCGTTGCCCTCACCGCTGGCGATGCCGAGCGCGAGATTGACGAGCATGGCGCTTGAGGTCAGGAAGCGGGCCGTATCGAAATCATCGCCGCCGTTGAGCGTATCATTACCGGCACCTCCGACGAGCGTATCGTCGCCCTCAAGACCCGAGAGCTTATCGTCACCGCCGTTGCTCTCCAACAGGTTCGCGACATCGCTGCCGGTCAGCGTGTCGTTGCCGTCGCCGCTCTTGGCATTCTCG
>Ga0184612_10000036_pt1 | contig 55626 bp, 50 predicted proteins | sample PLM3_60_coex_FD_133163 | JGI IMG/M metagenome (GOLD analysis project Ga0184612, IMG submission 133163) | Groundwater sediment microbial communities from an aquifer in East River, Colorado, USA - PLM3_60_coex | ecosystem: Environmental > Terrestrial > Soil > Riparian zone | place: USA: East... | reverse complement strand
TCTAGGCCATTGTGAATCGTCACGAGATTACCGAACCCCGCTCCACGCTGGCGCATATTCTCGCAGACGGCGCTCGAGATGCAGATGATCGCATCCAGGCGTTTGCCGAAGTACCTCGCTGCCGCTGAATACACGTCGTTGATGCCACGCTCGTGGCTGACACAGATTCTTCGTGCCAGTCTTGCGGCTGCCATCCAGTCGTGGTTGTACTTGATGGAGTTATTGAGGTGGACGAGGCTGATGTCGTGGGTCCTGAGAAACCGCGCGCGGACGACCGTCGTGATTAGATACCCGACCAGGAAGTTCAGCGCCTTTTGTACCGCCAGCGCCGGCAGCGCGAGCCATCGCAGCCCAGGAGGCAGACGACCGGCCAACGTCAGCGCTCGTCGTCTCGGCCACACCAGCGTGTCGGCCCCGGCCTCACGAAATGCAGGCAGGAGGCTGTGGTCGGCGTAGAACAAGACCGTGGCATGGAATCGAGTGCGGTCCAGGCCCTTCACGAGATACAGCAGGCTGTAGTAGGAGCCGCCGATGGTGCCGTCTATATTGGTTTCGCAGAACAGGATCCTCACCGGCCTGTCCGCCGTCATTGGACACCACGCATCTGTCAGAGGGTCGGCGGATTACACCGAAAGGCTGGGGAGGCCGCTGCCGATAGCGGCCGCGACCGTAAGCAGGCGATCCCGTGTGGCCCTGATGAATCCGCAATCGAAACCCACGAAATCACTGAACTCGAAGATCTTGAACCCTTGCTGGGTGAGGAATCGAGCGAGTTCGCGCGATACGCGTTCTTTCTCTTCTGTCGCGTGATACTCGAGCGTAATCCGGTCTATCCGTCTGAGGTACTCTGGCGGGGTGTTGTACAGGATCGCGTACTCGGCACCTTCACAATTCATCTTCAGAAAACCGCACCGCTCAACCTTGTACTTGTCCATAATCTGTTGCAGCGTGGTTGCAGGCACTTCCTCTGCTTCCGCCGAGTCGTCCAATCGGCTCGGGATCGTGGTGTGAAGGGGGCTCTGCGTGCCTCTGAACAACTTCAGCGTTCCGGGCGTGCCGCTCACCGCACTGCGTTCGACAATGACGTTGGCGAATCCGTTCAACTCGATGTTTCGGGTAAGCAGGTTGAAGTTGTCGAGATTCGGCTCAAACGCGATGACTCTGCCCTTGCTTGCGAGCTCTGCAGCCACGAGCGCGAAGCAACCGATATTGGCCCCGATGTCGATGACGGTATCGGTCGGCTGGATCTCGTGTCCGGTCGGCGTGTAGTCCTGGTTGGTGATGATTCGGGCGGTGGCGTTCTCATCCCATGTATTCCGTCGAACGAGAACCTGGTATTGCTTCAGACGCACGCGCTTGTAGGGGACACCGATCGAAGCGAGGAATCGGTCCATCGTCGTCTGAAACCTGTACGGCAAGCGCCCGTGCAGCAGCGCATCCAATCCTCGAACCAGTCGGTTTCCGGCTGGAGATTGATGCGGCGCGGGATACACCGGCGTCGGCACAGGCAGACTGCCGGCAATCTGAGACGGTTCGCTCTCATTGCTTGGTACCATTACTTCCTCGCGATTACATCGATTCCTATTGTCAACACTGGCATGTTCGCTCATAGCCCCGTTGTCTTCTTAGACTGCCCCGTCGAGATCGTACAGTCTTCATGTGTCCGCCGTGCAACATCTCAGCGGCGAGACGGTGTCCACAGCTCTTGTCGGACGCCTTTTCCGTACTGGCACCACGCCGCGAGGATCGCCGCGTTTACCGATGAGAAATACAGCGCAGCCTTCCCTGGGACAGACCGATGAAGACTTCCCCACTCGGCCAGCGCCGCGAGCGCGCCTGCATAGAAGACCACCTGCGCGATACACGCGACCAGGTATACGGGTGAGCGCACCAGCGCAAAGGAAGTGAGCAACGCCGTCAGCAGGAAAAACGGCACCGTCCACCGCAGGGTCTTGTGCGACCACAGCGCGAAGGCGAACACTCCAAAGCGAAGCGGGTTCAGCAGGCGGGCGTGCGCGAACAGCGTGGTCATACCGCGAATCAACGTCCTCACCTTGCGTTCGAACTCGTGGCGTGGATCTTTGACGCTCGTCATCGCGCCGATGGCGGTCGGCTCGCTCACGGCGCGATAGCCCTGCTCAACCGTCCGCAGCACCGAAAGAAAGTCGGGCGCCATACCTTCTTGGAACGGCGCGCACAACGCTCTGCGTTGCGCGTAGAACGATCCGCTCGCGCCAACGATAGAGTGGACCTGAGACTCGAGACGGCGAAGGAACAGTTCGTAACGCCCGTACCACGCTTCCCCACCTGCCGCGGCAATCCGATCCTCTCCCGATACACACCCGATTTGAGGATCCCGGAACCGTCTGACGATGTGCTGCAGGGCATCCGGCTCGAGCTCGATGGACGCGTCCGTAAAGACGAGCACGTCGTGCGTTGCGCGTGCGAGACCGGCGTTCAGTGCCGCAGCTTTGCCTCGGCGGACCGGCAGTTCCACGACCGACATGCCAGGCGATGCCGTTCGCTTGAGGATGTCGGCCGTCCGATCCGTCGACCCGTCGGACACAAATAGGATCTGGAGGTGACCGTCAGGGTAGCGGAGCGACGTCGTGTTGGCGACCTTGCGCTCGATTCTCGCCTCCTCGTTGTGAACAGGAATGATCAACGAGACCGACGGGGACGCCCCGGCTTGGCCGAGCGCCTCGGGGCGCCGAACCGCGCGGCCCAGGATCATCAATGCAACTGGATACCCGACGTAGGGATACAGGACCCCGCAGACCGAGAGCCAGAACAGGACTTCCAGCGTCATGGCAGGAGACCCGGCGCCCACACTGACGGTCGAGCCAGCTTCTTCATGGCGGTCAGGACGTTCCGCCGGGACCGCTCGTATACGTATCGGGCCGAATCCCGGAAAACTTGAATCCGGACGGTCTTGCGGGTGACGTTGGTAAATCGGCTCTTGAAGGGCTCGTCGCCGAGCGTGAAATCGAGCTCCCGGCGTTGCTGATCGAGGGCATAGCCAATCAGGTGGCGCACCAGGAGCAGGCCAGGCGATCGCGGTGCGAACGCCACGTCGAACGACGGCTTGTACCAAATCACCGATCCGTTGTAGTCGAACCCGTAGTGGAAGGCGATCGGCTGATCGTCGAACTCGACGACCGAAAACAGGAGCCACTTCTGATCGGACAGATTCGGCGCGAGCTCGCGATAGAAGTCGCGATTACGATCGCTCAGGAACAGACTGGGACTTCCGCTGGCGCTCCATCGCGTGACGTGCTGCGCGAAGAACCGATCGAGATAGGGCTCGACCTCCGACATCCTGGTCACACTGCGCGAGACGAGCCGACCGTGCCGCTGGAAGTAGTTCTGCGGCCGGCGCAGGCTCGGTTTGTTGAAGATCTTCCGTGCGGCGTCCTCGTGTCCTTGAATGAGCAACGTCGGGCACACGAAGCGCTCGTCCGTCAGCATCCGGTAGCCGGCGCGCTCGCAGACCGCGCGCAGTATCTCCACTGTCCCCGACTGGATCGGCAGGTTGTTCAACTCGAGCATGTCCCATTCGCCGTAGTCACGGATGGCATCAAACATCGCGGCGAGCGCCTGCCGGCTCCCGGCCGCCAGAAAGTCGCAGTAGTCGGCCCTGCCGTCTCCGACAAAACGAATCACGCGTTCGCCCGACGGGCGTTGCTCGACGACCATCGGTGCGACCCCGGCGATGCCGGACGCGTCCGAGACGGTGACGAAGAGCGGCTCGTAGAGATCGCCGTATGTCTTCCACCAGCTCCGTGTCCACTCATGCGTCTGGAAGACGGAATTCGTGTCGCTCCGGGCGGCCAAGGCATTCCACCCGTGTGCATCGAGCCCGATCTCGTCGAGTGCCGACACGATACGCGTGCGCGGAAGGCTCGCGGCCCGACTGCGGAGAGGCGATGCGGCACCCTCTACAACGCGACGCTGCGTTCTCGACATCCAACCGCCCGCCATGCTCTTGAGCCATCGGTAGCTCTCGGCGAACCAGGGCCAGGGATCGTGCCATTTCGGGTTGTCGTAGTAGAGGTCCCGGCCCCACAACTTGATGAACGCCAACGCCGTGTCCAGGCGCGGGGGTTGTCTGACCGACGCACCCTGCTTCCAGAAGAGGGTCGCCAGCAACGAATCCACGTCGCCCCAGAACCACCGGCTGCGCACGCCGAGGCGATAGGGTGGTTGCGGCTCGAAATGCCCTCCAACGGCGCTCTGGACGAGCAGCGCGGGAAAGTCAACGGCGGCGTCGACGGCCAGTTGGAGCGAACCCCAGAACCGACCGTTGATCTCCATCAGCTTCGGGACGCCGTCGCGATTGTCCTGCTTGAACTCCACCATCGCGACGCCGTGCCACGCGAGCTCGTCGAGCAGCCGCGTCGCGTACTCTGCCGCCCGCGGGCACAACGCAGTGCTTTCCGACAACACGCTGACCCCACCCCACGGCGGCCGCTCCCTCAGACGCCGATGGCTAAACAACGCGACGGCCCGGCCTTCGTGATAGCAGGCGAACACGCCCATGCCTGGTCCGACAATCTTCTCCTGAAGAATGACCGGGAACTCGTGGCGCGGACGCGAGGCCAGGTCGGACGTCAGCTCCTCAACGTCGGCCGCGAAGCTCACGGAAGTCGGTACCCATCTGCCGGCGGTTCTCACACGAGATTTCCAGGGCTTGATCACAACGGGAAAGTCCGGTTGGGCGATAGGAAGGTCGCCTGCGTGGGAAACAACCACGCTCCGTGGAACCGGGACGCCGAGGCGCATCGCGGTCCGGACGATATCCACCTTATCAGCCGCGCGCTCGATGGTTTCGGCGTTCGCGAACGGAATCGCGCACGAGCCATCGAATCGATCCCGATGACCTGTTACGAGGAACGTCGTAATATCGGCCACGGGAATCAGGATGTCGACTTGCCGTTCGCGAATCACGCGTGCAAGGAAATCGACGAAATCTTCGGATGCGGATGCCGGATCAGGATAGACGACCCGATCGGCACAATACCGCGACGTCTGGGCCAGTGCTGCCGTGTGCTTCTCGCCGACAATGACGTGGTGGCCTTCGCGTCCCAGGGAGCGCGTCACGGCAAGCGCCGCGCGGCTCTCGCCGTCGGTAACGAAGACCCTCATGCGTGGAACCCCGCGCCGCCCCGCGTCGTCTCTGCGCCAGAGCTGACCCAGCCGCGCATCCTGTAGTAGCCAAGGGCGACGACCTCCCGTAAACCCGCGCTCAACAGCCACACGTTGTCCCCGAGGCCCGCGTAGACGTAGATGGGGACCGACGCGCGTTCGACCTCGAAGCCGAACTTGGCAAAGGTTCCTGCCGCACGTCGCATGTGCAGTCCGTCGGTGACGAGAAGCGGATGATGGACGCCGAGACTGCGAAGAAGCGGAGCACAGCGCTCGCCGTTCTCTCGGGTGCTTCGCGAGGCGGTCTCGACGTGGATGCTCGACTGCGGGATACCGATCTCGCGCGCGAACTGCGCCATGGCCACTGCGACCGGGCACGAGCCGCCCGTCCCGCCGGTGAACACGATGAGAGGTGCCCGCTTCTCCCGCCACAGGCGCGCAGTGAGCAGCACGCGCTGGACGGCATTCTGGTTCGGCACGCACTCTCCGACGACGCCCGCCCCCAGCACCACAATGGCATCGGCGCGGCCGCTGGTATCTGTCAGCAGGAGCGGCGCGACCAGCCAGTCGGCGAGGGGCGTGCGATTGACCACGAATCGTGCGCTCAACATCAGGACGATCCCGCACACGATCCCGGCGGTGAACGCACGGCGGCCGACGACTCGCACGATTCCGGCAATCATGCGGGACCGGCCATCTGGCGCTTCCGCGCCAGGGCGTAGAGCCCACTTCCCGCCCCGAAGCAAGCTGACATCATGCCGTCGAACAGCGGAATGACCGACCGAACGAGCCCCGACATCGTCCGGCTGCTCGACTGACTCCCGAATCTCGGCCACCAGAACTCGCTCTCGACCTGATGCAAACCGTCACGGTACGCGTAGTCTCCGCAGTCGACGAGATCGTAGCCTCCAGCCAGCAGGAGCGCGGCAATCGAGCGCCGGTTGAACCCGTGCAGGTGCTCGGGGTACTTGAGGCTGCTCCACGCAGTGCTCCGCACCGCGCGATGGAGAGGGTTTTTCGCATGGGCCCACGCGGCCGAGTCGTTCGGACACTCCAGATATACCAGCCCTCCAGGATCTTGCAGGCGCGACAGCTGCGAGATGAGTCGTAGCGGACATTCCAGATGCTCCACGACCTGGAAGAGCGTCACGATGTCGAAGCGCTGCGGTCGCAGATCATCAAGTGAATTCGCCGACAGATCGATCAAGCCAATCACGACACCGTCGCGGCGGGCGGCGTCCCGGAGCTGCCGCACGTTCTGCGGGCTGACGTCCACGCCGGTCGCAGGATGCCCCTGACGGGCGGCGTAGCGGAGAAATGCCCCGCTCCCGAATCCGTAATCGAGGAATGCGTGTGGCGGCGTCGACCGAACGTGCTGAAGCAGGTAGTCGAACACCCCCTTGTGGAGATCGACAAGGTGGTCGTGACGTCCGGCATCGTTGGCCCGCGTCAGGTAGTAGGCGGAATAGTGTCGCTGCAGCTCCTCGGCGCTCGGCAGCGGTCGCAGGGCCGTCACCGTGCATGCGGCGCAGCGCGTCACGCCGACGCCGTTTCCAAGCCGCCGAACGAGTTTTCTTCGCCGTCCGGCAGCGCCACACACGCCGCAGGCGTCGCTCGGCTCCCCCGATCCGACGTCGAGTGCCTCCAAACCGATCGCCGCGCGCTGCCCGAGATTCGTGGTCACTCAACCCTCAACCAACTGGTGGTGGCCGCGAAAAGATTGGGTGCCTGTTCGTAGAACCGCTGGATTTCCTTCCAGAACGGTTCTTCCGAGACCGAGGTGAGCGTGGCTCGGCTGTAAGACTCGGTCAATAGCTGCAGTTCTGCCGATGCACGGCCCGGCTGCCTATCGATCTGCACCACCAGGCAGGAACCCTGGTGCCGTTTCGGATCGCTCGAAAGGCGCACCGCGGAAACCTCTGCGTACAACGGCAGCGCCATCTCGTAGCCGTCGACGTTGACGGTCCGCCCTTGCTGCATGACAGCGACCATGGCCTCCCGGTCCTGACGAATCTCCCTGTGGGTCGCCATCTGGGTCGTGAGGTTGATCCTCAGTAGTTCCTGCATGTAACGGCCGCCGTCCACGATTGGCGCCCAGAGAACCAGGCGGTCGATTCCCGATTCGTCTTCTGCCGCCAGGCTCGCAATCGTCGCGCCCAGCCTGAGACCAAGCAGGTTGACGCGGCTGGCGCCGGTCCGGCGACGAACTTCGGCAATCGCACAGCGCACGTCGGCGAGGGCCGTTCTCAACGACGACTCGCTGAAGTCCCGGTCGCTGTCCCCGTTCCCCATGTAATCGAAGCGAAGTACCGGATGACCCTCGGACGCCAGGAGCCTGGCGAACGAGACGAACACGCGCTGCGTCCACAGTTTCTCTTCGCCGAAGGGATGGCAGAAGACGAACGCCGGCAGCGACGTGTCGCGTGCTGGCTCATGCAGAATCCCGAAGAGCGAATAGTCGCCATTCGTGAAGTAGAACGGTGTCTCTGTCATGAGCCGTGAAGAGCCGAGAACTGGGCGGTGTGCCAGCCGGCTGCAGGACGCCGCGTCATCGTCCGGCCGGGCGCGTCAGAGCCGGGGCGCTGGCGCGCTCGATCGTTCGCGCCGCCAAATCAGTTCGATAGCGCTCGCTGCCAAACGCGGCGGCGACGTCGATCGGCTGTTTGGCGCCGAGCGCCACGCGCTGGGCGAGCTTGAGGGGACCTGACAGCGCGCGAAGCACCACGGCCGGCAGCCAGATGACCCGCAGATCCGGCCGATTCGTCAGAAATCGCGCCAGCAGCTCGCGACGCGCCGGGGCCGGAGCCTCGACGAGATTGAGGACCGGCGGAGCGGCCTCGAAGTCCTCCGCGTAGAGGCGCACCACGCGTGCCGCCGTCGAGACGTCACAGACGCTGAGCGAGCCCCGCCTCGGCCCGACAGCGACGTACAGCGGACCAACTTCCCGTCCAAGTCTCCCGGGCGGCTGAAAAGCGGCGTAGTCAACGAGCGGACCCGGCCGCACCACCTTCACACGGAGCCCTAGATCTGCGCCGAGCCGCTGCGCGACGAGCTCGGATTCTGCCTTGCCCCACACATACGCACCGCGTTGCAGGTTGCCGGAATCGATCGGCGCGTCCTCGTCGAGGGGACGACCGACTTCGCGGGACGTCTTGAGAATTGCCAGGCTGCTGACATGAAGCACGCGCATGACGCCTGCCAAGGCGGCGGCTTCGAGCACGTGACGTGTCGCGTCCACGGAGTTGCGCTGATGCTCAGCCTTGCCCCCGGCGGTCTCCGCGGCGCTGTGCACGACCAGCCCCACACCCTGCAACACCGACGGCTCGATTGGGCGTGAGAGATCCGCGATTCTGTACTCCACACCGGGGGCGCGCTTCGAATACGGTGGTGCTCGCCGTGCAACGACGCGCACGGGGAAGCCCGCGTGCCTGACCTCCTCAGCGATGCGCTTCCCCAACAGGCCGGTTCCACCCGTCACGAGCACGATCGACTGCCCAGGCTGAATCGGCGGCAACGCTGCCTCGGCCGCGAGCAGTTGTGCCTGAGCCGCGTCCTCCTGCGTGCGTTCGGCAGCGTCGAGCGACTCTGCGATCCGCTCGCAGATGCTCACGGTGTCGAGAATGGAGCGCCCCGTGAGGGGCGGAGCAGTGTTCTCGACGATGCTGTCGTAGAAGCGCGTGACGAGCAGGCGCAAGCCCGGGTAGGATGAACCACCGCCCAGCACCAGCTTGGCAACTCCACGCGTGGTGCCGGTCAACGTGCGGAAGGCGCGGCGGTACGGCGTGATGAGCACGCCCGGTCCCGTGCCGGGACCGACGAGGCGAGTGACGCTTCCGCCGATGAAGTCCGCACGCAGCGATCCGTTCGTGCCGACGATCTGCTGATAGTGCTCGATTGGCCGCCCGTTGAGCGTCACGAGCACGACCGCCGTCGCTCTACCCAGTCGAACAAGCGCATAGACCTCACCGCTCGCATCAACCGACACCCCCGCAACCTCCAAGGGCTCATCGTCAAGTCCAGTCGCCGCCCTGAGGTAATCGACGACGGGATAGACAGCGTGGGGCAGGATGTCCTTCACCTGCTCGACCGGCGTGATCGTCCGCCGCACCATCTTGAAGGAAAAGTAGCTCTCGACGTGGACGAGACGGCCGATGTCGGCGAGCGACTTCCGGGCCGTGAGCGCCGGCGGCTCGAACATCACCTGGTGACCGGCGCACACCTTCACGCCTCGACGGACTGCCGACGACAGGACACACTCCGCTTCCGCCATGGTCGGTGTAAATGGCTTTTCGACATAGACATGGCATCCCGCCTGAATGGCCAGCGTCGCGAGATCGGCGTGCGTGCCGGGCGGGGTGACGATGTGCACGACGTCGGGCCGGGTGCGCTCGAGCATCTCGGTCGCGCTCGCGACGACGAGGGCGTCTTCGGCAAGCATTGGCCGAAGCTCCTCGATCGCAGCGGCGGGATCCGCCACCCCTACGACGGTCGCCTTGCGGGTCGCGGCAATCGCCGTCAGATGGTGAAGGCCCATCTTGCCGCAGCCGATCAACGCAACACGGAGCAAATCCGATCCCTCACGTTCCTGACGACCACGAGCCTTACGTTGCACCGAAATACCCTTCCAGAATCCGAGTGGCGTACGAGGTCAACGCGGCGTATCCCGCGGCCGTGACGTGACTGCCATCCTCCTGTATGAACTCTCGTCGTCGACGCCCCCCCTTTTCAGCGAGCGCCGCCTGGAAATCCAGCATCATCACGCGTTCCTGCTCCGCCAGTGCGATGAGCTCTTGATTGGCTGCGAGCACGTACCGATTGATGCGGTCCTGATAGCTTTCTTTTCCGAACAGCGAGCCAACCCACGACGTCAGGGTCTCAGACCACGTGTCTGGCGGCCGAATTGTGACCTCAGTGGCGATGATTGGCTCGATGCCGTTCCGACGGGCCAACTCGATCATTCGCTTGTAGCTGTCACGAACGCGCACCGCCGTCTGCTCGGCATCCTGCGGTGTCGTCCTGAAGAAATCGTTGATGAATCCCCAAATCACGACCGCTCTGGGCCGCGCCGCCACGACATCGCGCTCGAAGCGCTCGAGCATCTCAATGGACTGTTGGCCGCTCATGCCTCGGTTGATAATGGGCGCGCCGGCGATGCTGTTCAGGTCCCATCCGCCCGCGTAGGACGCCCCGAGAACGACCACAGGACCCTGAGCCGCGTTAACGCTTCCTTGCATGCCAACTCCCCTGCACGGCTGATGAAGCCCCGGAGCGAAGATCGGGAGCACGCTGCACAAGACCGTCGCCCGCCTTGACTTGCCTGGACATAGCTTCGCCCTGTCAGTCACAGTCCGCGCCGTGCAAACTGTCGGGCTCCCGCGGAGATATGGGGGGCGCCGAATCGGCGAGTGCAGCTGACTGGATCCTGACCTAGATCGGTGCTGAACCCTGTCGGAGGGGATAGAGCAAAGGCCTCGCCGCGAATGGTGGGCGTCAGGTGTGATACAAACCATTATTCTGTAGATACTTAGGAGTTTAGCCCACAGGGCCGCTCTCAAAAACCAGACAAATGTCTCGGTATTGGACGACTTAAGTCTGCGGGGAAGAGGCAGCTACCGTGGATGCCCGACGGGCAGATCTGGAGGGTAAAACGCGGAGTTTCGTGAGGTCAGAAGAGTCCAACCACGCGAGCCAGAAACATGGGAGCACTGTCCGTAACATGCTCGTGGATGTTGACACGTCGAAGCGTGAAGGGGTCATGCTCGCAGCGCACGAAGCCCGGTTGGGTCGTAAAGGCCAGGCGATAACCGGATAGCTTGACCCGGTCCGCGATCTCCGGATTCCAGGACCCATTCGGGTAACTGAACGTCGGCACGGTCTCTCGGAAGTTCCTGTCGATCATCTCCTTGGAGGCGGCAATCTCGGCCTGCGCCTCCTCGCCAGACACTTGCGTCAACAGGCGATGCTCGGCCCCGTGGCCTCCGAAGGCGATGCCGTTCTGAGACATCACGGCGATCTGATCCCAGGTCATGAAGCTGTCGGAACTGCCCAACTCATCGAGGCGTACTCCGAGCTCCGCCGTCAGGACACCTGACAGGCGTTCGAGGACGGCGGGCGAGACGTTTTTCTTGGAGCCGACTGCTTCGACGATGGCGAGGCGTGGGTCCTCGTCGACCAGGTCCATGACCGACTCCAAGCCCACGGGCGCCAGCAGTTCGTGGAATCGAGGCCGGCGCCCCGGCCGGGCTCTAACGTCCATCGCCACTCGAACCAGCAGATGCGTGATCGCTTCCTGCCAGAACAAGCGCTGCTGGCCAATGTAGTTGACAGGGAGAAACACGAGCGCTGGCAATCCATGCTCGCGGAGGATCGGCAGGGCGTTCGTGAAATTATCCTGCCAGCCATCGTCGAACGTGATGAGGCAGGATGAGCTGTCGAACGGGACCCTGCCGTGCAGCCGTTCAGCGAATTCTTCGAGCGAGAGCACGACGAAACGCTGCTTCAACAGGTGCATCTGCCGCGCGAACGTGTCCCGATCCACGACGATCCCGGGATGCGAGGCGGTTCGCTGCCGTTCCTCGCTGGTCAGCACGCGGTGGTACATCAGGACCACTGCCTTCCGGCGAATTGCGACCGACTGCCAGAGCCGCAGCAAACCCAGATAGTAGAGCGCGTGGGCTACGACAGTCTTGATTCTGTACTTGAGAGGTTTTCGCGTCATCTGTCCCGCTCGTCCCAAGACTCCGTCAGCACCGGAACGTCTCCCGCCACTCGCACAGGTTCAGGGCGGTCCAGAGCAACTCGGAGTGGTTGTTCGTCGCGGCGCGATGCTCGGCGACGAGACGGCGAAGGACACGTCGATCGAAAAGGTCGGCTCCTGGCCGATCCGGCAGGGCCGCAACCCGTTCCCCCAAGCCCTCGTTCGATCGGAACCAGCGTTCCAGCGGCACGCCGAAACCGGACTTCCGCCTGTCGACGATGACCAGCGGAAGCACGCGGCGCGCGACGTTCTTCACCACGGCCTTGCCGGAGCCGCGTCTGACTTTGTGCTCGGTCGGCAGCCGGTTGGCGAACTCGACGATCCGATAGTCCATGAACGGCACCCTGGACTCGATGCTCGCCGCCATACTCATCTTGTCCTGGCGGTGGAGAATCGAGACCAGAAAGGTCTCCTGGTCCAGAAGCGACGCGCGCCCGACCGAGTCCAACCCCAGATTGGCGCTGCCGCTGAGGCACTCGCGGCGATACACCGCCTCGAACGGCTGCAGCTGCGGACACGCTTCGCCGACCACATCTGGGCGCAGATAACTTGCGTTGTACAGGAGCGCATCTTCTGAGGAGCAAGCGGAGTACCGCTCGAGTTTGCTCAGGCGATGATCCCGGAGCCAGGATCCAAGCAGCCGGCGCATGGGCGGCGGCACGTGTCGGTACCATTGGGCCAGCCGCGGAATGCGATATCGCGGGTAGCCCGCAAACAACTCATCTGAGCCTTCGCCTGTCAGTACGACGGTCACATGCCGTTTGGCCAGCTCGCTCAGGGCAAAGATCTGCACCGAATTCGCGAAGTCGAGTGGCTCGTCGTTGTGCCACACCATCTTCGGGAACAGCTCGCTGAACTGCGCATTGCCGACGCGAAGCTGGTGATGGATCGTGCCGCAGCGTTCGGAGACCATCGTCGCAAACGCGCTCTCGTCGTAGTCCGGCTCGTCGAATCCCACCGAGAACGTATTGACGGGATCACCTTTCAGCTTCGCGGCCAACGCCGTCACCAGGCTGGAATCGACTCCCCCGCTGCAGAATGTGCCCACCGGAACGTCGCTGATCAGCCGCATCCTCACGGAATCCTCGAGCAGATCGGCCAGCATTCGTACGGCATCCTCGAAGTCGATCGTGGATCGCTCGCCGTCGGGCCGCGGAGACCAGTACCGGGTGATCCGGGTGCGTCCGTCCCGAAGGGTCATCGTACAGCCAGGCGGCAGGCTCTTGACGCCGCGAAACAGCGTCTCGCTGCCGGCCACCTGACGGAAGAAGAGGTACTCGGTCAGCGCCTCCTCACGGCAGCGGGCGGAGACCTTGGTGCTTGCGAAAATCGACTTGATCTCCGACGCGAACACGAACGCCTCGGGAGTTTCCGCGTAGTAGAGCGGCTTGACTCCCATGCGGTCGCGCGCCAGGAAGAGCGAGCGCCGCTCGACGTCCCAGATGGCGAACGCAAACATCCCGTTGAGCGCGTCTACGCACTTCTCGCCGCGTTCCGCGTAGAGCTGCAGGATGACCTCGGTGTCGCTGTGAGTACGAAATTTATAGCCCTTGGCGATCAACTCCTCCCGCAGCGGGCGATAGTTGTAGACCTCTCCGTTATAGACGATCCACAGCGCCTTCCGCTCGTCGGTCATGGGCTGATGCCCGCCGCCAAGGTCGATGATGCTCAACCGCCGGTGACCAAGCCCCACAGGCCCGTCGACGTAGATGCCGGCGTCATCAGGGCCCCGATAAGACACCAGATCCCGCATGGCGGTGACGATTTCCGTCTCGCACGGACGAGAAGGATCGGTGTACACCAGCCCGACTATTCCGCACATGTCAGTGACGCTCCGTTTTTCTGTCGTGGACGCCGAAGGGCTTCACGCGACGCGCGGCTGCAGGCGCCGGCGCACGGCTCCAAGCACATGCTTCCGTTCGCCTGGGGCGAGCGCAAGGAACCAGCACGGCACGACGTACGCCGGGAGACCGACGATCACGCAACCGAAGAAGCTCAGGAGATCTGGTGGCCTGACGACTCTGCCGATAATCAGGCAGACGAACCAGAAGGGAACGGAGGCGAGAAACGGGCGCACGTACGTCGACGAGTAGTACTCGCGCAGGTCTATCGGAAGCAGCTTGGGAAGTATCGACGGCAGAACCCCGACGACCACAATTGCGTGCGGGATGACCGTGCCCAGCGCCACGCCAATCAAGCCGTATCGCCTGACGAGCAGAATGCTCAGGCAGAGGTTCGCGACGCCCTCGAATACCCGTGCCATCGCCACGATGCGATGCTTGCCAAGCCCGTACAGGACGCCCGAGATCGTGTAGAAGGGCAGACCCACAAGGTACCCGGAGGCGAGCACTGCGAGCACCAGCCCTGCGGTCGGCCCGTAGGCCTCTCCCATCCAGAGGCTGATGAATCTCTCGCCAAGGAGGATGAAGCCGATGCAGACCGGCAGGCCCAGGAGCATCGCCACCTTTGCCCCGGTGAGGACCACGGTGGCAAGCATGTGCATCTGTCTCTTGGCCTCGAGACTGCTGCTCAACGGGTTCAGAATGGAGGCCATCGACGTGATGAAGGCGCGCAGCTGCTCGGTGAGGCTGCCGGCGATGGCGTAGTAGGTGAGCGCCGAGATCGGCAGGAAGATGCCGATCACAATGGAATCTGTCGCGAAGATGATCTTCTCGCCCACATTCGTGATGAGGACGTACTTGCCGTAGTTCAGGAGCTTCACGGCCTCCGCCCGCCGCGGGCGCACGATCCGCACCGATAGATACGGCAGATGCTTGATGCACAATCGGTACACCAGCAGGTTAGAGGCGAGGGTCAGGACGAATTGCACGAGCGCCAGCATGATGATCCCGTAGCCCGCCGATAGCAGCACGACGATCAGCACCGCGCGGGCGACCGCGAACACGATGCCCAACCGCGCCATCAGATAGAACTTCTGCAGGCCCATCAGAACGCCGACGAACACGTTGAACACGAAGCCCTGGGCCACCGTTGCTCCGAACAAGAGCGCCGTCACGCGCGCCGTCTCGACAGCTTCCGGCGGGATATTGAAGACATATGGGAGCGCAAACGCCAGGAGCGTTACGGCTGCGAGCGCGACCAGCGCGACCATGCTGTAGAGCGAGACGGCTGTGCGAACGGTGGAAACGAGCTCGTCGTGTTGTTTCGACGCGTGGTACTGCGCGACGTACTTGATGACTGATTCGCGAACACCGAAGTCGAACAGCCACAGGTATCCGGTGAACTGCATCAGCAGCGTCCAGATGCCGTAATAGACGTTCCCGAGGCTGTTGACCGTCAGCGGCGCGATGACGAACGACAGAAAGATCCCGACGATCAGACCAGCCCAGTTCGACGTGACGTTCCTGAGAATGCCAGACGTCGGCCGGTGGTCGCTGGTCGCAGGCATAGGCGCAGCAGTCGTCGTCATCGAATGAAACCGGTAATGGCTCGAGCGAGACCGTTCATGTGGGCAGCGCCATTGCGCGAGGGGCGTCGACCACGACCCCGCCGATCGCCGCGATCGTCCGCCTGACGTCCGCTGGCGTCACAAACGCATGCGTCGGCAGCGTGACGATCTGCCGGGCGACCCGCCGCCCGGTCTCGGCGTTCGACACGCCGCCGGCAACCGAGCACTGAAGTTCGGCGATGTCGGCAATCGATGCCGGGTACGAGCCTGTCGCCCCAATCCCCGCGGCATTCAGCCGCGCGAGCGCCCGGTCTCGCGCGTTCGCATCCGCAATGAGGATCGGCAGCCGCAAATACACCGGCGCAGTTCCGGCAGTGGGCGCGATCGGCTGAAGCCCAGGAACGGCGGACAGCACCTCGAGAAGCTTCGCCGCATTCGCATGGCGCGCGCCGGTAAACTCGTCGAGCCGGTCCAGCATGGTCACCGCCAGCGCAACGAGTGATCGTGGCGGTCGTTCCAAGGGGAAGTCCGTTGTAAAAACCGTCTTGCCCAGGCCCAGTTGCGGAATGCTGTTCGGAATCCAGTACAGCCGGGGCCGCAGCAACACGGCGTACGCGACTGCCTTGGCGAGACCGAGACACGATACGACGCCGCCAGGCGAGGGGATGCTTTGCAATTCCTGCTCGAGCGCCGACGCCACGGCCTCCGAGTTCGTGACGATCACGCCGCCGTCGATTGCCGAAACGTTCTTGCCTTTATCGAGGCTGAAGAGGCCGGCGTCTCCCCACGTCCCCGACCACCGCCCGCCTACCGACGCCCCCATCGATTGCGCGGCATCGTCAATGAGAAAAACCCCGTGGCGACGAGCTGTTTCGCTGAGCGCCGGGAGATCGTTGGGCAGACCGTACAGATTGGTGGCCACGATCGCGAGGACGCGGCTGAAATCGGCGGCGTCCAACTGATCGGGCGCGTAGTCCAACGTGGCGGCAGAAATGTCGACGATTCGCGGACGAAGCCCGGCCTTCGCAATTGACGCCGCGACCGAAAAGCACGTGTACGACGGCAGGATGACCTCGTCGCGCGTCGCTGGCGCAAGATGGCGCATTGCTCGCAGCAGCAGCGTCAGCCCTGCCCGTCCGGTTGACGTCAGGAAGCTGTGTCGCACCCCGAACCGGTGGCCGATCGCCTGGCGAAGGGTTTCAGCGACATCTCGACCGGAGACGGTCAAGCCGACGGAGCGCACCAGATCCGCCAGTCCGATGGGCGCACCGGCCGGCGCGAGGTGCCGCAACGCCTTCACGTTCGCCATACACCGACGCCGTCAATGCGGTGGTCCCGGGCTGCCACGGGCGATCCCGGGTCAGACGTCACGGAATGCTCCTCGCCACCAGGGGGCCTACGAACCGGGTGATCGGAATCGGCAGCTTCTGCCAGGCGCGGATGGCCAGTTGGTACTTCGGGTTGGTCACATTGAGCTGGGGAATCTCCTGCCTCGTGCGAAGCAGATACCCCCAGTAGAGCTGGTTGGCGACGGCGTTCCATTTCTTCTTGAAGGTTTCGCTGCCCGAGTCCACGCTGGATCGTCCCAGGTGGAAGCGGCGGAAACCTCTCTGACAGGCGTCTTTGACGAGTTCCCAATACAACACGTAGTTCACGCCGCGCGCGCGATACCGCGCTCGCGCGCCCAGCCACATGCCCTCGATCGTCCCATTCGAGAACCCATCGAAGGCGGCTGCCGCGGGTTCAGTGCCCACGTACGCAACCGCCAGACGAACGTGATCGGGAAAAGCCCGCACGATGGCGGCGAAGTATCGCTTCGGATAGAGGGGAGTTCCCAGATCCCTCCAACTCTCGGAGAGAACCGTATAGAAATCGTCGAGCAGCTCGGCGCCGCCGATCCGCACTTCGAACCCGTTCTTGTACGCTCGGCGGATCTCCTGCCGGTGCCCCGTCTTGAACGCTGCCCACAGCTTGTCGGAATCCGCATCGAGGTCGATGGACAGGCTGACTTTGTGGTCCGACTGCGGCAGCCCGCCGCTCAGGCTTCGGCGTGATCGGATCTCGAGATAGTCCACGGCCCACTCGTCGGCCACGGTGCTGGCTTCGCGCAGCAACGCAGCCTCCACGGCGTCCGCATCCGCGCAGATGCCGCCGAAGTTGACGAAGGGCAGCGAGCAGGCGATCTTTCCGAAAAACCGGCTCTTGATCCGGACGATCGGCAGAACTCCCACGATCGTCGTTCCTTCAACGGCGGCGAGATAGCTCGAGGCGTGGCCGAAACAGGCGGCGTTGATCTCACGCCACGCGTAACGGTGGTAGAAGGAACCCTGGCCGTGAGTTGAAACGAACTCATCCCAGGCGACTCGATACGTATCGTCACATCGCACTATCTCCATGCTGAGCTCCTATCGACCGACCCGGCGACGACCCGGCAACTGTGCAGCCAGGGCCTGCTCCACGAGAGGCGCCAGATCGTGGATTGCCCGGCCCGTCGATCGGCTGCCACCGTCCGCTGTTGTCAAGACCACGATGGCACCGTTGCTCCGTCCGCGCCACATTGCATCCCAGACTGTTCTTGCTTTGACCACATGCCGATTCGTTTCGGCGCCCCCGTCCAATTCGTACCAGAACAAGGCCTCGGCTGCACGGGCGTGCTTCACGTAGTTCGCAAAGAACGTCCGGCCCTCGCCGTTCGCGAGAGGGATGCGGGTCGCGCCGCTGTGGAGCTCGGCCGCGCCGGCGCTCACAATCTCTTTGCCTTGTACCTGAGAGGCGAAGTAGCCGATGTAGAGATCGACCACGGCACCGTCCGGGTGACGGTAGCGGCGCAACAACTGTGAATCCGCCCCCGACAAGAGGGCCGTCCCTCGGTCCGTGTTTGTACTGCTCGTTGCCGACACCCAGTCGCCGAGCCGTGTCGGCAGCGCGCTGAGGTCATCGCGCAGAGCCACGGCCTGCGACTCCCTCGAGAACGCGTTCGATCCGACCAGCACGAAGATCAGCGTCAGAAGAAGCGCCGCTCCGGCCGATATGGGCCGGCGGTCGCGTCGACCCGGAAGCTGCGCTGTCGAATCGGCATCCGTCGACGCCGTCGCCCTCGTCGACGGCGCGAGCAGCCGAAGGCCCGCGAACAGCACCACGTACCCGATTCCGGCGACCAAGAGCCCGTGGAGGATGTGGAACGGACCGTGAAGCGGCGAGCCCACGTCGAAGTAAGCGAGGATTCCGATCAGGGCGACGCGGAGCCCGTTCGACAGCGCCGCTACAAGGAGCGCCGACATCAGCAGGGCGACGCGACGCCAGACACCCGGCAGATACAGATACGCCATGGGCAAGCCGAGCGCGACGACCGCCACGAGATAATTGATCCCGCTGCACGCGCGGGCCACCTCCAGCGTGAGGCCGGGCAGCGCGATGAGCGTGCCCTCGCGATACGCGGGGATGCCGGCCGCCTGCAGTAACCACACGCCTATCGCCGCCGACCGGAGTTGAAACGGCTCGTGGAGTGACTCGGTAAACCCGTCCCAGATGGGAATCATCAGCACCAGGTACGCCAGTGCCGCCCAGCCCACCTTCGCGTAGGCCGATCCGAACAAGATGAGCACGCCGGCGGTGAGCGACACCAGGAACGCCAACTGATCGAGGACCTGGATGCCACCAGCGCGCGCAGCCGCCGCCGCAAGGATCGCGACGAGCGCAAGCACGCCGCCGGGAATCCAGGACGGCTTCGGCGTCAGACGCTGCAGCTCCCCGCGGCGCATCCACAAGACATAGCCACTGATCAGTGGGACCGTGAACCCGTAGGAGTACATCGGGCTCACGTTCCACGATGTGATCATGGCGGCCAACGCCTGGCGATGCGCGAACACCAATGCCAGACTAACGATGACAAACAGCACGAGGTCACGAACGGAAACGCGCCACTTTGCCCAGAGATCCCGGCCTGTGTGGATCCCGACGTAGGTATAAGAGGTCATTAGTTCGCGCCGGCCCCCTGCAGGGCTCGGCGAGCCAGCTTCCCTGAGCCGTTGTGCGGGAGCTCCGCTACGATCTCGACTGATTGGGGCACCATAAAATCTTCCAGGTGCTTCGAGCAATGGCAGAGAATCTCCGGTTCGGTGATGGAGGCGTCAGCATGCAGTGTGACGTAGCATTTCAAGGCCTCGCCGACTATCGGATCCGAGACGCCAACCACCACGGCCTCGCACACGCCCGGGACCGCGTGCAGCACGTTCTCGATCTCCCGCGGGCTCACCTTCTGCCCGCGGCTCTTGATCACATCATCGGTCCGGCTCTGAAAATACATGTAGCCGTCCGCGTCGATGCGAAACATGTCGCCCGTGTGAAGGACCTGCTCCCCCGGCTGCCGCCCCGGCCGGAGCACGCGCGCGGTTTCTTCAGCCGCCCGCCAATAGCCCTGCATCACGTTCGAGCCGCGGACCACCAGTTCGCCGACGCCGTGGGTCACGCGTCTCCCCTCATCATCGATCAGATACACCTCAACGTTGTCCATCGGCTTGCCGACCGAGGCCGGGCGCACATCGATCTCCTCGGGCGCCAAGAACGAAACTCGCTTGCATTCCGTGAGCCCGTACATCGAGAAAATCCGGACGTGCGGCAACCGCGATCGAAGCATGGCGATGTGCGCAGGTGGCAGCACGGCGCCGGTGTTGGTGATGTAGCGAAGCGACGACAGGTCAGACGCGTCGAGATCCTGCTTCACCAGCAACGCGGCCATCATCGGAACAATGGGTAGCGCCGTGACGCGCTCCTTCATGAGCAGGTCCAGCACAGCGCCGGGATACACGAAAGAGCGTTCCAGCACGAGGCGCGCGCCGGCCTTGAACGCCAGCAGCACTTGATACAAACCATAGTCGAACGACAGTGGCAGCACATCGAGGATGACATCCTCAGGTGTGTTCTGAAGGTAGCCGTCTATCGACGTGGCCGCCGCGACCATGTTGGCGTGGGTGAGCATCACGCCCTTCGGCCGGCCTGTGGATCCGGACGTGTAGACAAGTGCGGCGAGATCGAGGTCAATCGAGCGAGAGACGGGACGCTCGGCCGCATAGACCGTTGGGTCGATGAGATCATCGAGAGCAACCGTTTCGCGCGTTTCCGACCCTGACAGCGGCCTCCCGTCGCGGCGCTCGCCAGCCAGGATCAGCACTTTCGTCGACGGCGCCAACCGCAGGGCGTGGTCCGTCTCGGACGCCGTACGCCTGTCCGCCACGAGCGCCACTGCCTCGCAGTCCTGCAGGATGTACGCGAGCTTGCCGGCCTTCACGGTCGGGTTGACCAACACGAACACGGCGCCGGCTTTCAACGTCCCGAAAACAGAGACGATGGCCTCGACGCTGTTGTCGAGATGAATCACCACGCGGTCGCCGCGGCATACACCGCGGGCCTGAAGGCCGTGGGCGAAGCGGTTGGCCGCCCCGTCCAGCCACCGGTACGTCAGACGGCGGCTGCCGCAGACGAGTGCGACGCGGTCGGGATGGAGCCGCGCGCTCCGCTCGAGGAAATCGTCAACCAGCAACCTGCGCTCCCTGGCCTTCCAGCTTCCGAGTCACGAAGCGCGTCGCGTTCTGAATCGAGTCGAGGTTTTCTGGCAGGAGCTCGCGATCCGCGACCGTAATGCTGTACTGCTGCTCGAGGAATCCAACGAGCTCCAGGACGCCGGTCGAATCGATGATGCCGCTTTCGAGAAACGACTGGTCGGGCGCAAGTCCCCCGCCCTCCTGGCCGAACAGAAAGTTACTGACGACGAAATCCTTGATTTCCTGTGCAATCGTTTCTGACATGTTGTGTTTTTTTCTGCTGCTATGCGCCGAGCCGATCCTGCGAGCTTCGCCCTCTCACTTACAGTGAAGGGTCAAGCCACGCCCTCGCCTAGGACACGCCGCGGGACCGCACGCTGGACCCGATAAGGACGGATTTCGTCTGGTAGCGAGCAAACCCTCTGCCCGGCCGGCCGGCAGGCCGCTGCCGGAAAGGCCATGTTTTTTAGGGGTTTTTGGCCCTTGTGACATCGGGCTCAAAGAAGCCTCCTCTAAAGTCTGCCTTTCTGTAGGCATAAGTCTGCAGAAGCAGCCACATAAGTCCGTGGTCTGTGACATTTGTGGCTCGCAGCCGGGCCGGACCTGGCCTGTGCCTCAGCCAGGACCTCGCTTACGGTGCCGAACCTGAAATCTCTGAGCAGCTGTCGAAGCCGCGATTCGGTCTTGTGCAGGTTCCGGTAGTGCCTCAGCCCGGAGAAGCCGCCCGTTTCAATGCGGGGCTGGTCAGGATCGATCTCCCAGGGATGGAGGTAGAACACCGCCGGTTGCTGTTCGCGCTCGTTCAGCCGCTGGATGCCGCGCTTCGTCCAGCCGTAGGGCAACAGCCGGAAGTATCCGCCCCCTCCCATCGGAAAGTTCGCGCTCGCCCATCGAACCGTTGAACCGGGCAGCTCCCACAGCGCGCCCGTCGCACACTCGAGCCGGTGCACGTGACGCGGCCAGTCGGGGATCCCGTATCGATCGTGATGGATCGGATAAATGCTGGAATCGAAGACGTAGCCTTCCTCCACCAGAATGTCCAACGCCCAGAGCGCATCACGCGTAATCGAATAGCTCGGGGCTCGGTATCCGACGATCGGCACGCCTCCCGCCGATTCGAGCGCGTACTTCGCGCGCCGAAGATCCTCGCGAAACTGTTTCGGCGAAATCGAATACACCAGGCGGTGCTCGTAGCTGTGCGACGCGAGCTCATGCCCGGCGGACAGGATGCGCCGTACGAGCTCGGGAAACCGCTCGGCGACCCAGCCGAGCACGAAGAATGTCGCTCGCACCCGAGCTTCTTCGAACAGCCCAAGAAGCCGCTCGGTGTTCCGGCAGACACGGCTCTCGAAAGATCCCCACTCGCTTCGCGCTACTCGTTGCTCGAACGCGGACACCTGGAAATAGTCCTCGACATCCACCGTCAGAGCGTTCAGGATTCTGGGCGCCGATGAAGGGTTGACCTGGACTGCCGTGCCACCTGCAGACGCCTGCAACGGGCGAGGCTGCGTCCTCTGCTGGACGACCATCACGCGTGCCTACGAGCCTCGTCTCACGAGTACGGTCTTCATCGTCTCGAGAGCGATGAACAGATCGAACGAGATCGACAGATTCTTGATGTAGAACAGGTCGTACTGCAGCTTCTCCAGCGCGTCTTCGACAGTGGAGCCGTAGCTGTGGCGGACTTGTGCCCATCCGGTCAGACCAGGGCGTACGACGTGTCGCTGCCCGTAGAAAGGAATCGCGGCAGAGAGGTCGGCGACGAACTCCGGGCGCTCGGGACGCGGTCCAACGAAGCTCATGTCGCCTCGCAGAACGTTCCACAACTGAGGGATCTCATCCAGCCGCGTGCGTCGCAGGAACCGGCCAATCGGCGTCACGCGCGGGTCGCTTTCGGTCGACCAGACTGCTCCGGTGTGAGCCTCGGCGTCGGGCCGCATCGATCGAAACTTGTAAATCGTGAATAAGGTCCCATCTTTGCCAACCCGGCGCTGGCTGTAGAGCGCCGGGCCAGGCGACGCTATCCGAATCGCCACGCTGACCACCGCGAGCAATGGCAGCGCAACTAGCAGACCGAGCGCGGCTACGAGCACGTCGAGCGCGCGTTTCGCACCAGCCAACGCGCGGCTCTTCTTGAACCCCTCGGAGAAAATCAACCAGCTCGGCCGCAGGTTTTCCACGGCGATCTTGCCTGTGTACTCCTCGTACACCGACGCCAGGTGATCGAACCGCACACCGTCGTTCAGCTTCATGCGCAGTAAGCCGTCCATCGGCAGCTGGCCGCGAGCGTCCGCCAGGCTGACCACGACGCGATCGACACGCCGGCTCCTGACGATGGCGGGGATGTCAGCGATCGTGCCGATCACGCCTGGATTGATGAGCGACGCGCCCACTCGCGCCGGATCCTGATCAACGAAGCCCACGAGCTCGACGCCAACTTCCTGACGGCGCTCGTGCAGCTCACGAGCCAGCGCTACCGCGGCCTTGCTCGTGCCCACGATGAGCAAACGCTCGGCCGAACCGACCCGCAACGACAACCATTCGAAGGCAAACCGCCAGCCAGCGACGAACGCACACACAAACACCGAGGCGAACAGGAATACGCCGCGGCCGATCACCAGGCTCGGCACCCAGTAATAGAACACGGCCAGTACGAGGGACGTCGCGCCGAGCGCCTGAATCAAACCGATGATGAGCCAACGACGATCGGCGATCGTCCGCAAATCGTAGAGGTCGCAGTAGTGCAGCGAGATCTGTAGGACCGCGCCGATCAAGCTCGCGCGCCACAGAATGCCAGCGCTGATGCTCTCATCAATCGAGTCGATGCCGAACCGCAGCGCCGCCGCCGCGAGCACGGCGAGCACAATCAGCAGGTGCTCGATGAGCACCAGCGTGGCGGTACGAACGGTCACCCGACCCATCAGGATCTGTCTCACGTCGCGCTCACTTAGGCGGGACCGCGTCAGCCTCGTAGTAGTAGTGTCGATAGCCGCCGTGCCGACCCCGCTCGGCCGCATTGAGCACCACACCGAGAATCCGATCGCGCCCAATGCTGGTGATGGCTCTCTGGATGTCTGCGTAATGCGTACGTCCCGCACGCACCACCAGGATGGCGGCGTCGATAATCGGAACCAGCAGCGACGAATCCGCAATTGGCCCCATCGGTGGCGTATCGATCAGAATCCAGTCGAATCTGGCGGCGGCCTCCTGCAGGATCTGTTGCATGCGTGGCGAGGTCAGCGCCATCATCGGGTCCCGATCGGGTTGGCCCGCCGGAACGATCATCAACGTGTCGGACAGGCGGTAGACCGGCAGCTTCTGCTCCGCAGACGACTTCAACGTGTCGCCAAGACCGTGGGTGTTGGGAATCCGCGCCATCTCGTGGAGAGAGGGCCGACGAAGGTCCGCGTCGACGAGCAGGACACGCCGCCCGTACGAGTCGCTCAGGGTGAGCGCGAGATTGACGGCCGTCAGCGACTTGCCGTCGCCCGCGTCCGCGCTGGTGATCATCACCACACGGATGTTGTCGGCGGCCTGCGCCTGGTGCAGCGTCGCGGCGAGCTGCCGGAACTGCTCCACCATCAACGGATCGGCGTGCGGCGCCGAGACGAGACGTTCCGTCCACTGCGGATTGAGTCCGCCGACCGTCCGCACCTCGGTCCCCGGAAACGCGTCGACCGCCGCCGGGCGCGCCTCGGCGCGCTCCTCGACCGGTGCTGCGTCCGTTCCCGCGGGTTCTCGAAATGACCAGGGCGACGCGAACACCTCGGCCTCAGTCGACGTGCGGGCCGGAGCTGCGGGAAGCACACTCGCCTTCCCTGCACGCTGTAAAGCCTCGTCAATCCGACCCATCTAACGCTCCTCTCCAGATGTCACGGGGCCCCAGCTACGCCACGAAGGTCCACAGCCGCATCGCCCAGAACACATACCCGCCGGCACACACCATGCCCACCGCTGCGCTCGCCAGCAGGAGACGCCGCGTGCGACGTGTCGAACGGTCGGCGTCCGTGACGACCTCCGGCACGAGCGCGATCACGGGAAGCTCGAGTACCTGCTCGATTTCCTTCTCGGTCTTGAAACTGCCGTCACGCAACTCCAGCAGCGCCACAAACAGCAGCCCCAGTCCCAACCCACCACAGATCCCGATTGCCGTGATCATCAGGCGGTTGGGGCTGATAGGACGCGAGGGCACGCCGGGCGGGTCGAGAACGCGGAACTGCTCTCCGACCTGGCGATTCTCCAGGTTCACCGCCGTCTTGGCTGATTCACTCTTCGCCAGCAGATCCTCGTAGGTTCGCTTATCCGTCTCGTAGTCGCGCGACAGCGACAGCCATTGGGATTCCACGCCTGGCACGGCCTCGATCCGCGCCTGGTAGTCGTCGATGAGGCGACTCAAACGGCGTTCTTCACCTTCCTTCTGTGCGATCTGTCGGTCGAGGCTCGCAATCTCTGCTTGCATGCCGGAGATTTGCGACCGGCGTTGCGCGGCCTCGGGGGTGATCGTCACTCCCGCCGCGGACACGCCTTCGGCCGTCGGAGGCTCGGCGGCGACGACCTTCTCGAGTTCGTCGACCTCCCGTTGGGCCCGCTTCACGTCGGGATGGTCGGTGGTCAGGCGCTGCTTCAGCTGCTTGAGGGTCGCCTTTGCCAGGTCGAGACGCTGCCGGGCCGGCATCGTGACCGGCGTCGCTCCCGGTGTCTGGGCCTGAGCGGTCGGGTTCACAGGAAGCGGCGCGACGATCGCGTCGTTATACAGGCGCTCCAGCATGAGCTTGCGAGCGCGATCGCTCTCCAACGACCCCACCACTGTCTGCCGCTGCAACTGCAGGTTCGTGATCGCCTGCTGATTGGAATCGAGCTGTGTCGGAAGCCGACCTGCATGCTGTTCCCGGAACTTCTGAAGTTCGCGCTCCTTGACGTCCAACCGTGCCTTGGCTTCGGCCACCTGCGTGTCCAGGAATGCCTTGGCCCCTGCAGCCAGGGCGCCGCGTTCGAGGGCGTTCTGGCCGATGTAGATGGTGCCCAGACGCTCGGTCGCGCGTGCGGCGAGGACGGGGTCTCGGTACTCAAATCGCACGTAAAAGGCGTCCACCGGCATCATGCGGTTCGGCCGCACGGTCTCGAGCTTGACCCTCGGTCGCATCATCTCGACGACGTCCTGCATCGGCCGAGTGGCGCGTTCCTCCGGATACAGATTCAAATCGAGAATCAGCCGCTCGAGTTGCGTCCGGCTTTTCACCTGCTGCCCCAGCGCCTCGATGCGATCCTCGGTCTGGATCGTGACCGTGGAGGGAACGAACCGGTCCGGCACTTTCTGCGGGACGATCTGGATCAGCGTCTCAGCCTCATACATGTTCGGGACCTGCGACGAGTACAGCAGGGCGACGAACAGGCCCACGAAAAGGGGCGTGACGACCAGCAAAAAACGCTTCCTGGCAATGCTTATGAAGTCAGCCGGCGTGAATTTCTTGTTGGGAAGCATCAGTCTCTCCCGCGAACTCCGCCTCGCTCTGGCGCATCGACGTAGGAGCCGTAGAGCGGCAACCACACGACAAACCCGACCCGGACCGAATTCCGATCGAATTGATTGGGAACTCCGAGAGGCACGTTCGCCACGTCCTGCAGTCGGTAGTAGTAATAGTCGTAGTCGACAGAAGCGGCGCAGCACCGCGCCAGTGCGTATCTCAGGCGTGCCAAACCGCTGTAGCTTGCGAACCGCGATGACGACGCACTGTCGCCCGTCTGGCCGATCGAGTAAGCCCCCTGCAGCGTAAGGTCGACGCGTCGACCCAGGTTTCCGTAGGTGGCCACCGAGGCGGCATTCGTCGGGAACGACTCGAGCGTCACGCCCTGCAGCACCGTGATCCCGCGGCGGTAGTCCGCGGAAACACTCCAGCTCCGGCCGACACCGAGTCGAAGCGTGGCGTACCCTGACGGCGTCCAGTAGTCGAGCGGCGCATCGTTGCTCTCGTTGAAGGTCTCCACGTACGTCGCACCCCCTCCACCAGCGAGATAGAATTCGCGGGTCGGGGAGAGGCGCCGCGTGTGCGCGAGCCCGGACTCGACGGTGTGATCCGAGAGCGGATGCATGCTGTCACCGGCGTCGAGAAACGACGTTCTGGAAAATCGGTAGGTGCCGCGAACGCTGGTATTTCGACTGAACAACCAGTCGTGCCCGGCGCTACCCGAGGACGTCCGACTGTCAAAGCCGAGCTCATCGAGATAGGTTCGCCGAGCGTAGGCGAATCCTAGGTTTGTCATCTGCCGGGTCGTCCAGCGACGGCTGAAAGCGCCGCTGGAGGTGCTCCACCACGATCGCTGCTCCGCAAACCCGGTGGTCTGTCCGGTTTCTGGAAGCAGGTTCGGATCGACGTCTCCTTGAAGGGGCGTAAATGCCCCGAGAATGAGGGTCGGTTCGTAGGCCACGTCCAGCGCCGCGTTGAAGTTGTTTCTGCGGCCAAGCGGAGTCTCTGCTCGAACCAGCCCGCTGGCGCCGACCATCGGATCCACATCGATGTCCGTGTAGCCGTTCCAAAAACCGCGGCCTTCCGCGGAGATGGACTTTCCGGCCCGCCCGAACCAGTAGCGCAAGTTGCCATCAGCGAGGCCGGCAAACCCGCCCTGAGGGACCATCCCTGGCGTCACCCCCGAGTCGCCTGGCGTAATCACGTCGTCGTAGCCGCCGGTCATACTGGCGGTCAGCGTCAATTCGTGACGAGTACGCGTCGGCTCGGGCGGCGGCCCGGCACCAAAGAGCCCGCGGTACGGGCGCACAGGACGTGGCACCTGCTGCGCGTCCACCGGAGACGGCGCACACAGCACCAGCGGAAGCATCAGGGAAGCAGTGAGGATGCGCATGGAAGTCCTCTAACGAACCGTCACCACGTCGCCAGGCTTCAACAGAATGTTCTGCTCGAGACGCTTGCCCTTCGAGAACTCTTCGTAGTTGAACTTGAAGGCCGATGACTTGCCGTTTTCGGTTCGGCTGATCGTGATGTTCTTCTTGTCGGCGTATTCCGTCAGACCACCAGCCAGCGCAATCAGTTGCATCACCGTCCGCGGACCCGCCAGTGGATGTGCGCCGGGGGTCGTCACCTCACCGGTGATGTACACCTTGCGGCTGTTGATCTGCCGGACGATGATCGTGACGCTGGGGTCCTGCTGGTACTTCAGGGCCGCCTTCTGAATGACGTCCTTCAATGCCTCGGGTGAAAGACCGGCCGCGGTAATGTCGCCGAGCAGCGGCAGCGTGATACGGCCGTCCGGCCTGACCGGATAGTCGCCGGTCATCTCCGCGTCCTTCCAGAAGTGCACGCCGATGACGTCCTCGGGCCCGATGACGTACTCCGCCGGAATCTCGACGCCAGTCTGGAGAGTCGCCGCGCCGGTGGTTCGCCCTGCGGCGGGGCTCGGCTGCGGCGGCGGCGGTGTGGCCTGGGCGGCAATCGACGCCGCCGTGGCGAGGATCAGACCCGCCAAGGCAAACACGTATCGGCACGGATGAAACACGGGTGCGTTGCGCATAGCTCTACCCAATCTGAATGTCAGAAAAACGAAAAGCGGCGTTTGCGATTGAACTCGCCGAAGAGTGGCGCGTTCGACTCCCGCTCGGTCGGCGCGGCGTCCGCGGCCGGCAACGGCGCTGGCCCGCTGACCAGGTGCGGCCTGTTGACCGGGGCCTCTTCGTGACTCTCGAGATCAGTTAACGACGGCGAGGCGGCGGCCGAACTCGCGTAATCGAAATCCCGGCAGACATCCGCGACGAAGGCGGCGGAGAGCGGCTTCACCTGGGCCGCAAAGCCTCCCACGAGTGCGTTGTCGCAAATCACATTGATCATCCGGGGCAAACCCCCTGATGCCTTGTAGATGGCCGCGATCGCCTCGCGCGTGAACACCAGCTCTGGACGGCCACCGGCAATCCGGAGCCGGCCCGCGATGTACGAAGCCGTCTCCACGAGAGTCATCGGCTGGAGCTCGCAGCGGAGCGAGATGCGCTGCTTCAGCTGGCGGAGCGAGATCTCGTTCAGCCGGTTTGCCAGCTCCGGCTGTCCCGCCAGGACGACGTTCAGCAACTTTGCTGTCGGCGTCTCCATGTTGCTGAGCAGCCGGATTTCCTCGAGCAGCTCGTACGGGATGCTTTGCGCCTCGTCCAGAATGAGCGCACTCAGCATGCCGGCTGCCTGGCGGTCGAGCAGGAGACGACGAAGCTCGAACAGAAAGCGTGTTTTGGAGCGGGCCGCTTCCGGCCCGAGCCCAAACGCCTTCGCCAGGAACTCGTAGAACTCCGAGCGCGTGAGCGTCGGATTGCTTACCAGGACGTATTGAACGGCCCCTTCCTTCAACCCTGCGACGGCCGCCTGGATCAGCGTCGTCTTGCCCGTGCCGGCCTCGCCGAGCAGCAGCGTGAGGCCATGCGCGGTCGTCAGGCCGTACTGCAGCGTGCTCAAGGCCTCCCGCTGTCGTGCCGTGAGAAAGAGGAACTTCGTGTTCGAGACGAGCTCGAACGGGCGGTCGCGAAAACCGTAAAACGTCTCGTACATTGCCGGCCTAGCGGTACTCTTTAAAGGGCAGTTGGCAGTCGTGCTTCCGCAAGAAGTTCAGGAAGCGTTTGTAGTCCCGCTGTTCCATGTTGAACAGGCGGGCAACGATTTTGTAGTTGCCGCGCGCGTCCTCCAGGCCCTTGCGGACCAGATCACGCATGTTCCCCCGTGTAATCTCGCGCTGCATGTAGAGCGGATACACGGCCGTCCAGAACGACTCCCGCTCTTCGACCAGCTTCCTGTAGAGGTCGTCGGCCACCGTCCGCCGGCGCTCCCGTTTGGGCCGCAGGCCGATCCCCTGCGCCGTCCGGATCTCCAGTGGGAGATCGTCTGGCTTGACGGTGTCATTACGGCCGGTGACGACGAGCCGCTCGATGACGTTCTCGAGCTCGCGCACGTTGCCCGGCCAGGAGTACTCGGATAGCAGCTTGACCGACTCAGGCGCAATCGCATGCACGGGAGTACCGTTGTTACGCGTGAACTGCGCCAAGAAGTGATCCACCAGAAGAGGAATATCCTCGCGTCGCTCCCGAAGAGCGGGGACCGTCAGGTGGATGACGTTCAGCCGATAGAACAGGTCCTCACGGAAGGTGCCCTCCGCGATCATGTCGCGGAGGTTCCGATTGGTTGCTGCGATCACGCGCACATTGACGCGGCCCGCCGCCCGATCGGCTCCAACCTTTTGCAACTCGCCCGTTTCCATGAACCGCAGCAGCAGCCCCTGCATCCGCAGCGTCATCTCGCCGATTTCGTCAAGGAATATGCTGCCCCCATCGGCCATCTCGAGCTTGCCCTGCTTGTCGCGATACGCGCCGGTGAAGCTTCCCTTCACGTGGCCAAACAGCTCGGATTCGAGCAGGGTCTCAGGGAGGCCCGCGCAGTTGACCGCGACCATCGCTCGCGCGGCGCGGGCGCTGCGCTGATGAATCGCGTGCGCGACCAGCTCCTTTCCGACCCCGCTTTCACCGGTGATGAGAACCTTTGCATCGGATCGCGCAATTCGATCGATCTCCTGCGCCAGCTCTCCAATTGCAGAGCTCGTGCCGATCAGCTCTCCGTTCCCTTGGCGTCTCATGGTGCTTTTCCTTCGATCTGCGGCCTACTCACTCGCCCTGCGGAGAAACGCTTCGAGACTCCGCCGGCTCTTTTCGTCCATGCCAACGAACACCGCGCCGATTCCTGCGCTCGCGTCTCGAGTCCCTCGATCGATCAGTCGCTGAACCTGTACTTCCGGCGCGAACGGCGAGGCCCCGACTCCGGCGCGCAAGTGCGCGCGCGTCCCAATCGGCAGCTGCGACTCGCTCGCCAGCAGCGCTCCGGTCAAGCTGATGTCGAGGAGTCGAATCCGCGTCCGCATTTCGAGCCGACACTCGAGGCCTGGTTCGAGGTCTATCCGCGGCACTCGCCGCCTCTCCGCTCCTGTCACGTCAGTTGCCATCTCGATCACGCCTCCAGAGCCGACGCCGCCTCATCACTTCCGGACGACATCCAGCGATTGATGAGTCCCGCCATCGCAGGGTCGATCGACAGAAACTCGATGCCGATGAGGTACGTCTTGTGGCCGTCGAGCGACTGCGTCGGTTTCACGTGACGAATCCGCACCTGCGTGCCGCTATCGCGCCCGTCGCCGGGGAAGCTGAGCCGATGCACGGACTCAGCCTGCAGCGGCACGTGCGACTCGATGAGCGCTCCCCCAGGGCCGACGTTCCGAAGCGGCAGTCGCAGCACGGTTTCAAGCGTTCCCCACAAGTCGCCAACGATGTCGTAGCGCGGGCGAATTCGACGATCGCCGAGTTTGCGTCTCACGCGTTCTCCTCAGGCCCGTCAGTCAAGTTGTTCGACGGCGCTGATCGATGCCGGCTTCCGCCGGGTTGCTCCTCAGTGGACGGTCACGGGCTCGGCTCGACGCAGCGCGAGCTCCAACAGTGCATCCGCGGTACGGCATTCAGGTGACAGCGCCGCCTGCCCAAGCCGCAAATGCGACACGTTCAAACCTTCCGCTGCGTCGGCAAGCCGCTGTTTCAGCCGACGCACGACGTTTTCGAGGCCCATCGCGTCGGTGTGGGTCAACAGAATCGCGACCTGGGTCCCACTCATCGCTCCAGTCACATCAGAGCCGCGCAGCTCACGCCGAAGCGCCTCCTGGAGTTGCGCCACAGTGCTTGACGGCGCTGTGACGTCAATTAGAATCAAGGAGAGCCGCAGGTCGAAGCGATTCGCTCGCGCGAGCTCCTCCTGAATACGCGCCGAGAACGCGGGCTGCGCTACGGGTGTGCCCTCGAGCACCGAGCCAGCCGCGTCAAACGACGAGAGCGAGCCGGCGATCCATGTCCGCAGGGCGGCGGCACACGCCTGCGCCACCATCACCCCGTCCGCGGTGAACTCGGTCCCTGGAACCGCGTGTAGTTCGAGGACAGCCGGCTCGTCGGCTCCAACCGCCAGCGCGCACACGAAGCGGTCCGTCGAAGACCGGGAGTCGGTAGTTTCAGCTGCGCGAGCATCCAGTCCGGCAGCACCGATGGCCGCAATGCGTCGACTCTGCCCGCGCGTCGTCAGCGCGACCGAACCGCTGGACGCATTCACCATTTCGACCAGGTCCCGCAGCACGTGCATCACGACCAGCTCTGGCGCCTTCGTCTTCTGCGTGAGTAACGCCTCGAATCGAGCTCTGGCCTCAGCGCCTCGGCGTGTTGCCTGCGAAGCGAACTGGACGCCGGCGACTCGACCGAGGAGGCGCAACACTCCCTCGGCTTCCGTGGAGACGTGACCGATGAGCGCGAGCGCCCAATCGGCCCGCCGCGAGGCCGTGAGCGCGACCAGCATCGCATCGTGGCCCGCACCGGTCTCTCCGAGATCGCTCGCGGAGACCAGCCGAAGGATGTCGACCCCATCACTGATGAGATCGGCAGGTAACACCAGCGACGCCGGATCGGGTTCAACACCGGGGAGATGCGCGTGAAGCCTGAAATGGCCGGCAGACGTTCGGCGATAGATTCGGGCATCGACGTCGTACCAGATTGCCGCCGCATGGAGCAGCGCGTGCGTCAAGGTTTTCTCGTCGTTCGCTGCAGCCAGAGACTCCAGAAAGCGAAGAACGCCGACAAGCCGCCTGGAGCGCTGCCGCTCCTGCCCGAGCGTATCGCCCGCCGCAAGGTCCGCTTCAACGATGGCTCGAGCCAGATCGGACCACGGCTCGGCGTCCTTCGGCGCCAGCACATCCGAGGACGCGCGTTTTATGGCCAGAAGGCCCGCGGCCGGACGGCGAGCGCGCGAGCCCCTCAGCGGATACAAGCGGTAGTGTCCAGAGTCTCCGTCAAGCCGTTCCGGGTGCCCACCCGCAACCGCATCAAGGAGCGTGCGGCGCACTGCCGGCGAGTCCTGGATGATTCGGCTCAAGTTTGTTCCGCCCTCGGGGTACACACTATTTAGCCCGGCATCGAGGATCTCGACCTCCAGTCCAAACTGCACGCGAGCCCGTTCGAGCCACTGGGAGAGCGCGGGGGAGACCATTTCGGGGAGCCTAAGTGCAAACAAGTCGCCACGCCGAGGTAGATTTTTTTCCACGCCTGGAATACCTTTGTTCGCTTGACGTTAGCCTTGGTGTCTGCCCGTGCGCGCTGGGAGAGGAGCAGTCTGGCGCAGCTCGAAGGTCAAAACTGGAAGACTAAAATCTCGTGTGCGGAAGACTTCATGCGCCTAACGGAGTGGCAAACTTGTAACTACCCGCCCTAGAGTCACTTCACCTGCAGGCCCAAAAGGGAACGGCGAACCACCGAACCCGCTCGAAAGGACCAGCACACGCCAGCGGACACGCCGCTTTATCGCGGTTTGAGGACCACTTCGATCAGCTTCTCCGACGCGATAGGCGCGCCGTTCTTCAGGGCGGGCTGGTACGCCCACGTCTTCGCCGCCAGGAGCAGCTGCCGATCGTAGGCGGGGTGAATGGGCGGTGAGAGCTCCGCGCCCGTCACCCGCCCTACCTCCGAGATGAACACGCGAACGGCACCGCGAAACTCACGACGGCTCGCCTGGTCGGGTGGCACCCACGCCGGGAGGTCCTGCTTCAGGGGCACCGGAGACGTGACGTCGGGGACGGCGCCGGCCGCCGGCTCCCGGACGGGAGCTTTCGCGGCATCGCCTTCGCTCCTGCCCTCGCTCCTAGACGTGGCGCTGGTCAGGGCCCGACTCAGATCCAGAAACCCCGACGCGAGCAGTCGAAGCTCGGACAGCATCGGCTCCGCATTGTCGGAATTGGCTTCGCCGTCAGCACCTGCTTCAGTGGTGCTGTCAATCAACTGGACCAGAGACGCGAACTGCGAGGACGCCGCAGCCCTGTCTTTCCGATCCCACGCCGACCGGGCATCGAGGTACATCCGCTGCGCGATCTCGGGCACCAGCGCTCGTCGTATGCGCAGAAACATTTCCTTGATGCGCGGCGAGGTTTCCTCCGCATCAGGCACGAACGAAGGATGCTCGACGACGACCGACGCGATCGCTTTCTCGGCCTCTGCGGTGCGCCCCAGCGCGACAAGGCAGAACACCCGGTACTGCTCGAACTCGAGCCTCCGGTTTGTCACCTGCAACCGACCAACCATCGACAACGCATCTTCGTACGCAGCAGACGCATAGAGCGCTTTGACCTGCTGCAGCGTTTCCTGACCGTAGGCCGGAGAACCTCCCACTACGGTGGCGCACGCGACTGCTACGGCCGTCGACCAGAACCTGCTCATTGCTGTTTTCCCCGCATGTCCACGCCGAGGCGCGCGGGCTGCCGCAGCGTGACCACCACGTTCTCGCGCCGCTCACCGAGTTGGGGGTGACGGAACATGACTTCATACGTCCCGATACGCCGCGAGATGTTGGCAATCGGCGTTTCGCCGATGAGCTCGCCGGCAATCCAGACCTCCGCCCATGGCTGCGCGTTGATACTGATCGATCCAAACGGCAACTCCACAGCAACCGTCGTCGTCTTTCCCGGCACGACCTCCACCTGACGAGACGATCGATAGCCGATCGATTCGTTCACTATCTCAATGTCGTGAGCGCCGGCTGGAAGCATGAGCTGCTCGGTTTCGGTCGTGCCAATCAGCCTGCCGTGCTCCCGCAGTTCCAGGCGAGTAGCGGATTGAACGCTGAGCCAGCCAGGGGCCGGAGCCACGGGCGCAGTCGGCGACACGACAAGGGAGACCGTCTCCCCGGCCTTGACGGCGACCGTCCGCCGAACCGTGCCGCCAGTTCCCCGCACGACCACGCTATGGTCCCCCGCCGTGAGATTGCCAACCGTGAGCGGCGATTGTCCACGTTCCACGCCATCGACCGTGATCGTCTGTCTCGAAGGCTCGGTCTGCACGAGAAGGGCGCCCTCGGTCGCGACCGGCGTCGCAGGGGCTTTCGGCAACTCGAGGTGTTGAAGGATAGAACTGCCGGCGCTGACGTTCACCGCCAGGTCGCGGCGCTCGGCACCACTTCCAACCTGAATCGCATATGACGCGGGCGCGAGCGACACTGTCAACGGCGTCAGACCGAATGGCCGACCGTCAATCTGCACCTCACGTCCTGGGGGAGTGGTCTGGATTGTGACGGAGCCTGTGGCCTGGAAGGCACTTCTTCGTTGATACTCCCAAACTGCCAGGGCCGCCGTCGTGCCGCTGAGCACCACAACGCCGACCCATTTCAGCGCCGCGACAGCAGGGCCCCAATCTCGGCGAACGCTTGGCTCCGGCGCGCTCGACGCAGTACCCGGAACCGGCTCCACCGTCGGACTCGGTTGAAGCGCGACCGTCTCTGAGCCGAACGCTTCAAGGCTGTCCTGCAAGGGATCCACGAACCCCAGGGCCGGCCGGGGCGCGGTCATGCGCTCGGACCCTGGCCAAAGTCGAGCAATTCGAATGATCGCCACGGGTTCTTGATGCCTCCTGTTAGGTTCGGGTCGCAGGACCTGTGGTGTCCCCTCGATCACGGGCTCGTATGCTGTCGTTGCTTGTCGCATCGGCACACCTGACTAAACGCTCGCGATCGGCTAGGCGAACGCCATACCAAGTCCGTTGATCGACCTATTAATGGAAAAGAGGTAGATCTACAGCGCGGGCTTTGGAAAATAGTCTTCGCAAGGAGGGTCTTTTGTCGCGTGGAACTTGGAATGTCAGGCCATGACAAGACTACCAACGCGAAGACACAGAGGGCTTCATCGGGATCGGATCGTGCTTAGCCGTGACCAGGTATCTCAGGCCCGAGCACCCTGCGGCGGGCGCGCGTCTCGAGGCTCTCGAGCGCGCGCTCAATTTCTGTACGGGCGCGCGCAATGGCCGGCTCCCCCTCGCCCGACACCTCGATCGGCTCCCCGAGCACCACGGCAACAGAACTGAATGGCTTCGGCACCTGCGCCCGGTCCCAGCTCCTCGTCGTCCAGAAGCGATCGGCCTCGAGGTGAAACGGCAGGATCGGCTGCCCGGTCGCGCCGGCCAGCCAGGCGGCGCCGGCCTGCGCCACCCGCGCGGGGCCGCGCGGGCCATCGACGGTGAAGGCGACGCCGTGGCCGGCCGCGAGCTCGCGGCGAAGCTGCACCAGCGCTCGGGCGCCGCCACGCGACGTCGATCCCCGGGCGGTGGTGTAGCCGAAGCGCTCGAGAATGCGCGCAATCCACTCGCCGTCGAAGTTCTGGCTCGCGAGCGCGACGATGCCGCGGTGGCGGAAGTAGTAGAGGCCGGTCAGGATGCGGCCGTGCCAGCAGCCAAGGATGGGTTGGCGACCCGACGTGATGATGGCGTCGTAGTGCTCTGCGCCTTCGACTTTCCACGTCAGCGTGCGGCACAACCCGCCGATGAGGGGGGAGGCGACGGCGGCGATGGTCCTCGCTTGTAGAAGCTGAAGGCTCGTGAGAGGGGAGTCAGACATAGTCGGTGGCGGGCAGTGCCCGTCCGGCTCTCGGGACCTTTTGCTGCGCTTTGTCCACTTCTCTCACTGCGTTTGGGGCCCCACCCCCAAACGCGCGAGCCGAGCGCATTCGCGCTCGGCTCGGGCCGCAGGCGCTGCCGACTCGGACTCTGGGGCACGATTCACGGACATCTCGGCACGAACTACATACCCTCATAGTTAGGGCCGCCTCCGCCTTCGGGCGGGACCCAGTCGATGATCTGATACGGGTCCATGATGTCGCACGTCTTGCAATGGACGCAGTTCGACGCGTTGATCTGAAGACGCTTGGTGCCGTCACCGGCATCGACCATCTCGTACACGTTGGCGGGACAGAAGCGCAGGCAGGGGTTGCCGTACTCCTCGCGGCAGCGCGTGCGGCAAATGTCGGTGTTGTGGACGATGAGGTGCGCCGGCTGATCTTCGGCGTGCCTCGTGCCGGAGTAGTGCACGTTGGTGAGGCGGTCGAAGGTCAGCTGGCGGTCGATCTTTGCCGGGTTCACCGCAACGTCGGGATCGGGCCGTGCGTCCCGGTAATAGTCTGCAAGCTTCGCCATCCGCTCGTGACCGGCGTGCGCGGGCATCGGATCGCGGATCCACCATCCGCCGGTCACCAGCGACAGCCCAGAGTAGGCGAGGCCGGCCAGAAGGCCGTGCTCGAAACACTGGTGCACATTGCGGACGGGATAGAGCTCGCGCCGGACGTCGCTCTGGCCGATCAGCGTCTCGTACTTCTTCAGCGCGGCGGCTGACAGGTCCTTCGCGCGAACGCTGTCGAACGCCGCTTCTGCCGCGAGCATGCCGGTCCGCATCGCCAGGTGAATGCCCTTGAGCCGAAGAGAGTTCAGAAACCCCCCGGCGTCTCCGGCAATCAGCACGCCGTCAGCGTACACCCGCGGGATCGTGTGCCAGCCGCCCTCGGGCAACGCCTTCGCACCGTAACGCACCATGTGCCCGCCGGCGAGAAGTGAGGCGACGAACGGATGGCGCTTGAGGTGCTGGAACGTGACGTGCGGGTCGAACATCGGATCGCGGTAGTCGAGGCCGGCCACCAGCCCTATCGACGTCAGGCCGTCGGGCATCGCGTAGATGAACGCCCCCCCGAACTCCTGCATCCGCAGCGGATACCCAAGGGTGTGGATTACAGACCCGGGGGCCAGCCGCCCCTGGGGGATCTCCCACAGCTCCTTGATGCCGATGGCATAGAGCTGCGGCAGCTTGCCCTCATCGAGCTTCAGACGCTCGACGAGCGTCTTCGTGAGATTGCCCCTGACTCCGTCGGTGAGAATCGTGACCTTCGCCCGAATGTCCACGCCGGGCTCGAATGTCGGCTTCCGCTCGCCGTCCTTGCCAATCCCACGATCGCCGGTCCGGACCCCGGCGACGCGATTGGCGTCGAAGAGGAGCTCGGTCCCCGGAAACCCGGTGAAGACGTCGACGCCCTCGGCCTCAACGAGCCCTCCGAGCCACTTGACGAACCGGCTGAGGGAGATGATGTAATGGCCGTGATTCTTGAGCGGCGGCGGCGTGATCGGAAATGGGATCTTTGCGCCACGCGTCAGGAAGTAGACGTGGTCGTGGTGCACCTCGGTGGCGAGCGGCGCACCCTTCTCCTTGAAGTCCGGCAACAGCTGGCGAAGCGCTGAAGGGTCGAGGACCGCTCCAGAGAGCGAGTGCGCGCCCACCTCGCGCGCCTTCTCGAGGACGGCGATCGCGAGCGGCTCGCCGCCCTTCTCCTTCTGGAGCTGGGCCAGGCGCAGCGCGGCAGACATCCCGGCGGGGCCGCCGCCGACGATCAGGACATCGACTTCGAGGGTTTCGCGGTCCACCAGGGCTCCGGATCACGGCTCACGATCTCATCACGAAGAGCACGAAGCTCACGATGAACACGAAGGCAAGATTGGTTCTTCATCGTGAACTTCGTGTCTTCGTGGACTTCGTGCCAAGATTCGTGGGGCTAATCGCCGTCACTTCTGCAATTCGCTGATCATCGCCGGCACGATCTCGAACAAGTCGCCGACGATCCCGTAGTCGGCGATCTCGAAGATGGGCGCCTCGGCATCCTTGTTGATCGCCACGATCGTACGTGAGCCTTTCATGCCGACGAGGTGCTGGATCGCGCCGGAGATCCCGAGGGCAACGTAGAGCTTCGGCGCGACGGTCTGGCCCGAGCTCCCGATCTGTCGGTCCATCGGCAGCCAGCCGGCGTCGCAAATCGGGCGCGACGCCGCGATCTCGGCGCCCATGGCCTGCGCGAGCTGCTGCGCCAACGCGAGGTGCTCCTGACCCTTGATCCCGCGACCGATGGCCACGATGCGCTCGGCTTGCGACAAATCGACGGCCTGCTTCGCTTCCTTGAACGGAGCCTCCGGCTTCTGCCGGATTCTGGCGGCATCGATCTCGATCGCTGAGCGGCGAATGGCCGCGGGAGCCGCGCCTTTCCTTACCGCGTCCGCGCGAAACGCGCCGATCTGGAAAGTAATGATGTGCGGCGCCGGCCCCGACGCCGCGACATCGGCGGTCAGCTTGCCCTGAAAGACCGGCCGCGAGTAGACCGCCGCGCCGTCCTGCTGTTTCAACGCGGTGACGTCGGCGATGAGCGCCCGCCCGAGCCGTGCCGCGAGCGCGGGCGCGACGTCGCGCGTCTGGTACGTGTGCGGGAAAAACACGAGGGCGGGCTGCTCCTGCGCGATCAACGCCACAAGGGCGAGCACGTGCCAGTCGGCAGTGTACCTCGCCAGCGCCGGGTGATTCGCGGCGATCACTTGGTCTACCGCCGCTGTCGCGAGCTCAGCCGCGACGCCGTCGACAGCCGCGCCGAGAATCGCGACCTTCACGGACCCACCGGCGTGCTGCGCTGCTGCGATGGCCTCCCACGACGCGCGATTCAGTGTTCCGTCGCGCTGCTCTGCTACAACCAATACCATCAGGCCGTCCCTCTCCCTAACTGCGACGTCCGACGGCTGTTACGCCGCCACGATATCCTCACGACGAGCACGATGACCACGATGGGCACGATGAAATCAACGTCGGTAGCCCTTCCGGAATCACGGTTCATCACGACTGCGGAGGCACCACGCTGCCAGGTGTCTCACGAGTTGACCCCACTGAGCGGGTGGCGCCCGGCGGGGCCGCCCCGCCCGCCGCCCAAGTCCGGGGCCCCCGCCGCGCGTCTTTCAGCGCGGTGGGGTGGAGGAGCCTCTCCCGTCGACGCGGGCTCTTGGCGCCGAGGACGGGTGGGGCTGCCCGGCAACAGGACCCGCGATCTCGTCAACTCACCTGGAGCCGGTCTAAAGCACTCTTGCCTCGTCTCGCAGCTTCGCGACGAGCTGCTTCGCGACGTCGGTCGCAGATCCTGAAATCATCTGCGTCTGCTTGGCCTTCTCGGGGAACGACACGCGGAGGATGCGCTGCAGCGGCTGGTCATTGCTTGACGCATCGCTTGCAGCGACGCTTGGCGCACCCGGCGCGACCTTCCGAATCTCCTTCTTCTTGGCCCCCATGATCCCCTTCAGCGTGGCGTATCGGAGCTGATTGATGCCGCTCTGGATCGTCAGGAGCGCCGGCAGTGGCAGCGACACCCACTGGAACCAGCCGCCCTCGAGCTCGCGCTTCACGCGAAGCCCGCCTTCACTAGCCTGCACTTCCATGATGATGGTGGCGTGCGGCATGCCGAGCTTCTCGGCCAGGATGACTCCGACCTGGCCGAAGCCCTGGTCATCAGACTGCAGACCGGTGAGGACGAGATCGAACTTGTCTTTTTCTTCGGTACGAATAGCATCGGCGAGCGCCGTCGCGACCGTGAACGCATCGGCTGTGGCCAGCCCGTCCGACTCGACGTGGATCGCCCGGTCAGCACCCCGTGCGAGCGCCTCGCGAATCACTTGAGCCGCCCGTGCCGGCCCGGCAGAGCACACCACCACTTCCCCGCTGTGCTTTTCCTTGAGGCGAAGTGCCTCTTCGAGCGCGTACGCGTCAGGCTCGTTCAGCTCGAAGCTCGCGTCGCTGTCGCGAATCCACGTGCCGCTCTCGGCCACGCGGAGCTGCCATTCGCGAGTGACTACTTGTTTGATGCAAACAGCGATCTTCATCATTCCTACGTCTCACACAACCCACGACATCCATCACGAAGGGCACGATGAACACGATGACTCTTAAGTTTCTTCTGCGTGGTCATCGGATCACGCGTGCCACGACAACCACACTCACGAGGGCCGCGGACCCTACGAAGATCACGAAGACACTAAAGAGTTTTCATCGTGTCCATCGTGTCATCGTGGCGCCGTGAACGAAAGCCGTCGGCGCGTTCGGTATCGCTATTCAGAGTACTTCTTGAACAGCAGCGCTCCGTTGGTTCCGCCAAACCCGAACGAGTTCGAGAGCGCGTAGTCGATCTTCGCGGCCCGTTTGTGGTTGGGCACGTAGTCGAGGTCGCACTCCGGGTCCGGCGTCTCGTAGTTGATGGTCGGCGGAATGAGCTGGTGCTTGATAGCGAGCGCGGTGATGCCGCCTTCGAGACCGCCGGCGGCACCGAGCAGGTGCCCGGTCATCGATTTGGTGGACGAGATGGCCAGCTTTCGCGCGTGGTCGCCGAACGTGCGCTTGATGGCCAGCGTCTCGAGCTTGTCGTTGAACGGTGTCGACGTGCCGTGCGCGTTGATGTAGTCGATTTGGTCCGGACGAATTCCGGCCCGTCGAATCGCCGCCTGCATCACGCGCATGCCGCCGTCACCGTCTTCCGACGGCGCAGTGATGTGGAACGCGTCAGCCGACATTCCGTACCCGATGAGCTCCGCGTAAATGGGAGCGCCGCGTCGGGTGGCGAACTCCAATTCCTCGAGGATGATGACGCCCGCGCCCTCACCCATGATGAAGCCGTCGCGATCCTGGTCAAACGGACGGCTGGCCCGCTGCGGCTCGTCGTTGCGCGTCGAGAGCGCGCGCATCGCGGCAAAGCCCCCGACGCCCATGGGCGTGATGGCGGCCTCGGACCCGCCCGCAATCATCACGTCGGCTTCATCGCGTTTGATGATCTCGAAGGCGTCGCCGATGGCATGTGCCGAAGCGGAGCAGGCCGTGCACGTCGCGGAGTTGGGCCCCTTGGCCCCGAATCTGATCGACACCTGGCCGGCCGCCAGGTTGATGATGGCGGCGGGAATGAAAAACGGCGAAATCCGCCGCGGGCCACCGGCGATCAGGGCGAGGTGCTCGCGTTCGATGGTGCTGAACCCGCCGATCCCCGACGCGATGAACACGCCAACGCGCGTCGCCACGTCTTCGGTCACCGACAACCCGGCGTCGTCCATCGCAAACTGGGATGCGGCGATGGCGAATTGGATGAAGACGTCCATCTTCTTGACGTCCTTCTTGTCGATGAACTGGAGCGGATCGAAGTTCTTGACCTCGCCCGCGATCCGCGCCGAGAACTGCGCGGGGTCGAAGTGCGTGATCGTACCGATTCCGCTGCACCCGGCGCAGAGCGCGTCCCAGTTCGCCTGGGTGCCGATGCCGAGTGGCGATACAAGGCCCACGCCGGTGACGACGACTCGCCTGCTCAAACCTCAGACCCCTCGATTTCCCATTGAAATGGCTCAACCGCCTTCGCCTAGGCTTCGGCCCCAGCGCCGACACCGCCTCAAGAGGCTAGCTCACCTGAGTTGACCCCCTGAGCGGGTGGCGCCCGGCGGGGCCGCCCCACCCGCCGCCCACGTCCGGGGCCCCCGCCGCGCGTCTTCCAGCGCGGTGGGGTGGAGGAGCCTCTCCCGTCGACATCGCTCTTGGCGCCGAGGACGGGTGGGGCTGCCGGGCGACAGGACCCGCGATCACGTCAACTCAGGTCAGCCGCGGGACTGGCGTTCCCCTATTTCTTCTTGCTGTGCGAATCGATGTACTCGATCGCCTCTTTGACGCGCGTGATCTTCTCGGCGTCCTCGTCGGGAATCTCGATCCCGAACTCTTCCTCGAACGCCATGACCAGCTCCACCGTGTCGAGCGAGTCGGCTCCCAGGTCGTCCACGAACGACGCATCCGGCGTCACTTCTTCCTCGTCGACCCCCAACTGCTCCACGATGATGCTCTTCACCTTGTCAGCGACCGCCATTCAGCCCTCCATCCAAATCTCTCAACCGCATCTCGTAACCAAATCGCTGTTGATCAGATCTTCTTGATCTCTTGCCAGGTTCCCGTAAAGAATTCCGCGCTGCCCGTGTCCGTATCTATAAGTACATCCCGCCGTTGACGGCGAGAACCTGCCCTGTAATATACGCTGCCTCATCCGATGCCAGAAAGCTCACAGCCGCCGCCACCTCGTCCGGGGCGCCGAGACGCCCGAGCGGGATCCTGGCCAGCAGCGCCTCACGGGCCTTGTCAGCAATCGCGTGGGTCATGTCGGTGTCGATCATGCCTGGCGCGACCACGTTGACCGTGATGTTGCGTGAGGCGACCTCGAGCGCCACCGCCTTTGCGAACCCGATCAAGCCCGCTTTCGAGGCCGCATAGTTTGCCTGACCCGCGTTCCCACTCTGGCCCACCACCGAGCTGATGCAGATGACGCGGCCGCTCCGCTGGCGGATCATGGGCTTCAACACGGCCTGGGTCAGCGTGTAGGCCGACGTCAGGTTCGTCGCCAGCACGGCCTCCCAGTCTTCCCGCTTCATACGCAGCATCAACTGGTCGCGCGTGATCCCGGCGTTGTTCACCAGGATATCGATGCGACCGTGCCGGCTGATTGCCGCAGCGATGGCCGTCTCGCCCGCCGCCGCGTCCGTCACGTCGAGCGCCACCGCTTCGGCATGGCCCCCGGCCGACCGGATCGCGTCGACCGTGCCCTGCGCGTTGTTCCCACGGGCGGCAGCCACGACCACTGCGCCGCACGATGACAGACGCGTCGCGATCGCCCGGCCGATGCCCCGGGAGGCGCCGGTCACGAATGCCACACGGCCGGTTAACGAGATCATAGTCTAGCTTCCAGCTACCAGCTTGCAGCTACCAGCTTCCGGCCCAGCTCTCGGTTCTCTTCCGCCTAAAGGCGGAAGCTACGGTGTAATTCCTCCAGGCCCGTCGGATCCTCGACGCTCGCAACGGTCACGCTGCGATCGATCTTCTTCACCAGGCCAGCGAGCACGTTGCCGGGCCCGAGCTCGATGAACGTTCGCGCACCCTCAGCCACCAGGCGCTTGACCACATCCTCCCAGCGTACGGGCGACGACACCTGTCGAATCAACGCGTCCACGGCATCGGCCGCGGACGTCTTCGGCTCGGCGTCGACATTGGCGACAACAGGAACGCGCGGGTCCTGCGCCGGCAGCGCACGAAGGAGCGGCGCCAGCCGGTCCTCGGCTGGCTTCATGAGCGCGCAATGAAAGGGCGCGCTCACCGCGAGGGGGATCACCCGCTTGGCCCCTGCAGCTTTTGCCAGCTCTCCTGCTCGCGCGACGGCATCGGCATGGCCGGCAATGACGACCTGCCCCGGCGCGTTCAAGTTGGCCGGCGACACGACACGGCCCGCCAGTTCCCTCTGCGTCTCGGCACACGCGCGAGCCACCGCGTCGGCATCGGCCCCCAGAATCGCCGACATGGCGCCCTCGCCAACGGGCACGGCTTCCTGCATGAACTGCCCGCGGCGGCGGACAGTCCGCAGCGCGTCCGCGAAGGATAGCGTACCGGCTGCCACGTGCGCCGAGTACTCCCCGAGGCTGTGCCCCGCTGCGAACGCGGCGGACACGCCGCGCGACGCCGCCAGACGAGAAGCTGCCACGCTCACCGTGAGGATTGCAGGCTGTGCGTATTCCGTGAGCAGCAATTGCGTTTCGGGTCCGTCGAAGCAGAGCCGGCTCAGCGACTCGCCGAGCGCCTCGTCGGCCTCGTCGAAGGTCTGCTGACAGATCGGAAATGATTCGGCGAGGGCCTTGCCCATGCCGACTCTCTGCGCACCCTGGCCTGGAAAGACGAATGCAATCATGCTCGTTCGCGGTTCGCGGGTCGGTCTTCGGCAGGCTCAGGCCGACCCTGAGCGCCGTCGAAGGGTCGGGGCTCGCTGCTCACCGCGGCCACCTCCTGGGTGAGCCGGTCCAGGAGCTGTTCGTTGACCAGCTTCGCCGTCATCATGATCGCGCTCCGCACGGCCTTGGCCGAAGAGCGGCCGTGGCCGATCACGCACAGGCCGTCCAGGCCGATGAGCGGCGCGCCGCCGTACTCCGCATAGTCCACGCGCTTGCGGAACCGCCGGAAGGCCTCGCGCGACAGCAGGTATCCGACGCGAGTGCCCACGGTGGCCGACAGCTCCTCGTGGAGCAGCCGTTCCACGGTCTCGACGAGTCCCTCGCTGATCTTCAGCGTGACGTTACCGGTGAAGCCGTCGCACACGATGACGTCAGCCTCACCTGAGTACACGTCGCGGCCTTCGACGTTTCCGACGAAGCGCACGGGCGCCGACTTGAGGAGCTGGTGCGCATCGCGCGTCAGCTCGTTGCCCTTGCTTTCCTCTGCCCCGACCGACAGCAGGCCGACACGCGGCGACTCACACCCTAGTGCCACGCGCGCGTACGCCGACCCCATGACCGCAAACTGGACCAGGTGCTGCGGGCGGCACTCGACCGTCGCGCCGGAGTCGAGCAGCACCGCCGGATTGCGGCGTGTCGGGATGATCGTGGCAAGCGCGGGCCGATCGACGCCGGGCAGCCGGCCAAATGCCGCGTGCGCGGCCATGACCGCGGCGCCGGTGTGGCCGGCACTGAAAAGCGCTGCGGCCTCCCCATTCCTGACCGCCTCGGCCGCGACCCGAATCGAGGCGAGCGGCTTGCGGCGTAGAGCAGCCGACGCCGACTCGGCCATCTCGATACGGTCGGGTGCATGGAGAATACGGACGTCCACGGCGTCCGCACCGGGATGCCGTGTGAGCGCGTCCTCGATCAGGTCGCGCGCACCCACCAGCAGCAGACCGATTCCCAGGCGCCGGGCAGCGATCAACGCCCCGCCGATGATGGCGTCGGGCGCATGGTCGCCACCCATGGCGTCAACGGCGATTCGAAGCATGGCTATCAGCTCTCAGCTGTCAGCTCTCAGCTTGGAGCTCTCAGCAGAGCAGGCAGAGCATAGTCGTTCGACCGTGATCTGAATGATTTGCTGAAAGCTGAGAGCTGATGGCTGGATTTATGCTTCGTCGACTGGCCTGACCTGGCGGCCGTGGTAGTAGCCGCAGTGCGCGCACACCTGGTGTGGCAGTTTGGCTTCCTGGCACTGCGGGCAAACGCCGGACGGCACCGGCTTGAGCGCGTCGTGTGTGCGGCGCTTCGCCGTGCGCGTCTTCGAATGCCGGCGTTTAGGGTTGGGCATCTCAATTCTCCTTCGGTCTGGTCAGCAAACTCTTGAGGGGGGCGAGCCGGGGATCTTCCCAGGCCGGCGCGCATTCGCACTCTGTACGATTCAGATTCGCGCCGCAGTGCGCGCACAGCCCGCGGCACGCGTCGCTGCACAACGGCTTCATCGGCAGGGCCAGCTGAAACTGCTCGCGGAGCAAGTCCATGATGTCCAGCGCACCGTCGCTGTAGTACGCCGTCGTCAGGTCGTCGTCCCCGATCTCGCGCTCCGCATGTCCGCCCTTTTCTCCGCCTTCTTTCCCACCTTCGCTCGCCTCCGCTTCTCTTTCGACCTGAGGCACATAGCGAAGCACGAATGTCGCGTCGACTGGGAGGTCGTACGGCTCGAGGCACCGGCCGCACTCGAGCTCGAGCCGCGTCTTGACGCTGCCAGTCGCCTCGAACGCGTTCGCGCCGACTTTCGAGACATCCATCACGAGCTCGACCGGAGCCACGACGTTGTAGTCGGGGTCGTCCGAGCCGAGCGCCGACGGCTGCAGGGTGCGCTCGACACGCTCGCGCGCTCCGTGCAACTTGTTGAGGTCCAGAAGCATAGCGCCAACCCTGAATTATAACCTAGAAACAGGTGCAAGGGGTTCAGACAGGTTCCATGAACCCTTGAACCCTTCAGAGGTCACGCAACGAAACCCAAGGTTTGGGAATGAACAGCTGCTCGAAAAGGCTGATGGCGTACCGGTCCGTCATGCCAGCCACGAAATCCCGGGCGGCGGCGTCCAGTCCCTCCGCTTCGACAATCCGAAGGTCGAGGAAGGCACCGGGACGTTCCCGAACCCTCTCCCACAGCCCGCCGAGAATGCCCGCGGCCTTCTTGAACTCGGCTGTCGCCACCTCGTTCTCGTAGACCGCTTCGAACAGAAAGCTGCGGAGGCCGACGGTGGCCTGCAGGATCGGCTCGCTCATCCGGATTTCGGTCATCCCTCCGTCGATCGTCTGGAGCACGACGTCGGTCACCATGCGTCCGATCCGCTCGGACGATGAGTGCCCCAGGACTTCGACGCGGGCCTTCGGCAGCGTTTCAGGGTCCAGTATCCCCGCCCGCACCGCATCGTCTATGTCGTGATTGACATAGGCGATGATGTCCGCGACGCGGGCGATCTGACCTTCGATCGTGCTCGCGCGATGGTCGGGGTCTGAGCCGACCGGCATGCCGCTCTTGCCCTTGGAGTGGCGCGCGATGCCGTCGCGGACCTCCCACGTCAGGTTGAGCCCCTGACCGGCGTTCTCGAGCACGTCGACAATCCGGAGGCTCTGCTCGTAGTGATTGAAGCCGCCGGGGATGAGGTCGTTGAGGACGCGCTCGCCGGCATGGCCGAAGGGTGTGTGCCCGAGATCGTGACCGAGCGCGATAGCCTCGGTCAGCTCCTCGTTGAGCCGGAGCACCTTCGCAATGCTCCGCGCGATCTGAGACACCTCGAGCGTATGCGTGAGTCGCGTGCGATAGTGATCGCCGGTCGGCGCGAAGAAGACCTGCGTCTTGTGCTTCAGGCGCCTGAACGCCTTGCAGTGGATGACGCGGTCCCGATCGCGCTGAAACGCCGGACGAATGGGATCTTCTGCCTCGGGACGCACGCGACCCCGGCTGTCGGCACTCTTGGCCGCGGCCGGCGCGAGAATGTCGCGCTCGCGCTCCTCGAGTTGCTGTCTGATGGTCATGGCAACATCATCACGGTCACACGGTCTTCGCCGATCACGGTTCAAGCACGATGAAACACGATGCGACGACGAACACGATGTTACTCGGTGTTCTTCATCGTGACCATCGTGCCATCGTGTTCAGCGCCTGCGGCTCGAGCGAGGCGCGAAGCGCCGAGCGAGAGCGAGCGACAGCCTTGAGCCGCCGTGAGCGCGAAGCGCGAGCGGCAGCGCTTGGGGGTGGGGCCCCAAGCGCAGTGGCAGAAGTGGGGCCCCGCGAGCACTGAGTTGCGTGAGCGCCGTCGGCGCTTGCAGTGACGGGGTCAAGTCAGGATCTGATTCAGAAAGCTCGTCCCATGCTTCAGAGGACCGACGCTGAAGAGCTCCGCGAGCGTCTGTCCCAGATCGGCAAACGTCTGGCGGGTGCCGAGGTCGACGCCGGCACGTACGGACGGCCCGAATACCAGGAGCGGCACGTGCTCGCGTGAGTGATCGGTGCTCGGGGTCGTCGGGTCGTTGCCGTGGTCTGCAGTAATGATCAGCAGATCGCCGGCGCTGATGCGTGGCAGCAGGGCGGACAGTCTCGCGTCGAAGCGCTCGAGATTGGCGGCGTAGCCCGCCGGGTCGTTGCGATGCCCGTATACCGTGTCGAAGTCGACCAGATTGGCGAAGATCAGGCCTCGAGGTGTCGTCTCGAGAGCACGTTCCACCTCGTCCATGCCGTGCGCGTCGCTAATCGTGTGCATGGCGCGCGACATGCCGCGGCCAGCAAAGAGGTCTTCGATCTTGCCGATGGCGACGACTGGCGTCCCTGCATCCGTCAACAGATCGAGTAACGTCGGCGCAAACGGCGTCAGCGCAAAATCCCGGCGGTTGGCCGTTCGCTGGAACGATCCGGGGGCGCCGATGAACGGCCTGGCGATCACGCGGCCGACCCCGCAGCCGGTGCCTACCAGGTCGAACGCGATCTCACAGAATCGATACAGCTCCGGCACCGACACGACATCCTCGTGCGCGGCGATCTGGAACACGCTGTCGGCCGACGTGTAGACAATCGGCCGGCCGGTTCGGATGTGCTCCGGCCCGAGCTCGTCGATGATGGCTGTGCCCGACGCCGCCTTGTTCCCGAGCGCGCGACGTCCGATCCGATGCTCGAAGGCCGAGATGACGTCGGCAGGAAAACCGTCAGGAAACACCGGGAACGGACGATCGAGGACCAGCCCCATCAGCTCCCAGTGCCCGGTCACGGAGTCCTTCCCGGGCGAGGCCTCGGCCATCCGTCCAAACGCCGCGCGCGGCGCCAGATCCGCGTCCACGCCCTCGACGAACGCTACGCGTCTGAGTCCGAGACCGACGAGCGCGGGGAGCCGCAGGCGCACGCGCCTGGAGATGTTGCCAAGCGTATCGCTGCCTTCGTCGCCGTACGAAGCTGCGTCTGGAAGCTCGCCAACGCCGACGCTATCGAGAACGATGAGGACGACGCGGGTGGGAGCTGACATAATGCTGAATGCTGAGTGCTGAACGCTGAAGTAAAATTCGAATTGCAGAATTACTTCAGCATTCAGCACTCAGCATTCAGAATTCCCTAGGCCTCGTGGCTCGAGTAATAGTTGCTGATTGGTCGCGACGACCGGATCGTCGCAATCGCGTGCTTGAAGATCATGTGATCGGCGCCGCTCTGCTCGACGATCACCGCGAACCGATCGAAGTTCTTCACGCGACCTTCGAAATCGGTGCCGTCCATGAGGCGGATGAGGACCGGCAACTTCTCTCGGCGCGCGTGATTCAGAAACACGTCCTGGATATTGGGCTGGGCGGGTGCCGGTCTCGACTCGCGTGTCTGTGCCATCAGGCGGCGTCTCCAGGGTGGCGAATCGTAAGGGTGCGCGTCACCTGCGCCTCGGTCTCCTCGCGTTCGCCGGCAGCGTAAATCCAGTGTAGGTTAGGCTCTTTCCTGAACCAAATCAACTGCCGCCGCGCGTAACGGCGGTTCTCTCTGACGATCAAGTCGCGCGTCGCGGGCTCGTCACGCACGCCGTCGAGCAGCTCGAGCGCCTGCCGGTAGACGAGACCCGTGAACGGATGAGCGGTCGCGGGCACGCCCGAGGCGAGCAACCCGCGCACCTCGTCCATCAGCCCCTGGCGAAACTGGTCGGCAACGCGGCGGGCCACACGCTCTGCGGTAGCCTCGGCGGGAATCTGCAGCGCAAAGGCGCTCGTCTCGTAGTCGGGCAGCGGCGACTCGGTGTCGGCGAAATGGTCGGTCAGCGGCCGGCCGGTCAGTCGATACACCTCGAGCGCACGTATCAGCCGCTTCCGGTCACGGCTCTGAATGCGGGTCGCCGATCGCGGGTCTACTCGCTGCAGCCACCGGTGCAGATACCCGGGCCCCCTGCGATCCCCGATCCGTTCGAGGCGGGCCCGAAGCGCGTTGTCGCGGCCCGGCCCGGGGAAAAAACCCCTGGTCAGCGCCCGATAGTAGAGCCCTGTTCCGCCGACGAGGATGGGCAGGCGTCCTCGCGCAGTAATGTCCCGGATGACCAGCGCCGCCTCGCGCGCGTACCGCGCCGCGGAGTACTCCTCGAGCGGGTCGGCGACGTCAATCAGATGATGGGGGATGCCGCCACGCTCGGCCAGCGGCACCTTGTCGGTCCCGATGTCGAACCCACGATAAACAGCGGTCGAGTCGCAGCTCACCACTTCCCCGCCGAGCCTGCTGGCGAGGGCGATCCCGAGCGCACTCTTGCCGGTGGCCGTGGGACCCAGAATGGCCACGAGTCGATTAGGATTCACTGCGTGAGAGCCCGGACCATAGCTATGAGCACGAGCAGGGCCAGCAGGAGCGCAAGGCCGATCTGCTGGGTCCGCGAAGGCCAGGTCATCGGCCCGGCGGTTGCTCGTTGAAGAAGAACGTGACGGTGATCGGCATTCTGTCGTCCGGGTACTCGCGTGGCAACGGAATGGTCGGGTTGGACGTGAGGATGGCGTTCCGCCCCGAAAGCGTGAACGCATTGACCGCCGAGGGCTTCGCGACGATCACGTCGGTGATGCGTCCGTCTTTGTGGACAACGAAGGTGATCGCGACATGGCCGCGCATCGACATGGCCGCCTGCGGGATCATCCAGTTGCTGCGCACCTGCGCGACGAAACGCGCCAGCCACGGCCCGAACTCGACACCCTTGCTGTCGAACTGAATCGACTCGCCGTAGTTCTGATCGTCGCCGCCGCGCAGGTTGCCAAAGCTCTCCTGCGGCGTGTACTTGCGCACGTTGCGAATCGCGTCGGCGATGACGCCGACCGCCGGACCGCGAGGCTCGACCGGTCGCGTCAACTCGGCGGGACGCTCGGGCACGGACGTCGCGTCGGGAAGGGTGACCGGCGGCCTGCCGTTTTCACCGTCGTTCCGCTGTGCCGGATCCGGCACCGAAGGCCTTGGCGGCGTCTTCGACGGCGTGGCCTCCATGCGCTCTGGCGAGTTGCCCCGAGCGAACGGCATAGAGTTGGTGGGCCGTTCTGCGCGTTCCACCGTCTGTGCCCGGCGATCGAGGTCTGACAACTCTGCCCTCGGCGACACTTTCGGCGTCGTCATGTCGAGCCGCGGTTGAACGAATACGAACCGCGCACGTTCGCGCTCCCGCGCGCGTTGCTGCTCGAGCTCGGCACGTAACTGCTCTTCGAACGCCTTCTGCCTCTGCTCGATGATTTCGCGCACCCATGGCAGGCGCGGCCCGAGCAGGATCGCAATCAGGACGAACGCATGGATGTTGACGGCAATCAGCACGACTTCCCGCCGCGAGAGGGGCGGCGGGATCCTCGGCGTGTCGGGACGATTATCGTCGAAGTTGAAGTACATCAGGGACTTAAGGATTATAACAGTTCGGAGTTCGGCGTTCTCGGTTCGTGGTTCAGGTTGGCGGTTCCGAGTTCAGGGTTCACGTTCGCCGATCTCGGTTCACCGGAGGGGCTTAGGCCGACTGAAAAACCACGGTCAGGAACCATGAACGATGAACCGCGAACCTGAATCACGAACGTCGAACCACGAACCTCGAACGGAGTCAGTTCTTGTCAGCAATATAGAGATAGACGATGCCTAGCGTCAGTGGGACGGCTCTTACGTTAGAGAAGCCCTGCTTCGCGATTATTCCCGCGAATTCCTCTGGAGGCGGAAAGGTCCCCACCGACGCTGGAAGGTAGGAATAGGCGCTGTTGTGTTTCGACACCAGCCGGCCGACTGCCGGCAGCACGTGACGAAAGTACCAGGAATAGAGCGAGCGGATGCCTGGAATCACCGGCTGACCGAACTCGAGGATGGCGAGCCGCCCGTTCGGCCGCAGGACGCGTGCGATCTCACCCAAGGCTCGTTCGGGCTCCACCACGTTTCTAATCCCGAAGGCGATCGTGGCGGCGTCGCATGTGGCGCTCCCGACCGGGATGCGGGTCGCGTCGCCGCGGACGAGCTGAATGGAGCGGACGAGGTCGAGCGATGCGATCTTGACCAGACCCAGGCGGAGCATGGCACCGGCGAAGTCGACGCCGACCACCGACGCGCCTGGCACTCGACGAACCGTCGCCACCGCAAGATCCGCAGTCCCGGTGCACAGATCCAGAACGCGCGCGCCCCTGGGCAGCTGCAAGGCATCCACGGCCCGATTACGCCAGCGTCGATCGAGCCCGGCACTGAGGACGCGGTTCAGCAGATCGTACCGCGGGGCGATGGCATCGAACATCCCCGCGATGCGGGATGGGGTCTTGTCGGGACCCGTTCGCGGTTCGTGGTTCGTGGTTCGTGGTTCCTGGTTCATGGTTCAGGGTTCAGGTTCACCGGACTGAGGTGTTTGCCTCGGCAGGACGCGAAACCACGATCGGGGAACCGTGAACGATGAACCGCGAACCAAGAACCACGAACGTAGAACCACGAACCCCGAACGATCCCACCTATCCTTTCCACGCCGCATACAGCTCGTGCTTGAAGCCGAGCGCGCCAAGGATCTTTCCGGCCATGAAATCGGCGAGGTCGTCGAGCGTCTTTGGCATCTGGTAGAAGGCGGGCATCGCCGGCATCAGCATGGCGCCCGCCTCGGCACAGAGGACCATGTTGCGCAGCTGCGGGAGGCTCATGGGCGTTTCACGCGGAAGGATGATGAGCGGGCGGCGCTCCTTGAGCATCACATCTGCGGCGCGCTCGACCAGGTTCCGCGAAAGACCGTGCGCGACGCCGGCGAGCGTTTTCATCGAGCAGGGGACAATCACCATCGAGTCGCAGTCCTGGCTGCCGCTGGCGATCTTCGCGCCGAGGTCCTTATTGCTGTAGAGCGTGTGGGTGCCGGCGCGCACGCCATCGCCGTAGGTCGCCGCGAGATAGTCCATCAGCTTGTCGATCGTCGCCCCGTCACCGAGCTCGTCGCGCAGCAAGCGGCGGCCGTAGTCAGAGACCACGAGCTCGATGTGACACCCCCGCTCGAGCAGCGCGGCGAGCGTGCGCGTCGCATAGATCGCCCCGCTGGCGCCGGTGATGGCGATGACGATGTTTCTTTTCATCAATTCGTCGGTTATCTGCGGACTCTTCTTCAGCCCACGTACACGGCAAGAGCGGTCGTCACCAGGTAGAACACGCCGACATACCCGTTCAAGTCGAACGCACGCTTGACCTGCGAGAGGTCGTGTTCGCTCACCATCGATTGCTCCCACACGAGGAGGACCGCCACACCTGCGACGCCCGTGAGGTAGATCCAGCCGAGGTCGGTTACGGCGGCCAGGGCCGCGAGACAGACCACGGTCACGACGTGGAGAACGCGGGAGATGCTCACCGCGCGCCCCAACCCGAACCGCACGGGAATCGATCGCAGCCCGTGCGCGCGATCGAACTCCAAATCCTGACACGCGTAAAGGACGTCGAAGCCACCGACCCACGTGCCGATTGCCGTACCGAGCAGCCAGGGCTCCCAGCCTCCGCGTCCGCCTGCGGCCAGCCATCCCCCCACTGGCGCCACGGCCATCGCCAGACCGAGAAAGAGCTGCGTGTAGCTCGTCACGCGTTTCGCGAGGGAGTACCAGAACACGATGACGAGCGCCACCGGGGACAGCGCGAAACAGAGCGGGCCCAGCTTCCAGGCCGCAAACACGAACACAATCGCCGAGACCGCGACGAAGATCGAGGCTTCGACCGGCGTCATCGCCCCGCGTGGCAGCTCGCGCGACGCGGTGCGCGGATTGAGCGCATCGAACCGCGCATCGGCCAGCCGGTTGAACCCCATCGCTGCGCTGCGAGCCGCCACCATCGCCACGACAATCCACAGCAGCCGCCAGCCAGGCGACGCCGCCGTCCAGCCGCCCGTGCGATGCAGGGCCAGCAGCGCGCCCGTCAACGCAAACGGCAACGCAAAGACGCTGTGGCTGACACGGACGAACGAGGCGTAGGTTCTCAGACGGTTCACGGTTTGTGGTTCGTCGTTCGTCGTTCGTCGTTCTGGGTTCGTGGTTCCAGGTTCAGAGTTCCAGGTTCAGGTTCGAGATTCACTGCCAACCGCTCGAGGTTTGGCGCTCACCGATCGCAGTCGCTCCGACCGAGAGCGTGAACCGCGAACCATGAACCCCGAACCGAGAACGACGAACAACGAACCACGAACCCTGAACCGATGCTCAGTTCGGCTCCAGCCAAGCTATGTCTGTGGGTTGAATCCCTCCAACAAGGTATTCTTCCACATCCTCCAAGCCTGGCGGGCTGAGCGGGCCGGGCGGGATGCGCACGGCGATGAGCTCGGCCCGTTTCCCCGGTGCGATCGAGCCCAGCTCGCTGCCGAAGCCCAGCGCGATCGCGCCATCGAGGGTCGCGCTCCTCAGAATCCGCCGGGCCGGGATGTCGGGAGCCACCCGTCGCACTTCGGCCATCTCGCTGAACAGGTTGAGATCCTCCACGCTCGCCAGGCTGTCGGTGCCGATCGCTACGCGGACGCCGGCTCCGTAGAACCGGCTGATCGGCGGCACACCGGCGCCGGTCCATCGATTGCTGCGCGGACACGCCACGACGGTTGCGCCACACGCCGCAAGCCGGCGCAGTTCGTCGTCTGCGAACTGGACGCCGTGGACCGCGATGAGGCGATCGTTCAGCAGGCCGAGACGGTGGACGTATTCGACCGGGCCGCAGGCCGGCGGAGCCCACTCCGGTGCCCACGCGCCGATGCCCTCGAGCAGGTCTCGCCACGGACCGGTCCCGTCGCGTAGAAAGCGCAGTTCTTCCGGAGATTCCCCGAGGTGCACGCTGAGCGGACGACCGTCGGCGGCTGCGGCAATCGCGCGAAAGAGGTCCGGCGAGACCGAATACGGCGCGTGCGGCGCGATCGCGCTGCGCAGGCGATCGAGTCGTGGCAACGCCGCAAGGCGTTGCATTGCTCCCGCGACGATGGCATCGGAATCAGCCGCACGGAAGCCCAGGAGCTCGAAAAAGACTGCGGCCGACAAACCACTCTGCGACAGCGGGTCGCAGGCCTCGAGTGTATTCGTGACGTCGCCGACCAGCGTGGTCCCGCTCGCTCGCGCCTCGGCGATCGCGGCGACCACGGCGGTGCTGCGGTAGTCCGCTCCCGCAGGGCTGCGCTGTTGGATTGAGTGTCCGGCTTGCCGCTCGGCAATCAGCCGCGCGGCCCAGGCCGGCATCGACTGGCCGCGCGACACCCGCCCGCGCATCCACGACAGCTCGAGATGAGTATGGGCGTTGACGAGGGCGGGGAGGAGGACGGTTCGCGGTTCGCCGTTCGCGGTTCGCTGTTCGCCGACGCCGACGCCGACGCCGACGATGAGGCCGCGGTCGACTTCGACCCAGCCGTCCCGGATTGGCGGCGCGTCGATGGGCAGGACCCAGGCGGCGCGGTGGACGCGGGGCATACGGGTCGGTGTTGTCAGTGTTGCTCGCGGCGCTAGTGCCCGGTCAGGCGGGCTTTCTTCTCGGACACGCTCCGCGCGGGGTAGTTGACGACTTCCGGCGCGCGGCTCGTGTCACCCTCGGCGCGGGCGACGGCCAGCTCCAGCATGCGCGGTACCGCGCGCTCACGGAAGATCGGGTTCCCCAGGATCTCGTAGTGCATGTTCCGGCGCTTGGCGACGAACCCGGCGTTCTCGATGTTGCGCACGATCTCGATCTCGTCCATGCAGTAGCTCGCGCCTGCGGCCCGGACGACGTTCTCCTCGATCATGACGCTGCCCATGTCGTTGGAGCCGTACGCAAGGCTGAGCTGGCCCACCTTACCGCCCTGGGTGACCCATGACGCCTGGAGGTTGTCGAAATTGTCGAGCACGAGGCGCGCGATGGCGAGCGTCC
>Ga0184612_10000035_pt1 | contig 55703 bp, 54 predicted proteins | sample PLM3_60_coex_FD_133163 | JGI IMG/M metagenome (GOLD analysis project Ga0184612, IMG submission 133163) | Groundwater sediment microbial communities from an aquifer in East River, Colorado, USA - PLM3_60_coex | ecosystem: Environmental > Terrestrial > Soil > Riparian zone | place: USA: East... | reverse complement strand
TCGACGCCGACGCCAAGGGCGCCAGCGGCCTGGTCACCGGCGCCTGCCGCGACGGGAACGCCGGCCTGGGTCTCGCCGGACACGTCAGGCGACTCGAGCACGCGCGGCAGCCAGCCCGGGTCGACCTCGAGCGCCTCGAGCATCTCATCGCTCCAGCGCCTGCGCGCGACATCGAACAGCAGCGTCCCCGAGGCGTCCGCGACGTCGATCGCCCTCTCGCCCGTGAGGCGCAAGCGAACATAGTCCTTCGGCAGCAGCACGTGCGCGATCCGCGCATACGTGTCCGGCTCGTGCCGACGGAGCCAGAGCAGCTTCGGCGCCGTAAAGCCGGTGAACGCGCGGTTCCCCGTCAGCTGACCGAGCCGCTCGAGCCCGATCCGCTCCTCGATCTCGACACATTCCGCTTCCGTGCGCTGGTCGTTCCAGAGGATCGCCGGCCGAAGCACGCGCTCCTGATCGTCGAGCACGACCAGCCCGTGCATCTGGCCCGAGAGGCCGATTGCGGTCGGCTCGCCTCCGAGTGCGGCAAGCGCACGCGCCGCTGCCTGCCACCAGTCTTCCGGATCCTGCTCGGCCCAGCCGGGGTGCGGCGTCGAGAGGTCATATCCCTCCTCGGCCCGTCCGAGCACTTCACCTTCCGGCGAGAGCGCGAGCGCCTTGACGCCCGTAGTGCCGACGTCAAGGCCGACGAGCCGCGTCACCCGCCGAGCGCCGCGTAGACGAGCTCGTACGCCCGCACCGCGTCTTTGCGCATCTGCGCCTCGCGTAGCGCTGCATCGTCGATCCTGGCGGCGACCGAGTCGATGAAGCGCCACTGGAGCACGCTTCGCTTGACGGCCGCGACCGCGTCTTCCGTGTACGGGTAGAGGTCGAAGCCGAGCCTCTCACCGTTGTCGCCGTACCCCGCGCGACGCAGCTCCACCGCGAGCTCGAGCGTCTCCATGAACGCCGTCGCGCCGACCATGTTGTCGTCGTCGAAGGTGCCCCAGCCCGAGTTCGCGTGCTGGTGCCCGAGCACGCCCTCCACCGCCAGCATCGCCGCGTATTCCGCCAGGTTCTCGCCGTTCATGATCAGGTGCTGCCAGTCCATGTTGACCTTGACGTTGTCGAGACCCTGGCCGCGGAGCTTGTGGATCACGTGCAGCGTCATCCCGATGTTCCGCATCAGGATCTTCATCGCCGGCTCGGAGTTCTTGTGCTCGAGGAAGAGCAGGATCCCGTGGTCTCTGCATCGCAGCGCGGCCTGCCCGATCCCGTCCACGAGCCACGCCCACGACTCGGCGTACGGCGTCTGGAACGGGTAGTTGTAGCCCTCGATGCCCGGCCAGATGATGAAATGTGCGCCGAGCTCGCCGGAGAAGTCGACAGCGTCGAGCGTCCGCTTCACGGCTTCGTCGCGCGTGGCCGGGTCCGGCGAGACGAGGCCCCCTTTTCCGAACCGCGGGTCGAGATGGAGCCCCGTCGCGATGCAGTAGACGTCGTGCCCGTCGAGCCCCCCTCTCACCTCGTCGAGGTTCTCCGCGTTCAACTCTTGCGGGTAGTGGAACTCGTAGCCGTCGATCAGGTCTCCGAGACCTTCGACAGCTCGGCGCACGCGTTCGACAGTCGTTTCGCCCACCCTCTGCGGCTGGTAACCGCCCGGCACGAAGCGTGTGACCATGGGCCCAAACGCCCAGATTCCGAGCGAGGTCTTCATGTCGCGCCCTCCTGAGACATTTGAGCTCCACTGTTGTCCGTGACCAGCCTAGTATCACGCGCGTGTGCGGCAGACGAGTTGTGAAGGAGATCCTGTGACCCCAACAACCTGCGCGAGATCGGCGTTGGTAGGGTCGGCTATGGTCACGCTCGGAATGAGACCCGATACCGAGGAGGTGCGGGCGGAGTCGACCTGAAAAGTGTGTGAATTCGTACTAGAGTCTCCGAATCTCACCACCTGAATCTCACCACCTAGGAGGGTGCAGTGAAACGATTCTTTCGTAGGACCACGGCGGCGGGTCTCGCCGTAGTACTGGCCGCTGTCGCAGTCGCGATCTTGGCTACCGGCGCAACAGCCAGGAGCTCCGCGAACATCCAGGTCTGCGTCCTGCTTCCGGACACGAAATCATCCGTCCGCTGGGTGCAGTTCGACGCGCCGTACTTCGCCAAGGCCCTGAAGAAGGCCAAGGTGACGTACTCGATCACAAACGCGCTGAACGACCCGCAGAAGATGGTCTCGCAGGCCGATTCGTGTCTGTCCCGCGGGGCGAAAGTGGCGATCATTACCGACATCGCGCAGGGCACGTCGATCGCGATCCAGAAGAAGTTCGCAAGGGCAGGCGGTCAGTCGATCGACTACGACCGCCAAGTCGTAGGCGGTATCGCGAAGGTCTACGTCAGCTTCGACGGTAAGGCGGTCGGCGCGGCCCAGGCCAAGGGTGTCGTCAATGCTCTGAAAGGCAAGTCGAAGCCCGTCGTCGCGGAACTCTGGGGCGGCCCGACGGATCAGAACGCGTTCTGGTTCAAGAGCGGAAACGACGCTGTTCTGAACCCGCTCTTCAAGAGCGGCAAGCTGGCCAAGGGGCCGCAGCAGTTCGTGCCGCTGTGGCTGGCGACCAACGCCCAGCCCATCTTCGAACAGATGCTGCTCAGGACGAACAACAAGATCGACGGCGCCATCGCGGCGAACGACAGCATCGCCGGCGCTGTGATTGCCGCCCTGAAGGCGAAGAAGCTGGACCCGATCGCGTTGTCGGGGCAGGATGCGACCGTGCAGGGCGTGCAGAACATCATCTCGGGCTGGCAGACGATGACCGTCTACAAGTACGTGCCCCTCGAGGCCAACGCAGCCGCGGCGGCGGCTGTCGCGCTGCTCCGGCACAAGAAGGTGCCCGGGGTCAACGGGTTCCGCAAGAACGGCAAGAAGAAGGAGCCGACCGTCCAGATTCCGGTCGTCTCGATCACGAAGGCCAACTACACGAGACTCTTCAAAGACAAGTTCCTGAAGAAGAGCGACGTCTGTGTTGGCGAGTTCGCGAAGTTCTGCAAGTAGCCAAACCGGACCGACAGGTGGAGACGCCCGGGCGGGCGTCTCCACCGCCTTTGTGGTAGGAAAACCCGACACCGTGAGCGAGACGCCGATCCTCCAACTGCGCGGTATCTCGAAGGCGTTCGGGTCGGTACAGGCGCTCACCGACGTCGACTTCGAGGTCCGCCGCGGAGAGGTCATGGCGCTCGTCGGCGACAACGGCGCGGGCAAGTCGACCCTGGTCAAGTGCGTGGCCGGCATCCACGCGCCGGACAGCGGCGAGATCCTCTTCGATGGGAACCCCGTTCACATCAGCAGCCCGAAGGACGCGTCCAGGCTGGGAATCGAGGTCGTTTACCAGGACCTCGCACTGTGCGACAACCTCGACGTGGTCCAGAACATGTATCTGGGTCGCGAGGAGCGCGACTGGCTCTGGCGCTTGAAGGAGCCGGTCATGGAGCAGCGCACTGCCGAGACTCTCAGGTCGTTGTCCGTCACGACCATCCGCTCAATCCGTCAGCCGGTGGCTTCGCTGTCCGGCGGGCAGCGGCAGTCGGTGGCCGTCGCCAAGGCTGTGCAGTGGAACTCCAAGGTCGTCATTCTCGACGAGCCCACCGCCGCGCTCGGCGTTGCGCAGACGCGCCAGGTGCTCGAGCTCGTCAAGCGCCTCGCCGAGCAGGGCTTGGCCGTCGTGCTCATCTCGCACAACCTGTACGACGTCTTCGAGGTGGGGACGCGCATCACCGTGCTGCGCCTAGGCCGCGACGTGGGTGTCTACGAGCGGGAGCAGACCTCCCAGCAGGAGATCGTGCAGGCGATCACCGCTGGGATTCCCACCAAGGTCGCGGGCACCCCGCAGACAGCGCCGGAGCTGGCGTCGTGAGCGAAGTCGACGTCGCCGCACCGGGAATCGGTCTCCCGGAAGGAGACGAGGGCGAGACGCAGGCAGGCCTCTGGCGCCGGGCCTACAACAACGTGAGGACGGGGAATCTCGGCATCCTGCCGATCGCCATCGGTCTGGTGCTCATCGTGGTCTTCTTCAGCTTCAAGGCGACGAACTTCTTCACCGCCGACAACTTCAACAACATCATCGTCCAGATGACCGGCGTGACCATGCTCGCCTTCGGTGTGGTCTTCGTCCTCCTGCTTGGCGAGATCGACCTTTCGATCGGGTATCTGAGTGGAATAGCGGCCCTGACGGTCGCCGAATTCCAGCTTCCGGGTAGCGGTCACGAGTACCCAGCACTCGTCGCGATCGCGATCGCGGTGGGCATATGTGCGTTCATCGGCGGTGTGCAGGGCGCGGTCGTGGCTCTGGTCGGCGTCCCGTCGTTCGTCGTCACGCTCGCGGGCCTTCTGATCTGGCAGGGCGTGATCCTCCAGGTGCTCGAGGTCAAGGGCGTGATCGTGATCGAAAGCCAGTGGATCAACGACACTGCCGTCTACTTCTTCACGTCAACCGCGGGGTGGATCATCGCGGCAGTCGTCACCGGTGTCTACGCCGTCGGGACCCTCGGCAGCGTCGTCGGCAAGCGCCGCGCCGGCGTGGCGATCCGAAGTCCGCTGCTCATGGTGGCCAAGGTCGTGGGGGTCGCTGTCGCGACCTTCGGGACCGTGGCTGTCTCCAACCACGCCAACGTCCCAAACGGGCTGCCGCTGGCGGGCGTCCTCATCGTCATCTTCCTCATCGGCTTGACCTTCCTGGCCAAGCGAACCCCGTTCGGCCGCCACGTCTACGCGGTCGGCGGCAGTGCCGAAGCGGCTCGTCGCGCCGGCATCAACGTCGCCCGCATCCGCATCATCGTTTTCATCATCTCTGGCTGCATGGCCGGGGTGGGGGGCGTGATCCTGGCCGCACGGTTGAACTCCGTCGACCTCAACGTCGGCGGCGGCACGCTACTGCTCGACGCGATCGCCGCGGCGGTCATCGGCGGCACGAGCCTGTTCGGTGGTCGCGGCGAGGTGCGCAGCGCGCTCCTCGGCGCGCTCGTGATCGCGACGGTCTCGAACGGGCTCAACACGGCGGGCTACAAGACGGGAACGATCTACATCGTCACGGGCGTCATCCTCTTGCTCGCGGTGACGTTGGACACGATCGCGCGCAGGCTTCAGGCGCGCTCGGGCCGCTAGCCGCCTCCTACCGCACGGTGCCGGCGAAGTAGCGCTCGGCGAGCGCCCACGCCTGCGTGCCGACCCTCGATCCAATCCGGCGGCCGGCAAAGTCGTCCGCGACGATGTGGATGCCCCCGTAAATACGTGAGATGCCCGCCTGGTCCGCCGCGTCGTAGTAGGTCGCCCACTGGAGCGTGACGGGTGCGCTCGGGCCGCGCTCGGTGGCAAGTGACCCCGTGACTTGGCGCGCCGTGAAGAGGCCACCGGGGAAGAAGCGGCTTCCCGTGTAGGCCGCGAGCACCTCTGCGGCAGCGCGGCTGAACGTGCTGTGCCCGGAGACGAAGCCCGGGAAGGCCGGGGTTACGAAAGTCGCCTTCTGGTAAGGCACCCAGCGCGCGCCCAGAATCCAGCCAACGCCACTGTCCTGGCTCGGGTCCTTCGGGGGGCCTCGCCAGGTGCGAATCGCGATCTCACCCACGTGATCGGCGAGGGCGGCGTGTCGCTGGCCGGGAGCGCTCGATTCCTTCGTGATCACCTCGATCAAACCCGGGACGAGCGGCAAACCATCCGAGTCGTAGGAAGGTCCCTTCGGATCGCTCGACTGGCCGTGCTCCGCCAGGTAGCGAATCATCGAGATCGGGCGGACAGACTGATACTCGCGCTTCAGGCCCCACGCGGCAATCGCCGCGTCGTGGACAGCTCCGTTGAGCGCGAAGTAGAGCTTCACGTCCCATCTCAGGCGGTTGGCGGAGCCGGGCCGGATCCGCGACGCGAGCTCGGGCGAGTCGGAAACCGCGTTTGCAAGCACGTTCCAGTGTCCGGGCGGGGTTTCGGAGCTCGGCCCGTCAGCCCAGAACTCGGCAAGGACACGCGAGAAGTCGCCTCGGAGGACGCGCTCCGGCTCGTAGGGCTTCTCTGTCACCGGGTTGACCGCGTAGCCGTGGCCGTCGTTCGTCCCGAGCGGGTTGTCGCCCAGCGCATCGAGCCCGATGTCGATCTTCTGCTCGTCGGCGGGATCGAGCTCGGCACTCTTGCGGATGACGTCGACGGCCGCCTGCTTGTAGGCCGCGTCCTCTGGCGTCCCGATCGGCGGGGGGCCCGGGTCGATCGGCACTCCCTTCCTCGAAGAAGGCAGCGCAAAGCCACGTACGTGTCCCCACTGGGCGCCGATGAAGGTCTGCACCTTGCCGGGGACGGCGAGGCCGTTCTGGGCCACGGTCTGGTCGAGCGCGAGCGGCTGCCAGAAGGTGGCGTCGTGCATGGACGTCCTGGGCTGATTCACGACCAGCGGCACGTTCACGGGGACGTAGCTCTCGTCGGCAAAGCGGCGTCGTTCGAGCGAGCCGTCCTGCCTTCCATACCGGATCACCGCGGCCGCGATGCGATTGCCGAGTGCGGCCGGTGAGGCACCCTTCGTGCTCGTGAAGTCCAGCCGGTAGCAGAGCGAGCGCATCGTCCGGGTGAGCTCGTTGAACGTCACCCGCACATTGGCGCCGTACGCGTAGCGCCAGAGCAGGACGCGGTATGCCGCGTAGCTGATCGCGGTCTCCCGGGCAGCCTCGACGTCGCGAGCCTTGTCCTTCTCGGTGACGAAGTAGCCGTCCGCCGTCGGATCGTAGGCCGCCCAGGCATCCCACATCGCGGCCGAGACGTGGAAGAGGTTCCGCGCGTGGGTGGTCGGCGCCGGAAGGTCCCGCCTGATGGCGTCGAGCATGGCCTCGTCCCACACGCGAGTGACCGAGCGCCCCTGCAGGTCGGTCCGTGTACACCCGTCGATCAGGTACGGCGCAGTCTCGGAGAGGCGCTGACTCCGACCTGGCCGTGCGAGCGCGGTCGATCTTGCAGCGGTCGCGCTCCGAGTTTGGCGGCGGAAGAAGACGATGCGGTCGGCCGGAACGTTGTTCTGTTGCACGATGTGACCGCTCGGGTAGCGAACGATGAGCTGGCTCACGCTCGTCGCCGCACCGAGTCCGAAGTGCACCCGAGGGTCCTGCGATGACAGGTAGCTCGACCCGGCCTGCACCTCGCGTACCAGCCGGCGACCGTCCAGGAGGACCGCAGTCACGACCGCTCCGGGCGAGAACCTGGCAAGCCGCACCGCGAGCCAGTGGCCGACGGCTCCCGTCGGCCGCAAGAGCTCCAGTTTTCCCCCGATCGTATTGATGGCGATGTCCATACGGCCGTCGTTGTCGAAGTCGGCCGTCGTGAGGCCGCGGCCGACGACGCGAGGAAGGTCGTTGCCGCCGACGAGTGCAGTCCCGTCCGTGAATTGGGGTGCAGACCCCGTGGATGCGCCCATGTTCTCGAGCACCTGGATCGGCTCTGCGTCCCGAGCGAGATTGGTCACCGGGATTCCGCCGTTAGTGAGCACGAGGTCGGGATCGCCGTCCAGGTCGAGGTCGACCCAGGAAGCGCCCCAGCCCGTGAATATGCTGCCGAACGCCGGCGCGAACGCCGCTCGGACGTCGTTGAACGACGATCCGGACGCGAGGGGCTGGCGCGCGGAGTAGACCGCATGGCCCTGGCCGCGCGAGTTCGAGATGAATAAGTCGGTGCGCCCGTCACCGTTGAAGTCCGCAGCCGCGACACCCATCCCCGCATTCGGGTCGGCCACGCCCGCGATGGCTGCGCGCTCCTCGAAGCGGAAGCCGAGCCCCGCCGGATCGGCCTTCCTCCCGCCCGGCCAGGCGACGTTCTGGTACAGCCGGTTCGGGTCACCGTCGTTGGCGACGTAGAGATCGAGCCGCCCATCGGCGTCGAAATCGGAGAAGACTGCACCGAGGCTGTGATCGAACCGCGCGGCCTCGAGGCCTGCCTGAACGCCGACCTCGCGAAACTTCGAATGTCCATGGCGGTCGCGCCGGACATTGAGGTAGAGGAGATCGCGGACGCCGGAGACGTTGTTCGGGAACCCCGCAGCGGAGCCTGGAACGGGAACGTTGGTGTCGGCGTAGCCCGCGACGTACAGGTCGGGCCGGCCGTCGCCGTTCACGTCTCCGACCGCGGCCCCCGCGTGCCATCCGTAGCTACGGATTCCCGCCGCGCGGGCGCCTTCCGTGAACGTACCGTCGCCGTTGTTCCAGAGCAGCTTGTCGTAGCCGGCAGTCGAAATGTAGAGATCGGTGCGGCCGTCCGAGTTCAGGTCGGCGGCTACGCAGCCTTCGCCGCGTGTCGCGAGGGCCGCCTTCGACCCTCGGCTCACGTCCGTGAACCGACCCTTCGTGTTCCTGAACAGCGCGCTTCGTGGGAGTCCACCGCGCTTCCGCCAGCGGCCGAAGTCTGCCTCCGAGTAAGAGTTCACGACGAACAGATCGACCCAGCCATCGTTGTTGTAGTCGAGAGCACACAGCCCCCCTCCGGTCATCGCCGCCGGGTCGGGCGAGACACCGAAGCGAAAGGCACCTTGACGGAAGTTGAGACCGACGCGACTGGCGACGTTCTCCAAGCGAATCCCCTCGAAGCCGGAGCTCGAGGCGTGAGTCGCGACGTTTGCCGCTGAGGGCGAGCCCGAGGGGGCTGTGACAGCCAAGGCGGGGAGGCCCGAGACACACACCAGGACCAAGACTCGCCGTGCGAGGCGGGCGACGTCGACGCGCATAGAGTTGAACTACAGCACGTTTCGCCTCTGCGCCGCCAGCCGGGCTCGGAGATCGGATACTTCCGCGGACGGCTGGTCGTCTGGCTCGAAGAGGAGTGGCCCGTAGAATCGCCTTGTGAAGCTCGAGGACGCACAGGCGATCGTGGATTTCGTGGTGCGAGAGGCGCCCGGCTCGGTCTCGGTTTTCATCTCGGACACGCACGGCGAGCTCGTCGCGGCTGCGACGATGGACGGCGCGGCACCGGACACACGTCTGAACGCGCAGCGGAAGGCGTACACCGCCGCGCGGAGCGACGCGCGTTCGACGAGAGAGCTGGCGGAGAAGGTGCGCGAAGACGCTGTCGAGCGCGAGAGCTTCGACCCGTTCTTCACGTTCTTCCTCGGCGGGCTCGCCGCGTTCGAGGGCGAGACACGGGTGGGTGCCGTCGGCGTGAGCGGCTTGCCAGGCGAGGTCGACGAAGCGCTCGCGCGGCAGGCACTCGAGGCCGCAGGCCTTTCCTGCTGATCTGGTACTAGTCCGAGAGAACGAGCGTCGCCTTGCCGCCGCGATGTTCGAAGGCTTCCGGGAAGCGGTCGAGCGGGACCCGTAGCGTGACGAATTGCTCCAGCGCTTCCGGCCAGCGCTCGCGCGCTCGGTCGAGATCATCGACCGCGGCCAGCCAGTCCTCGCGGCGCGCGTTCACGCTTCCAAAGAGAACGCGGTTCTCGAGAATCGTGTCCACGCCCAGCACCGGGCCGTCGAGCTCGACCGTCTGGTCACGCGGGTCGATCCCAAGGAGGCACGCGACTCCGCTCCGCCGGAGCAGGCCCAGCGTCTGCGCCATCAACTGAGCGTTGCCGGCCGCCTCGACTACGAGATCGAACTTCCCGAGCTCCGACAGGTCAGTGGCGTGCGTCGAGACGTAGCGCGCGCCGGACTGTTCGACGAGCTCGTTCTCAGGCTCGAGCGACGCCGTCCACACCTCCACGTCCGCGAGGCGCAGGAGGTACGTTGTGAGCAGGCCGATCGCGCCTGCGCCGATGACCAGCGCGCGCTCGAGCCGCCACGGTTGCCGGCCGCCGATCGTCCGAGCATGTCGCAGCGCGCGCTCGCAGATCGACGTCGGCTCCGCGAGCACGCCGAGGCGGCCGAGCGATTTCGGAATTACGATCAGTTGCTCCGGATCCTCCGCGACGAGCTCACGGTCGTAGCCGTGCAGGCGAGTGATCCCGCGCTCGCTGTAGTCGCCGGTCAGACATGAGTCCGGCGAGCCCTCCGCGCACGCGATGCAATGGCCGCACGAGCGGCGGACGGTCGCGGTGACGAGTTGGCCGCGCGTGAAGCCATAGCCATTTCGCTCGACGACCGCGAGAGCCTCGTGGCCGAGCACGAGCAGCCGCTCGTCCTCAGGTGCGATTCCGAACAGGCCTTCCGAGATCTCGCGGTCGGTGCCGCACACGCCCACCTCGAGCGTGCGGACGAGCACTTCGCCCTCGCGAGCCTCCACGGCCGGAACGTCCTCGACGTGTGTTGTGTGCGTGTGACCCGGCTGCGTGACGAGCGCCAGCACTACGCCGCCGTGAGTCCGCCGTCGATCACGAAGACGCTCCCCGTCACGAAGCTCGCTACATCGGAGGCCAGGTAGGCGACCGCCTCCGCGATCTCCTCAGGTGTCCCCAGCCGGCCCAGCGGCTGCCGCGCGCGCAGGTCGTCGAGCGACTCGCCGGCCTCCTCGACGAGCCGCCGCACCCACGGCGAGTCGACGGTTCCCGGGCAGACGGCGTTGACGCGGATGCCCTCGTTCACATGGTCGACCGCGAGCGCACGCGTAAGCGACACCACCGCCCCCTTCGACGCGCAATACGCCGCCCGGTTCCGGAGGCCCACGATCGCTGCGACGGACGCCACGTTGACGATCGACCCGCCGCCACGCGCGATCATCGTCGGGATCGCGTGCTTGCAGCAGAGGAACGTCCCGCGCGCGTTCACGGCGAAGACGTCCTCCCAAACGTCGAGCGGCGTCTCCGGCGCGTTGGTCGTCGAGCCAATGCCTGCGACGTTGATGAGCACGTCGACGTCATGCGCGACAGCAGCAACCTGCGCCTCGTCGCGGACGTCCAGCTGGACGTCGGTCCCGGTCAGGTCCGCGGCGACGACCTCCGCGCCCTCGGCCTCGAACAGGCGTGCGACTGCTGCGCCGATGCCCGACCCGGCGCCCGTGATGAGCGCACGCTTGCCTGCGAAACGCGTCATCCCGTCTCCTTCCCCCACACGGCTTTCGATCATGCAAACCTTCCGCCGTGGAGATCGCCGTACGCGCGAACGCGAAGCTCGCGGAAGGACCACGTTGGGATGCCGCGGCACGGTGCCTGCTGTGGGTGGACATCGAAGGTTGCGAACTGCACGTTCTCGAGAGCCGGGAGGACCGTGCGATTGGCATCGAGGCGATGGTGAGCGCGGCGGCGCCCACGACCGACGGGGCGGTGCTCGTCGCGCTGGCCGATCGCCTTGCGCTCGTCGACCTTGGTGACGAGACGTTGCGTACCCTCGTCCGGCTGCCGCACGGACCCGCTCTGCGCTCGAACGACGGAGCCTGCGACGCCGCCGGTCGCTTCTGGATCGGGACGATGGGGCTCGACCTCACGCCGGGCGCGGGCGCGCTCTACCGCTACGACGGCAGGCTCCAGCGAGTGCTTGACGGGGTGACGCTTTCGAACGGCCTTGGGTGGACGCGTGACGACACCCGCATGTACTACATCGACTCGGCCGTGTACCGCGTCGACGTCTTCGACTTCGAGCTCGCGTCGGGACGGCTCGACGAGCGGCGGCCGTTCGTCTCGATCGACAAGAGTGATGGCATCCCCGACGGGCTCACCGTCGACGACGAGGGCGGCGTCTGGGTCGCGCTCTACGGCGGTAGCTGCGTCCATCGCTACGACGAAAGAGGCCGCCTCGACGCCGTGCTCGAAGTGCCGGCGGAGAACGTCACCTCGTGCTGCTTCGGCGGCGACGACGGGCGCTCGCTCTTCGTGACGACGGCGGCGCCGGACGGAAACGTCTACGTCACACAGCCGGGAGTAAGTGGGCCGCCCGCACACGTCTTTCACGCGGGCGGGACGAGAACGGCGCCGTCGGACGCGGAAGACACGAGCGCCCGGTAGCGCGCGAACACACCAACGTCATAGCGTGGAGGAGGGGGCTGCCATGCGACGAGACGCTCTGCCAGCTCGCGGTCGTCGAGCTCCACGAGGAGCGTGCCCTCGTCCACGTCGATTGCGATCACATCACCGTCTTGCACAACCGCAAGCGGTCCGCCGCGTGCGGCCTCGGGCGCGACGTGCCCGACCATCAGCCCGCGGGTCGCGCCGGAAAAGCGGCCGTCGGTGACGAGTACGACGGACTCGCCGATGCCGGCTCCGATCACGGACGCCGTGACGCTCAACATCTCGCGCATACCCGGCCCGCCCGCGGGACCCTCGTAGCGTACGACGAGCACGTCGCCCTCCGCGACGAGTCCCGCGCGCACGCCGTCGGTACACGCCTCCTCGCTCTCGAACACCCGCGCAGGGCCGCGATGCGAACGGCGCGTCGTCCCGGAAACCTTGACGAGGCTACCCTCGGGCGCAAGGTTGCCGCGCAGCGCATGCAATGCGCCGCTCGGCCTGAACGGCTCCTCCAGTGTGTAGACGACTTCGCCGTCCGGCTGCGGCGCGTCCACTGTCACGTCCGCGAGCGTCCTGCCCTCGACGGTCGGTGCCTCGCCGTCGACGTGCCCGCCACGCACGAGCTCGCGGATCACGGTGCGCGAGCCGCCCGCGCGGTGGAGGTCCTCCGCCATCCAGCGGCCTGAGGGCGCGAGGTTCGCGATCACGGGCGTGCGGCTCGCGAGGCCTGTCAACTCCTCGAGCGCCAGCGGCACTCTCGCCTCGTGGGCGATCGCGAGCAGGTGAAGCACGCCGTTCGTCGAGCCGCCGGTTGCGGCGATACCGGCCATAGCGTTCAGGAGCGCGCGCCGGTCGAGGAAACGCCGTGCCGTCACGCCTTGTTCGACGAGGTGCACGGCGAGCGCGCCGGCGCGGGCTGCGGCCTCGCCCTTCAGCTCGTGCTCGTCCGCCGGCACGAGCGCATCCCCGACGCACGCGATTCCAAGGCAGTCGATCGCGATGGCCATCGTGTTCGCGGTGAAGTGTCCTGCACACGTGCCCGCGCCGGGGCAGGCGAAGCGCTCGAGCTCGTCGAGGTCCTCGCGCGGCATGAGCCCGCGTTCCTCGGCCCCCACCGCCTCCCACACGTCCTGGATCGTCACCTCGCGTTCGCGCCAGCGGCCGGCGCGCATCGGACCGTTGTAGACGAGGACCGCGGGCTTGTCCACGCGCGCGAGGGCCATCAGCGCGGCGGGCACCGTCTTGTCGCAACCGACAACACACACGAGCCCGTCGAAATCGTGGGCGTGAACCATCAGCTCGATCGAGTCGGCGATCACCTCGCGCGAGATCAGCGACGCCCGCATACCGGGAGTTCCCTGCGACTGGTTGTCGGAAACCGCGATCGTGTTGAAGCCAAGCGCAAGGCCGCCCGCCGCGGACACGCCCTCGTCTACGCGGTCGGCGAGCTCGCGCTGATTGAGGTTGCAAGGCATTGTTCCCGTCCACGTCGACGCGACGCCGATGATCGGTCCGCCGAGCCGCGCCGGGTCGATGCCCATTGCCCGGAAGTGCGCGCGCGCAGGCGCACGCTCGGCACTCTCGAGCAACCCGGTGCGGGCCCGTCGGCGGAGGGCGTCGACCGGCGTTTCAGTCACGCCGTCGACTGTACTGGACGTGGCAGGATCGGTCGATGCGCATCGCGACCGTTCAGATGCACGACGGGCCCAAGGTGGCGGTCGACCTGGACGGCGACTATCGGCGCCTGGACTTCGACCTCGACCTCCTCTCGCTCATCCAGGCAGGCGTCGACCCGCGGGACCTCGCCGTCGGGGATGCGGTCGCAGGCGAGCTCGCAGCACCGCTCCAGCCAGGGAAGATCGTCGCGATCGGGCTCAACTACCGCGACCACATCCGCGAGTCGAAGCTGTCGCAACCGGAGCAGCCGCTCGTCTTCGCGAAGTTCCCGTCGAGCGTCACCGGCCCGAACGACCCGATCGTCGTGGACGCCGAGCTGACGACGCAAGTCGATTGGGAGGTCGAGCTCGGCGTGATCGTCGGGCGCCGGATGCGAAACGTTGCGGTTGACGCGGCGCTCGACTACGTGTTCGGCTATACCGTCGGCAACGACGTCTCCGCACGCGACGTGCAGTTCTCGGAGAGTCAGTGGACGCGCGGCAAGAGCTTCGACACGTTTTGCCCCGTCGGCCCGGTCGTGGTGACACCGGACGAGATCCCGGACCCTCAGGTACTCGCGCTCCGCACGCTGGTGAATGGCGAAGTGATGCAGGATTCCTCGACTGCGGAGATGCTCTTCGGCGTCGCCGAGCTGCTCGCGTTCTGTTCGCGCAACTTCACGCTCGAGCCGGGCGACCTGCTGCTGACCGGCACGCCGTGGGGCTGCGGTTACTTCATGGACCCGCCCCGCGCTCTCGAGATCGGCGACGTCGTGGAATGCGAGGTTGAACGCATCGGCGTGCTGCGCAACGTCGTCGCCGCAGCTGTCGCTAACGCACGATCCGAGGGTCCGTGAAGACGTCGAGGGCGTCGCGGCTCGTCGTCGAGAACTCGGAGACGATCGCGCCCTCGTCGCCCGCCTCGAACCAGTGCAGCGCGTTCGGCGGAATCGTGAATTGCTCGCCCGGCTCTAGCACAATCTCACTTGCGCCCTCGACGTGCAGGTGCACGGCGCCGCGGCGGACGCGGAACGTCTCCTCCTTACCCGGCTGGCCCTCGATTGGCGGGTGGCGGTGCTCGGGGCAACGCTGGTGCGGGAACAGCACGAGCTCCTTTGCGCACACGCGATCGGTGTTCACGTAGACGACGATCTGCAGTCCGATTTCGTCAAGCCGGCCCAGACCGAAGTCCGCGATCTCGATTTGCTCGCGCTCATGCGGCGTCAGCACGATGCCGGCCCCGACGAGCATGGCCGCCGCCCGCTCGCGTGCCTCGTCCTTGGTCACGGTGTGACGGGACCTCCGCTGACTGCGTTCCCCATGAGCTGAGTACTATCGCGCAATGGCAGAGATCGGCGTTGGCATGCTCGGCTACGCGTTCATGGGGAAGGCGCACTCGAACGCGTTCCGCAAGCTCGAGTACCTGGCGTGGCCGCCCCCACTCGTGCCACGGCTCGTCGCGATCGCCGGGCGGAATCAGGATGCGGTCGCCGCGGCGGCACGCCGATACGGCTACGAGGGGTGGACGACCGACTGGCACGACATCGTCACGGACGAACGGATCGGGCTCTTCGACAACGGCGGGCCGAACTCGCTACATGCCGAGCCGACGATCGCCGCCGCCGAAGCGGGCAAGCACGTCCTCTGCGAGAAGCCGCTCGGGCGCACGGCCGACGAGAGCCACGAGGTCTGGCGCCGCGTCGCCGCGACCGGCGTCAAGCATCTGTGCGGGTTCAACTACCGCTTCGTCCCCGCGGTGCGGCTCGCGCGCGAGTTGATCGACGAGGGCGCACTCGGAGAGCTCCGCCACTTCCGCGGCCGTTACCTCCAGGATTGGGGCGACGACCCGACGCTCGACACGTGGCGCTTCGATCCGGACCAGGCGGGATCCGGTGCGATCGGCGATCTCGGCACGCACGTGATCGACCTCGCGCGCTACCTGGTCGGCGAGTTCAGCTCGGTCGCCGGCATCGTGAAGACATTCGTGAGCGGTCGCACGGTCGACGATGCGATCGAGGCGGCTGTCGAGTTCGAGAGCGGCGCGGTCGGGACGATCGAGTCCACGCGCCTAGCGCTCGGACGGCGCAACGCGTTTCAATGGGAGATCAACGGCTCCCGCGGTTCGCTCTACTTCGATATGGAGCGCATGAACGAGCTGCAGGTCTTTCTCGAGGGCGAGGACCGCACGCGCGGCTTCAGGACGGTGCTCGTGACCGAGGCGAACCATCCGTTCATGGAGTTCTGGTGGCCGCCTGGGCACATCATCGGCTGGGGAGATACCTTCGTGCACGAGGTGCATCACCTTCTGCGTTCGATCACCGACGGCAGCGACGTCGCACCGCACGGCGCGACGTTCGAAGACGGCTATCGTGCGTCAGAGATCGGCGACGCGATCGTGCGGTCGAGCGCTAGCGGTCGCCGCGAGCAGCTGACGTTCCGCAGCCTTACCGACGGGGAATGACGTACGCGCCGGCCTCGGACCAGCGCGCGCTCACATGAGCGCGGTCGCTTCCGTAGAGCGGGAGCTGCGTGCAGCGGTCGGCGCGGAGATCATCCAGCCGAGCGCGGCGTATCTCACTGACCAGACCGAGGCGCGAGGGCTACGCGGTCGCGCCGATGCGGTCGCCCTGCCGCGGACGGCTGAAGAAGTCGCCGAGATCGTTTCCTGGTGCTATGCGAACGGCGTCGCGATCGTTCCGCGCGGCGGGGGAACCGGATACGCCGCAGGCGCGGTTCCGCTCGACGGCGGCGTCGTGCTTTCGCTCGAGCGGTTGACGCGGGTTCGCTCGTTCGACCCGCTTCTCTGGCGGATCCAGGTCGAGGCCGGGCTCCCGACGGCAGAGCTCCGCCGGATTGCGCGCGAGAGCGGTCTGCTCTTCGCACCGGACCCGGGCGCGGCCGAGCAATCTCAGATCGGCGGCAACATCGCGACGAACGCCGGCGGACCACACGCGTTCAAGTACGGCGTCACCGGCACCTGGGTCATGGGCCTCGAGGCGGTCGTCCCGCCTGGCGACCTGATCCAGCTCGGCGGGCCGCTTCGGAAGGATGTTGCGGGCTACGACCTGAAGCATCTCCTGATCGGCTCGGAGGGAACGCTGGGCGTGATCACGGCCGCCTGGCTACGGCTCACGCCCGCACCCGAGGCGGCCTGGCCAGTGGTGGGGTTCTTCGAAGGTGTCCGCGCGGGCTGTGCTGCGATCGAGCGCGTCGTCGGTTCCGGGCTTCCGGCAGCGGCGCTCGAGTACATCGACTCGGAGACGATGCGATACGCGGGCGCGGGCTTTCCCGCTGAGGTGCCGGCCGGTGCGTTCGCCGTGATCGCGGAGGCTGACGGCTCGACGAACGAGGCGGCACGGGTCCGCGTGGACTTGTTGGAGCTGTTCGGTGAGGACGCGCTCGACGTCTATGCACCCCAGACCGCGGCGGAGATCGCAGGGCTGTGGCGGTGGCGCGACGGTCTGGCGCTGGTCGTGGATGCCCAGCGCGGCGGGAAGGCGAGCGAGGACATTGCCGTGCCGCTCGAACGGCTGGGCGAAGCCATCGAAGAGTCGCTCGAGATCGGGCGCAGGCTGGGCGTTCCGGCGTGCTCCTGGGGTCACGCAGGCGACGGGAACCTCCACACGACCTTCCTCCTCGCCGGCGACAACGAGGCGGAGCTAGCCCTCGCTCCCCGTCTCTCCGACGAGCTATTCGAGCTGGCGCTGCGGCTCGGCGGGACGATCTCCGGCGAGCACGGCGTCGGTTTCGTCAAGCGCAACTGGCTGTCACGCCAGTTGGGCCCGCGTGCATTCGAGCTCCACAGCTCGATCAAGCGCGCATTCGATCCCCTGAACCTGCTCAATCCGGGGAAGAAGGCGTGAGCACCCTCTTCTGCCGCTCGTGATTCGCAAGCTCCTCGTCGCCAACCGCGGTGAAATCGCCCTGCGGGTCTTCAGGGCAGCGCAGGAGCTCGGGATCGGAACTGTCGCGGTCGTCGCGCCCGACGACAAAGGCTCCCTGCACGCCCGGTCCGCGGACGAAACGGTCGATGTCGCGAGCTATCTGTTCTCGGAGGAGCACATCCGCGCGGCGAAGCAGACAGGAGCCGACGCGATCCATCCCGGCTACGGCTTCCTCGCCGAGAACCCTGACTTCGCCGAGGCCGTAGAGGCTGCAGAGCTGACCTGGGTCGGCCCCTCTCCGGAGGCCCTGCGAAGAGGCGGCGACAAGCTCGAGGCGAAGCCGATCGCCCGCGAGGCCGGCGTCCCCGTCGTCCCTACGGGCGAGCCCGAGGAGATCGGCTTTCCGCTCGTCGTCAAGGCCGCCGCAGGCGGCGGAGGACGCGGCATGCGAGTCGTCCGCGAGCCGGGCGAGCTGGCAGAGGCGCTCGACTCTGCACGCCGCGAAGCGAAAGCGGCGTTCGGGGACGACCGGGTTTTCTGCGAGCGCTACGTGGAACGTCCCCGCCACGTCGAGATCCAGCTGCTCGGCGACGCTCGGGGACACGTGATCGCCCTCGGCGAGCGTGATTGCTCGATTCAGCGGCGCCATCAGAAGGTGCTCGAGGAATCGCCCTCGCCCGCGGTCGACGCTCCGTTACGCGCTGCGATCAGCGAGGCAGCGGTCGCGTTCGCGCGCGCGATCGGCTACTCGAGCGCCGGCACGGCCGAGTTCATGGTGGACGGCCACGACTTCTGGTTCCTCGAGCTGAACGGGCGGATCCAGGTCGAGCATCCCGTGACGGAGCTCGTCACCGGCGTCGACCTGGTGCAGGCACAGCTACGCATCGCGTCCGACGAGGCGCTGGACGTGCGCCCGGACCCGCGAGGGCACGCGGTGGAGGTGCGCCTCTACGCGGAGGACCCGAAGACGTTCTTCCCGCAGACGGGTCGAGTGGAGCGCTTGAGACTGCCCAAAGGCATCCGCGTCGACGCCGGCGTTGCGGAGGGTGACGAGGTCGGACTCGCCTACGACCCGATGATCGCCAAGCTGATCGCGCACGGGACGTCACGCGAGGAGGCGTTCGACCGGCTGCGCGACGCACTCCGCGATACAGAAGTGGAAGGGGTCACGACGAATCTGACGTTCTTGCGCTGGCTGGTCGCGCATCCGGTCGTACGTGCAGGCGATACGACCACGTCGTTTCTCGTCGAGCATCCCCCGCTCTCCCCCGGGCCCACACGCGTACCGGCCGCCGCCTGGCGGAGCCCCTTCCGGCTCAACCTCCCCGCTCCTCCCGTCGTCGCTCCGCCCGACGTCGACGCTCTCGCCGCGAACCACCGCGGCCCGAGCGGCGAGCAAAGCGCCGTCACCGCACCGATGCCTGGAACGGTGATCCGCCTGCTCGTCGCGGAAGGCGATTCGGTTCGAGCCCGCCAGCCCCTCGTCGTGCTCGAGGCGATGAAGATGGAGACGCCGCTGTCGTCACCGTACGACGCGGTCGTACGCGCCGTGCACGTCGCCGAAGGCGACAGAGTCGCGGGCGGAGCGCTGCTCGTCGAGCTAGAGGAGTGAGGCGCGCAGCCTGCTAGAAGAGCTTTTGCAGCTTCATCGCGGCACCCATGTCGCCCTTGACCTTCAGCTTGCCGGTCATGTAGGCGCTCGTCGGGTTCTGCTCGCCGCTGACGATCTTCTCGAACGTCTCTTCGGACGTCGTGATCACCGCGTCGGCGTCTTCACCGCCCTCGCTGACGCTGACGTTGCCGTCGGCGACGTTCACGGTCCACTTCCCCGCACCTTCGATGTCGAAGAGGTAGGAATGGGTCATCCCCGCTGTCTTGGCTGAGTCGGCGCGGGTTTCGAGGCTCTCGAAGAAGTCCTTGACAGTCGTCATGGCGAAGGACCCTACCTCAGCTGTCGAGGTAGCTACGCGGCCTGGGGCTGGTCGGCCGGGAGGTAGCGCTCGATCAGCGCGTGCGAGAGCTGCCACTGCGTCCGGGCCAGCTTGACCCGGTTCCGCTCGAGCCGTGACCCGTTGATGCCCTGCTCGCGCAAGTGCTGCCGTTCGACGGCGAGGCCGGAGATCTGCTCCTGCAGCATCTCGACGGTGAGGCGAGTATGCCCGCGCCGGAAACGCGATGGAACGGCGGGCCGCAGGACCGTAGCGTTCATCTCGGAGTTCATCATCGGCATGCGACGCTCAAAGTTGAGCGCAGTTAGCCGAATTTCGTAAAGGCTCGGTAAATCCCTGCTGCCTGCTCTCGGATACCATCGCGGCCCGTGGACGAGGTAGCGATCGAGGTGAGGCTGCCGGGCGAGGTCGAGCCCGACGCCCTCGCCGTTCCTTTCACTCAGGACGCGGGACAGGTTTCGAACGGGGCGCGCATCCTCGACGAGCAGTTGAAGGGTCGCCTGCAGCGCCTCGCCGACGACGGGGAGCTGAAGGGCGACCTCGGCAAGACCGTCCTGCTCCACACCGACGGCGAGCTCAACGCCCGCCGCGTGGTCGTGGCCGGCGTCGGAAAACGAGACGACGTCGACGCCGACGCGATGCGCACCGCGGCCTCGGCGGTCGTTCGCCGCGTTGCGGACATCGGTGGCACGGTCGCCTGGCTGCTCGACGACTCGCTGCCACTGTCGCTCGAGGAGCAGGCGCGTGCGGTCGTCGAGGGCACGCTCCTCGGCGCCTACAGCCCGGCCCGCTGGAAGACCGGCGAGAAGCCTCGCAAGCGAATCGAGAAGATCGTGATCTGCACTGCCGACGCCGACGGCCTCGCCGAGACCGCCGGCCGGACCGCCCAGGTCGGGCGCTGGGTCAACGCCGCAAGGGACCTCGCCAACTCCCCGCCGAACGAGCTCACGCCCGAGGTGCTGGCAGCGCGCGCCGTCGAGCTCGCCGGCCCCAACCTCACCGTCGAGGCACTCGACCCGGGCCGCATCGACGAGCTGGGCATGGGCGCACTGTCGGCCGTCGGGCGCGGCAGCTCAAACGGGCCGCGGCTGATCGTCCTCCGTTACAACCCGCCGAAGGTGAAGGACGACGAGCTCGTGCTCGGTCTCGTCGGCAAGGCGATCACGTTCGATGCGGGCGGGATCTCGCTGAAGCCGGCGCTGAAGATGCAGGACATGAAGGGCGACATGGCCGGCGGAGCGGCCGTGATCGCAGCCACCGCTGCCGTGGCAGAGCTCGACTTGCCGGTACGCATCGTCGCTGTCGTCGCGGCGGCCGAGAACCTCGTCGGCGGCGACTCGTTCCGACCGGGCGACATCCTCACGGCAGCAAACGGCAAGACGATCGAGATCACGAACACAGATGCGGAGGGCCGGCTCGTCCTCGCGGACGCGATGTGGTACGCACGACGCGAAGGCGCGACCCACCTGTTGGACCTCGCAACGCTGACCGGCGCGATGGAGCTTGCGCTCGGCGACTTCTATGCCGGGCTGTTCGCCAACGAGGACGAGTGGCTCGAGCAGGTGCTCGACGCCGCGAAGGCGAGCGGCGACCATGCGTGGCCGTTCCCGCTCCACCCCCGTTACCGCCGCTACGTCGACTCGTCCTTCGCCGACCTCAAGAACTCTTCCGATCTGCGCCAGGGCTCGCCCGTGCTCGCCGCCGAGTTCCTGCGCGAGTTCGCCGGGGAGGGCCCGTGGGCGCACATCGACATGGCAGGGCCCGGCTTCCTGGAGCGCTCGCGCGGCGACTACCTAACCCAGCGTGGCGGCACCGGTTACGGCGTTCGCCTGATCGTCGAGCTGGCCCGGCGCCTCAGCACTTGAACTTCGATCTCGACTCCGAGCACGAGCTCGTTCGCTCGACCGTGCGCGACTTCGCCGAGCAGCGCGTCGCGCCCGTTGCGGAAGAGCTCGACCGCGAGAGCCGTTTCCCGTACGACCTCGTCAGCGAACTGGCTGAGCTCGGCCTGATGGGAATGACGATTCCCGAGGAGTACGGCGGCGGCGGCGCGGACACGGTCGCGTACGCGATCGCGGTCGAAGAGCTCACACGGATCGACTCGTCGGTCGCGATCACGGTTGCGGCGCACCATTCCCTCGGAACGCTTCCGATCTACTACTTCGGCACAGAAGAGCAGAAGCGCCAGTGGCTGCCGGAGCTCGCATCCGGAAAGAAGCTCGCGGCGTTCGGGCTGACGGAACCGGGCGCGGGGTCGGACGCCGGCGCAACGCGGACCACCGCCGAGCTGCGTGACGGGACGTGGCTCGTCAACGGTACGAAGATCTTCATCACGAACGCGGGCACGGACCTGACCTCCTGCGTGACGATCACCGCGCGGACGGGCGACGACGAGATCTCCAACCTCATCGTCCCGAACGGGACGCCGGGCTACGAGATCTCGAAGCCGATGAAGAAGCTCGGGTGGCACGCCTCGGATACGCGCGAGCTTTCGTTCAAGGACGCGGCGGTGCCCGAGGGGAACCTGCTCGGCCCCCGGGGCCAGGGCTTCCAGCAATTCCTCGAGATCCTCGACGGCGGGCGGATCTCGGTCGCCGCGATGGGCGTCGGTCTGGCGCAGGGCGCGTACGACCTCGCCTTCGCCTACGCACGGGAGAGACAGCAGTTCGGCCAGCCGATCGCCAGGTTCCAGGCGGTCCAGTTCAAGCTCGCCGACATGGCGACGGAGCTCGAAGCCGGACGGAACCTCGTCTACAAGGCCGCCTGGCTCAAGGACCAGGGCCGCGACTTCGCGCTCGCCGCCGCCCAGGCGAAGCTGTTCACGGGCGAGCTGTCCAACCGCGCCGTCAACTGGGCGCTCCAGATCCACGGCGGCTACGGCTACATGGACGAGTACGCGATCTCACGCCTCTACCGCGACCAGAAGATCCTCGAGATCGGGGAGGGCACGAACGAAGTCCAGCGGATGGTGATCGCCAAGCAGCTCGGGCTGTAACGCGTCACGCCTGCGTCACGGACTCGTTCACGTGCCTGGCCGGAGATCAAGCGGGGAATGGTCTTCACCGTCGAGCCCGGCCTCTACGCCGCCGGCCTCGGCGTCTTCCGCCACTCCGACACGATCGCGGTGACGACAAACGGTCTCGACTTCCTCACGTACTACCCGCGCGATCTCGAAAGCCTGACCCTTCCCGCCTGACCCTTCGGGTCAAGACCGGTTCGTACGCGTCCTGGGACTGTCCCGAGACGCGTACCAAGCCGCCATGGCTCGACACCGTCGGTTCCAGACGGGATGGGTGTGTCGAAAGTGTGACTTTTCTTCCACAGCCGGCGGGAATGGCCAGGGCATGCGGTCGGGTTCCGCTTATCGTCGACGGCGGCACGCCGCGGTCCCGAACGGGGCGGGGACATGGCTTCGGACGGATGCGAGCGCCAACGAAAAAAACGGGCCGCTCTCGCGGCCCGTTGAAGAGGAAAATAATCGGCGGCTACCTACTCTCCCGGAAGGTTGCCCTCCGAGTACCGGTCAGGGTGCTGGGGGGTGAATCCGCGCAGGGGCGTTGAAGCCGCTGTAGCGGTGCGTCATGAAGTGCGCGGGCGCGATCATCGAGAGGTGTTGCGGGAGGAGCGTGCGGCGGTCGAGGACGAGCGTGAGCCACGCGGGGCCGATCGGCTTGAGGAACGACACCACGTAGGTCGTCGGAGTGGTCCTGAGCACGTAGGCGTTCGTGACGCCGCCGGCCCAGATCGGCTCCGGCTGCGAGGTCGGCTGCCACTGCGAGAGCACCCACTTTCCGCCGCGTTGGCGGTCCCAGCGACGCGGGCCGATGATGATCCCGGACGCGCCGCGGCGAATTCTGTACTCGAGGCGGTTCGGGCTCTCGAGCGTGAAGTCGGCGACGACTCGATTCTTCGGCCCGGATGCGAGCCGCTCGAGGTAGGCGACGCTGTTCAGGGCGCGGAAAGCCTCCGTCGCGCGTGAGATGAGCACGTCGGCAGGGCGCAGCGCACCCGGAGCTCGAAAGACGAAGCGCCTCCCGTCGACCGAGACCGGCACGTTAGGCATAGGCGCGAGCGACGCGCCGTAGCAGCCCGGTCCGCAGGGCCGAGCTTCGGTTCCGGCGATCCGCACCGCGAGGCCGTTCACGCCCCTACCGTCGGGATCGAGCACCGTCACCTCGGCCCTGGGCGCGCGATAGCCGAGAGCGACCCCAAGCTCGCCGTCCTGGCGCGCCTGCACCACCATCCTCGGGGCCGGCAGCGGCGGCGGGCCGGTCTGCGCCTCAACTACACGCTCCTCCACTACAGCAGCGGCAACGCGATCGCGGCCCGGCCGCAGGTCGGTGAGCAGCGCAACTGCACCGATGAGCACGATGAACAGGCTGAGCTCGACCGCCACGTTGCGCCGCAACGCCGGCAGCGAGGCGCGCGGGAGGATGCGATACCGGTTCAGCCAACCGATCCCGGCCAAAAGGATCAGCAGCGCCGTCTTCACGATCAGCACTTGGCCGTAGCCGGTCGACCAGACCTGGGACACCGAGTCGAGCTCCGTGTAGGCGCGCACCACCCCGGTGGCGGCAAGCACGAGCACCGACACCAGGGCGAGGTTGGAGAACCTGCGCAGGGTGGCCGCTCGGTCCTCTCCGCCGCGCAACGCGAGTCCGAACGAGACCAGCCCTCCGAGCCAGAGCGAGGCAGCGGCCACGTGGAGAACGTCGACGACGACCGCGTAGCCGGGCCGCCCGCTGTCGAGCGCATGGCCCGCGAGCGACGGGAGGGGAACCAGGAGCAGGGCCACGAACGACGGCAGCAGCTCCAGACGCGGATTGAGCGGCGCGATCGCAGCGACGAGCGCACCGCAGCCCGCAATCACCGCCGCAGCCGCCATGACCGCACCGAACCGCGTCGAGAGCGAGACGTCGTGGATCGCGCCCGAGATGCCGATGAAGGTCAGCAGGAAGGCGCCGAGCTGAAGCCGGGAAGGCACCGGCCCCACCGCCAGCCTGAAGAACGCTGCCCCGACCGCGGTGAGCAGGCCGGCGAAGAAGAGCCACCGCGAGACGACGTCCTGCACGGTGGGTCCGCTCCCGACTGTCAGGGCCGGGACGGGAGGCGCCCGCCCTGCCCCGACTCCGAAGCTGATGACACCCGCGAGCTTGTGCCCGTCGTCCGAGAGAACCCGCCAGAGCACGCTGTAGTCCCCATCACGCAGCCCTGAGCGCAGCGGTACGACGAGCACCCGCCCACCGGCGATCCGCGGCTTCCCCAGCAGGATGGAGCCGCCGCCCTTCCGGATCGCCCTCACCCCGGAAACGAGGCGGACGTCGTCGTCGAACACGAACCGGACCGACCCCGGCGAGGCCGCGAGAACGGCACCGTCCCGCGGATCGGTCCGGACCAGGCTGGCATGTGCCTGAGCGGCCGCCGGGAGGACCAGAGCCGCCAGGACCGCTAGCGGAAGAGCTCGGAGGAGCAAGACTTCAAGAAACCTAGCGGCGCTCGCTGTTAGCTTCCCAATCGTGCTGTTCCGCCAGTTCGTCGACGACGATCTTGGCTGCGCCTCCTACCTGATCGGCGACCCAGCGGGTGGCGAAGCCGTGGTGGTCGATCCTGCATACGCGATCGAGCAGTACGTGGACTTCGCAACGGACAGCGACGTGCGGATCGTTCGAGTCCTGGAGACGCATACCCACGCCGACCACATTTCCGGTCACGGCAGGCTTGCGCTCGAGCATGAGGTGCCCATCTCCATCCATCCTTCGGCGGAGCCCGACTTCCGGTTCGAGCCGCTCGAGGACGGCCAGGTGCTCAACGTGGGGTCGGTCGAGCTCCGGGTTGTCCACACCCCCGGCCACCGGCCGGAGCACTGCGCCTTCGTCGTGGCCGACCGCCTCGTCCTCACGGGAGACTCGCTCTTCGTTGGGGACGCGGCCCGGCCCGACCTCGCGATCGAGGCACGCGAAGGAGCGGAAGGCCTCTTCCATTCGCTCCAGCGCCTGACGCAGCTGCCGGACCTCTACGAGGTCTATCCAGGGCACGTCGCAGGATCGTTGTGCGGCGCTGCGATGAGTCCGGCGCGCTCGTCGACCATCGGACACGAGAAGAAGACGAACGCCGCGCTCGCCTACGGCGACGTGCAGGCATTCGTGAACGCCTCCGCGTCGGTCTCGACCCCGCGCCCACCGACGACGGCGCGGGTGGTGGCGCTCAACAAGGGACCGCTGGTGGTCGCGCCGAAGCCGCTCGAGCGACTCGACGATGCCGGCGACGCGACCATCCTCGACGTGCGGACGGCGGAGGCACATGCAGCCGGTCACGTCCACGGCGCGTTCAACGTTCCCGTGTCGGGCTCGTCGTTCGCAACGCGCGCGGGCTTCGTCCTCGATCCCACCGAGCGCATCGTCATCCACGCAGCGGACGACGAGGAGGCGCAGCGCGCCGCGCACGGTCTGCGCGCTGTCGGCTTCCTCGAGCTGGCCGGCTTCGTCACGGAGGCGGATACCTCTGAGCGCCTGTACCCGATCGAGCTCGGCGAGCTCGAGCTCCTGCTCGAGGAGGGCTCCGTCCAAGTCCTTGACGTGCGGGAAAAGTTCGAACGAGACGAGGGCTACATCCCGGGCTCGTTGCACATCCCGTTCCGCCTGCTGCGCGAGAGCGGAACAGACGGCGTGGACACGGCGAAGCCGGTCGTGACGATCTGCGAGTCGGGGATGCGCGCGAGCATCGCCGCGAGCGTCCTCACGGCCGCCGGCGTCGAAGCGCGCCCGGTCTTGCACGGCGGCGTGAACGACTGGCCTGCCGGAACCGTCTCGTTCCGGCGCTGCGGCTCTACCTGAGCCGGTCGACCGAGTAGCCGCGCTCGGTCATCGCGTCGATCAGGCGGCGACAGTGCTCCTCGTTCCGTGTGACGAGCGTGAGCTCGACCTCCGTCTCGGTGACCGGCACGTCCATGCCCTCGCGGTGGTGCTCGACCGCGATGAGGTTCCCTCGCTCCTCCGCGACGAGCGACAGTAGCTTGATCAACTCGCCCGGCCGGTCCGTGAGCTGCGTGCGCACGACGAGATACCGGCCGGCGACGGTCAGCCCATGCCGCATCACCGAGATGAGCATCGTCGCGTCGATGTTCCCGCCGGACAGGATCGGGATGGCTGTGCCCGAGCCACCAGCCCGGCCCGCGAGCAGCGCGGCGACACCGACAGCACCCGCACCCTCGACCGTGAGCTTTGCGCGCTCGAGCAACAACACGATTGCCTCGCTGATCTCCTCGTCGGTGACCGAGACGATGTCGTCCAGCAGGTCCTCGAGCAGCGGCATGGTGAACTCGCTCGGCACCTTCACCGCGATGCCGTCGGCGATCGTGTAGCCGTCGATACCCGCCTGCACGCCGACGATGCGGACTTCCGGGCGCAAGGCACGGAGCGCAGTTGAAATTCCGAGTGCAAGGCCGCCCCCGCCGATCGGGATCAGCACCGTCCCTACGTCCGGCGCCTGCCCGAGCAGCTCGAGCCCGATCGTTCCCTGGCCGGCCACGACGAACTGGTCCTCGTAGGGATGGATGAAGGTCGCGCCGGTCTCCTCCACGTCCGCTCGAGCTGACTCCAGCGCATCCTCGAAGTCGGCGCCCGCCAGCTCCGTGTCGGCGCCGTAGTTGCGGCAGGCGTCGACCTTGGCCATCGGCGCGTCCAGCGGCACGTAGATGCGCGCGCTCACGCCCAGCTGGCGCGCTGCCCACGCCACCGCCTGGCCATGATTGCCGGCGCTCGCCGCGACCACTCCCGCGGCGCGCTCGGCAGGTGAAAGAGTTGCCAGCTTGTTGACGGCGCCGCGAATCTTGAACGCACCGGTGCGCTGAAGGTTCTCCGCCTTGAGCTGCACCTCGCGGCCCGCGCGTCCTGAGAACGTCTCCGACAGGTAGATCGGAGTGACCTCTGCGATCCCGCGGATGCGCTCGCGCGCCTCCTGGATGTCAGCGAGTGTCGGTGCGGTTCGTAGCGTCGCCATCAGCTGGAACGTGAAAGACCTTCTGAAGGATCTCACGCACGGCGGTGAGCGGGTCGAGCTCCCGCCGCTGGACCGCGTCGAGCAGTCGCAGTAGCTCCGGATCGTCGGCCACAGCCCGCTCGAGGTGAGCCTTCGCCCGGCCTGACGCGACCGCGAACACCTCGCCCGCGAGGTTCCTGCGCCGTCGCTCCTCGAGTCGGCCGTCCGCCTCGAGATGGAGGCGGTGCTCCTCGATCTTCTCCCACAGCTCGGGAACGTTCTCGCCCCGCGTCGCGTCGGTGAGGATGATCGGCGGCTTCCACTCGCGGTCGGGATTCAGCGAGAGGATCGTGCGAACCTCGTTCAACATCGTCTTCGCCATTGGATGATCCATCTTGTTGATCGCGATCACGTCCGGGATCTCCATGATCCCCGCCTTCAGCGCCTGGACCGAGTCGCCCGAGCCCGGCTGCAGCGCGAGCAGCACGGTGTCTGCGATGCCGATCACCTCCACCTCGCTCTGGCCGGCGCCGACGGTCTCGAGGAACACGATGTCCTTGCCTGCCGCGTCGAGGATAAGCAACGCCTGCAGGGTCGTCTCCGCCAGGCCGCCGAGGTGACCTCGTGTCCCCATCGAACGGATGAACACCTCGTGATCGAGGAAGTGATCGGACAGCCGGATGCGGTCGCCGAGCAACGCGCCGTGCGTGAACGGGCTGGACGGATCGACGGAGATGACGCCGACCGTCCGCTCCTGCTCGCGCACGAGCCGGATCAGCGAGGAGATGAGGCTCGACTTGCCGACGCCCGGCGGTCCGGTCACGCCGATCGCGTACGCCTTCCCCGTCTCCGGGTAGATGTCGCGCACCAGGTCGTACGCCATCGGTTCGGAGTTCTCGACGAGCGAGATTGCGCGGGCGAGAGCGCGCTTGTCGCCCGCCCGGACGCCCTCCGCAAGCGACTCCCGCGTCCAGTCGCGCCTGGACGCCACGCTACGCGGCCTCGGCGCCTGCCGGCTGCTCGACCGTCCGCTCCACCCCTCGCGTGAGCGCGTAGGCGACGAGCGACGAGAGCGCGAGCACGACCGCCACGCCACCGAACACCCAGCGCGGCCCGACGCTGTCCGTCAACGGTCCTGCGATCACGAATCCGATTCCGTACACCGCGTAGTTGACGCTCATGATCACGGTGAACACGCGCCCGCGCAGGTGATCCGGCGCGCCTCGCTGCACGAGTAACGAATTGCAGACGACCGCAGTGCCGTTGCCGATTCCCGCCAGTACGAAGCACGGCAATGACGCCCAGACGTTCGGCGCCACGGCAGCTCCGGCAACGCCGAGCGCCTGCAAGAGGATGCTCGCCGCATAGACGGTCCCGATCGAACGCCGCTCCACCCACGTTCCGGCCTGGAAGCTCCCGATCGCGAGCCCGAGGCCGATGCTGCCGAACATGAGGCCATAGCCGAGGTCGCCTGCGTCGAACGCATCCTTCGCCAGGAAGATCTGCGCAGTCTGCGTAGACGCGACTGCGCCGAGCGCGATCGTCCAGACGACGAGCACTGTCAGCAGTGGACGCGTGCGAACGACGTACGCCATTCCCTCGCGAAGATCGCGGAGATGGCCGCGGCTCGCCGCGATCGCGCCCTGCAGGTGGCGACCCGGGATCCTGAGCAGCAACAGCGCGGACACGAGAAATGACGCGGCATTGACCCAGTACGCGGGCTCAGGGCCCCACGCCGCGACGAGGATGCCTCCGATCACCGGCGCGATCGTCCAGCTGACGTTCTCGCCGGTCTGGATCAACGAGTTGGCGCGCCCCAGGTCGCGCTCCTCGACGAGGTTCGGGAGGCCCGCGTACACGGCCGGACGGAAGAAGCCGGTGGCGAAGCCGGCGATTCCGGCCAGGGCGACGATCGCACCTGCTGAGCCGGCGAAGGGCAGCAGACAGAAGACGAGGAAACGCACGAGGTCGGACGCGACCATCAGCCCGCGCCGTGAGAAGCGGTCGAGCAACGGCCCGAAGAAGAGACCGACGACGACCGCAGGCAGGAACTCGACGAGCATCAAAGCGCTGACCCACGGGCCGGAATTCGTGCGGTCCTTCACGTCCACCACGAGCGCCACCGTCGCAAGCAAGGTGCCGAGGCTCGAGCTGAGCGTCGCCAGGAAGAGCAGGCGGAAGCCCGGTGCGGCGACGAGAAGGCCGAGCTGACGGCGAGGGCCGGTCACCGCGCGGAGTCTGTCAAGAAGCCGCTGCCGCCGTCCTCGCCCGCACGAGCGCGTCCGCGAGGAACACATGCTCCTCGGGCGTTCCCACCGTGACACGGATCGCCTGCGGCGCACCGAACGCCGCGAGCGGACGGACGATCACGCCTTGCCGGAGCAGCGCCTCGAAGAAAGGCTGCGCATCTTCGCCGAGATCGGCGTAGACGAAGTTCCCCACCGCAGGGCCGGCGACGGTGTAGCCCGCCTCGCGCAAGATGCGTTCCAGGTCGGCGCGGCCGCGACCGTTCAGCTCGCGCCGCCGGGCGAGCTCCTCGGGCGCGTCGAGACTCGCGAGCGCAGCTTCCTGCGCAGGCGTGGTGAGGTCGAAGGCCCGTCGCGTCTTCCCGAGAGCCGTGACGAGGTTGGCCGGACCGACGCCGTAGCCCACGCGAAGCCCCGCGAGCCCATAGATCTTCGAGAAGGTTCGTGTGACGAACACGCGCCGGCCGGCCTTGAAGTACTCCTCCACCGCGTCGGGATACTCGGGGTCGTCGATGTACTCGAAGTACGCCTGGTCGACGACGGTCAGAACGTGCTCGGGGACGCGCTCGAAATAGTCGTCCAGCTCCTTGCGGGTGTTCATCGTCCCCGTTGGGTTGTTCGGTTGGCAGACATAGACGAGCTTCGTGCGCTCGGTGACCTCGCCGAGTAACGCCTCGAGGTCATAGCGATGCTCGCGCAGCGGCACGAGCACAGGCTCGGCGCCGAGCTTCAGCGCATAGATCACGTAGCTCGGAAACGACGGCCACCCACAAACCACCTCGTCTCCGGAGTCGAGCGTCGCCTGCGAGAGCACGTCGATCAGGCCGTCGGCGCCCGCGCCGATCGCGATCTCGTCGAAGCGCACGCCGTGTCGTTCCGAGAGTGCCTTCCGCAACCGGTATGCACCGCCGTCCGGGTAGCGGTTCAGCCCTTCGGCGGCACGAGCCATCGCCTGGAGCGCCTCCGGGAACGGGCCATATGGGCCTTCGTTCGACGCGAGCTTGACGATCCGCTCGAGGCCGAGCTCGCGTTGCACCTCCTCGACCGGCTTGCCCGGCTCGTAGGGCACGAGCCCTGCGAGTGTGGGCCGGAGAAAGCCGGCGGGAACGTCCGCCACGCTACGAGCTAGTGGACGTGTCGTCCGACTTCTTGCGCCAGAACCAGAGGGCGCCGCCGATCGCGGCGAAGATCGAGGCGAGCGCGGACTTGTTCAGACCGGCGTGGTCGCCGCTGCCCGGCACGGCTTTCTTGGCCTCCCGCTTGCCGAATTTCTTTGCGACCTTCCAGACGCCCCAACCGAGAACGGCGTTCCGTCGATTGATGATCCCCATCGTGTCTCCTTTCCGGACCGAGCCTACCAAGGCCTTCTCCGAGATAAGACGCAAGGAATCAGGAGGTTCGGAGTCTCTGTAGGAGGACGTGCCCTCGTCCCCACCCCGGGGTCATGCCGCCCGCAGGCCCCGGGGCCCCTCTTCTCCTCCTTGCGGACGCCCTACTATGGCTTCTTGCCCGGATCCGGCTTCGCGGGCCGACCGGACTGCGTGCGCGGCTTCGAGTTGGCGCCGCGCAAGGATTTCGGGGGCTGCGCCGGATGCGCGCGGACCGGAGATTGCCGGATCTTGACGTGGCGGGCCGACACGCTCGCATCCCCGGCGTAGCGCGTCTTGCCCTGCCCGCGCCCGCCGGCGCGCGTGTTCCCGGCGTTCTTGGCCTTCTTCGCGTTCTTGATCTTGTTGGCGTTCTCGGCCTTATTCGCCTTCGCCTTGTCGGCACCGAGTGCGAGGCCGCGCTTGGGGTTCACGACCGTCGCCGGCCGAGCGACGTCGTCGGGCAAGTTGAGACGTGCCGAGGGTGTCACGGACGCTGTGCCAGAAACGCGCGCCGGCCCGGCGGCGGCTGGTTTCGCATCGCGCCAAGGCGCTTGCCGAACGCCCTCGTAGGTCCCGCCGCCGATCACGAGGCCGGCCACGACCGCGGCTGCCGCCTTCAGCGCGACGCCCGTGCCGACGGCCGCGCCACCGCCCCCGAAGAACGAGGCGAGCGAGGTGGGAACCGGAATCAGCGCGAGTGACTTCAGGGCACTGCGCTGGGCCCGCTGGCGGCGCGCAAAGCTTGCGCACTCGGAGCATTCGCGCAGGTGTGCGCGCAGCTGTCCCTTCTCGGCGCGAGGCAAGCGTCCATCGAGCTGGCGCGAGGTCGCGAGCTCGGCTTCGCCGCAGGTGAGCGACCCTTCGAGTTGCTCGCGCAACGCACGGCGCGCACGGAAGATGAGCGTCTCTACCGCGCTGGTCGAGGTGTCGAGGATCTCCGCGATCTCGGAGTAGGACCGCCCCTCGAGCTCACGCATGACGATCGCAGCCCGCTGGTTGAACGCAAGGTGGCTGAGCGCACGGCGGATGTCCTCGCCGGTCGGCGTCTCCTCGTCCACGATCGTGTCGGCGATGTCGTCCTCGAAGGTGACCTCCGAGGGGCGACGCGCGGATTGCCGGAACCGCTGGCGGCAGACGTTGTGCGCGATCGCGATCAGCCAGTTCTGCGGCTTCTGCGGCCGGTCGCCCTTCTCGACGTAGGCCCGATAGGCGTTGAGGAACGTCGTCTGCGTGACGTCCTCCGCGTCGGCCGGATTGCGCATGACGGCCAGGGCATAACGGTAGACGTCGCCGACGTGCCGCCGGTACAGGCGTTCGAAGCCCCGGTCCGGCCGGGGTCTCTGCGCCAGCAGGGGCGTCATGCTCTAGTAGATACCCGTTCGGGCCGAATCTTGCGACCCTATCGAGTGAGATGCCTTAAGGCAACTTGGGCGGCGGTGGGAGCGCCGGCAGCTCCGCGGGCAGCGGGGGAAGGCTCGGGACCTCGACGGGCAAGGGCACGGTGGGCAGGTTGGGCAGGGTTGGCAGGGTGGCCGCCGTCTCGTCGACCTTGGCCACGACCTCGGCCGCCGCCCCTTGAACGGGGCTGCCCAGGGAAGCCGGTCCGGTAGACGCGACCGCTCCGGCGTCGGAGGGCGACGAGGTTCCGACAACTGGGCCCTCCCGCGCGCCGGCGACGGCGGTGCTTGGACTGCCGCTCGTCGTCTCCGGGCCCGTCCGCAGGCGTTGGCTCGTGGCGACCCCGCCCGCCTTTTGGCCGGCTGCGTCGAGTTTGCTGGTCGTCGAGGCGGGCGCCACCCCAGCACCGGCCTTAGCCGCCTCTGCCGGCCGGGCGTTGTCGCCGCCGATCCCTGTCGCCAACGCGCCTGCGACGAGCGCGATTGCAGCCTTCGCGAGGATTCCCGTGCCGGCGACCGCGCCGCCCCCGGCCACGACGGCGCCACCTCCGAAGAGCTGACCGAGGGAGCCTGGAAGCGGAACCGTGGTGAGCACGCGCAGCGACGAGGCGCGCAGCCGCAGCGCCTTGCGGGCACGGAAGATGAGCGTCTCTACCGCGGAGACGGAGACGTCAAGCGTGTCGGCGATCTCGGCATAGGAACGCCCTTCGAGCTCGCGCATGACGAGCGCCGCGCGCTGGTTGAACGGCAAGCGCCCGAGCGCGCGCAGCACACCCTCGACGTTCGGCCGCTCTTCTTCGTGGACGGCGAGCTGGTCGACGTGGTCGTCCAGCGGCACTTCCTTGACGCGCCGGCCCGCGCGCGCATACCGCGTGCGGGCGACGTTGTGCGCAATCTTGATCAGCCAGTTCTGAGGTTTCCGAATCTCGTCGCCGCGCTTGTACGCGCGGTACGCGTTCATGAACGTGGTCTGTGTGACGTCCTCCGCGTCGGCCGGATTGCGAAGCAGTGCGAGGGCGTAGTGGTAGACGTCCTTGACGTACTGTCGGTACAGCGCTTCGAAGGCCTGATCGCGGGCTAGGAGCGGGAGCTCTGGGACGGCCGATGCCATGACGTTCTAAAACGACTATCCCCTCTATCGGGGTACGGCTAACTTGTCATTTGAGAGCGGTAAGGCTTGGCGTCAGGCCGTTGCCTTCGCCCGACGCTTCGGTGGCAGGTGAATCGGCCGTCCAAGTGCAACGAGGCCCGCTTCCTTGATGGCCTCGGAGAGGGTCGGATGCGCAGCCATCCCGTCGGCGACCGTCTCGACCGTCGCCTCGGCGTCGATCGCGACCACGCCGGCCTCGACCAGGTCGGTCACGTGCGGCCCGACCATGACAAGCCCGAGCAACTCCCCGTACCGGGTCTCGTGGATCGACTTGACCCACCCGACCGTCTCGTTCTGCATCACGGCGCGGGCGTTCGCAATCCACGGGAACATCCCCGTCGCGACGTCGTCGCCGTATTGCCCGCGCGCTTCGAGCTCCGTCAGGCCGACGCTCGCGATCTCCGGATCGGTGTAGATCGGCCGCGGAACGGCGCGGTTGTCGACGATCGCCTCGTGGCCGCACGCGTTCTCGGCCGCAACCTCGCCCTCGCGAAACGCGGTGTGCGCGAGCTGCCAGTAGCCGGCGCAGTCTCCGACCGCGTAGATGTGCTGCACCGTAGTGCGCCGGTGCTCGTCTGCGGCTATGCCCTTGCGCTTGTCGAACTCGACGCCGAGTCCCTCGAGGCCGATGCCCTCGACGCTCGGGCCGCGGCCGACCGAGACGAGCATCAAGTCCGTCTCGACGGTCTCGCCGTCGCCGAAGTGCGCCGTCAGGCCGAAGCCCGTCTCCTCCACCTTGTTGCATTGCTTCTCGAGGTGGACGGTGATGCCGCGTTTGCCGAACTGCTTCGCGAGCTCCTTGGACGCATCCGCGTCCTCCTGCGGGATGAGAGCCGGCAGCATCTCGATGATCGTCACTTCGCTGCCGAAGCGATGGAAGATCGAGGCGAACTCGCAACCGATGATGCCGCCGCCCAGGACGACCAGGCGCTTCGGCACGTTCGTCTGCGCAAGCAGACCTTCCGAGTCGACGCACCGATCGGAGTCGAGACCCTCGATCGGCGGACGGAGCGGGAACGAGCCCGTCGCGATGACCGCGGACTTGAACGTGACGTCCTCCCCGCCCTCCACGGCGATCGTGTTCCCGTCCTTGAAGGTGCCGTTGCCCTTGACCCACTCGACGCCGTTCGCCTTGAACAGCGACGCGACACCCCCCGTCATCTGCTTGACGACGCCCGCTTTCCATTCGTTCGCCTTGCCGAACTCGAGCTGGAAGCCGCCGATCCTCACGCCGAGCTTGTCGAAGGTCTCCTCGGCCTGCTTCAACGCGAACGCCGTCTGCACCCATGCCTTCGTCGGTATGCAGCCGATGCGGAGACAAGTGCCGCCGAGCTCGGGCTCGCGCTCGATGCAGGCCACTCGGGCCCCGAGCTGCGCAGCGCGGATCGCCGCGGTGTAACCACCGGGGCCCCCTCCGAGGACGGCGACGTCGACTTCCATCAGGCTCGATCGTATAGGCCCACGAGTTGCCTCCAGAGCAGTGGGTTCGACAGCAGCTGGGTGTTGTCGGACAGCGCGTCGAACCCGCCGCTGTCGTGATCGACAGCCTTGAGGTCTGGGTCGGAGATCGCCCTCCGCAAAGCTTCGACGAACCGGTCGGCGGAGATGACCCGGATCGGCCGCCCCCAGAATTGACGCGCGGTCGCCTCCACCTCTTCAGTGACGGCGAGCTCGTTATGCCGCCCGGCGACGATTTCGTAGGCGGTCACGAGCGCGTCCTCGCTGGCGTCCGAGCCGCCGGCGCTCAGGGCTGCGACGAGCGCTTCGCTCTCCGGAAGGTTGAGCTCGGCGTAGGCCGCTCCAAACCATTTCGGATACGGCGCATACCGACGGTGCTGGAGGAAACCGAGAAACATCAGATCGCGCACGAGCGCAGCCGCAAGCAGCCGAGAGCCGAGCTCATCGCGTCGGATGAGGGTCGCGCCGTGGAGGTGCTCGAACTGTGCGATCCGTCTCCAGTGGCCCGCCATCGCCAGCAGCCACACGTCGTGGGGATACCACGCGAGTAGCCTGCGCACGCGCGTGAGCTCCCCGATCGGGTCGGCGAATACGTCGCCTGCCGTCAGCTCGAGTAGCTGCTGCGACGGCGTGACGAGCCAATCGGCTGCAGTGAACCCCTCTCGTGGGTCGACCCCGATTCGTGTACGGAGATAATCGGCGAGCTTGAACGTCTGAACCCGATGTGCGACCGGGCCCGAGTCCGTTGCCGTCATCCAAAGGGTGCCGGGCTCCCCAGTCGGCCCGAAGTTCGTCGGAAATCCCGCAAATGTTCTCGGTAACTCCTCTGCAAGTGTGCGCTCGATCTCGGGCGCGCGGTCCAGCTGATCGGTGAACAGCTGCACACGCGGTCCCCACTCGTGGTCCTGCGACATCTCGTCATCGAGGCCGAGAACCTCCGAGCCGTATCCGATCAGGGCTGCGGCGTACTCCAACTCCGGAAAACGACGTTCGAGAACAGGTTGCACGGCCTCGAAGAAGAAGCGACGCGAGAGCTCGAGGCCTTTCAAGAGTTAGAGATCGGCCTTCATGGTGACCGTGCCGTCCTTCTCCTCCACGGGACGAAAGCCGTAGTGCTCGTACAGCTTGGTCATGCCCTTCTCAGCGCTGAGGCTGACGGCCGTGTGCCCCTGTTCGCGCGCCAGGCCGAGCAAAGCGGTCATCAAATCCCCGCCGAGACCGGCGCCGCGCCGGCTCGGGACGACGGCGATCGTCAGCTCGGGGGTTGCCTCGTCGACGAAGCCGAAGCCGGGAGCGTCGGCCGGGAAGAGCCGGTACCACGCCGCACCGGTCGGGCCCGCCTCCCAGGCGACGAGCCCGGCGTCGCCGGGCCGGCCCCAGTTGTTGACGTACCGGGCGACGGGCAGGTCCGGGTCCTCGTTGAGGCGCCAGTGGTAGGCGTGCTTCAGCATGTCGCGGAGGAAGCGGACATCCTGCGGCCCGGCCTGGCGGATCACGAGGGCAGTGTAAGGGGTACCTCGACCGAGGGATTCGTTCAAAGTCGATGCAAGGAACGAGGCGGAGCGGCATCTCGATTGGCATGAAAAGGAACGATGAACAGCGGACCGAGTTCGGCACCGGCCTCCGGGCCCGCCTGCTCCGTCGCCGCGCGCTGCGCCTCGGTCCTGGACGGGTCCGCCTCCCCGCGCCACTCGTCCACCGACCCTCTGCGCTCTAGGTAGAGCTCAGCTCTTGCGCAAACTGAAGGCGGTTTCCGTCAGGGTCGAACACGTCCAAAAGACGCATCTCGCCGTGTAGCTCGAAAACGACGCCGACTTCCACGCCGCCGTTGCGCAGCTCCTCCGCGACGGCTTTGACGTCGACGACGTCGACGTGGGCGACACCGGTGTCTTCCTGGGGCTCGCCCTCCGCGAGGCCGATCTCCATGGCGCCCCGCTCGAGCTTGACCCACTTGCCGCCGTCGTCTACGTACGTCTCGGAGAACCCCAGCTTGCCCGTGTAGAACGCGCGGCCCGCCGCCAGGTCCCGGACGTGGTACCAGACGGTTGTCACCGGGAGGGAGCCGTCATCACAGGGCCAGGCCGGGCTCTTCCAGGAGCGCCTTGACGTCGCGGAGGAACTCGGCGCCGGTTGCGCCGTCCACCGCACGGTGGTCGCAGGTGAGGGTGAGCTCCATCCGCGGGCGCACGGCCGGCTCGCCCTCGACCGCTACCACCCTGTCCTCGATCGAGCCGACGGCGAGGATCGCTGCCTGGGGCGGGTTCAGCACCGCGATGAAGTGCTCGATCCCGTACATGCCCAGATTCGAGATCGTGAACGTCCCGCCGTCGAGGTCCGCCTGTTGGAGCTTGCCGGCGCGCGCCCGCTCGACGATCGCCGCGCGCGCGGCCGCGATCTCCGCGATCGACTTGCGCTCGACGCCCGGGATGACGGGAACGACGAGCCCGTTCGGGACGGCGACCGCGATCCCGATATTGGCGCTCGGATACAGCTCGACCGCGTCGCCCCTGTAGAGGGCGTTGACTTCGCGGTGGCGCATAAGCGCCGCGGCGCACACCTTCGTCAGCAGGTCGTTGATCGTCGGTTTGACGCCGTCTCCATGCCGTTCGACGAGCCGTTCGCGCAGCTCGAGCGCCCGGCCCATGTCGACGGTCAGGCTGAGCTGGAAGACCGGCGCCTGCCAGGCCTCGGTGAGCCGGCGGGCGATCGTCTTCCGCATGGACGAGAACTGCCGGACCTCCACGCCCTCGGTGGGCACGGATGGAGCGGTGAGCTGCACCGGCGCGCCCGATGCCGCCGTGCGCTCGACGTCCTCGGCGACGACTCGGCCGTCCGGCCCGGTCCCCGCCACCGAGGCGAGGTCGATGCCTCGCTCCCGCGCGATGCGGCGCGCGAGCGGAGAAGCCTTGATGCGGCCGCCGTTGTCCGCGCTTGTCGGGGGAACCTCCCGGTTCCCCCGAACCCCCTCCCCTGGTCCGCTATCGCGGACAGGCCGCTGCACGGCCTCCTCCACGGCGGAGTCTCCGTTTCCGGACGGCTGCTCGGTCTCCGTCTCGACCTTCTCCCCTTGCTCGCCGATCACGGCGATCGTCCTGCCGACCTCGACCTCGCCCTCGACGACGGCGATCTTCAAGAGGATCCCCGAGGCGTCCGCCTCGACCTCCTGCGTGACCTTGTCGGTGTCGAGCTCGTACAGCGGCTCGCCCTTCTCCACCATGTCGCCCTCGGATTTGAGCCACTTGACGATCGTCCCCGACTCCATGCCCTGGCCCAGCCGCGGAAGCTTGATCTCAGTTGCCATTGGACCGCCGCGCGACCGTTCGGTAGATCGCTTCGAGCACGTCGTTGGCGTTGGGCACGACGAACTCCTCCATCACCGGCGCAAACGGCAGCGGCGTGAACTTGGCGCCGACCCGCTCGATGGGCGCATCGAGCCAGTCGAAAGCCCCGTACTGGACGACGGATGCCACCTCTGCGCCGAAACCCATGCGTGTGACCGCCTCGTGCGCGACAACACAGCGATTCGTCTTCTTCACGGACTTGATCAGCGCCTCTTCATCGAGCGGCTGCAGCGTGCGCGGGTCGACGACCTCGACCGAGACGCCCTCCTGCTCGGCGTCCTTCGCGGCAGCGAGCGCTTCGTGCACGAGCCGGCCGGTGGCAATCACCGTCACGTCCTCACCTTCGCGGTGCACGCGCGCTTGGCCGAGCGGGATCGGCTCGATCTCGTCCGGAACCTCCTCCTTGAGGCCGTAGAGCGTGCGGTGCTCGAAGAAGACGACCGGGTTGTCGTCGTAGATCGACGACCAGAGGAGACCGCGCACGTCGGCCGGCGTCGAGGCGAACACGACCTTGAGACCGGGGATGTGCACGAACCACGACTCGAGCTGCTGCGCGTGCTGCGCCCCCGGCGACCAGCCGGCCCCGCCCTGCGTGCGGAACGTGACCGGAACGCTCACCTGCCCGCCCGACATGTAGCGGTGCTTCGCCGCCTGGTTCACGATCTGCTCGGCGGCGAGCGTGAGGAAGTCCTCGTACATGATCTCCGCGACCGGGCGCATGCCCTGCATCGCAGCGCCGATCGCCGTGCCGGCGAGCGCCATCTCCGAGATCGGCGTGTTGCGCACACGCTCCGGGCCGAACTCGTCGAGCATGCCCTGCGTGACGCCCATCGAGCCGCCCATCTCGGCGATGTCCTCGCCCATGATGAAGACGTCCTCGTCCTCGCGCATCGCCCGCGAGAGCGCGTCGCGCACCGCCTCCCGGTAACTCAGCTCAGGCATAGACGTTCTTCAGGGCGTCTTCCGGCTTCGGATCCGTGCCGCTCTTCGCGAAGTCGACGGACGCCTCGACGATCTCCTGCACCTCGCGGTCGATCTCGTCGACCTCCTCGTCCGAGAGCTCGAGCTTCGCGCGTAGATGCTGGATCGGATCATGCCTCTGCCGCGTCTCCTGGAGCTCGTCTTTCGAGCGGTAGACCTGAGGATCGCCGATGTAGTGGCCGACGAGGCGATACGTGTCGACCGCGAGGAAGACCGGGCCCTTGCCGCTCCGTGCGTGCTCGAGCGCCCGGCGCGTCGCCTTGTAGACCGCCTCGACGTCCTGACCATCCACCTTGATCGACTTCATCCCGTACGCGACCGCGCGCTGGGAGATGTCCTCGATCGGCATGTGCTGCGAGGCCGGCGTCGATTCCGCCCAGTGGTTGTTCTCGCAGACGAAGACGGCGGGGACGCGCCACAGCTGTGCGAGGTTCAACGACTCGTGGAAGGTGCCTATGTTCGTGGCGCCGTCCCCGAAGAACGCGACGCCGACCCGCGGCTCGTTCCGGAACTTGAAGGCCAGCGCTGCGCCGGTGATCGCGGGCAGCCCACCCCCAACGACCGCGTTGGCGCCCATGTTTCCGCGCTCGATGTCGTACAGGTGCATCGAGCCGCCGTAGCCGTGCGAGCAGCCCTCGAGCTTCCCGTAGAGCTCGGCCATCACCTCGTTGGGGGTCGTGCCCTTGGCGAGCGTGTGGCCGTGGGCGCGATGAGTCGAGGCGATGATGTCGCCTTCTTCCAGCGCGCGGCAGACGCCGACCGCAACGGCCTCCTGGCCGATCGCCACGTGGAGGAAGCCAGGGAGCTCCCCGGCACGAAACCGCTCTTCGACCTTCTCCTCGAACCTGCGAATCAGCAGCATCTCCCGGAAAAAGTCACGCAGATCCGACTTGGACAGCGTCCCTTTCTGCTCAACCTTCGCCACGGGCGCCAGTTTATGCTCAGGCTCGTGCGACTCGTCGACCAGCTCAACGAGATCGTGCGCGGGATCGTGGACGACTGGAGCGAGCTGCGTCTCGAGCTCACCGTCGATGACGAGGCGCACGCCGAACGGGCTGCAGCCTTGCTCGGGCCGGCGAACCCTGGGCGGCTGGGTCGGAAGCTCCGGTTCGCGATCGGCCGGACCGGTCCGGGCATCGGCCTCGAGGCAACGCGCCGGCTCCTCAGGCGTCTGGACGACGAAGGCATTGGCGGCGCGATCGAGCTCGCCGGCGTGCAGAACGCGCCGCCCGAGGAGATCAGGAAGAAAGAGACACTTCGCTCGCAATGGGACCGCCTGGTGGCGCCGCTGCCGCCGGACTGGAGCGACCTGTACGCAGAGGTGCGGCTCGACTCGACCGACTACCTCGAACGGGCTGCGCTCCTGATGGCTCCGCTCAACCCCTCCAGCTTCGGCGGCGCGGCCAATCTCCGCTTCCGCTGCGCTCGGCACTTCGGCTATGGGGCGTCGCCCGAGATGGCGGCCCGCTGCCTCGAACGATGCGACGACGAGGGCATCACGGGGGAGGTCGCCGTCCTCCACGTCCTGTCTGACACGCAGCCGGTGGCGACGCAGGGACCCGTCTGGATCCAGGGCGGGCGAGTGGTGTGAGCAAAGGCGATCCGATCTCCTGGTTCCTCATCGAGCCGGGCTGGAAAGTGATCGATGCCGAGGACGACGACGTGGGTCGCGTCGAGGAAGTCGTCGGTGACCCAAACGCCGACATCTTCAACGGTCTTCTGATCTCGACCGGACACTTCAGCGGTAAGCGCTACGTGCCCGCGGAGCAAGTCGGGCTGATCACGGACGAGCGGGTGCACCTGACTCTCAGTCGGGACGACGTGAAGCGCCTCACCGACGAGACCGGCCCGTCCGGCGCGGCGGACTAGGCCAGAATCTCGCCGAGCTCCCGCGCCAGCGTCCGCGCGTCGCGCTCGGTAGGGGCGACCACGAGCACCGTGTCGTCGCCGGCGAGCGTCCCGAGGATCCGCTCGTGCTCGAGCTGGTCGAGTGCTCGCGCGATTGCCGGCGCGGAGCCGAGCTCCGCCTGCAGGACCACGATGTTCCCCGCCGGCGTGACCTTGCGCCCGAACTGGCCGAGGATCGTGTTTAGCTGCTCGGTCGGGTCAGCGCGGCGCGCGGCGTGAGGAAGGACGTAACGGGCCCGGCCGAACGGGTCGTGCGTCTTCTCGAGACCGAGCTCGCGGATGTCGCGAGAGATGGTCGCCTGAGTGACCGCGCAGCCCGCGCCCGCCAGGGCGTCCATCAGCTCGAATTGCGTCCCGACGCGCTTGCGGGAGACGACACTTTCGATCAGCCGCTGACGATCGGATTTCGAGAGCTGCATAAGACGAGCATACGTATGCAGGTTTCGCAGAGCCAAGTCCTGGGAGAAAAGGTGGTCATGCTCCGCAGATTGCTCTGGTCCGCGGTCTACGGCGCGATGGCCGCGCTGGCGACAGTCGTTGCGCGCCGCGCCGCCTCAGGCATCTGGCGTACGCTCACGGGCGAGGAGCCTCCGACGAAGAAATGACCACAGCGGACAGAAGGGTCGAGCAGGTAGCGGACAGGCTGCAGAGGCTCGCGAACCGGGTGTCGGGCGAAGGTGGGCTCAAAGCGAAGCTCGCCGAGCCGCTGGCCGAGGACGCGAATCTGATCCGCAGGATGAAGCCGAGCCTGATCAGGGCGCGCTTGAAGGGTGAGGCCCCGAGGAACCAGAAGCCCGGCGCCACGGTCATTGCGCCTTCGGGCCCGCAACTGAGCTCCCGCCCCAACCCCAAGAAGGGCGGGGGCCCCGGTCCGTGGCTCGTCGTCGGTGTTGCGTTGGCCACGGGAATCGTTGTCGCCAAATTGATCGACTGGAGAGGCCATGCACACCCGAGAGACTGACGAGCAGCACACCCGTGGCCTCGGCGGGGCGGTCAAGCAAGTCGCCGAGCGCGTCAGCGCCATCGTCCGGCTCGAGCTCGAGCTCGCGTCGATGGAGATCCAGCGGAAGATCAAGTCGCTCGGGTTCGGGATCGCGTTCGCCATCGGCGCAGCGATCTTCCTGGTCTTCATGATCGGGTTCGCGTACGCGACGATCGCCGCGGCCCTCGCGACCGTGATGCCGACCTGGGCCGCGCTGCTCGTCGTGACCGGCATCCTGCTACTGAAGGCGGCCGTGTGCGGGGTGCTGGCGGTCAATCGGATCCGGAAGGGCACGCCGCCGCTACCGGAGCAAGCGATCCGCGAGGCGAAGCTGACGACGGAAGCGCTCAAGAGCAATGGCCGGTAGCAACTCACGCACGCTCGAGCAGGTTCGCCAGGACATCGAGTCGGAGCGCGAGCAGCTCGCCGGCGCGGCGGACCAGCTCCGCGAGAGTATCGGCGAGGCGACCAACATCAGCGGCAAGCTGCGCTCCAACCTGCCCGCGGTTGCCGCGGGCGCGGTGGGCCTCGGCTTCGTGCTGGCCGGCGGGGTCGGCGCGACCGCGCGCCTGATCTTCCGTCGCGGGCGTGAAGGCGAGACGAAGGCGAAGGTCGGCCGCTTTCGCTTTGTCGACCGCGACTGAGCACGTAGGCCGCACTCCCGGCTCACCAACGCGCCTCGGCCTCGGCGAGTGGTTAGCGGCGATCAGGCGCAGCTTCTCGCAGTTCATGAAGGACGACTGCATGGGCCTGTCCAAGCAGATCGCTTACAGCTCCCTGCTTGCGTTCTTCCCGGCCACGGCCTTCCTGGTCGGCGCGCTGGGTCTCTTCAACCTCTTCGACGACGTCAAGCGCCTGCTCGACCCGATCGCCCCGAACGGCGTGATCGAGTTCATCTCGAGCCTGCAGGAGGACTCCCGGGGCGGAACGTCCGCTGCGGCTTTCGTGCTCGGCTTCTTCGGCGCGGTGTGGGCCGCAAGCGGGGCGATGACCTCCGTCGTCAAGGCAGTGAACGCGGCGTACGACCGCGTCGAGACGCGTCCATTCTGGAAGACGCGGGGGATCGCGATCCTGCTCGTGGTGACGAGCGGCATCACGACTGCGGGCATCTTCCTGCTCATCGTCGTTGGCGGCGTGCTCGGCGAGGCGATCGCGAAGAAGGCCCATCTTGGCGGTGCCTTCGAGATCACCTGGGCGATCCTGCGCTGGCCCGTCGCGTTCTGCGCCATCCTGCTCTTCTTCGGGCTCGTCTACTACCTCGGTCCGAACAAGGAGCAGCGAAGCTGGAAGTGGGTCACGCCGGGGTCCGTGCTGGGCGGCCTGCTCTGGCTCGCGCTTTCTGGCCTGTTCGCCCTGTACGTGACGTTTGCGGGCAACTACACGAAGACCTACGGCACGATCGCCAGCGGCATCATCCTGCTCCTGTGGCTGAACTACTCGGCGTTTGCGCTCCTGTACGGGGCGGAGTTGAACGCGGAGCTCGACCGGCAGGCCGACATCCGGGCGGCCGGCGGGGAACGCGCAGGTCTCGTGAAGCCCGCTAGGCGGGGAACCTGACCGTGAGCACGCCGCGCAGCTTCTTGCTCTTGTCCGAGCGGTACGTGTAGCGGCCCGGCTGCAGCCTTACGTTCCAGGTCACACGCCCGCGAAAGGCGACGCCGGTCTTCTTGTTCACGCCCGGTCCGGTGAGATGGAAGTTGTCGGTGCGTGAACGGTCGTTGACGGTGACCTTTGCCGGCCCGACGTCCGCGAGCTTCGGACTGAGCGCAATCTTCTTCTTCGGGCCGACGGAGGCCGCGAAGCTCGCCGGTTGCAGCGTTCCGACCGTGAAGTAGCCGCGCATGGTTGGGTGCGCATCGCACGCGAATGAGAACCGCCCGTCCCCGAAAGTGACCGTCCACGTCACCTCTTGCGCCTCGTCAATCAGCGTGGCGTTGTTGACGCCCGGCCCCTTCAGGTGAAAGTTGTGGCTCAGGGCTCGGTCGCTGACGGCCACGTCATACGTACCCGGGTCGAGCTGCGTCACGAGGTTTCCCGAGGCGTCGCGAAGGCTGATGACAAACGCTTCGTTGGTGCCGACGAGCGCGACGAGCCGCGGGTTGGCGACCTGGCCAAGCGCCGAGGGGACGAAGAGCATGGCGATCAGGACGGAAAGAGCGATTCGAGTGGTCATGCCCGGACTGTACGGGACCCCCGAAGTTTCGGTTTTTCAACGCGTAGGGCGGCCTTTCGGCCGCCCTAGGTCTTACGGATTTGCGCCGCGCCTACTCGGTCGCCTTCGCGCCCCGCACCAGCAGCAGGCCCGCCAGCATCAAGCCGACGCCGACGAGCAGAGCGATCCAGAGCGGGAAGCCCGTGAACGGAAGGCTGCCACTCTCAGCGGCGACGCCCGTCTCGGCCAGGACGCCCTGGGATGCTCCTTGCACGCTCGAGCCCGTCTTCGCGCCCGGGTCGGCGGGCGATCCCGTCGAGCCCGGCGGATTCGTGCCCGGGCCGGATGGACTGCCGCTCGGGCTTGATCCCGGATTTGAGCCGCCCGGGTTCGAGCCGGGACCCGGGTTCGGGCCTGGGCCCGGGTTGGGCCCTGGACCCGGATTCGGGCCGGGCGGTGGTGACGGCGACCCGCACGATTTGGCGAGCCGCTTGCCCTTCAGGGCGTGTACGTCAACCTCGTGACCGCCTGAGCACGGGGCCGCCTTGTGTGGCTGGCTGTTCCCGGGCCCGTGCAGGATCGTCCCCGCCGGTGCACCGTTGTGAATTGCGATCTGACCGGCCGTCTTGCCGTTGCCGTAGAGCTTCGTCTTGTCGGACGAGGCCGCCGCGTGCGTGTCCTTGTCTGTGTCACTCGCGGGCTTCACACCTGCCGGGGCCTCTGCACCGACCGCTGCGCCGTCGGCGACCGCCGCCGGGGCAGCTGCCGGCAGAGCCTCAGCTTCCTTCTTGATCTGGCCCGGCGCGTTCGCCGAGTTTCCCGGTGCCGCTGCTGCTTGAGCAGTATCGGCAGCCGGGGCTCCGTTCCCCGCGTCGTGCTTCCCCTTGTCGTTGCCGTTACCCGCGGACGCCGAACCGGCGAACGCGGCGACACCTAGAACGAGCACACAAGTGCTCGCGAGCCGCAGTTTCATACCTCTACCCCCTCCCCAATTCGCACCCTAGTGCTGGGAAGGCGTTTGTCCATCCCAGTTGCAAACGAGGAAAGGCGGCCGTGCGGTCCGCCTTTCCGGATGAGCTCTTCGGCAGTTGCTAGACCGCGGCGCGGCCGCGGCGGCGGAGCGTCAGGCCGAGCAGGACTAGCCCCGCCAGGGCCGGACGTGTTCGAGCTCGCCCAAGAGATATTTTCCTGGAATCAGGCCCTTAGCTCGGCGCCGAACGCCTGTTCCAGGGCCTCGACGATGCGGCTTCTGAGCCCGGCGGCGTCCTCGTCGGTCAGGGTCCGCTCAGGGGACTGAAAGGTGACCGAGAAGGCGATCGACTTCCTCCCGGGCCCGACCTGTTCGCCCCGATAGACGTCGAAGGCGCGCATTTCCCGGAGGGACGGCCCGGCAGCTTCGCCGGCCGCCGCGACGAGCTCTCCGGCGGTCACCTCCTCCGGGACCGTGAAGGCAAGGTCCTGGCGGACCGGTGGGTATGTGATGACGTCGTCGTAGACGATCAGGTCTGGCACGCGCTCTCCCAGCGCATCGACGTCGAGCTCGAAGACGCCCCAATCCCCGGGCAGCTCTGGGTCGCGCAGCGCCGCGACCCAGCCCTCGTCCGTGCGCGCACCGCGACCCGGCGCAGGGAGATCGTCGGACGGCCGAAACGAAGGCTCGATGCCGAGCGCGGCGTACAGGCCTTCGACTGTTCCCTTCGCGAAGGAGAAGCCGCCCTCGGCGATGCCGCCGACGTGCCAGCGCTCCTCGGGTAGCCGGTCGTCCGACGGGAGATAGACATGGGCCTGCTCGAAGAGGGCGATGTCGTCGTTGCCCGCGTCGACGTTCCGCCGCGCCGAAGCCAGCAACCCCACGACCAGCGACGTCCGGAGAACGGCCTGCTCGCTCGAGAGGGGCTCCTGGAGCTCGACCGCCCCCGGAGTGGGATCGCCCGGCAACAGGCTCCAGGTGTACGCCTCCGAGTAACCGAAGCCGACCAGGGTGTCCTCGATCCGGCGGCGGATCCGCTGCAGCCTGGACAGCCGCCCGAACATCGCCTGACGGCGCGGCAGCCGCGTGGGCACGTCGTCCAGCCGGAAGCGGCCGACCTCCTCGACGACGTCGATATCGCGCGTCACGTCACGGGCGCGCCAGGTTGGCACCGCGACGCTCTCGCAGTCCACACCGAAGCCGAGCCGCCGCAGGATGGCGTGCTGCTCGTCCGGCGGAGTCTCGATGCCCATCACGGCGTCGGTCCGCGCGGGCCGGAAGCTGACCACCGGCGGTTCCGGCAACCCGGCATGGACGTCCGTGTGACCGACCCACTTCGCACCTGCAAGCTCGACGAATAACTGCGTCGCGAGCGTCGCCGCCTGCGCTGCCAGGTAGGGATCGACGCCCTTCTCCCAACGATTCGATCCTTCGGTTCGCAGCCGCAGCCGCTCCGAGGTGCGGAAGATCGTGTACGGATCGAAGTTGGCCGCCTCGAGCAGGATGACCGTCGTTTCCTCGCCGATCTCCGTCTCCTCGCCGCCCATGATCCCTGCGAGCGCAACCGAGTGCTCGGCGTCGGCGATCATCAAGTCGTACGGCTCGAGCTCGCGCTCCACGCCGTCGAGCGTGCGCAGCTTCTCGCCCGGCCTCGCGCGGCGCACGATGATCTTCCCGCCCCCGAGCTTTGCGTGGTCGAATGCGTGCAACGGGTTGCCAAGCGCGAGCATGACGTAGTTCGTCACGTCCACGATGTTCGAGATCGGGCGCATGCCGGCGGCGAGCAGGCGCGCCTTGAGCCAGAACGGCGACGGGCCGATCGTCGCGTCGCGAAAGAGGCGGCCGACATAGCGCGGGCAGCCTTCGAAGTCCTCGACCGTGACGTCCACCCGCTCGTCGGCGTCACGCGGTGGGTCCGTCCCGGGCGGCGGGGCGAGTTGAAGGTCGAATAGCGCCGCCACCTCGCGGGCAATTCCGTACACGGCCAGAAGGTCAGGCCGGTTGTGCCCCGTCTCGAGCTCGAGCACGGTTTCCGTAATGGGCAGCACGTCCGCGAGCGGCGTTCCCGGCTCGATCCCGTTCGGCAGGACCATGATTCCGGTGTGATCGGTGCCGAGGTCGACCTCGTCCTCGGCGAGGATCATCCCGTCGCTGAGCTCGCCGCGAACCTTGCGCCGCTCGAGCTGCAAGCCGCTCGGCAGCACCGCCCCAGGCAGCGCGACCCCGACCGTCGCGCCCGCGCCGAAGTTCCACGCTCCGCAGACGATCTGGCGCGGGTTGCCCTCCCCGACGTCGACCTGGCAGAGCTGAAGCCGGTCCGCGTTCGGATGCTTGACCGCGTCGAGCACGCGTCCGACCCGGAACAGCCCCAGGTTGCCGTCGACGTCGGCGACCCCCACGGTCTCGATCTTGTCGACCTCGCAGGTCGAGATGAGGAGGCGGTCCGCAAGCTCGCGGATCGGCATCTCGATCGGGACGTACTCCCGCAGCCAGCTGATCGGGACCTTCACCTAAAACTGCCTTAGGACTCGCAGGTCGTTCTCCCAGAACATGCGGATGTCGGGAATGCCGTGGCGCTGTGCGGCGATCCGGTCGAGGCCGAGACCCCACGCGAAGCCGGACCACTCCTCGGGGTCGTAGCCGACGTTCTCGAGCACGGCGGGATCGACGACGCCTGCGCCGCCCATCTCGAACCAGCCCGTCTGCTTGCAGAACGCGCAGCCTTTGCCCCCGCAGAGGAAGCACGTGACGTCGAACTCGACCGACGGCTCCGTGAACGGGAAGAAGCTCGTCCGCATCCGGACCTCGCGCCCTTCGCCGAACATGGCGCGGAAGAAGTACATCAGCGTCCCCTTCAGGTCCGCGAGGGTGATGCCGCGGTCGACCGCCAGCGCTTCGACCTGGTGGAAGTTCGGTGTCGAGCGCGGGCTCGGCGTGTCCCGCCGATAGACCCGGCCAAGCGTCGCGATGTAGATCGGCGGCTGACGGTTCTCCATCACACGAATCTGTCCCGTGGACGTGTGCGTCCGCAGCAGCGTCTCGTCGTCGACGTAGAACGTGTCGCGGTGCGATCGCGAGGGATGGGTCAGGGGCTGGTTGAGCGCGTCGAAGTTGTGCCAGACGGTCTCGACCTCACGGCTGTCGACGATCTCGTAGCCGAGCCCGAGGAAGATGTCCTCTACCTCGCGCCTGATCTGGGTCAACGGGTGCAGCCGTCCGCGCCGCAGCGGCAGACCGGGCAGGGTGACATCGAGCTGTTCGTCGAGCTGCGCCAGCACTGCACGCTCGAGCTCCGCCTCGCGGGCGGCGAACGCCTCCTCGAGACGCTCTCGCACCGCATTCAAGGCCATGCCGGTCTCCCGGTCGCGGACGTTCCGTAGCCCGACCTTCAGCTCGCTCCTGCGGCCCAGCCAGGCGGTGTGGGCCTCGGCCAGCTCCCCGGCCGTGGTCGCTTCCGCAAAACTCTTCAGAGCGTTGTCCGCATATGTGTCCCAGTCCACAGGCCGAATCTAGCCTTTGAGCAGTTACGACGCGATAGCCGAGCTGTACGACCCCTGGAGTGCGAGCGTCATCGAGGACGTGGGGTTCTATCTGGAGGAAGCACGCCGGTCCGGGGGCCCAGTCGTGGAGCTCGGCGTGGGCACGGGACGCATTGCGGTCCCGATCGCGGCCGACGGGGTCCAGGTGATCGGGGTGGACTCGTCGAGCGGAATGCTGGAGGTGTGCGCCCGGCGCGCCGCCCTCGCGGGAGTCGACGTCGACCTTCGCGTCGGCGACTTGCGCGAACCTCCCGTGACCGAGCGCGTGCCGCTCGTGATCTGCCCGTTCCGTTCGCTGCTGCACATGCACACCGACGAGGATCGCCGCCGCGTCCTCGAGAGCGCGCGCAAGCTGCTGGTTTCAGGAGGTCGATTCGTGTTCGACGTTTTCGCCCCCGGCGCGAAAGACATCGAGAAGACGCACGACCGCTGGTTGGAGCGCGAGCCGGGGATCTTCGAGCGGGCGGTGTGGGACGAGGAGGCGCGAACGCTGACGCTGACCGTGCGCGGCGAGGGCACGGAGACCACTATGGCGCTCGCCTGGCTGGGTCCGGACGAGTGGCGCGCTCTCCTGGAACGAGCGGGCTTCGAGATCGAAGCGTGCTACGGCTGGTTCGACCGCAGCCCGTACCAGGGCGAAGAGGACATGGTCTGGATCACCCGCCGGACGTGACCCCGGCGGCCGCGTCCTGGTCAACGCGGTGCCGAAGCTGCAACTCAAGGCGGGGGTCGGGCCGGGGCCGGTGAGCGCACGCGCGGTCTGCGGCAGCCGCTCTCAGCCGAGAGTGAACGTTCCGGTGAACGTCTCTGTGCCTCCGTCTCCGTCGAACACGACGCAGAAGTCGCCGTAGCCGCGCAGCTTCGTGTAGGCACCGGTTCCACCGACGACCGCGAACGGACCTGCGTTGTCACAGCCGGCCGGCGTCGCCTCCGTGAACTGCGGGTGGAACAGGATCGTAAAGGTGCCGCTGTTGTCGGCGCACGTGAACGTCTTCAGGAGGGTGAAGGCATGGTAGAAGACTTCGCCGCTCCGGAAGGCACCGCCGCCGCCCACGAACTGGTCGACGAACGTGCCCGACGGGCAAAGCGGGTCGGCTGCGGTGAACGTCCCGAAACCTTCCCCTTCCGGTGGGAAGGTGAGGTGCGTAACGATCGTGGGATCCTGCGCGTACGCCGGCGGGGCGACCGCGAGCAGAACGCATACGAGAGCAGTGAGCAGAAGCCAAGTCCGTCGGAGCATCGGTTCCGACCTCCCTAGGTAGCCGCCATACCATCGCAAGCATCCCAAGCCACGGGGAAGGAGTCAACGGCGGACTACCGGCGCAAGCACAGCGGCGCCGCGGCGCGCGGGGCAGCGGTCGCGTTCTTTAGCGACGCTCTCTACCCCCCGCCAGTCTCTCCGACGGACCTGTCCAGCAGACATGTCCGCCACCCGGGTCACCTCTCCGTCTTGCAGGCCTTTTGCACCGTTCGGGCGTGTCTTGGGGTCTGACCCGGATGCTCGCGCGCGAGTGTCACGCCGGGACAGGTCCGAGGCGGACGATGCAGGGCCCTCGCAATGACGGCGGCTAGGTCCGTGCGCGAGACCGCGCGTAGAGCGCGATCGCGCCCGCAGTCGCAACGTTCAGGGACTCGGCCTGCGCGGCCAGTGGGACCGTCGCCTGCTCGTCGCACCTCGCCAGCTCTTCCTCCGGCAGGCCTTCGCGCTCCGCCCCGAGGACGAACGTCGTCGGGCCCGAGAGGTCCACGCTCTCCAGTGGTTTCCCGCCATGAGCTACAAGCGCGACACGCCGGCCGGGCGCGTCTTCGTAGGCGATCACGGGAACGCGGAAGATCGCTCCCATCGACGCGCGGACCGCCTTCGGGCCGGCTGGATCCGCCGAGCCGTCCGACAGGGCCACGAAGGCGGGGCCGAGGGCATCGGCCGACCGGACGAGCGTGCCGACATTCCCCGGGTCGGCGACTCGCCACAGCGCGAGACCGGTGTCGGGCAGCGGGCCGCTGGGCAGGTCGTCGCGCCGGAAGACGCCGAGGACGCGCGCCGGGTGGCCCAGCGCCGACACCTCGGCCAGCAGCGCCGGCTCGATGTTTTCGCCCGCGATGAGCAGCTCCACGGGCTCGATCCCGGCCGAAGCCGCAGCGTCGATGAGATCCTCTCCCTCCGCGACGAACAGCCCGAGCTTGTCGCGCCAGCTGCCGTCCTGCAGCTTCCGGACGAGCTTGAGCTTCTCGTTCTCGCGAGAGCTGATCAGGAGGACTGAGACGCCAGCGCCGACTTCGCCTTCTCAGCGATGGCGCCGAACGCCTTCGGATCGCTGACGGCGAGATCCGCGAGCACCTTGCGGTCGAGCTCGATCTCGGCCTGCTTGAGCCCTGCGACGAACTGGTTGTACGAGAGGCCGTTCGCCCGCGCGGCCGCATTGATCCGCATGATCCAGAGGCGGCGGAACGTCCGCTTCTTGTTCTTGCGATCGCGATACGCATACGTCAGCGAGTGGTCGACCTGCTCCTTGGCGTAGCGGTACGAAGACTTCTTCAGCCCCCAGTAGCCCTTCGCCTGTTCGAGGACCTTGCGCCGCTTCTTGCGCGACGCCACCGAACGTTTGACGCGCGGCATTAGTGATCCTCCCGGTGATGCTGGTGGATGCCTGGGTCGCGAGCACCAAGCGATGCAAGGACGCAGGGAGTGCTCGGGCTGGTTTGCCCGAGCGCGACTGAGGACGCGGCAGCGCGCCGCGTGCTCGCGGGCCAGGCGCCGCCAAGTATCGCCGGGAGGGTCACGACCGGTTTCCTCTCTTCCCCAGCATCGCCCTGACTGCGCGATCGTTGGCCTCCGCCACCGGCTGGTCCTTGCTGAAGCGACGCTTCCGCTTCGAGGACTTCTTCTCCAGGTTGTGGCTCTTCATCGCCTGCCGGCGCAGCAGCTTGCCGCCGGCGGTGACCTTAAACCGCTTCTTGGCGCTGCTCGATGTTTTGGTCTTCGGCATCGTGTTTCTTCATCCCCGCATTCTTGGTGGGCCCCAGCACCATCACCATGTTCCGACCGTCGAGGAGCGGCTGGGACTCGATCTGCCCGATCTCCTTCACGTCCTCGGCGAGACGCAACAACAGGTCGCGGCCTCGCTCCGGATGGGTCGTCTCGCGGCCCCTGAACATGATCGTCACCTTCACCTTGGCGCGCTGGTTCAGGAAGCGCTCGACGTGACCCTTCTTCGTGTTGTAGTCGTGGATCCCGATCTTCGGCCTGAGCTTGATCTCCTTGACGTTGATCTGCGTCTGGTGCTTGCGGGCGAGCTTGGCCTTCTGTTCCTGTTCGTACCGGTACTTCCCGTAGTCCATCACGCGGGCGACCGGCGGGTCGGCCTGCGACGCGACTTCGACCAGGTCGAGCCCCTTGTCGAAGGCGTACTGCATGGCCTCCTTGGTGGGCTTGATCCCGAGCTGCGAGCCGTCGTCGTCGATCAACCGGACCTGCGAGGCGCGGATGTTCTCGTTGATCCGGGCCTGCGGGACGGGCCTGGACGGCGGTTCAACCGTTCGTCTCGGCCTCAAAGAGCAATCACCAAGCTAGCGTCGATCCTTTCTCTTGATTTTACGCCCGAGCGAAACTGAAGTCTGGCACGGGAGAAACAAATAAACCGCTGCAAGCAGCGGCCCAAAATCCTCGTCCTTGCGACTCGGTTGAACCACGCAGAGCTCAAGCTCGCGAGGTGAGGAACGTGGGCGCTCCTTCTTGCAGGGTCACAGAGTAGCAACCTTGGAGAGATCGGCACGAAGGGCGTCCAGGGTGAGCGTGGACTGCTCCCCGCCCCGCTGCCGGACGGCCAAAGCCTCGTCCGACTCCTTGTCCCCGTAGACGATCACGTACGGGACCTTCTCCACCTCCGCGTCCCGGATCCGCTTCCCGACCGTCTCGTCCCGCTCGTCCACGTCCACTCGATAGCCCTCGAGCTTCTCCTCAAGCTCGTGTGCAGCCGGGCGGTGGTCCTCGCCGACCGGGATCACGCGCACCTGTACGGGAGCGAGCCAGAACGGGAAGGCGCCCGCGTAGTGCTCGATCAGGATCCCGATGAAGCGCTCGAACGAGCCGAAGAAGGCGCGGTGGATCACGAACACCGCGTGCTCCTTGTTATCGGCGCCCATGTAGGTCAGGCCGAAGCGCGCCGGCATTTGGGCGTCCAGCTGGATCGTCCCCAGCTGCCACGAGCGCCCGAGGACATCGTTCATGTGGAGGTCGATCTTCGGGCCGTAGAACGATCCCTCCCCCTCACCGACGAAATACGAGATGCCGTGCCGCTCGAGCGCCCGCACGAGCTCACCTTCCGTGAAGTCCCACTCCTCGTCGCTGCCGAGCTTGTTGTCGGGGCGCGTTGAGAGCTCTGCCCGCGGCTCCAGCCCGAAGAGGCCATAGAGGTACTTCACGTAGTCGAGCGTCCCGTCCAGCTCGGAGTCGATCTGCTCGCGCGTGCAGAAGATGTGTGCATCGTCCTGCGTCACGTAACGGACGCGCGTGAGCCCGTGCAGTGCCCCCGCGAGCTCGTTGCGGTGGAGCGGCGCCGCCTCGGCGTACCGCAGCGGCAGGTCGCGGTAGCTCCTCAGCGCACTGCCGTACAGCAGCATGTGCCCAGGGCAGTTCATCGGCTTGATCGCGAAGAGCTGCTCGTCGTCCAGCGGGATCAGGAACATGCTCCCGCGGAACTTCTCCCAGTGCCCTGAGGTGACCCAGAGCGCCTTCTCGTAGATGAGTGGCGTCTTCACTTCCAAGTAGCCACGCTTCGCGTTCTCTTGCCGGCGCAGATCCTCGAGCGTGTTGTAGATCGTCATTCCTTTCGGGTGCCAGAACGGCGAGCCCGGCGAGTGCTCGTCGAAGTGAAAGAGGTCGAGCTGCAACCCCAGCCGCCGGTGGTCGCGACGCTTCGCCTCCTCGACCCGCTCGAGATACGCGTCGAGGTCGGCCTGCGAGTAGAAGGCGGTGCCGTAAATGCGCGTCAGCTGCTTGTTCTTCTCGTCGCCGCGCCAGTACGCGCCCGCGAGGCTCGTCAGCTTGACCGCTTTGATCGGCTGCGAGTTCTGCAGGTGAGGGCCGCGGCAGAGGTCGGTGAACTCGCCCTGCGTATAGAAAGAGATCGGCCCTTCCGCGCTGCCGACGAGCTCGACCTTGTACGGCTCGCCCTCCGCCTCGAAGCGCTTGCGCGCCTCTTCCGCCGAGACCTCTTCGCGCGTCCACTCGCGCCCTTCGGAAAGCTCGCGCCGGATCTCCTCTTCGATCCTCGGGAGATCCTCCTCGCTGATCGCCTCCGGGAACTCGAAGTCGTAGTAGAACCCGTTCTCGATCGGCGGGCCGATCGCAATCTTCACGCCGGGGTACAGCCGGCGGACCGCCTCGGCCAGCAGGTGCGCCGAGGAGTGGCGGAGGACCGCGAGCGCATCGGGGTCGTCCGTGTTACGCGTCGTCAGGATCTCGATCGGCTGTCCGTCTGTCAGCGGCAGCCGGAGATCCTGGACCCGGCCGTTCGAGCGGACGAGCACCGCCTGTTCGGCGAGCTTCGGGCCGATCGCCCGCGCGGCGTCCAGGCCCGTCGCGCCGTCGGGGAGTTCGAGTTCCGAGCTGTCGGGAAGAACGACCTTCATGACCGAACAGGATAAGCACCCACGCGAGGACGATCGAGGCGACGAGATCGACGAGTCTCCCGTGCCCGATCCCACGGAGATAGACCTGCCTTCGGACGATGATCCGGGTGCGGATTAGCGACTCGCACGACGAGCTCGCAAAACTGTCAAGTCTCTTCGACGGCGCCGCGCAATTTTGCCGGCGCCTTGAGCCAGTAGCTTTCTCGGAGCCATTCCAGCGCGTTTTCGAATGACTCCTCATCGGCCACCGTCGCCGTGACCCATCCGTAACGCCCAACGTACGCCGCTACCCGAACGTAGGGCAAATGCAGCGCAATTTCGCGTTCGTCGGGTGTCAGTTTCATCGTGAGCGAAACAGGATCGTCGCCGTCCGACATTGCTGCGAACATCTTGTTGTCGCCAACCTTGAAAACCGGATGGCCCCACGGTGAATCCTCATACGTCTGCGGAAACGACAATGCGAGCTCACGAATGCGTTGTCCGTACGACATGTGTTGTATTTTCACCGTTTCGTAGGGAATCGCGCGGGGTACGCAACGCGCGGTTCAAATAACGAGGAGGAGAGATGCCTCAAAACATAAGAGACGTCATGACCTCCAACCCACGCACCATCGACGCAAATGAAACCGTTGCGTACGCCGCGAAGATGATGCTGGAGGAGGATGTCGGCCTCGCACCGATCGTCGAGGGCGACAGGTTGATCGGGATGCTGACCGACCGCGACATCGCGACGCGGGTCACAGCAGAGGGGAGAGACCCCGATCAGGTGAAGGTTCGCGACGTGGCGTCGACGCAACTCGTCACCGTCGATCCGCGGCAGGATCTAGATGACGCGTTGCGAATGATGGCCAAGCATCAAGTCCGCCGTCTACCAGTGGTTGAAGAAAACGGTCGGCTCGTCGGTGTCGTCGCGCAAGCAGATATCGCGCAAGCAGGTGACGACTCGAAGACAGGCCAACTGGTAGAGGAAATCTCCGAATCAGGAGGCCAGATGTCGAGCTTCGAAGAAGGGCAGCAGTTCCCAAGGCAGGTGGACGACCAGCCCGAGAGCTTCGTCAGCCAGGAAGGCGAGCCGGGCCAGGTGGAAGCGCAGCCCGAAGAGGAAGCCGTCTCGAAGGTGCAGGCAGCCTCGAGCCGCGGTCGCAAGCGGCGAACTACTTCCCGCAAGCGTAGTACCGCCCGGAAGAGCTCGGGCGGCGCGCGCAAGCGCAAGACGACCAGCCGCAAGAAGAGCTCCACGGGCGCACGCAAGCGC
>Ga0184612_10000034_pt1 | contig 56228 bp, 39 predicted proteins | sample PLM3_60_coex_FD_133163 | JGI IMG/M metagenome (GOLD analysis project Ga0184612, IMG submission 133163) | Groundwater sediment microbial communities from an aquifer in East River, Colorado, USA - PLM3_60_coex | ecosystem: Environmental > Terrestrial > Soil > Riparian zone | place: USA: East... | reverse complement strand
GACGTCAGCCCCCCGACAATCACGCTGCCGGGAAGATCCATCCAGAGCAGCGCCGCGTAGAGTCCGGCGACGCCTGAGAACGCCGTGAACAACAGCACCTCGCGACTCAGCCAGGACCGCCGCCACATCTTGAGCGCGCGATAGGCGTACACCGGGCGTCCGAGGGGAAGGGTCGCGCCGTTGAGCGCGAGCGCCGCCACCAGCAGCGACGTCAGCGCCGCCACGCCCAGACGCGTGGTCGCGCCGAACAACTGCAGCACCCAGATTGTGACGAACGCGCCTACCGACAGCTGGGTGAACACGGTCATCATCACCAGCGACCAGTGCGCATGTTCCGGCGTGACGTGCGTGATCCCGACCGGCCGCGCGTCCGGCGGAAGGTGTGCGGGCATGGTGACCCGTGTCGTCGAGAGACTGGCATCGTCGACCGGCCCGCCTTCGCCGCCGGCGCTGGCTGCCACGGCGGCGCGCCAGTCGGCGGTCTTGACGATCTCGATCTGAATGGCGCCTTCCGGGCACGCGCTCACGCAGGCCGGCGCCTGTCCCTGCTCGAGGCGTCCGTGGCACATGTCGCATTTGCCGACGACGCCGCGCTCGGGGTTGTACTGCGGGACGCCGTACGAGCAGTTCCACGTGCAGTACTGGCAGCCGATGCACGCGTCGGCGCTGTGGTGAACGATGCCGGTGACCGGGTCCTTCGTGTAGGCGTCGACCGGGCAGCCGCTGAGACACGTCGGGTTCACACAGTGATTGCAGCCCATCGAGAGATAGGCCCGGAGAGCACTGGGATACGAGCCTCCTTCGATCTCGCCGACGCGGCGCCAGTTGATCGCGGCCGGGTTGCCGTTCTGCTCGTTGCAGGCAACGACGCAGCACTTGCAGCCGATGCAGCGGCGCATGTCGACGTGAAACCGGTATTGCTCACCTGGACCGGGCGCGCGGGACGGCATGCGCTCGTCGAGCGCGAACGCTCCGCCGGCGTTGTTGTCCAATCCGGCCAATCCAGGGCGGGATCCGGCCAGCCGCACGCCGGCGCGCGGCGTCATGACGAAGGTCACGCCGTCTTCAGCGACTCGTTTCAACAGTGGCAGCGACGACACGACACGCTCCAGTACGCAAGACACAATCCATTCGTCACGAACAACGTCGCGACGGGAGCTATCTGCTCGTCGTGGAGCGAATGTGAGACCGGGAAGTGGCGTGAGTCGAGGCCGGCTGCGACACGGAGCCGGCGTCACGCGTCATTTGTTGAAAGCGCCGAGTATTGAAAGCGCCGAGAGCGCCAAAGACTCTGGCGCGTCCTACCCTCGGAGGATACACAGATCGCAGAGAGCGCGCAAGAGCACCACGCGCCACACGAATGTACGCGTATTTGCTAAATACGACATTTTTGTAGCTAGTTGTCCAGTCGTGAGCCGTGGTCACCGGGCCGGAACAGTCTCGATGGACCCTTGGCGTCTCACCGTGCGGCGTTGCGACTGCGAGCCGCCTCCGCGGCGGTGGCGGATCCCACGACATTGTCCCGAAAAACATTTTCTCCGACAGTTTTGTCCGCCGACGAGACCGGGCGCGGAACCGAACGACACACACGCTAAGTGAGCATCTCTAAAGCGCGTATGCGCCGCCTGAGGGTGTGCGCGCTCCGGGAACGCGCTTTGCTGAGCTCTGACTACACGGCCCCGACGCCGAGAACGCCCCCGCTGGCATTACAACACCTCCACGATCGAGTGCAGCGTTTTTTCGCAAACCTCACGGTTTCCGGCCACGGCTGCGTCGGTCGTCTACGACAAGAGGAGCGCTCTCGTGGGTTGCTTGTCCGCAGATCTCGCGCGACGTGTGTGTTCGTCTGTTTGCCTCTGGGGCACGCTGCTGGCGTGCCCCGGCGTCCTCTCGGCGGGGCAGCAACCGTCACCTCCACCCGCTGACCAATCCCCGACGCTGGGCGCAGCCGCACCCCGGGAGCCGCCTCCGTTCCCGAATCGGGCCAACGAGGTGATGCCCGCGTGGCTCCGCGTGCGCGGAGAGTTTCGCGAACGCGTCGAAGGCTTTGACAATGCCGGATTCGTCAGCGGCCGAGACGACACGTATTTCCTGTCCCGATTCCGCTTCACCGCCACCGCGACGAGCAAGGTGATTGGCGCCACCGTCCAGGTGCACGACGCGCGCGTCGGGGATAAGAGCGTCGGCGCGACGGGCGCGCCGTTCAAGGCGTCGTTCGACCTTCGGCAGGCGGTCGTAGACATTGGCAGCGCGAAGGCCCCGGTCGTGGCGCGACTCGGCCGGCAGGAGATCGCCTTCGGCGACCAGCGCCTCGTCGGCCACGCGAACTGGCTCAACTCGGGACGTAGCTTCGACGCCGCCCGAGTGACCGTCAAGTCGAAACCGGCGCAGATCGATCTGTTCGCAGGGTCCGTGGTTCGGATTCTCGACGACGAGCTCGACAAGAGCGGCAACGGCAACCGCTTCGCCGGCGCCTACGTCACGAGCGGCCGGATCCTGCCTCAGGGGACAGCCGAGCCCTATGTGTTCTGGCGCCGTGACGTCAACCAGCGCGCCGAAACCGGCGTCCTCGATGCCCTGCAGCAGGTGACGACCGGTGCGCGGCTTGTGGGCAAGCTTCCGGCGCGGCTCGACTACAACGTGGAGATGGACTTTCAGCGCGGCTCGCTTGGGCCCGACTCGGTTCGCGCGTGGGCGGGACACTGGCAAATCCGCGAGACCTTGCCGGGCAGCAAGACACCGCACGTGTTGGCTGAATACAACTACGCGTCGGGCGACGCCGATCCGGCCGACGGCATCCGGGGCACATTCGATCAGCTCTACCCGACCGCGCACGACAAGTACGGCCTGGCCGACCAGGTGGGTTGGCGAAACATCCACCACGTCCGCGTCGGCTTCGACATCACGCCGATCAAGGCCACGCCCATCACCGTGAACCATCACTCGTACTGGCTGGCGGAGGCACGCGACGCGCTGTACGCGGCGAGTGGCGCCCCGCTGGCGCGTGTCCCCGCGGGCGCCGCCAGTACTCGCGTCGGGCACGAGATAGATCTGCAGGTGGCGCGCCCCTTGACGCCCTACCTGGCACTCGCGGCAGGTTACTCGCATCTCTTTGCCGGCCCCTTCCTCCAACAGGCGACGCCCGGCGCGTCCTACAGCGGGCCGTTCGTGATGGTCACCTACGTGTTTCTGGCGGAGAAGTGAGATGACGAAGACGAAGACAACACGACGCACGTTCATCAAGGCGGCGGGCACGTCGACGGCGGCAGTGCTCATATCGGGGATGCCGCGCGGGTGGGCCGGTGGCGCCTACGCGGCGGATGGTCCAGAAACACCAGACATCCGCTTCGGCATCATCGCCCTTACTGACTGTGCGCCGATCGTGATGGCGCACGAGCTCGGCTACTTCAAGAAGTTCGGCATCAACTCCACGGTGTCGAAGGAAGCGTCGTGGGCCGTCATCCGCGACAAGCTCGCGATCGGCGAGAACCAGGCGACGCACATGCTGCTCGGCATGCCGCTCGCGTCGACCATGGGGCTGGCGGGCTCGCCGGTCAAGCCGATGATCGTCCCGTGGCTCCTCAACCGCAACGGACAGGCGATCACGCTCAACAACAAGCTCAAGATGGCGGGGGCAAAGACCCCCGCCCAGATCAAGCCGCTCGCCGAGAAGGCCAAAGCCGCCGGCGATCCGTTGACGTTCGCGATGACGTTTCCGCCGGGGACACATGCCATGTGGCTCCGGTACTGGCTGGCCTCTGGCGGCATCAACCCTGATCGAGACGTGAACCTCATCACCATTCCACCACCCCAGATGGTCGCGAACATGAAGGTGGACAAGATGGACGGCTTCTGCGTCGGCGAGCCGTGGAACAACCGCGCCATCGAGGACGGCATCGGCTTTACCGCGGTCACCACCCAGCAGCTGTGGAAAGACCACCCCGAAAAGGTGTGCGCGTTCAGCGAGGAGTTCGCGCTCAAGAACCCGAAGACGGTACGGGCGATCTTGAAGGCCCTGCACCTGGCGAGCGTGGACCTCGACAAGATGGAGAATCGCCCGAAGTTCGCTGAAGTGATCGCACGGCCGTCCTACATCAACTGTCCGCCGTCCACGATTCTCGAGCGGCTCCTGGGAAAGTACGAGTACGGCGACGGCCGGGTCGAGCAGGATCCAAACTACATGATCTTCTCGAGTCGTGGCGGCAACTACCCGCATCAGATCTACGCGAAGTGGTGGCTCACGCAGTTCCGTCGCTGGGGGATGGCGAAAACGGCCCCCGACTATGCCGGCGTCGCCAAGCGGGTACTGCGCTCGGACCTCTACCTCGAAGCGATGAAGGATCTCGGCGTGACCACGAAGATCGTCGAGGAGCCGAAGATTACGTTCTTCGACGGGGTATTCGACGGCAAGGACCCGGAACGGTACGCCCATTCGTTCCCCGTTCACAGCATGGTGTAGGCGATTGTCTTTCGTGGAGGTGACTATCTCTTTCGTGGAGGTGAAATGAAACGTGTGATGCACCTGATGCTGCCGACGGTCGGTCTGGGATTGGCTCTGCTCGTCTGGTGGGCCGCGAGCCTCAAGGTGCCAGACCTGCCGTCGCCCGTGCGCACGTGGGAGGAAAGCAAGATCTACATCCTCGAACCGTTCGTGAAGCGCGGCGAGACCGATCAGGGGATCGCCCTGCTGGCGTACTACAGCCTGATGCGCGTCGCACAGGGCTTCCTGCTCGGCGCCGTCATCGGCACGCCTGTCGGCTTTCTCTTCGGCGTCTCCCCGTTGATCACGCGCATGTTCGATCCGCTGATGCAGGTCATGCGGCCGATCTCGCCGCTGGCCTGGCTCCCGCTCGGCCTGGTCCTGTTCCAGAAGTCAGAACCGGCGGCGCTCTTTGCCATCGCGGTCTGTTCCATGTGGCCGACGATCATCAACACGATGATGGGCGTCCGCGCCATCCCGCAAGACTACTGGAACGTGGCCAAGGTGCTGCGGCTTTCGCGGACGACCACTTTCCTGAAGATCATCGTGCCGGCCACCCTGCCCTATATGTTCACCGGTTATCGGCTGAGCCTCGGCATCGCGTGGCTCGTGATCGTCGCAAGCGAGATGCTCACCGGCACTCCGGGCGTCGGCGGCTTCCTATGGCAGGAGTACAACAGCCTGATCTACGCCCACATCCTGCTGGCCATCGTCACGATCGGCGTCATCGGTTTCGTGCTGGATCGACTGATGGGTCTGGCGGAAGCCAGGCTCCGAGCGGTTTGAGGCAGCAATGGCATTCATCGAGGTGTCTGGCATCTCAAAGTCCTTCGCCGCCGCCAATGGCACCGTCCGGCCTGTCTTGCGGGACGTCTCGCTCAACGTGGAACGCGGCGCATTCGCGTCGATCGTCGGTGCGATGGGCAGCGGGAAGTCGACGCTCCTGAGCATTCTGGCGGGTCTCACGAGCGCCGACAGCGGCAGCGTGGCGGTGGGCGGCGAGACGGTGCGCGGCGTTCGAAGCGACGCTTCATTCGTGTTTCAAAACTATTCGCTCCTGCCGTGGTTCACCGCGCTCGAAAACGTCCGCCTGGCCGTCGGGGCGGCCAACCCCGCCCTGGCACGCGAGGCACAGGTCGCTCAGGCCCGGCGCGCACTCGAGCAAGTGGGGCTGGGGAACGCGCTCAACCGCCGGCCGGGTCAACTGTCGGGCGGGATGCGGCAGCGTGTGGCCATCGCGCGCGCCTTCGCCACCAACCCTGAAGTGCTGTTTCTCGACGAACCGTTCGGCGCGCTCGATGCGATGACCCGCGAGACGGTGCAGCAGGATCTGGTGCGGCTCTGCTCGTCGGCAGAGCGTCCTGTCACGACGGTGATGATTACCAACAGCGTGGAGGAGGCGATCCTGCTGTCGGATTGGATCATCCCGATGTTGCCCGGCCCGCCGGCCACGCTGGGTGCGCCCATTTCGGTCCAGCTCGCGCGCCCACGCAGCGTGGCGCAGCTCGCGCACGAGGAAGACGCCACGCACGTGCGGGCGCACGTCATCGCGACCTTGACCGCCGCGCTCGGCGGCCGCGCGCGCCGCATGCCCGTGAAAGCGGACGAAGACACAGTCGCCCCGGTCGCGCTTGCCACGGAGGAATCACGATGAGCGTCCCGCTCGAGTTGACGGGGCTGACCAAGGTATTCGACACGCCATCAGGCCCGTTCGTCGCCGTCAAAGACGTGAACGCCGCGGTTCGCGCCGGCGAGTTCGTCGCGGTGCTCGGCCACTCCGGGTGCGGCAAGTCCACCGTGCTGTCGATGATTGCGGGCCTCGAGCGCGCCACGTACGGCGGCGTCGTGATCGAAGGGACACAGGTGGTTGGGCCTGGTGCCGAACGGGCCATCGTTTTCCAGTCGCCATGCCTGCTGCCGTGGCTGACCGCGCGGGCGAACGTGCAGCTCGCAGCCGCTCAGCGGCCAGGAATCAGCGCCACTCAACAGCGCGCCAGCGCGGATGCCTATCTCGCGCTCGTGGGCATCGCCGACGCGGCGGACCAACTGCCCGGTCAGCTCTCGCTGGGGACGCAGCAGTGCGTCTCGCTTGCGCGAGCGCTGTCGCTCGAGCCGCGCTTCCTGCTCCTGGACGAACCGTTCTCGCAGCTCGACTCGCTGACCCGCTTCGAGCTGCAGGACATCCTCCTTCGCGTCTGGGAAGAATCAGACAAGACCGTGGTCATGGTGACTCACGACGTCGATGAGGCGCTATACCTGGCCGATCGATTGATCCTGATGACCGATGGTCCGGAAGCGACAGTGGCCGACTCGTTCACGGTGCCGTTCTCTCGGCCTCGCCGACGAGCCGCGGTGCTGGCGCATGCGGAGTACCATCGGTGCCGACGCCGCGTAGTTGATTTTCTCGAGCATCATGCGCATCAGTCGCGCCCGAGCGCGCTCGACGGCGTGCTTCGTCGACGCGCTGCGGTCGCGCAGTGAAGACGCCACACCCACGCGATGATCGACGGGCCGTGTGTCCGGGGACGGTGTACCTCGTTGGCGCCGGTCCCGGCGATCCCGGGTTGCTGACGGTGCGGGCCCTCGAACTGATTCAGCAGGCCGACGTCGTGCTGCATGACCATCTGGTCAGCGCCGAGATTCTCGCCGAGTGCGGGCTTCGCACACGCGTCATCCACGTCGGCAAAGTCGGGCATGGTCCGCAGACAGACCAGACCGCCATCGAGCGGCAGCTCATCGCGCTCGCCAGGGCCGGCCGCGGCGTGGTCCGGCTGAAGGGCGGCGATCCTCTCCTCTTCGGCCGTGGAAGCGAGGAAGCCGCTGCGCTTCGTGCCGCAAACGTGCCGTTCGAGATTGTTCCAGGAGTGTCGTCCGCGATGGCAGCGCCGGCCTACGCGGGGATTCCGCTGACCGCGCGCGGCGTTGCCTCATCGGTCGCGATCGTGACGGGCCACTGCGCGCGATCGGGCGACACACCCACGACCATCCCGATCGCCGACACGATTGTCGTACTCATGGGTGTCGCCAACGCGGAGGCCCTGCGCGATCAGTTGATAGCCGCCGGCCGGAGTGCCGACACGCCGGCAGCGGTGATTGAATGGGGCACGTGCGCCCAACAGCGCGTGGCGGTGGCGACGCTGGCCACGCTGCCCGACGTCATCACGCGCGCCGGCCTCGGAGCCCCCGCCGTGATCGTTATCGGGGAGACAGTCAGGCTTCGATCAGTACTGAATTGGTTCGATCTGTCGAGCCTGGAGTGTGCGGCAGAAGTGGAGATGTCCGCCTGTGTCCGGTCCGGCTAAAGCCCGGCTTTAGCCGGACCGGACAGCGGGAGCCAGCACGGCGCAGCCGGGCCGAAGAATTCGGCCGCGTCGCGGTACTCAAACCCGAGGCGCCGCGCGAAACCGGGGTCCTGCGGGCCGGCACCGACGTAGAGGCACTGCGACGGGTCGAGCCGATGACGATCGATGAAGACCACGCCGAGGCCCGGCAGCGGTTTCCGGCACCAGCAAATCGGCGGCCCGCCGGCGTGTGGGCAGTACTCCAGCTCGATCGCTCCTGGGATCGCGAGACCGAGCAGTTCCTGCATCCGCTCGAAGCCGGCGTGGACCTGGTCGACGCTCATCGTCTTGTCGGCGATTTCGGGCTGCCACGAGAGCCCGAGCAGCCGCCACCCATTGTCCCGATAGCGGCGCAGCACCTCGCCACGCTCCGCAAACACCTCGACATCGTCTGCTGAGCTGGGCGTGCGCGCGCCAGATCGGCTGCGGCGCAGCACGCCGTCGCACCAGAGAAGCACGGCCTTGTTGCTGAACGTGGCGTCCCGCAGGCGTTCGAATGGCAGGACGTCGATCTGTGAGAACCCTTCCGCGGGATCAGGAGGCTCGAGCTCACGTTGAAATCGGAACTGCACGGCTGGACCAAAAGCGGCAACGTCGCGTTTCGAAGTCGTGCGCAGCTCCTCGGGCGCGAGCAACCTTCCGTACCGCGACACAATCCGCTGGACCGCGTTGACTTGCGCGTCCTCGACACTGGTGGAGAGCCAGAGGCATCGCACTGAAAGCCCGTGCCTCGATGCGGCCCCGATCACACCGGCGCGAGATTTTCGCGACACGTAGGTGTTGTCGAGGACGATGCGTGAGGAGCCGGCGGCGATCAGGGCGTCGAGATCGGGAAGAAGATCGGAGAGCGATCCCCCGGTGTCGTCGCGGTTCAACCGGTCGTAGCCGCGGGCGACGAATGATGCGGCGACGGTGCTCTTGCCGGCTCCGGGCAGGCCCATGATCAGGACAATCTCGCCCTCACGCCGGTGTGCGACGCGTCGGGCGCCGGCTGCTTCGCGCAACCGCAGCGCCCGCCCCGACGGGAACCGCTCGTCGAGTCGTGCGCGGTCGTCGTTGTTCAGGACGATCTCAGTGGCACGAACGAGCGACGGGACCGTTTCCAGACGCGTGGCTCCTGCGACAGGGACGACAAAAGGCGAGAGATCCAGCAGCCACGCGAGGGCGATCTCGAACGCGGTCGCGCCGTGCGCCGCCGCGAGATCGACCAGCAACGGATCGGAGAGCGTGCGGCGTCGCCGCTGCAGGCCGCCGACCGGGCGATACGCGAGCAGCGGGATGCCGTTCGCCACGCAGTACTCGGCAACGCCGTTCAGGAGATTCTCGTCTTTCCAGATGCTCAGCTCGACCTGGACTGCCTCGATCTCCGTGATGTGTCTTGCCTCCTCGATCTGTCCCACGTTCACGTTGCACAGGCCGATGGACGCGATGTGCCCATCTCGTTTCAGCGCGGCGAGCGCCCTGACGCTGGTCGCAAGCGGTGTTCGCGGGTCCGGCGCGTGAAGCTGGTACAGATCGATGCGCTCGCCGCCGAGCGCGCGGCGGCTCGCCCCGCAGGCGGCGGTCAGGTGACGCGCCCGCCCGTCCGCCGCCCAGCCGCCTTGCGGCCGCGTGAGGCCGCCCTTGGTGGCAATCCGAATGCGAGACCGGTCGCCGGCCCAGGTCGCGATGGCGCGAGCGATGCGTCGCTCGTTATGTCCGACATCGCCGGCATCCCGGCAGTAAGCGTCGGCCGTGTCGAGGAGCGTGATGCCGGCGTCGAACGCGGCGTGCAGCACCGCCACCGATCGATCGTCGTCGCGTTCTGGCTCGGTCGACAATCGCATGCAGCCCAGCGCAAGGCGCGGGACGCCGTCAGGGAATTGCGCGATCACAGCCGCAGCGTGAAGAAAAGGAAGGAGGCCGTACCGGCGAGAATGGCGAGCCAGCCCCAACGGCGCTGCCCCGGGAGCTCCCACCACATGTAGAGGCCGGACGCGACCCACAGGATCATCGCCGCCGACACGATGTCGACGACGACGCTCCACGAATGCTGCAGGAGGCCGTCCTGCTCGAAGCCTCCACGGGCGTGCATGCCGGTGAGGAAATGATCCCAGCGAAAGCGCCGGTCTTCCACCGTGACCTTCTTTTGATCGACGAAGTACTTCAACTGCGTCGATTTCCAGAACGAGTACGAGTACACGTTGATCTGGGTCGGGCTCTGTCGGTACGCGCCGAAGCTGGTACCGTCGATGCCCGCCTCTTTGAGGAGCGTGGCGCCCAGCGCCCTCAGGCCTGCGGCGCTGTCGGGAACCGGCTCGTCGAAGGGCCGTTCGGCGCGGAGCGTCCAGAGCGGGAGCCCCTTTGCGGCGTCGCGCTGCTCGAAGAACTGGTTGTGGGCGAATGGCAGCGACGAGATGCTGTACATGAGGAACCAGGGCAGCAGCGCGAGGCCCAGGTAAAGGTGCAACCGGCGATTGAAATGCGAGTACGTCACGGCCCTCTCAAAGGGTCAGCAAGAAAAGCACGAATACCCCAGCTCCGCACAAAAATGCAGCCAACCCAAGCCCGCGCGTCACCTTCATCTCCCACCACATCCAGAGCCCCGACAAGACCCAGAACACCATCGCGATGATGACAAGGTCGACCGAGATCGCCCAGACCGTATCGAGCCCGTACCCCGTGGCGTAACCTCGTCGTCGATGAAACCGTTCCAGAAGTGCGTTCGGACGAGGCTGCATCTTCTCGATGAGGAGTGTGCGGTCGGCTGGAGAGTACGTGAGGCGGCGGGGCGTGACCAGGTCGTTCCTGTTGATCGCGATCGTTCCATCCTTCCGCCGCGACACGGCGTGGGCGCCATCGAGTCCGACCGATGTCAGGATTTGCTTCGAGATTGTCTTGAGATCGGCGTTCTCAGGGAACACGCCATCGTAGACGAGCTGCCGTTCCTTCTCGAACGGTATCGGCCCCTCGCCGTACCTGGCGACGAAGAGAGCCCGATGATTCATGACGAGGGTGCTGAGGGCGTACATCAGGATCCAGGGGAATACGAAAAGCGCGAGGTACATGTGCGTGCGACGAACGACCTTGGAGATCATCCTCGACACCTCACCGCGAACAGCCGCGTCGATGCCCGCATGGCGCTCGCGATCCGGCATGGATCGACGGCGCGAGAGGACCTCGCGCCGTCGTGTCGCTCGTTAGAAGTAGTACTTCACTCCCAGCATGATCTGTCGCGCGGTGCTCGTGACCGTGTTGCGGATGCGTCCGAAGGTCGTACTGGTGGTCGTCAGCGTCGGGAACCCGAACGTCGCGTGATTGAAGACATTCGTGCCGTCGGCACGAATCTCGAGAATCTGATCGCCGAAGACGCGCGTCCGTTTGCCGAGCGACATGTTGACGAACCAGCCACCGGGGCCTCGAAAGTAATTCCGGCCCACGTTGCTGAACTCGCCGGCCGCGGGCGCGCTGAACTGCGCCCGCTCGCCCGGGTTGACGTACCACACCAGGCCGTCCTCGTCGTGGACGCTCCCCAGGTCTGCCGAACAGTTCGTGCAATTCGCAGGAGTCTGCACAACATTCGAGAAGGTGCTGGCTCCTGCGTACACCGTCATCGGCCTGCCACTCTGCGCGACGAACTGACCGTTGAGCGTCCACCCGCCCACGAGCGCCTCGGAGAGACGACTCGTCCCGCCAGCGAAGCGCTTGCCCTGACCGAACGGCAGCTCGTACACCCACTGTCCGACGAACACGTGCGTGCGGTCGAAGTCCGACGGCGCATAGTTCAGGTCGCGGTCGAAGATGTCGAACGGCGTGCTCGACGCGGATTGCGCGTTGCCCGTCCCCACGACGGTGAACGCCGGGTCGAACGATCGCGTGTCCTTGGACTTCGAGAGCGTGTATCCGAACAGGTAGCTGAACCCGTCGGCGAACCGACGCTCGAACTTCATCTCGAGCGCGTGATATCGCGAATAGTCTTCGGAGTCGATGACGTTGAAACCGCCGAGGAACTGTGGGTACGGGAAGAAGAAATAGGGACCGAGGCCCGCCAGCTCCGGCAACGCGCGGCCACTCTGAATGCGGGCTCCGAACGATCCGGCCAGGCTCGCGACGTTGTTCAGCGTCAAGTCACTCGCGAACAGCCGCCGCACCATCTGCGAGCCGGTCTCGCTGGCCTGCCGCCGCGTATCGGGCGCGAGGAGCTGGTTCATCAGCGCGCTTTCACCGCCGGCCTTGACGACGTTGAACGCGTCGAGGAAACCGTTGCTGCGGTACTCGGCCTGGTTGACGTTGTACGCACCGTAGAGGTTCTGCGCGCGGCGGCCGACGTAGGCGATCTCGACGAGCGACTGCCGGAACACTTGCCGCTGGTAGGTGATCGCCCAGCCGTGAGTCCCGGGGTTTCCGAAGTTCGAGTCGAATACACGCATGCTCGTCGACGACACGGCGGCGGGCTGAAGGGACGCGTCCGGGGTCGTCGTCGGTGTCAGGTTCGGCAGGCTGTTACGCAGCCGTCCGCCAGCCTGACCGAAGGCGGTATTCGCAGTGGTCGAGGTGACGCCAGGAATGCTCTGGAAAATCGCGGATGACGCAAGGAAGGTGTTGATGCGGTCGTACGCCAGCCTGTAGTTTCCGCGAATCACGCTGCGCCCTTCGCCGCTCGGATCCCAGGCCATGCCTACGGAGGGCGCGAAGTTGTTCCAGTCATCGTCGTACAGCGTGCCCTGCTCCCACCGCAGCGCGCTGCTCGGCGCTTCCCCGGCGGCGACGCGCTGATTCGGCCGGCGGATGAGGCCGTCGCCGTTGGTCGGCGCAAGCTTGGCTTCCCAGCGGAGTCCTGCATCGATCGTCAGGTTCGGGCGGGGCTTCCAGGTGTCCTGCATGTAGAGGTCGATCTCGTCGTAGCGCGACGCGAAATCGAACACCGTACCGCCGGGCCCGTACACGTCGCCCTGCTGGACGAAGCTCTGGTTGATGTTGCCGACGCGTCCGAGCAGGAAGTTGATGCTGCTTTGCAGAGGACCCCGATCAAACGTGGTGTCGATGTCCGTCGGGAGCCGGAAGATCGTCGGATCGACCGTGTTGACCCCTGTGCTGAAATCCAGCCTCGGATTCACGTTGGCGCCGCCGACGGATCCGCGGGTGTCGGTGTGCATCTGGAACCGCATGTTGGCGCCGAACTTGACGCTGTGAGCGCCCTTGAGCCAGCTCACGTTGTCCACGATTTGGAACGTGTCGATCGACCGCAGGTTGCCCTGGCTGAAGTCCTCGGGCAGCGTGATGGGCGCCGTTATGAACGAGACGGAGCTGGCGTCCGCGCTGGGATTCAGGAAGTCGAAAGTGAAGTGATTCTGCCCGACGACGAGCTCGTTGACCAGGGTGCTGCCCGGGTTCCACCGCCAGTTGCCCGCCCAGTTGTAGGGCGACCGTTCTGTGTCGACGAGGCAGGCTAGGCCGGGGAAGGGCGGTTCGCCACCGTTGACCTGGTCGCAGAGGGTGTTCTGATAGCCCTTCGAGATGCGGACAAACGCGGAGTGCTTCGTGTTGAAGGTGTGGTCGATCTTCGTCACGAAGTCCATCTGCTCTTCCTTCTCAGGCGCCGCGAACGTGTAGCCGGCAGTGTTCAAGCCATCGGTGCCGGCGGCGCTGAAGTTGTTCGGTAGGGGCGTCTTGCCGATGGTGCCCTGAGTCGTGGGGTCGAGCCCGAGCCGCTGCGGATCGTTGGCCGTGACGTCATAGGTACCGACCGACACACCGGGCAGGACGTTGCCGTTCGTATCGACCGATGCGCCGGCGACGCCAGCCGGCTGGTTGCGGCCGCCGATGACGTAGCGCCAGATCCCGCGACGTGCCAGATCGGTATAGACGATGCGCGTGCGCTCGCGCGTCTGCTCGGCATTCAGCCACTGGCTGTTGAGGAAGAAGAACGTCTTGTTGCGCCGAATGGGCCCGCCGACGCTGAACCCCGGCATGTACTGTGTGAACTCGCGCTTCGGGAGATTGTCGATGTTGTTCTCCCACTCGTTCGCGTTGTACTCCGGTCGTCGGTCGAAATAAAAGACCGTTCCGCTCAGCTTGTTCGTGCCCCTGCGCGTGATCATGGCCACCTGGCCACCGCTGTTCCGACCGAACTCGGCCGACGCGTTGCCGGTGAGCACTTTGAACTCGGCCAGCGCGTCGGGGTTCGTCCTGAGCGGCGAGAAGTTCGAGCCGCCCGCGCTCGACTCGTTCGTGTCGATGCCGTCGAGCGTGAAGTTCCACGAGCGATCGCGCGCGCCGTTCACGTGGACGCTGCCGCCGGTGTTGGCGCCGGAGACGACGCCTGGCTGCGTCAAAACGAGGTCGAGCGGATTCCTGCCGCGCCCACCCAGGATGGGGAGGCTCTCAATGGTCCGCTGGTCGAAGGTCGTGCCCAGGTTCCCGGACGTGCTGGTTTGCACGAGCTGGCTCGACGCGCGGACCTCCACCGACTCGGTGACCGCCCCGAGCTCCAGTTTCGCGTTGATCGTCGCCGGCTCGCCGATGCTGACCTGGTTGGCAGATGACACGAACTTCCTGAATCCCGAAAGCTCGATCGTGATCGTGTAGCGGCCGACTTGCACCGCTTCGAAGACGTAGCTGCCGGTCTCGTTGGTCACCGTCGTGAAAGACACGCCGGTGTCGTCGTTTGTGAGCGTGACCGTTGCTCCAGGGAGCCTCGCCCCACCGGTGTCGTTGACCGCACCGGCGACCCGCGAGGTCGTGCCCTGAGCCCATGCCGAGCCACTGAGTGTCGCGACGACACAGCAGGCCAGAACAATCAAACGTCTCACTGCACCCATGGTCCCCCTCCCCGATTTGACGAGCCAACGCCACAAACTGACGCATGCTAGCACGACCGTTTGGAGCTGCCGCCAGGCATCTGAGCGGGCGAGGTCCGCATCACGAGCTTCGCCGCAACGACCGTGGCCAGAATCACGCCGATGAGCGGCACGGCGTGACCGGTAGACGGGGTGAGCAGCACGAGCCCTGCGGCGATCGGGCCAAACGATCGGGTCTGTCGATATTCCGGCCGGTCGTGAAGAAACCACAGACACAGCAGGTAGACCGCGACGGGAACGGCCACAGCTGCGCCGGCGCCGACCGCGTCGATCTTCGCGTGATGTGCGGCCGCGTCGACGCTGACGGCCAACCCCGCGCCCACCGCCGCCGCGGCGGCAAAGACAAAATAGTGTCCGTAACCCCAGACGATCGCCTTGCGAAGGCTGGTGAGCAGATCGTACACGGGACGATCGAAGTACATCCACCACATCGAAAACGCGATCAGCAGCCCGCCGATGATGAGCGGCACGAGCGTTGAGAGGGCTTCACCGGCGGCGAGCGCAGCCTGGATCGCACCGGTGGCGGCGAGAATCGACTCGCCCAGCACGATCAGGGTCAGCAGGCCATATCGTTCGGAGATGTGCTGCGGGTGCCACGTGGTCGGCGCGGCGCGCTCGGCCCACACCGGCACCGCCAGTTCGAGCGCGGCAAGCGTGAGGAATCCCGGCACCCACAGACCCGGCACCCAGAACATACCGATCCACGCCAGCTGAAGGACCGTGACGCCGAGCGCGTAACGCTGCGCGGTGACTCGGCGGTCGGGGTCCGATGCCGCCGCCCTCAACCATTGCGCGACAAGGACCAGCCGCATCACGACGTAGCCGGCGACGGTGGCCTGGTTGGGCGTATGGGTTTCGAACATCGCGGGCACGCCGGCCGCCAGAATCAGCGCACCGGTAATCTGCACGAACACCGCGAGTCGGTACGGCACATCGTCGCAGTCGTACGCCGAAGCGAACCAGGTGAAGTTCATCCAGGCCCACCAGATCGCGAAGAAGACCATCAGGTAGCTCAGGAGGCCTTCGAGCGCATGCGCTTCAGCGATGGCGTGATGCAGCCCGCTCGCCGCCTGGGCGATGGCGACGACGAAGACAAGGTCGAAGAGGAGCTCGAGCGGTGTGGAGGCGCGGTGAGATTCTTGCGGGGATCGTGCCCTCATCTGCGCCATGAGTCGCGCTCCAGGGACTGCACCCACGTGGCTCACGGTCTGCAACTCAGACATCTTTGCGCGAGATTCTATCCTTGGTTCTTTGCGGCCGTCCGCCGACGGTGTAGCCTACGGCGAACGTGCGGGCGGGAGCCACCAACTGATGAACAGCCGGCCGGAAACCACGATCTATCGCCTTGCCGGTGTCTGCATCGCGCTCGTCGTCGGCTCCTTCGTCCTGCCCCGCTTCCTGAGTTTTGGCGACGGAGGCTTCGCGGCGGCCGCCAACGCCATCCTGGTGTTCCTGGCCGTTCTGCTTGTCGCAGCGGGAGTGTCTGTCTACCTTCTCTTTCTGACGTTGCCCCAGTATCGGTCGCTTCCTGTAAAGGCACGGATCGCCGGTGTCGGTCCGAGCGTTCTCATCATTGGGGGCTTGGCTTGGTTGATACTGTTCTTGAGATACTGACTGACGACTGACGTGACTGCCGACTGACGAACTGTCGACTGACGACTGATTCATGTTCCCCTACCACGACGAGAACGAAACGCAACGACCGGCCTACGTGACGATGATCCTGGTGGCCATCAACGTGCTGGTCTGGATCGTGGTTCAGGGCGCGGGATCGTCCCTGCCGCTCGCGACATCGGTCTGCAACCTCGGCCTCATTCCGGGCGAGCTGACCGGCGCGCTCCCGCCCGGGGCGAGGTTCCCGATGGGCGACGGGCTCGTGTGCCTCACCGATCCCGGCCGACAGCCCGTCAACGTCCTCACCTCGATGTTCCTGCACGGGTCGTGGATGCACCTGCTCGGGAACATGTGGTTCCTCTGGCTCTTCGGGAACAACATTGAAGATGCGATGACGCGCGTCCGGTTCATCATCTTCTATGTGCTGTGCGGTCTGGCGGCGGCGTTGCTGCAAGTAGTCGTCGAACCGGCCTCGCCAATCCCGATGGTCGGCGCCTCGGGCGCGATCAGCGGCGTGATGGGCGCGTATCTCGTCCTCTATCCGAGGGTTCGCGTGTTCACGCTCCTGCCGCTGGGGTTCATCTTCACGACCGTCGCGCTGCCGGCGTGGGTGATGCTCATCTACTGGGCCGTGCTGCAACTGGCCGGCGGCTTCGTGCGGATGGGCGGCGAGCCCGGGGGAGGCGTGGCGTTCTGGGCGCACGTCGGCGGGTTTGTTGCCGGCGTCGTCCTCGTGAAGATGTTCGAACGGCCGGATCGTGTGCTCGCCCACACGTCGCATCACTGGCAGCCCGACCGTGTCGGCTGGCGGTGACCACGGAAAATCTTTCACGATGATCGCGAAGCTCACGAAGATTACGAAGAACATCTCTCAAGTGTTTCTTCGTGATCGTCGCCCTTCGACGCAAGCTCAGTGGCGAGTGCATCCGTGAACTTTGAAGGCTACCGGATTGCCGCGCTCAACTGACGCGCCAGCGTGTGTCCCTGATCCAGCGCGAGCGCCGCCTTGGCGTGGGCGCGGGCGTCGGGGAGCCGCCCGAGCTTGAGCTCGCAATACGCGAGGTGCGCGAGCGAATCCGGGTCTATCGGGTCGAGGCGCGTCGCCTCGGACAGTTCGGGGATCGCCGCGTCACAGCGATCGAGGACCAGGAGGTTGAGGCCATACTGCAGTCGGGCGCTCGCCTGATCGGGTCTTATCGCGACCGCCTGCCGAAAAAAGCGCTCGGCCTCGGCCGGTGCCTTTACCTGCATCGCGAGCCGGCCGACTCTCAACCATGCCTCGGCGTCATCCCGGTCGCTCAGCCTGATGTCGTGGATCACGCGTGCCGCGGACGGAAGGTCGCCCGCCTGCTGCAAACGAACGGCGAGATCGTAGCCGCCCTGCGACAAGCCTGCTTCGAACGCGCGACGGAGGTGCGGCAGCGCCCGGGCCTCCTGCTTGGCGGCGAGGAGCTGCACTCCGACGCCGTAGCTCGCGACGCCCGGACGCGGCGCGGTCGCCTCGAGCGTTCTGACCCACTGCTCGGCCTCGTCGTACCTGCCGATCGTGACGAGGTGCTCAGCCAAACGCAGTCCTTCTTCCCATCGGCCGTCGTGGAGCGCGAGACGCCAGTTCGAGAAGACGAACAGGACCACGAGGACCATTCCCGCCACCACGATCGAGGCCGTGCGTCTAGCGCCGACCGCGCGCACCGCGCCGTCGATCGCCGCGCCTGAACCGATGCACAACGGAACCAGCAGCGGCAGCCGATAGCGTTCGGCGATGAAGAACGCCGCGACCCCGAGGGCGTAACCGGGGACGAACGACACCCACACCAGGTAGTCGCGGCGGCGCGCCGGCGGCGGTGCGAAGAACACCAGACCCACGAGGCCGAGCGGGATGAGCAGCCAGGGGCCAATCGCGTAGAAGCGCAGCATCGTACCGACGTCGTACGCATAGAACGGATAGCTGTGCGGCAGCGCAATGTGATGCGCGCTGAAGACGTAGCCCAGCTTGCGCGCGAAGAGGATCGCTGCGTCGCCCGGATGCTCGCGGATCCACGTCCACGCCAGCCCGAAGAAGTAGCGCGATGTATCGGCGTCGCCGAGCGGATGCCCGACGGCCTTCTCGGCGACACGCCGCGCGTCTTCGGCCTGCCCCTTGATGTTCGGGGTGATCCCAGGTATCTCGAGAAAGAATCCTGTGGCCGTCTGGCTGTTGCCGATGTAGAAGTTCAGCCCGCCATGAGAGGAGGCAAAAGAGGAGGCAAGGGACCACTGATGCGACACGACGACATTGCGGATCGCCACCGGCGCGGTGCCGGCGAGCAGGCCGGCAACGAGGACGATCAAAGGCCGGAAGCGGCGAGTGACCAGCAACGCCGCTGCGATCCCAGCCAAGCCGAACGCCATGTTGGGCCGGTTCAGGATCGCGAGGGCGAACACGAGCCCGGCGGTTGCCCACCACACGCCCCGTCTGGTCCCGAGTCCTCGCGTGACGCACAGCAGCGCCGCCGACGTCAGGAACGCGTCGAGCGAGGCCTGGAGGATCAGCGATTCGTAGAACGTGAACAGGCCGGTGAAGGTCGCCGTTCCGGCAGCAATCCAGGCGGCCCGCTCGCCAAACCAGTCCCTCGCTGCGAGAAAAATGAACCCGACCGACACCGTGCCCAGGAGGATCTGGAGGACCCTCACGGCGGTGAACGAGTCGGTAGCGGCAAGGCTGACGGCCAGAAAATAGATGTAGAGCGGCGACACGAAGTAGAGCCCCGGGCCCAGGGCGAGGTCCCCCGCGAGGACTTTCCGCGCCAGTTCGGTGTAGGCCGCCGTGTCCAGCCCCACGTCGGGCTGCAGGAGCGGATGGTCCCGCAACTGCAGCACGACCATGAGTTTGAGGACGAACACCGCTGCTCCCAGTAGCACAAAAAGGACGGCGCCCCTGGGCGGCGTCGGCGGGATGCTCATCCTACTTTTCTGTCCTTTCAGCACACATTTTTGTCGACAGATCGCACCTTAATGTTTCTTGACCCCTAGCATACCCGGCAGTAGGATTCGGCAATCCTCTGTGCGGGGGATGCTGACGTGTGCGGTCAGCTCGGTCGGCCCGATCGTCCTGGTCGGGCGTTCGTTCGTCGTCTTCAGGGAGAGGGGGGGGATGATGAGGCGTGGCTTCAGCGGGAGCCTGCTCCTGGCAGGCATTCTTACGTTATGGGCCGCATCGACCAGTGCGCAGGCCGTAGGCTCGATTTTCGGCAAGGTCACCGACGAGTCCGGTGCCGTGCTGCCGGGCGTTACGGTCACCGTTACGGGCCCGACGCTGCAGCAGCCGCTCGTGGCCGTCACGACGGCGACCGGCGCGTACCTGTTCCCGAGCGTACCCATCGGCAAGTTCACCGTCACGTTCGAGATGAGCGGCTTCAAGAAGATCGCTCGTCCCGATGTCGTGATCGAGACCGGCTTCAACGCCGGCATCGACCAGAAGCTCGAGCTCGGAGCGCTCACGGAAGAAGTGACCGTCTCGGGCGCCTCACCCATCGTCGACCTCAAGAAAACGACGACGGGATCGGTCTTCAACGCGGACGTCCTCGAGAAGATCCCGACGGCGCGCGACCCGTGGCAGATCATCGGCATGACCCCGGGAGTGCGGGCGGGTCTGAACGTCGGCGGCTCCGCCTCTGGCCAGCAGGTCGGGCTCAACTCGCGAGGCACTGGCGCCAACGTTCAATGGAACCTCGAGGGCGGATCGATCACCGACCTCTCTTCGAACTCGTCGCCGAGCTACTTCAACTTCGACTCGCTCGAGCAGATCCAGGTGACCAACGGCGGCGGCGACGTCTCCGTGCAGTCGAGTGGCCTTGCCATCAACCTCGTGACCAAGAGCGGCAGCAACGTGTTCAAGGGGTCGGCGATGGCCACCTACGAGAACGACAAGATGCAGGCGAGCAACGTGACGCCGGAGCTCTTCGCAGCGGGCGCCAACGGCTTCCTGTCGGGCGCCCCGATCCAGAAGATCGCCAACTACTCGTTCGAATACGGCGGTCCCATCCTGAAGGATCGCCTGTGGTTCTGGGGCTCGGCCGATTACCAGGACATCAATGCCGGCGTCGTCAATTTCTTCGACGCCAACAAGGGCGCGTTCTGCTCTGACTTGGTCGCTGCTCAGAGAGCGCGTCAGCTCACGGCGGCGATCACCTACAACAACCTCGAGCAGGTCGAGGGTTGCCTCAACAACGACAAGACGCTCATCAAGAACCTGCTGTGGAAGATCAACTACCAGCTGAACTCGGCGAACAAGATCCAGTATCTGTTCCAGAGCGACAACAAGTACCGGAACCGCCGCGGCGCCAGCGCCACGACGGCCGCGGAATCGACGACGCAGCAGACGAGCGACGCGCCGTGGAAGCTGCCGCTCCCGACGCACTCGATCACGCACACGTTGATCGCCACTGACAAGCTGCTCTTCAACAACCAGTTCACCTACGTCGGCGGCGGGTTCTTTCTCGACTATCAGGACGTGCCCCCGCAGGGTGACGTTCTGCAGAGCCGCTACCTCGGCACCGACAACGCCGCCAGCTACCTCACCGGAAGCCGCGCGGGGGCTGAGGCGTTGTGGAACGTCCAGGCGCTGACGAACCGCACCACGAGCTTCGGCAGCCGTTCGCTCACCAACTCCTATCAGACCGTGCGGAAATCGTGGGAGCTCAAAACGGACGGCACGTATCTCCTGTCGGGCGTCCTCGGCGGCGACCACAGCCTGAAGTTCGGCGTGGGCTGGCGCAAGAACCCGATCATGTCGTTCTCGCACTACAGCGGCGGCGCCCGCGCCCACGTGCAGTGCGTCGGGAACAACAACGCCAACTGCGGGACCGGCGATACAGTTGCTGTCGGATCCGCCGCTGGGATCGTGCCGTACCAGGCGGTCTTGTACCGCGACCAGCTCCGCAACAACAACTGGTATACGTACAACGGGTACGTCCAGGATTCGTTCGCCACGGGCCGCTGGCGCTTCAACGGCGGCGTCAGGTACGACTGGCAGTACTCCACGTACCTGGGCGGGTGCGTGCCGGAAAACGTGCTTCGCCCCGATCTGTTACCGGCGCAGTGTGAATCCGCGACGGAGACCGACTCCATCACGGGGAAAAAGCTGCAGTCCATCAGCAACTGGTCGCCGCGTGTGTCGGCCACCTACGACCTGACGGGCTCCGGCAAGACTTCGGTGAAGGCCGTCTGGTCGTACTACTACGACACAAAAATCACGCTGGCCAACAACCTTGGAGGGTTGTTCACCGTGACGACGCTGACCTGGGGCCCGAACCAGTCGAGCGGCGCCTGCAGCACAACAGCGGGCGCCCCGTGCTGGAACGACGCCAACGGCGATACGCTCGTCCAGGTCAACGAGCTCATCGGCACACCAACCTCGAGCAACTCGCGGTTCCAGAACGGCGTGCTCGTCCCGGCAGGCAACAACGTCGATCCCAGCGCAAAGCTTGGCCGGACGCGTGAGGCGGTCGTCGGGCTCCAGCACGAGCTGATCTCGAATCTCGCGGTCGGCGTCGACTACATCTATCGCAAGTACGATCGGGGCACCGCCGAGTACACCCTCGGTTATCAGCCTGGTGCCCCCGGGTACCCGTTGTCGCAGATCTACACCGGGCCGCTGACACATACGGATTCGGCGACGGGGCAGAGCGCGCCTTACTATGTGATCTGCAACGGTTGCTCCAGGCCTTCGGGCGTCGGCACCATCGTGATGACGAGCCCGAACTACCGGATCTATCACGGGGTGGACCTGACGGCGACCAAGCGGTTCAGCAACCGGTGGCAGATGCAGTCGGCGCTGACCCTTCAGACCAACCCCAGCTACTTCCCGGAGGGCTCGACGGACTTCATCAACCCGATCGGCCGGGACTTCCGCGAGGGCGTGAGCACGATCGAGCGCTGGATCTTCAAGCTGCAGGGCAGCTACACGCTCCCGTGGGACATCATTGCCTCGGGCAACCTGAACACATACGAGGGCGCTACTCGAACCCTGACCATCACGGGGCCGGGCTCCGTGTATGGAGGCGTGAACGCTGCCGGTGCCGCAACGACGATCAACACACCCAACAACAACACGCTCGAGTTCCAGTCGCGAGACGCGGTGCGTTTCAAGCCGATCAAGCTCCTGGATCTGGGAGTACAGAAGGTCTTCCAGTTCCGAGGAGGTCAACAGCGGATCAAGCTGATACTGGATGCGTTCAACGTGTTCAACGTCAACGCCATAACGGGCTACGTCAGCAACAACACCAGTGTGGTGGGTGCGACGCAGCCGAGCACCATCATTCCGCCGCGCGTATTCCGCATAGGGACACAGCTCGTCTTCTAACACGGATCGCGCTTACAGGCGGGACGCGGATCACACGGATCACACGGGACGCGGATCACGCGGATCTCGGGCTTGAAAGGGGACCCGGGCACAACGCCCGGGTCCTTTTTTTGTGTCGCCCGGCGCGCGCCGGGCAGTACCCTCCCGCAGGAGAATGAAAAGTAAGCCGAGAACAAAGCCGAGGCGCGCCGCGACAGGACACCAACAACAGGTTCCGGCGCGTCAAATCCTCGAATCGGCTGGATGGCCGCGACCTCTCGCCGTCGGGCTCGTCCTCGTCGCCTTCGCGGTTGTGTTCGTCTCGCTTCAGGTGTGGAGCTACACGCGAACGTCCGCCACCTGGGACGAGCCGGGAAGTCTGGCGGCCGGTTACGCAGCGCTGACGTCGAGCGACTACAGGCCGGCGATCGAGCACCCGCCGTTCACTCGGCTATGGGCGGCCCTGCCGCTCCTGACAATGCCTGGAGTGTCCTTCGACCCAAAGGCCATCGACAGTGCCCGGCCCGAAGCCGTTGCGTTTCAGGGTCCGTTCGAGATCGGTCATCGCTTTCTTTACAAAGACAACGCCCCGAGCTCGTCGAGGGGCGCGGATCGCCTGCTCTACCGCGCGCGCTTCATGAACGTGCTGCTCGGCGTTGTGCTGGGCCTCCTGATCTTCTGCTGGGTTGGCGAATGGCTCGGATTCCGCGCCGCTGTCATCGCGCTCGGCCTCTACACGATCGAGCCGAACATCGCAGCCCACTCGTCGCTCGTGACGACAGACCTTGGCGTCGCGTGTTTCATGTTCGGCACGATCTATTTCCTGTGGCGGACCTCTCGTCGGCTGACCGCCTGGAACATCGCCGGGCTTGTGCTCTGCTTCGTTCTCGCGATGCTCAGCAAGTTCTCCGCCGCGATTCTCGGCCCAGTCATCCTGCTGTTGATGGCGATGACTGCCTGGCGCCGTGGGACGTTCTCTGTCGGGGCGGCGGTCAGTCTGGTCGGACTCCTCGTCGTTGCCACCTGGCTGGGTGTCTGGGCGGCCTATGGATTTCGGTACGCTCCGAGCTCGTCGCGCGATTGGCTGTTCACGCTCCACAATCATCCGGCTGTGCAGCAGGCGGTGCCGACGATTGCCGCGCTCGTAGGCTGGATTGATGCACACCATCTGCTGCCGAACGCGTTCAGCGAGGGGTTCCTTCACGGTCAAGGCCTCGTGCAGGGCCGTCCGTCGTTTCTCGCCGGGAGCTACAGCAACTTCGGATGGTGGCACTACTTCCCGGTCGCCTTTCTCATCAAGACACCGCTGGCGCTTCTCGCGCTCTTCTTCATCGGCATTGTGCTGAGCGTTCGACGCGGCAGGTTGCTTTCCCTGGACGTAGAGGCGTTCATCGTCGTGCCGATCGTCCTGTTCATGGCCGTGGCGATGACCTCCACGCTGAACATCGGCCTGCGGCACATCCTTCCGATCTATCCGTTCGTGATCGTGCTCGCCGTACTTGCCGCCCACGCGTTAGTCGACCCGAAGTCGAAACACGGACCGAGGATCTGCGCCGCGCTGCTGGCAGTTGCTCTCCTGGAGTTCGCGAGCGTCTACCCGAACAACCTGGCATTCTTCAACCGTGCCGCCGGCGGGCCGTCGAACGGCTTCCGCTGGCTCGCTGATTCGAACGTCGACTGGGGCCAGGATCTCAAACCGCTCAAGGGCTGGATGGATCGCAACGGCGTGACGCACATCAACCTCGCCTACTTCGGCGTGGCCGACCCGGCCTACTACGGGATCGACTGCACATACATCGGGGGGACGACGATCCCGGGTGTGACGCCGTCGATGATGAGGCCCCCTCGACTACCGGGGTACGTCGCCGTCAGCGTGACGCTGCTGAACGGCGTCCCGTTCGGCGAGCGCGATCGAGATTTCTACAAGCCGCTGCGCGACCAGATCCCTGCTGCAGACATCGGCGGGTCGATTCGCGTGTATTGGGTGGAAAAGGCTTGGTGGTAGGAATGAGGTTCAGAAGGTTCAAGGGGTTCAAGAGGTTCAAGGGGTTCACGCAAGAGCTCTGGTACTAAACGTTTCGACTGGGATCTGTTTGAACCTCCTGAACCTCCTGAACCCTATCTATCGCCCATTTCCCCCCAACAAGCTCTCCTGCGGCGGGAGCGCCACAGCGGCGTAGCCCTTTCGCGCGCGGACGCTGAGGCCGGCCACCTTGCTCTTTACTTCGATCTTGCGGTACTTCCCGTCCATGGTGCTGTTAGGGGGCTGATAGCCGATGACGTAGTAGGTGCTGGTGTCGCGCACGATCATGCCGAACGCGCGGGACATGTCGTCGATGTTGCGCACCATGAAGCCGCCCGTGCTCGCCGTGAGAATATTCGGGCCATCGTCGCCCGTGTCGAACGCCGTCGATCGTCCTCTGTCGGTGGTCAGAACATCGGCGGTCGGGCTCGGCGCGCCGATGAGCCCACGCCCGTCGATGGAGTAGATCGCCGTCCCGCCGCGCGCAGCCTGCGCGGCGATCGCCTCGATCACGCCGCGTGAGTCCTCGAGGTAGAAGCCCTCCGACAGGAACACCACCGTCTTCCGGCCCGGAATCCGGCTGAGGCCTCGGGCGACGGTCTGGAGGTTCTGCGCGGTCCTGTCAGTCAGGATCCTGGCCTGGCGGACGTAGAGGCGGGCCTTCTGCTGAATGAGGTTCTCGACCTGCTGCAGACCGCCGTTGAGCTCGCACTCGGTCCGGTCCTCCCTGCACGCCTGATGCCAAGCTCGTCGACGAGCTCGCGCGCGCCCTCGGCGATCCGCGTGGCGTCGCGCTCTCCGGGGATGCGCGGGAACTGACGGAACGGGGCGAGCAGGGCCTGGCGATTGTCGAACGCAGGTTTCACCGTGTGCACGCCTGCGAGCAGCTGTCCCTTGTCCGACGTGAGCCGGCCCTTGTACATTCCACCGTTCACGAAGATGCCGCCAACGTCCTCCGGCCCCATCCGATCGCGAATGAACGCGGCCGCCCCCTCCCTGACGCGCATGAGCGATTCGTTGGCGAGGTGCCCTTCGTCGAAGAGCATCACGAACACGCGACGCGCGCGATAGTCCGTCTGATCGGCGTGCTCGCTCGTGACCGATCCCCCGGGCTCGTGCGTAACCATGTAGAACTGCTGGATCTTCTGCGGCTTGCCATCCTCGAAGATCTCGACATCCTCGGCGCGGAGCCCCGTGGCGAAGCGTCCCTCTTTGTTCAGGATGATGGCGTCGACTTCGACCAGGGCCGTCGACGATCGGAACATCGGCTGGCCGCCGCCGGAAGTCGGGTTCTGTCCGTGCAAGGACACTGGGTGGACGGACACCACTAGGAAAGAGGCGACGACGATGCAGAGCAGAGGTCGCATGGTGCGCATCACGCAGGGGCTTCCAGTAGGGCAATTCTACCCCGCCCGCGATGTTCCCAAGCTAGCCACGGACACCACGGATAACACGGAAACAAATCGGTGTGCCGTCCCGCTCCAGCGTGGCCCGCAGGGCCACGTGTCGACGAGCCGATACCATCAGGAAGAACCCCATTCGCGCGTTCGTCGGGTTCTTCCTGATGGTATCGGCTCGTCGACCCCACCGCGCAAGGCGCGGTGGGACAGCGGGACGGTCCGTGTTGTCCGTGGCCGAATCCACGCCCTTTGTTCCTTCAATTCGCGGGCGCCGTATACTCAGTGGCCATCGCCTCATACAAGGAGAGTCGAATGCGATTTCGTCTGGTCGGCACGACCCTGTTGGCAGTGCCCCTGGCAACTGCGCTGGCCGCGCCTCAACAACAGAAGACCGCGCTCGTCACGGTTGTTGCGGAGGCCGGCGGACCGGTCGCCGGTCTGACGGCGCGCGACTTCGTCGTGCGCGAGGACAAGGCCACGCGCGAAGTGGTCGGGGTGGAGCGCTCGATCGAGCCGCTCTTTATTACACTCCTTGTGGACACGACGCAGCCGCCCATTGGCGTGTTGCCGCCGACGCAGGACCTTCGTCGAGCGCTGTCGTCGTTTGTCACAATTATCAAGAGCGCGAGCCCCGACGCGCAGATTGCGATGATGGAGTTCGCCGGCGCGGCGGTCACCACGGTCGGCTTCACCGCAGAGGCAGCGGCGCTCACCAAGTACATCGAGCGCCTGTTTCCCAACCGGCAGGCCGACGCCGTACTAATCGAGGCCATGGTCGATGCCGGCAGGAAGCTGAGCGACAAGCCGAGCCCGCGCCGCGCGATCGTCTCGGTCGACTTCAACTCGCCGGACACGAGCGCCGATCGGACGATGAGACAGGCGGGTGAGAATATCCGTAAGGCCGGCGCCACCGTGTGGGCGATCTCGATCCGCGGGGCGGCGTTGTCGGCGAGCAACCGCGAGGAAGTGCTGAACGTGGTGACGCGCGCGAGCGGCGGCCAGCGCCTGACGGCCGTCGAACCCACCGGGCTCGAGCCGATGCTCAAGAGCGTGGCCAACAGCCTGCTCTCGCAATACACGGTGACCTTCACGCGGCCGGGCGACGCGCAGGTGAAGTCGACACAGATGGAGACGAGCAAGGGCGGGAAGGTTCTTCTGACGCCGTGGATGAGGTAAGACAGTCGATTACCGCCTGTCGACTGTCGACTGATGCAACACCTTCTTTATCATCGCAATATCCGTTTGCATCGTCTGCGGCGCTGCGGCGATGAAACGCTCACCATACGCGCGCGCCTCGTCGCGCCGGCCGGCTGCGGCGAGGTTGATCGTCATGTTGAAGAGGGCGTTGAGCTCGTTACCGTCGAGCGCCACCGCGCGCTTCCACGCGTCGATTGCGTCGGCTCGGCGATTGGTGTTCGCGAGGACCACGCCGAGGGCTGTGTAGGCTCCGGCGAGGCTCGGGTCGAGATCGATGGCCCGTCGCAGGGACGCTTCCGCTCCCGCATAGTCCTTCGCCTGCAGCTGCGCGGTGCCGATGTTCTCGTGCGCCAGACCGTTCCTTGGATCGAGCGCGAGCAGGCGCTTGAACGTCGCGATCGCATCGCCCGTTCGGCCCGCGAGCTGATACGCGTTGCCGAGCGCGATGAGCGCATCCGGGTCATCCCCGGCATCGGCTGCCAGCAGCGCGACCGCTTTCTCGGCCTGGCCAGACTGCGCCAGATACTGGCCCAGCTTGATCCGCACTTCGCTCTGCGTGACGCCATTCCTCAGCGCCGTCTCGAGCGTGGTGATGGCTTCGGCCGCGCGTCCGCTGCGCCAGTAGACCAGCGCCAGCTTGCGATACGCGTCTTCGGTGTCGGCGCGTTTCGCGATGACGCTCTTGTACATCTCGATCGACTCGGTCAGCCGTCCCTGCCGGAACGCATCCGCCGCTCGCGTCATCGTCTGCTCCAACTCGATCAGGCGCTTGGGGTCGTCCGCGTCCGTGTACTCCTCGCGGACGGCTGCGGATCCGCCGCCGATGTAGCCGAGCGATCGCAGCCGGTCGAGCGTCTCGGGTGTTTCCTTCCGAGGGCGTCCGGGCGGCGCGACGTTGAAGGTCTTCAGCACGTTCACCATCACGGGGGCACGATCGGTCCGCACTGCGAACAGGTTGCGCTGTTCAGCGGGATCGGCAGGGAGGTCGTACAACTCGGCGATCGGAAGGTCGATGAACTTCTCGCGGCCCACGAGAACGCCGCGCAGCGGAGCCCACCCGCGGGTGAGCGTCGGCGTCATGGCTTCGAAGTACGACGGCCGGTCAGCAGGGCCCTGTCCGGCGATCGCATCGCGAAGCGACGAGCCGGACAGCGAGTTGTCGGACGGCGCGCCGACCGCCTGAAGGAGCGTTGGCAGCAGATCGACATGACGCGCCGGGCTCTCGACCGTCACGCCATTCCCGGTCGTCGCGCGGCGGCCCTGACCAATCTCGCTGACAATCAGCGGAACCCTCAGGACCGACTCGTACGCGAACACGCCGTGCGTCAGCTCGCCATGATCGCCGAGGCCCTCGCCGTGATCGCTCGTGACGATGACGAGGATGGGGCGTGCCTGGATGGAGAGCCGATCGAAGAGCACGCCGAGCGCGGAGTCGGTCCACGACACTTCCCCGAGGTAAGGATCCGACGGGAAGCGCGCTTTCCACTCGGCGGGCGGCTCGTAGATGACGTGCGGGTCGTAGACGTGGACCCAGACGAACCATTTTCCGGACTGCCGGCCGATCCAGTCGAGCGCGGACGCGACCACGGCGTCTGCGCGCCGTTCGCGGTCTTCGCTGGCGCGCTCGCTAGCCCTCGCGCTTGGGATCCGGGAACCGTCTAAGTTGTCATCGTAGGTATCGAACCCGATGCCGAGGCCGAAGCGGCGATCGAGCGGGAATCCGCCGACGAAGGCGCCCGTCGCAAAGCCCTGGGCCTTGAGCCGTGTTGCGGCAGTCGCCTGCGTCTGCGGAAGCCGATAACCGGTGTTGTCGCGGATGCCGTGCTCGTAAGGATAGCGTCCGGTGAGGATCGACGCGTGCGAGGGGAGCGTGACGACCGCGTGCGCGTGAGCGAAAGCGAATCGCGCGCCGTTGGCCGCGAGGCGGTCGAGGTTCGGAGCGATGGCCCGTCCGCCGTACGACCCGAGCGCATCGGCGCGCAGCGTGTCGATCGTGACGAGCAGGACGTTGCGATCCGCGTTGACGTCGATCGCGAACGCCGGCGTGCGCAGCCACCACCAGGCTCCGAGCGCAAGAAGCGCGACGACGGCCAAGCTGATTCCGACGGTCGCCGTCCGGGACCTTGGGGCTGTCGCTGACGCGGCCGGTGTGGGGATCGGGGCACTCTTGTGCCCGACGGATTTCTTCGCCATCAGCCCACAAGCTTACCTTGCGAGCGGTACGACTTTCGATTTCAGAAGGGCCCGGTCCCTTGTGAGCAGCGGGACGTTGTGTACAACGCTCGTTGCGGCGATCAGCTCATCGGCGGGGTCGCCCTTGAAGTCCAGGCGAATGCTGGTGCGCGCGATGTCGCGCGTGAGAGGCCAGACATGCACTTGCGCCAGCACTCGCGTCACCTCGGGATCGTCGAGGTCCAGGTCGATTCGGCCGAGTTGGGCAAGCTTGGCGATCTCCCAGAAGACAATGGCGGACACGCTCCAGCGATCGGCCTTCAACAACAGGGTTTCCCGAGGCCGAAGCGCGCCCGTCACGGCATAGAGGAGTACATGGGTATCAACGTTCAGCATCCCAGTGGCTCCCCGTCGAGAGGATGTCGCCCTTGATCCGAAGCCTGCCCTTGAGCGAGCCGATGAGTCCTGCGGAGTCGGTCGCGAACGGAATCAGCTTCGCCACGGGTTTCCCACGCTTCGTGATCACGATTCCGTCCGGGTCGACCTCATCGAGCAAGGCCAGGCACTGCGCTTTGAATTTTGCGGCAGCAATCTGTTTCATGACTATATTATACGACTGGTCACTTGAAGTGTCCACATGGTCGCTCTTTGGTCACTGTCGCGGAGTCTAGCCCCGCAGAAACTTTCTCATCTGATCGATCGCAGGCCCGTACAGCGCAGGCGGGGCAGTCGCCAGGAACTGCTTCGCATACGCGCGCGCCTCGTCCATCTGGCGCGCCTCGAGCAACAGGATGGTCAGGTTGTAGAGGGCATCGAACTCGCGGCCGTCGAGCGCGACGGCGCGCTTCCAGCTGTCGATCGCCTCGTGCTTCCTGCCCGACTCGGCGAGGACGACGCCAAGCGTCGTGTAGGCTTTGGGGAGTGCGGGATCTGCGTCGAGCGCCTGGCGGGCGAAGCGCTCGGCCTCCTGCAGCTTGCTGCGACGATCGCTGTCGCTCTTTGCCGCCAGCGCCTGCCTGAGCACCATCGACGCCAGGTTCTGGTACGCCAGGCCGTTGGTGGGGTCGAGCGCCAATACCCTCTTGAAGGTCTGAATCGCGTCCGCGTATCGTCCCGCGCCCCCGTACGCCACGCCCAGACCGTTCAGCGCTTCGACATCGCTGACCGGCAGGCCTTCGAGCAGCTTGATGGCGCGGCCGGCATCGGTCTGGCTCTCAGCTAGATAGATCCCCAGGCGAATGCGGACGTCGCGGTCTGGCGCGCCGTTGGTCAGGGCTCTCTCGAGCGTCGCGATGGCCGGCTGCAGCTGGCCCGATTCCCAGTAGGCGTGCGCGAGAGAGATGTAGGCGTCGGCGGTGTCTGGCCGCCGACTGATGACGCTATTGAGGAGCGTAATCGCGTCCTGGATCCTGCCGTTCTGATAGTGTTCGGACGCCGTGTGCAGGTCCCGATCGACGTGGACGAGGTTCTTGAGATCGTCTGCTTCGGTGAAGACCTTGCGCTCGGGCGCGCTGCCGGACACGTAGCCGAGCGCCCGCAGCCTCGCGGCCACCTCGGTGGATTCCTGACCCGGTCGATCCGGCGGCGCGACGTTGTACGTGCGCAGCACGTTGACCATCACGCGCACGCCGTCGGTCTGCTCCGACGCGAGGTTCCGCTCCTCCTTCGGGTCGCCGGGAAGGTCGTACATTTCCTGGATCGGTTGATCGATGTACTTGCGTCTCTCGACGAGCACGCCGCGCAGCGGCGCCCAGCCGCGCACGAGATTGTAGGTCATCGACTCGAAGTAGGCCGGCCGATCGTCGCCACGCCCCGCGCGAATGACATCGCTGAGTGACGTTCCGGCGAACGGCCCGTCCGCTGCAACGCTTGTCGCCTCCAGGACCGTGGGGGCGATATCGACGTGTCTGACCGGCGTGTCAATCACGACCCCCCGCGGCGCCCGGCCGCCCGGCACGACCCTGCCCACGATCAGCGGGACCCGCAGCGTCGCCTCGTAAGCGAACATGCCGTGCGTCATTTCTCCATGTTCTCCGAGGCTTTCCCCGTGGTCCGATGTGACGACGACGAGCGTTGGCCGCGAAAGCGTGGCGAGGCGATCGAGGAGCGGGCCGAGCGCGCGGTCGACGAACGCCACCTCGCCGTCGTACGGCTGCGCGGCATACGTCGCGGCATACTCGCCCGGCGGCTTGTACGGCGAGTGCGGATCGAACACGTGCACCCAGCCAAAGAAGCGACTGGGCGTCCTGCCGATCCAGTCAACCGCGCGCGAGACGACCTCATCCGCCCGGCGCTCCGGCATCGTGAAGCTGATATCCCCCTCGAGCTCGGGGATCTGATCGTCGTAAACATCGAACCCTGGCGTGAGGCCGAAGCGCTTCGTCAGCGGGAACCCGCCGACGAACGCGCCTGTAGCAAAGCCGGCGGCCTTGAGCCGGGTCGCGAGCGTCGCCGTGCCGTCCGTGACCCGAAACCCGCTGTTGTCACGCATGCCGTGCTCGTAGGGCAGCCGGCCGGTGAGGATCGTCGTGTGCGACGGGAGCGTGACCACCGCGTGCGCGTGCGCGAACGTGAAGCGCGCCCCGCCGGCGGCGAGGCGGTCCAGGTTCGGCGTCTGCGCGCGCCCGCCGTACGAACCAAGCGCATCCGCACGCAGCGTGTCGATGGTGACGAGCAGGACGTTCTGATCCGCGCCCGGCTCGAGCACGAACGCCTGTTCCCGAGACCACCAGAACATCACGGCGCCAACGAGTGCGAGCCCCGCTGCGCAGAGGAGCCACCAGGGCAACCAGCGACGATTGATCTCAGGTTCCTCGGTTCTGGGGCGGGGGGTCTGTCGTGGTTTCTGAGGGCTCACTGACTGTCACTCTACGACAATCTCCATTTCCCGCGAGGCAGTGTTCGGTCCGTCGTTGGCCGTCACGCGCAGGCGGTAGGCACCGGGCGCCAGGGTGCTCAGAGGCAGCCTGAGATCGACCCGCCCTCGATCGTTGGGCGAGATCAGGCCGTCCACCCACGCCCGGGCTTCCTCGCTCGAGCTCACGATCTCGACCTTGGTCTGCACCGTCGTCGCGGCGTTCCGGCGCGCGACTTCGAAGTACAAGCGCAGTGTGTCGGCCCGCATGAACTCGCGATCGAGCGACGGGGCAAACGGCGCGCGGACCTCGCGCCGGGCGGCCAGCTTCGTCGCCGGCGGCACATCCGCGACGGGCACACGGGCGCCTTCGGCGTAGCCCAGCGTGACGCCGGCGATCGTGAGAACCTCTTTGGCGAAGTCCGGGACTTCAAGCGTGAGGTAAACGCTGCCTCCCTTGGCGAGCCTCGCACTCGTCGCAGATCCGCGGAGCTGATACCTGCCCGGGGCGAGCTCGAGCGTCAGCGGAATCTGATAGGACACGATGTCAGGCATCTCCGGACCACTCGATAGTGGCCGCAGCACGATGCGCGCCGCCAGCGTGGTCCTCGACGTGACCTTCGCCTTCTTGTCATCGACAACAAGCACCCCGTATGACACCTCGTCGTGGAGCTTCGCGTCCGACCCCAGAAGAGCCTTCGTTGGCGCAGTGATTTCGATCGCCGCCGCGACGTGCGCGAGCTTTCGATCGGTCGGGTACGCCGTCGCGAAGAGCCTCAACGGCAGATCCGTCCTGGGCAGCACGCCTGCGGCAAGCGCGACGAGCGGGTCCTTGTTGACCGGCGCCGCCGGCGGACCGCCCGGCCGGTAACCCTTGCGGAAGCGCAGCGTCCATTCCGGGTGGTCGCCAACGTTCACGTCGAGCGGCCGATACTCGTTGCCTGATCCGGCTGTTCTCGCGAGGCCAGCCCAGAAGCCTTTCGAGGGCCCGGGTTCACTCGGATAGAAACCCAGCAGATAGTAGTGATCGAGATCATCGATGATGCGGTGGAGGCCTGACGTGAAGTCGTCTGTGTCTGTAACGGCGAAGCCTCCCGTTGCCTCGGCCAAGATCGTCAGACCATCCTGCGCCTGCCGAATCGGGTTGTTCCACCTGAACCCGCCCGTCGCGGGATCGTCGCCGAGCCCAGGCGGACCGGGAAACGCCTCGAGCGCGAGGCCCTGGGCCGACACATGCCCGCGCGGATCGATGGCATACGTCGTCACGTTCGACCGTCGCAGCGATTCCATCATCTCGCCGAGCGCGCGGTCGTGATAACAGGGACAGCTCGCGCACTTGGCCTCACATGGTGTCAGCGCGCGATCGAAGACTCCCGTGAGGTCCTTGCCGATCCCCTCCGACACCAGCACAAACGCCTTCCGCCTCGCATCGTCGGCACCGAGAATCCGCGCCGCGTCCTGCAAGGTCTTGTACTGGGTCAGATTCTCGAAGAAGTGCTGAACGCTTACCTCCTGCGCCTTGCCGATCTGATTCAGCCGCGCAAGACTGTCTTCTCCACTCGCAAACATTGTCTGATCGTCTCTCGCCTGATGCGGCCGGCGGACGGACTGGCGGCCTCTCAGCGTGTCAATCGCAGCGCGGAGTTCCGCGCGATCCTCGGTGATCTGCGTGTTGCGGTTCGCGCTCGTGAAGAGCACCGCCATCGACGCTTGCGGCCCGAGCTGAAAAATGATCTTTCGCGCGATATCCTGTGCTCGTTCGGTCCGGCCCTTGTAGAAGTGCAAGTCGTCGACGACCATCACGACCAGCCGCTCCGATCGGGCGGTCCGATTGTTCCCGACGTCCAGCCTGGGAGGCCGCATCAGCGGGGCAGCGACGGCTTCGGGAGGGTGCTCGTGCGACACCTCTTCGAACGTCGCGATGGCCGGGGCTTTCTTGCGATCGAGGACGGTGAAGTCCGTTGCCTTCAGTCCGCGGACGTGTTTCCCGTCCTTATCGACAACTACGACGTCGACCTGCACGAGCTCGACGCCGGACCGAAAGACAGGCTGCTGTGGGGACTGCTGCTGAGCGGGCAGGACAGTGGCGAAGACGAGGATAATGGCGCCGCCAGCCGCCGCCGCTTGAAGCCTACTGCGGCGCGAACCCGCTGGCATGGAGTCTGACGCCCTGGCGTGTGACGCCGATCTGGACCGCCTGCGCCTTCGACCCTGGCCGCTTGTAGGTGGCTTCGTACTGCGACGTCAAGGCGTCAGCGAATTTCTTGAGGTGGGTCTCGATCGCCGACTGTCCCACGATGAACTCGCGGGCGCCGCCGGTGTTCTTCGTGAGGGTGTTGAGCACGACGTCGCGCTGCGGGTTCTTGAGCGCGCCCTTCTGGATCGAGACGCACCACAATTGCGCCAGGGATTTTCTGAGGGACTCGACGATCCGCTTGGGGTCCTCGCGGCTCAGTTCGTCGCTCGGCTCGATGTTGAGCGCGACGATCGCGCGCCTCTGGCTCGGTCTCTTCGCGAGGTTGTTGCTGGCGGCGTTGATCGCCTCCATGAGTACGGAGCCAGAGCGGGGTTTCCCGGCGAGCCTGTTGATACCCTTCTCGAGGTCCGCGTCGCTCGTCGTGAACGGCACGACCGTGACCGCGGCCTGTCCAAACTCCATGAGCGAGATCTGCGCGTCCGGGTTGGACGTGTGGACCTGGCGGACAAACGCGGTCAGCGACGCGCGCAGATCTTGAAGCATCTCGTCGGCCGCCGGCGTCGTGTCGGCGAGGAGCATGATATTCAGCGTTTCGGTCGACGGCTTGATGGAGACGAGCTCGCGATCGACCCCATCTTCCCGGATGAGGATCTCGTCTGTCTTCAAGTCCTTCACGGGCTTGCCGGCCTCGTCGAGCGCCGAGAAAAAGATGGTTCGCTCCGCGGCGCCCTGCGTGCGCGCGGCAGGGCTCGAGACGGCCACCCAGCCGACAAGTGCAAGCGACACCAGAACAATCCGGAAATGACGGATGCGAGCGGTCATGTCGGAGGCCTCCGCGGCCTCGTAGCGACGCCGATGGCGCATTCTATCCCACGGCTCGCCCCGGAATTGTCGAAAAGCCCGGCGCCCGGTCCGTGCGACAATTGCCGACCGATGACCGCCGACGACTTCCGCGACATCGCGCTCAGCATGCACGGTGCGACCGAAGGCTCGCACATGGGCCACCCGGACTTCCGCGCGAACGGGAGAATCTTCGCCACGCTGCACCCGGGCGACCAGTGGGGCATGGTCAAAGTCACGCCGGACGAGCAGCGTGCGTTCATTGACGACCACCCGCGCGTGTTCGAGCCATCGAGCGGCGCGTGGGGCCGGCAGGGTTGCACGAATGTCCGGCTCGAGGCCGCTGACCGCGCAACAGTCCGTGGCGCCATGGTCCTGGCGTGGGAGGCCGTGGTCGCGAAACCTCCCGCAAAGAAGTCTCGAGCCAAGAAGGCGACGAAAACGCGGAGAAGGCGCGAGCCGCGTTGACAGGGGCATGAGCGCGCCTGAGAATGCGCCGATACATGGCCTTCCGGTTCTGTCCCCGCCGACAAATTGGAGCGGTACTCGCCGGTGCCGCGCTCGCCAGCCTGGCCACCGTTGGATCGACACGCCAGCCCGCGGCGCCGAAGGTCGGCCGCGTCGACTTCAACTCCCAGATCCGCCCGCTCCTGTCGGATCGATGCTACCGCTGTCACGGGCCCGATGCTGCGAAGCGGAAGGCCAAGCTCCGCCTCGACATGCGCGAGGGCGTCTTCAAGGACATCGGCGACGGCTGGGCGATCGTCAAGCCCGGCGACCCCGACAGCAGCGAGCTCATCCGGCGGACGCACACAGACTATGAAGACGATGTGATGCCGCCGCTGGAGTCGCACCTCACGCTGTCGGCGGCGGAAAAGGCGCTGCTGAAGCGATGGGTCATCGAGGGCGCCGACTACAAAGCGCACTGGTCGCTCATGCCGGTCCACGACGTCACCGTACCGACCCTCCGTGCCGGGACTGCGGCGCTGAACCCCATCGATGCGTTCGTGCGCGCGCGGTTGTCGAAAGAGTCCTTGCAGCCGGCCCCCCAGGCACCACCCGAAGTCCTTCTTCGCCGCCTCGCCCTCAACCTCACGGGCCTTCCGCCGACACCCGCTGAGATCGACGCGTTCCTGGCCGATCGATCGCCCACGGCCTACGCCCGGGCGGTCGAACATTACCTCTCGTCACCGGCGTACGGCGAACGGATGGCGATGGATTGGCTCGACCTCGCGCGGTACGCCGACACGTATGGCTATCAGGCCGACGTCGACCGCGACATGTCGCCGTACCGCGATTGGGTCATCCGCGCGTTCAACCGAAATCTGCCGTACGACCAGTTCCTCCTCTGGCAGCTTGCCGGCGATCTCTTGCCGAATACGACGCGCGAGCAGCGCATCGCCACCGCCTTCAATCGATTGCACCGGCAGACGAACGAGGGCGGCAGCATCGAGGACGAGTTTCGCACCGAGTACGTCGTCGACCGCGTGAACACGTTCGGCACCGCGATGCTCGGGCTCACGCTCGAGTGCGCGCGTTGTCACGATCACAAGTTCGATCCGATCGCGCAACGGGACTACTACTCGCTTTTTGCCTTCTTCAACAACATCGACGAGTCCGGGTTGTATTCGCACTTCACCAACGCGACGCCCTCACCGTCGCTGCTCCTCTGGTCACCGGCCACCGAGAAAAAGCACGACCTGGCAAAGGCACGCATCATCGCTGCGGAAGCCAGGCTGGCGGCGATCTCCCGCGACGCCCGGACGCCGTTCCACGCGTGGGTGGAGACCTCTTCGACAGGCTCAAGGCAGGCGCACGTCAGTCGGCCCAGCCCGATCGCACACCTGGAGTTCAACATAGTGAACGGCGAGGAAATGCCGGACAGCGTGTTGAGGTCGAGCGCCCAGATACAGGAGGGTCTGTTTCTCGTGCCCGACACGCCGGGGCGTGTGGGATCGAACGCCGCGCTCCAGTTCAGCGGCGACAGTTCCGTCATCCATCCTGGTGTCCGGCCTTTCGTCCGCACGGACCCCTTCTCTTTCAGCCTTCGGCTCAAGCCCACCGAGATGCAGGACCGCGCGATCGTCCTGCACCAGTCCCGCTCCTGGTCTGACGCGGGCAGCCGTGGCTTCGAACTGACGCTGGATCGGGGGCGCCCGTTCTTCGGCCTGATTCACTTCTGGCCAGGCAATGCCATTGCGGTTCGAGCCAGGCGATCGCTGCCTGTGAACGAATGGTCCCGCTTGGTTGTGACCTACGACGGCTCGAGCCGCGCTTCCGGTATTCGGCTGTATCTGAACGGGACGCCGCTCGAAACTGACGTGGTGCGCGATCGCTTGTACAAGGACATCAGCTACCGCCGCGAGGCCGGCGATCGATCGGCGGACACGCATCCGCTCACCATCGGGGCGCGGTTTCGCGACAGCGGCTTCAAGAACGGATTAATCGACGACCTCCAGGTGTTCGATCTCTGCCTGACCGCGGCAGAGGTCGGCGAGACTGTTCGACGTGACGCCGATGATGCGGCCGCGTTTGCGCACTTCCTCGCGCGGCATCATCAACCGTACCTCTCTGCGCTCGCAGAGCTCAGAACCCTCCGCGAGCAGGAGAACCGGCTGATCGCTGACATTCCAGAGATCATGGTGATGGAGGAGATGCCCACACCGCGGCCCGCGCATCTTCTCGCCCGCGGCGCCTATGACGCACCCGGCGTCATCGTCCCGCGCGAGACACCTGGAAGTCTGCCGCCGTTCCCAAAGGATCAGCCGCGCAATCGTCTGGGCCTCGCGCGCTGGCTGACCGACCGCACCCATCCGCTCACCGCGCGCGTCGTCGTGAATCGCCTCTGGCGCATGCATTTCGGCCGCGGCATCGTGGCCACACAGGAGGACTTCGGCAGCCAGGGCAAGCTGCCGACACATCCCGAGCTCCTCGACTGGCTGGCCGGCAGGTTCATGGATGACGGATGGGACGTCAAGGCGCTCCACAGGCTGATCGTCTCATCGGACACATTTCGACAGTCGTCTGTGGCGTCGGCTGAAGTCATGCTTCGCGACCCCGACAATCTCCTGCTCGCGCGCGGGCCGAAGACCCGACTGATGGCGGAGCAGATCCGCGACAGCGCGCTCGCGGCGAGCGGCCTGCTCAATCGTACGATTGGCGGACCGAGCGTCAAGCCGTATCAGCCGGCCGGCCTCTGGGAACAGTCGGGTACAGGGAAGTCGTACGCGCAGGACAAGGGACTCAAGCTGTACCGCCGCAGCCTTTATACGTTCTGGCGACGCACCTCGCCGCCGCCGTCGATGATTACGTTTGATGCGTTATCCCGCGAAGTCTGCACCGCCAAGCGAGATGTCACTGCGACGCCGCTTCAGGCGCTCGTGTTGCTGAACGATCCACAGTTCATCGAAGCCGCACGGGTGCTCGCCGAGCGGCTGCTGCAACGTTTTCCGAACGGCGATGCCGACCGGAACCGCCAGGCATTCCGCTCGCTCACGGGTCGCCAGCCGGATGAGACCGAAGCACGCATACTTGCTCAGCTCTTCGCCGAGCAAAAGGATCTCTTCGCCAGGAACCCGGACGATGCGACCAAGTGGCTCGGTGTGGGCGAGTCCCGGTGGGACGAGACACTGCCGCGTGCGGATTTCGCCGCGATGACCACCGTCGTGAGCGCCATCATGAATTTTGATGAGTTCGTGGTGGTGCGGTGAGTGTGGTTCGAGTGGCTCGGGCAAGATTCAGCGACAACGTTGACGACGAGGGAGTTATGAATTGCCCTAAATGCACAGGCGCGCTTCCCGCGGCCGCGATGTCGCGCCGCAGCGTGCTCAGTCGCTTCGGCATGGGATTGGGAGGTATTGCCCTGGCGAACCTGGTCAATCCAAGCAGCGGCCTCGGCTTCGCTTGGCCTTCGGGCGTGCGTCAGGACCGCGGCATGCTCGGCGGCCAGCTTCACCTGCCGGCAAAAGCGAAGCGCGTCATCTATCTGTTCATGGCCGGTGGCCCGTCTCAGATGGAGACGTTCGACTACAAGCCAGTACTCAGGCAGCGTAACGGGGAACAACTGCCTGATTCGGTGCGCCAGGGACAACGGCTGACCGGCATGTCCGGCAACCAATCGTCCTTGCCGCTCGCGGGCCCGCAGTTCGGGTTCAGCCAGCACGGGAAGAACGGCACCTGGGTCAGCGACCTCCTTCCACAGACCGCGAAGATCGTCGACGAACTCTGCATCGTCCGATCGATGTTCACGGAGGCCATCAATCACGACCCCGCGATCACCTTCTTCCAGACCGGCTCGCAGATCGCCGGCCGGCCCAGCATGGGCTCGTGGATTCATTACGGGCTCGGCAGCGACAACGAAGATCTTCCGGCGTTTGTCGTGCTCATCACGCCAGGCAAAGTCGATCAACCGCTCTACTCGCGTCTGTGGGGCAGCGGGTTTCTGCCGGCGCAGTATCAGGGCGTGCAGTTCAGGAGCGGCAGCGACGCCGTGCTGTACCTGGCGAATCCCGAGGGCGTGACGCGTGAGAGCCGGCGGCTGATGCTGGATCGTCTGCGTGAGTTGCAGATCCACGCCGCCGAAACACTCGGCGACACCGACGTCGACGCCCGAATCGCGCAGTACGAGATGTCGTACCGGATGCAGGCCAGCGTGCCCGGCGTGATGGACGTGTCGAACGAGACGCCGGAAACGTTCGCGCTCTACGGCAAGGAATCGAGCACACCTGGTACGTTCGCCGCGAACTGCCTGCTCGCGCGCCGGCTGGCCGAGGGGGGCGTGAAGTTCATTCAGCTCTATCACCAGGGCTGGGATCAGCACGACAACCTTCCGAGGGACATCCAGCGACAGTGCCGCGAAACGGACCAGGCAAGCGCGGCGCTCATCACCGACCTGAAGCAGCGCGGTCTGCTCGATGACACGCTGGTTGTCTGGGGCGGCGAGTTCGGCCGGACGAGCTACTCACAGGGCAAGCTGACCGCGACCAACTACGGCCGGGATCACCACCCGCGCTGCTTCACGGTGTGGATGGCTGGCGGCGGCGTCAAGCCGGGCCTTGTCTACGGCTCCACGGACGATTTCAGCTACAACCTGGCAGAGAACGGCGTTCACGTCCACGACCTTCAGGCGACGATGCTGCAGCTGCTTGGCGTGGATCACGAGCGGCTGACGTACTTTCACCAGGGCCGCCGCTTCCGCCTGACCGACGTGCACGGTAAGGTCGTGACGCCGCTGCTGGCGTGAAGGAAGGCAGAGCATGAGACGCTTTCAATTGAGGGTGTACGTGTTCCTCCTGGCGATCCTGGGAGCCGGCGCAAGCGAGTCGTCCGCGCAGTGGCCGCAGTTCCGCGGGCCCAACGGCTCCGGGGTTGATTCCGGCAGCGGCTATCCCATCGCCTTCTCCCCGACCAGCAACGTCATCTGGAAGGCCATGATGCCCTATGGGCAGTCCTCTCCGGTCGTCGCCGACGGGCGCGTGTACCTGACAGCGAGCGACGGCGGCAAGCTCCTCACCATCAGCCTCGACGCTGCGACGGGCCGCGAGGTGTGGCGGCGGGAGTTGAAGCCCGCGCACAACCAGAAGGTCTACCACGCCAACGATCCCGCCTCCCCTACTCCAGCCGCGGACGCCGAAGGCGTCGTCGTGTTTTTCCCCGATTTCGGCCTCGCAGCGTACTCGGCGGACGGGAAGGAGCGATGGACGATGCCGCTCGGGCCGTTCAAGAGCTTCTACGGGATGTCAGCGTCGCCCATCATTGCAGGCGACTTCGTCGTGCTGCTCTGCGATCAGCGCGCAGGCTCTTTCCTTGTCGCGTGGATCGCAAGACGGGGAAGGTGCGGTGGAAGAAGGACCGGCCCGGCGTTCCCGAGGGATGGGCCACGCCGATGGTGTTCCGGGCGACCGCGGACGCGCCGGCACAACTGATCGCGCTCGGCTCGACGCGCCTCGAGTCGTATGCGCTCGAGACGGGTGAATCCCGATGGTGGATGCCGATCGGCTCCAGCGGCTCGATGGGCACCCCGGTCGCCAGCGGCGAGATGCTGTTCATTTCGACGAGCGGTGGCAGTGAGCCCAACCTGCCGGCCTTCGAGACGGTCCTGGAGAAGCTGGATACCGACAAGAACGGACGGTTGTCGCCCCAGGAGTTCCTGGCCGACAAGGCGATGGGCGAGCACTTCGGCTGGTTGGACGAGAATGCCGACGACGTCATCGACGCCAGAGAGTGGCAGGCTATGCGAATGCTGGGCATGGGCGAGTCCGGCGCGATCGCAATCCGGGCCGCGAAGGCCAGCGGCAAGGTGGATCCGGCCTCGGTGCTGTGGCGCGCGAAAAAGAACCTGCCGTACATCCCGGCGCCGCTGCACTACCAGAACGTCCTCTACCTGGTGAAGACGGGTGGGATCGTCACGTCCTTCGATCCCGTGACGGGGCGGGTGCTGAAGGAAGGGCGGAGCACGGATGCGCCGGGTAACTACTATGCGTCGCCGATTGCCGCCGATGACAAGGTGTTTGTGGCGAGTGTCGAGGGGAAGGTGACGGTGCTGAAGGCCGGCGCGGAGTGGCAGGTGCTCGGCGTGAACGACATCGGCGAACCCATCCACGCGACGCCCGCGCTCGGTGGCGGCCGCATCTACGTGCGCACGCGCGGAGCGATCTACTGCTTCGGCGAAAGGTGATAAGGAGGAGCGGCCAACAGCTGCTATCGCCGGCGAAATTGTGGCACTTGCCTATATGTGAAGCCGCGCCAGAACCATTCCATCGGACCGTAGTGAAATCTAGACAGCCACCAGTAGCTGAAGGCAATCTGCGCCGCGTAGACCACCAGCACGAACAGCACTTGCTGCGCACGCGGCATACCCCAATGGCCCATGGCATAGCCGTAAAAGTAGATCGCGCAGATCAGTGACTGCGTGAGGTAGTTGGTCAATGCCATCCGGCCCAGTGGGCCCAACACCCTGATGCGCGCGAACACCGTCCTGCTATGGAGCATGAGCACGACCATGCCGACATACCCCAGGCAGGCGGGAAGATTGCCGATGGTTGAAAGTCCGAATGCGATTCCCCAGCCATCGTATCGATCACCCGGCGTGTGAGACATGGCGATCAGGCTACCGAGCAATCCAAGCCCAATGCCAATTGGCAAGCCATAAACGGCCAGCTTGCGAAAAAATGGCAGATGCGCGCCGGCATTCTCCATGACACCCGAACGCACGAACCAGGCCCCGAGCAAGAACATGCCGATCAAGACCATTGCGAAGCCGAAATCACCAGCTGCTTTCTCCAGGAACCGGCCGCCGCGCCATTCAACCGTCTCCCAATAGCCACCGCTGGTGAAGATGCGTAGTTCCTTTTCCTTTTCCTCTTTCGCTTCGGCGAGCTGCTTCTCCCGCTCGGCCCTGCGTTCTGCGGCGCGCTCGTCCTTGGTTTTTTGGGGTTTCTTTTCTTCGACTTTCTTGTCCGCCTCAGGCGCAGCCTTCGCAGCTACCTTCGCATCGACAGGTGCCTCCAACTTCGTCTCATTCGTCGGCTTTTGCCCGGCGATGGCGACCCCGGCGTCTGGATCGGGTGCGAAACGCTGAACGAGTCCGGCCGCTGTGATCGCTATCGCAAAGAACAAATAGATGCTGACAGCCAATCGAACACTGCGCTTTGCCGCTGGCTCGTAATACTTCCACGATAGCCATCCCGCGATCAGGAGCAAGGGCCCGAAGACCGAGAGCGGCAGGCGCGGCTCGATGGGTCCATCAGGCAACAACCAGAATACCGCAGCCGCGACGATGAGTAGCGAGCCGACCAACAGCAGCAGGAACGAAAACAGCGGAACACCGTGGCCGCGGATGTTCACGTGTTTTCCACTGCGAAGATAGAGTGCGACCAGCCCGGCCGCCGCAAGGCCCGCAGCGACCGCAAAGAAGTTACCCCAGTCGGGAATGAACCCCAGGCCGGCCACAATTGCGATGCCAATGAGGAGCGGCTTTGTCTTCCCGTAGAGGACAATCATCAGCATCAACGCGCCGACCGCATAGCTGAAAAGGATGTCGCCTTCCCACAGAAAGACAAAGTGCGCCGCACCGAACACGGCCAGGGCCAGCACGCGCCGCAAATAGACTTTCTTGAATTCGCGTCCGGCCAGCTCGGCGCGCACCATCATCACCGCGAATCCCATGCCGAACAGTAACGAAAAAATCGTCCAGAATTTGCCCTGCACGAAATACGCGATAAACCAGCTCGCAAGCCAGTCGAGGCCCGTGAGGCCACGCGGCATGCCTTCGTTGAGACTGGCAAGGGTGCGATTGAAGTACTCGATGTTCATCAAGAAGATGCCGAGCAGCGCAAACCCTCGCACCACATCCAGGGCTTCGATCCGCTCATTCGCGGCAATCGGCGCCAAATTGTCGTTGGGCAACGCCGGCGCTGCTGACTCCATGCTGATCGCTTCCATGTTGGGTCACCATCCGAGGTCTATTGGCCTGTCACCACGTGCTTTCGCGATGGGGTCGCTCGATGTCAATATACGCTCGTTCCCTGAACGTTCAGCCAAGCTCGTCAAGGTGTTCGAGACGAAATACGCTGCTAATCGCCAAAGGAGGATAAGTGGCCTTTACCGTCACGAAGAATCTCATGCTGCCGGCGACCGTTACGGGCTCGTGGCCCAGGCCGCGGTGGTTTGACGTCAGCATGTGGGCTAGACCGCTCGACACCTGCATGATGGACATCCGGTTTCGCGAGAAGTTCCAGGACGCGCTGGCAGTCGTCGTCAGCGACGAGGAGCGCGCGGGGCTGGACATTCTCACTCACGGTGACTTTCATTGCGACGAAGACTTCGGGGGCCGGAGCTGGCACCACTATCCGCTGCAGCGCTGGACCGGCCTCGAGGGTGACCACCTTCAGTCGGAAGAGACGCGCAGCGAGTGGCTCCGCTATCCGCCCGGCACGCTGCTCAACGAAATCTACACCGGCTGGCGCTGGCCGCGCGTCACGGGCACAATCGAGCACCGCCCGCTCGACTACGCCAAGATCTGGCGCCTTGCGCAAAGCAAGTCGCAGAAACCGGTCCGTTTCGGTACGTGCTGCTCGCAGGTGATGGCCCTCTTCCTCGACATTCATACCGACAAATACAGGGATCCACGCGAGGTCGTCTGGGACATGGCCGTGGCGATGAACACCGAGCTACTCGCGTTGCGCGACGCCGGCTGCAAGTGCATTCAGATCGAGGAGCCAACGCTGCACTTCATGGCCAACACCTTCGGCGCGAAGCACGAGAAGGTCAAGTTCATGATCGAGTGCTACAACCGCGAGGTCCAGGGGCTCGAAGACGTCGAGATTTGGATCCACACGTGCTGGGGCAACCCGAACATGCAGCGCGTCATGGAGGACACGAGCTACAAAGCCTCGTTCGAGTTGTATCTGAACGAGCTCAAAGGCGACGTCTGGACCATCGAGACCAAGGATCGCCAGTTCAGGGACATCGAGCTGTTCGGCGCTTATAAAGGCAAGCTGCCGAAGAAGGTCTGCGTCGGTGCGGTCAGCCATCGCACGCTTCAGGCCGACCGGGCGGTCGATGTCGCCGATTCGATCCGCACAGCTCTCGAGCACATCGCGCCCGAGCAGCTGATCGTGTCGAGCGACTGCGGCTTCGGGCGTCAAGGCTGCAACCGCGAGATTGCGTTCCACAAGGCCAGCGCCATCGCCCAGGGCTGCAACATCGTCCGCAAAGAGCTCGGCCTGGAGACGACGTACATTCCAGCCGCTGACCCGGCGCTGCAGATTGACATCGTCCCGAAGAAAGCTGCGCGATGACTCACACTGTCCGGCGTCTTCTGGTCGGCGCCCCGCTCGCGATCGCATTGATCGCCAGCAGCGACCCAGCCGATGAGCAGCAAACACGGCAGCTCCGCGCTCGCGAACTGGGTGTGAGCGCGCTCATTGGCGGTCAACCGGGTGCTCTCGATGCGATCACGGACGTGAAGGGCGTCGAGGTCGGTCACACGACGCTCGTCGAGGGCGAAGGCCGCCTCGTCGTTGGCAAAGGACCCATCCGCACCGGCGTCACGGTGATCCACCCCAGGGGCAAGTCGAGCTCCGATCCGGTGTTCGGCGCGTGGTTCACGTTGAACGGCAACGGCGAAATGACGGGGACGACATGGCTCGAAGAGAGCGGAATCCTCGAAGGCCCTGTGGGCATCACGAACACACACAGCGTCGGCGTCGTGCGCGATGCGATCCTCCAGTGGCAGGTGTCCCGCCCGGGGCTGCAGCCGTGGGGGCTACCGGTCGTCGCCGAGACGTACGACGGCGGCCTGAGCGACATCAATGGATTCCACGTCAAGCCGTCTCACGTCGCGAGCGCTCTCGACGGCGCCTCGGGCACCGCGGTTGCGGAAGGCAACGTCGGCGGTGGCACCGGCATGAGCTGCCTCGGGTTCAAGGGCGGCATCGGCACGGCGTCCCGCGTGCTCGCCAGTAACGCCGGCGGCTACACCGTCGGCGTTCTGGTGCAGTGCAACTTCGGCGCGCGGCAGGATCTGCGGGTAGCCGGGGTGCCGGTCGGAGAGGAAATCACAGATCTGCGCCCCTGCGTCGCCTTAGACGACCCCAAAGTCCGGCCCCAGACGCCGCGATGCGGCAAGGACCAGCCGGATCAGCAGAGGCCACGCGGTGGCGACGAAGAACAAGGATCCATCATTGTCGTCGTCGCCACCGACGCGCCGCTCCTGCCGCATCAGTTAAAGCGCGTCGCCACGCGTGTCGCCCTTGGTGTCGCCCGAACAGGCGGATTCGGCGGCAACAGCTCGGGCGACATCTTTCTCGCGTTCTCGACGGCGAACGCCAGGACCGGGGGCGCTCAGGGCGTCCAACGCGTCGAGATGCTCCCGAATGGGCAGATGAATGCGTTGTTCTACGCCACCGTACAGGCGACCGAAGAAGCGATTCTCAATGCGATGCTGGCTGCCACGACGATGACGGGCGCTGACGGTCTGCGTATCCACGCGCTGCCTCACGACCGTTTGGTGGCAGCGCTGCGCAAGTACGGCCGACTGAAATAGCGCTGCGCCGACTATCATCACTGTGACGATTGCCCCGTCGCTCTCGGCCGGGACCCGTCGGACCCGCCAGGCCGCTAGAGATTGCGCTCCGCGAGCGAAGCGTCGACTATGCGCTGCGCTTCGGTGACGACTTCCTGGAGGTGCGCACGGCTTTTGAAGCTCTCCGCGTAGATCTTATAGATGTCCTCGGTCCCTGACGGCCTGGCGGCGAACCAGCCGCTCGCGGCCACGACTTTGAGCCCATCGATGGGCGCGTCGTTCTCTGGCGCACGGGTGAGCTTGTTGAGGATCGGCTCACCGGCGAGGCTGGTTGCCGTGACGGCCTCCGGCGACAGCTTCTGGAGCTGCGCCTTCTGCTGCGGCGTGGCCGGCGCGTCGATTCTCGTGTAGTACGGCGTGCCGTACGTGGCTTCGAGCGCCCGGTAATGCTCACCGGGGTCCTTCCCGGTGCGTGCGGTGATCTCGGCAGCCAACAGGGCCATGATCAACCCGTCCTTGTCGGTCGTCCAGACGGTGCCGTCCCTGCGCAGGAAGCTGGCGCCGGCGCTTTCCTCGCCGCCAAAGCAGATGCGGCCCTCGAAGAGCGGCTCGGCGAACCATTTGAAGCCCACCGGGACTTCCGCGAGACGCCGTCCTGCGCCGCCGGTGACACGATCGATCATGCTGCTGCTGACGACCGTCTTGCCGATCGCGGCGCTGGCCGGCCAGACCGGCCGGTTCGCGAGCAGATACTGGATGGCGACCGCCAGGAAGTGATTGGGGTTCAACAGCCCCGCCGACGCGGTCACGATGCCATGGCGATCGGCATCCGGGTCGTTGCCAACCGCCACCTGAAAGCGATCCTTGAGCGCCACCAGCCCCGCCATCGCGTAGGGGCTGGAGCAGTCCATCCGGATCTTTCCGTCGTGGTCGAGCGTCATGAACCCGAACGTCGGATCGATCGCTGGGTTCACGATGGTCATCTGGAGGCCGTAGCGCGCGCCGATCGCCTGCCAGTAGGGCAGGGACGCACCGCCGAGGGGATCCACGCCGATCGTCACGCGCGCATCGCGGATGGCCTCCATGTCGACGACCTCGTTCAGGTCGTCCACGTAGGGCCGCACGAAATCCTCGTGATGAGTCGTCGAGACTTTCAGCGCGGCCGCGAGGGGAACGCGTATGATGTCGCGGTTCCCCGAGGCGAGCAGCTCGTTCGCCCGGTGTTGAATCCACTGCGTGACGTCGGTATCGGCGGGGCCGCCGTTCGGCGGGTTGTACTTGAAGCCGCCATCCTCGGGCGGGTTGTGCGAGGGCGTGACCACGATCCCGTCGGCCAGGTGTGCCGCACGTCCTCGATTGTGCACAAGAATCTCGCGCGAGACGACCGGCGTCGGGGTGAACCCGCCGTCGCGCTGAACGATGGTGTCGACGTCGTTGCCGGCCAGCACTTCGAGGGCAATGTCCTGCGCCAGCGACGACAGCGCGTGCGTGTCTTTGCCCATGTAGAGCGGGCCATCGATCGCCTTGCCGCGGCGGTAGTCGCAGATCGCCTGCGTGATCGCGGCAATGTGCGCGGCCGTCAAGCTGCCGTCGAGCGGCGTGCCACGATGGCCGCTTGTTCCGAACCGGACGCGCTGAACCGGGTCGCTCAGATCGGGCGTCCTCTCGAGGAACTCACGCTCGAGCTTACCGACATCAATCAGGATCGCGGCGGGGGCCGGCTTGCCTGCGAGAGGGTGAAGCGCCATCACTGATTCTCCGTGAAACGACAATGTATATTCGACGCATCCGCGACGCTGATCACGATCTCAACGGGACGCGGATTCCGCGGGTCACAACCGCAAACGGGACGCGGATCCCAATCTGCAAACGGGACGCGGATCCCGCGGAACATTTTCTCAACGGTCATGAGGCAATAGCCATGGGTTTCTCACCCTCGTCTCGCGGACGGCTGACCGACAAGGACCTCGGGCGCTTTCCCGGCGCCACGCTCTTCGATCGTCTGGCCCGCGCGGTCTGCCATGCCGGCTGCCTGCCGCGCAAGGAGTTGTACGAAGCGTGGGAGATGGCGCGGCGCGCGCGACGGCTGCTCCGCGGTGGACGCATCGTCGACCTCGGCGGGGGTCATGGGCTGCTCGCGCAGGTCATGCTCATCCTCGACGATTCTTCTCCGACCGCGCTCGTCGTCGACAAGGTGCTGCCCGCCTCGCGCGTTCGCGTCCACGAGGCGCTCGTACACGCCTGGCCGCGGCTGGCCGGGCGCATCACGTTCGTTGCGTGTGCGCTGGACGATGTGGAGATTCAGTCGACCGACGTCGTGGTGTCGAGCCACGCGTGCGGCCGGTTGACCGACGTGGTGCTCGAACGCGCCGCCGCCGCGGGGGCGCGCGTCGCTGTTCTGCCGTGCTGTCACGATCTCGCGGCCTGCGACGCGGGCGAGCTGTCCGGCTGGGTTGACGGCCCGATTGCCATCGATATCATGCGGGCCGTGCGACTCGAGCGGCAGGGCTATCGCATCTGGACGCAGAGCATTCCGGCTTCGGTCACACCGAAGAACCGCCTGCTGCTTGGAGCGCCGGCCGTTCGGGCCGCTCAGGCTTGATATTCGCGTTGATGTGAAACAGATTGTCCGGATCGTAGCGGGCTTTGATCGTCGCGAGCCTCGCGTAGTTTCCCACGTACGCCTGACGCACGCGATCGTCGCCTTCGTCGTCCCCGAGCTCGTTGACGTACACACCGCCGGCCGCACAGGGCTGAAGGGCGGCCCACGTCTCGCGCACCCAGGCGACGTTCGGCTCGTTCTGGCCGACGTCATCCCAGAGCGAGTAGATCCCCATATGGAGCCCTCCTCGATGCGGATAAGCCGTTGCGTCAGGCGCGACACGGCTGGCGGCGCCGTGGATGGGGAAGAAGAGGATCGACGATCGCGGGGACGGTATCCGGCTGTGGGCATCGACCGCTACATCGATGATGTCGTCGTTCACGCTGTTGATGAAGTCCGCCTTCCAGTAGTTCAGCAGGTTGGGAGGCATCGCCTGATCGAGTAACGACTGCTGACCGACGTACGGGATCGGCCCGATGATGTCGAAGACGGGCGGGCCGAAATCCTTGATCGGCTTGACGGCCTTCTGGCCTTCGTCGACCGATCCCGCGTAGGCCGCCGCGATCGCGCAGGCTTTCTGGCCGTCCGGCCCCGTGATGAGAACGGCAGCCGCGGTCAGATCGTCGGGTGCGCTGCGGATGAACTGGCCGTAAAACCTCAGCACGTCGGCTGCGCGCGCGAACGGGTGGATCACGAGGCCGCCGACGATCATCGGTCCGACCGGGTGCAGGCGATACTCGAACGAGGTGACGACACCGAAGTTGCTGCCGCCGCCGCGGATGGCCCAGAAGAGGTCGGTGTTATCCGTGGCGCTCGCGCGGACGAGCTCGCCGCTCGCCAGCACGATGTCCACGCCGATCAGGTTGTCGACCGTCATGCCGAGCCTGCCGCCCAGCCATCCGAAACCGCCGCCGAGCGTCAGACCGGCGATGCCCGTGTTGCCGACCGTGCCGCCGGTCGTCGCGAGGCCGAACGCCTGAGTTTCGCGGTCGAACTCTCCCCAGCGCAGTCCGGGTTCCGCGCGCGCGGTGCGCGCGACGGGGTCGACTCTCAGGCCTTTCATCTCGGACAGGTCGATGACGATCCCGTCGTCGCACGTCGCCTTGCCCGCGACGTTGTGGGCCCCGCCTCGTACGGCGATGGACAGCCCTTCGTTTCGCGCGAACGTGACGGCCGTCATGACGTCCACGGCGCCGCGGCACCGTGCGACGAGAGCCGGGCGTTTGTCGATGATCGCGTTCCAGACGCGCCGCGCGTCATCGTAGCCAGGGTCGCCGGCGATAATCACGGTGCCGCGAAGGCTCTTTCGCAGGGTTTCGATAGATGTACGAGCAAGCGCCATAGTCACTCCTGAGGGATGTCGTTGGAAGTGTACCTCTCGCGCCCACTCTCTGCGGTGGGTTCGGCGTAAACCGTTAGGGATGCCACGCCGTCAAAGCACACGATGAGCACCATTCTCTCCGACCTTCTTTCGGACCTCCGCCTCGCCGCGCGGGGCCTCCGTCGCAGCCCGCTGTTCTCGATCGTGGCGATCCTGTCCCTGGCGCTGGGGATTGGCGCAAACACGGCCATTTTTACGCTGATCGACCAGGTGCTGCTGCGGAAGTTGCCGGTCACGGCTCCCGATGAGCTGGTCATGCTCTACCAGCAGGGCGCCAACAACGGCAGCAACATGGGATCCCGGATGCACTCCTATCCGATCTATCAGGACTATCAGAAGCGCGCCGAGCCGCTGGCCGAAGTCCTCTGCCGTCGGCTGGTGCCCGCCTCGGTCAGCATCGACAACCGCACCGAGCGGCTGCAGGCCGAGCTCGTGTCCGGGAACTTCTTTTCGATGCTGGGGGTGAAACCGGCGATAGGGCGTGTCTTCAACTCGCAGGAAGACGACCAGACCTATCTGGGCCACCCGGTCGTCGTGCTCAGCTACGACTACTGGGTGAGCCGGTTTGCCCCGGACCCTGGAGTGATCGGCAGGAAGATCCTCGTCAACGACTCGCCGATGACGATCGTCGGTGTCTCCGCGGCAGGCTTTGCGGGAATCGACCCGGCGCAGTCACCGCAGATCAGGGTCCCGGTGCTCATGAAAACCGTCATGACACCGGAGTGGAACTGGCTGCACATGGACAACCGGCGTGCCCGCTGGGTTCAGGTGTTCGCACGGCTGAAGCCGGGCTACACGGTGGCATCCGCGCAGGCGCCGCTGCAGGGGCTCTTCACACAGATCCGCGCCCACGAGTCGACGCTCCCGGCGGCGAAGGACTGGTCAAAGTTCTCTCGCGATCGATTCATGCAGGGCCAGCTGCTCGTGGTCAGCGCGGCCATGGGTTATTCCCCGCTTCGCAACGACTTCTCCACGCCGCTCGTCGTGCTGATGTGCATGGTTGGCCTGGTGCTCCTCATCGCGTGCGCCAACGTCGCGAATCTGCTCATCGCCCGAGGCTTCATGCGGCAGCGAGAGATTGCCGTGCGACTGTCGCTCGGCTCGTCGCGGGGCCGGCTCGTTCGCCAGTTGCTCGTCGAGAGCCTGGTCCTGTCGTGCGCGGGCGGAGTGGCCGGCCTCGGGCTCGCGTTCGTGTTGACGCAGGGTCTGCTCGCGCTCATACCATCAGACGGACAGCCGCTCCTGATCCGTCCCGAGCCTGATCCGAGAATTCTGGCGTTCACGCTCGGCTTGACGTGTCTGACCGGCGTCGTCTTCGGGCTGCTGCCGGCACTGCGCGCGAGCCGGCCCGATCCGTGGACGACGCTGAAAGACACCATGGGTTCGATCGCCGGCACCGGCGGGTCGCTGTTCCTCAGAAAGGGACTCGTGACCGCGCAGGTCGCGCTCAGCTTCCTGCTGCTCTTCGGCGCGGGGCTCTTCGTTCGCAGTCTCCAGAACCTGCAGGGGACCGACACGGGGGTGGCGCTCGACAACCTCATCACCTTTCAGTTGTCGCCGGCGCTCACCGGGTACGACGGTCCGCGTGCGGTGCAGTTTTATCAGAGTCTGCTGGAACGCCTGGGGTCGGCCCCGGGCGTCACATCGGCCGGCATGGCTGGCGTCCCCATTCTGAGCGGGAACGAGTGGGACAGCTCGATGGCGGTCGAAGGACACCGCCCCGCCGATGGAGAAGACATGCAGGCGTTCATGAACGCACTGTCGCCCGGCTACTTCAAGACGATGAAGATTCCGTTCCTCGAAGGCCGCGACTTCGCGCGGATGGATTTCAAGGAAAACGCGAACGTTGCGATCGTCAATCGCCGCTTCGCGGAGCACTTCTTCAAGGGCACGAGCGCCGTCGGCAAGCGTCTCGGATGGGGCAGCGGGCCAAAATCCAAGCTGACCATCGAGATCGTCGGTGTCGTTGCCGATTCGCTCTACGAAGGTCCGCGGGAAGGGGTGCGGCGGCAGGTGTTCGTACCGCATTTCGGCTCTGGAAGCGCCGCGTTTTACGTGCGCACGACGATGCCGTCGTCTGCTGCATACAGCCTCGTACGCGGCGAACTGAAGCAACAGGACGCATCGATGCCCGTCTACGAGATGAAGACGCTCGAGGCGCAGTTGGATGAGACGCTGCTCACCGACCGGTTGATCGCGTTGCTCTCCGCCGGGTTCGGCATGCTCGCGACGCTCCTTGCCTCGATCGGCCTCTACGGCGTCATGGCGTTCGTCGTGGCGAGACGGAAGAAGGAGCTCGGCATCCGCCTGGCGCTTGGTGCGCAGCCGGGAATCGTCATCTGGATGGTCATGCGGGAAGTGCTCCTGCTGCTCGCGATCGGCCTCGCCGTGGGCATTCCGGCGGCCATGCTGCTCGGCCGCTACGTCTCCTCGCAGCTCTACGGCATCCAGGCTCACGATCCCATGATTGCCGGCTCGACGACGGCGCTTCTGACGCTGGTGTCGGCTGCCGCAGGATTGATTCCTGCGCATCGGGCCAGTCGTATCGATCCGATACTGGCGCTCCGACACGAGTAGGACAGTCGGCAGTCGGCAGTCGACAGTCACAGTCGGCAGTCGCAGTCGGCAGTCCGCTTCCGTCACAAGCTCAGCGTTTTCCCTGTGGCACAATCAAGCGAGAAGCGCCTGCGGCCCGAGCGAGGTGCGGAGTCGCCGAGCGAGAGCGAGCGGGGGTGGGGCCCCGCGAGCAGTGAGTGATGAGGAGCGTGCGAATGGCTCGTTACGTCGATGGATATGTTCTGCCGGTTCCCAAGAAAAGCCTCGAAGCCTACCGCCTGATTGCTCAGAAGGCCGGCAAGGTCTGGGTTGAACACGGGGCGCTCGAATACCGCGAATGCGCCGGCGACGATCTGAATGTGAAGTGGGGAGTCACGTTCCCCCGTCGGATCAGAATCAAGCCTGGAGAGACGGTCGTCTTCTCGTGGATCGTCTTCAAGTCGCGCGCGCATCGCGATCGCGTCAACAAGAAAGTCATGGAGGATCCGCGCCTGGCAAGCATGATGGACCCGAAAGCGATGCCGTTCGACCTCAAGCGAATGAGCGTCGGCGGGTTCACGAGCATCGTCTGGCTCTGACCGGATTCTGCTTCATACGCTCGCCGCCTGCGGCTGGTAGGTTCCCACCGGCACGCGAAATGCGATCGCGAGGCGGGCTGGGGACGCGGATCTCATGACAGGACGCGGATCTCATCACGGGACGCGGATCTCGCGGATTCCTTATCCTCACGCTCAGGCACGAGCAGCGATTCGTCAGAGAAAGCGCTGCAGGAAGGCGATGATCTCCCGGCGCCCTTCTGGTGTTTCGAGGTGCCCGACGTCGTATCGCAGCAGCTTCCAGCGCTCGGCATGGCCCGCCTCGGCGTAGATCCGCGTGAGCTCGCGGTCGATGATGTCGAGGCCTTCGACCGGCGTCAGTTTATCCTGCAGTCCGGCAAGGCCGAGGTGTGCGCGCGGAGCGATCAGCGCGTTGATCTGTGCGGTCGTGAATCGCTTGAGAAGTCCTGGCACGTAGTAGTAGACGCCGTGGCCCGAGAGCCCCTTCTTCGCAACGAGCGTGTGGAAGTCGGTGAGGCAGCAGATGTCGACAGTGACCTTCACGCGCTCGTCCAACGCGGCCAGCCACCATGCCATCGTGCTGCCCATCGACATGCCGAGCGTGCCGATGCGCGCGCGGTCCACATCGGGCCGCGCGACCAGCCAATCCATCGCGCGCAGGCTGTCGTAGACCATCATGCCCCACAGCACCTGCCCTTGCCACAACATGCCCTTGAACATGTCGAGCTCGGTCGTGTGGCTGCGCTCGCCGAACACCCAGTGATCGATCGCGAGGCCGACGTATCCAAGGTCGGTCAGCACTTTCGCGTAGGGGACCGGCTGAAGGTAGGAACGGCCCTCGACGAACTCGCGTTTGCCGATGGTGTAGCCGCCGCCGTGTGAATGGTCGAACAGCACCGCCGGGCCCCGCCCGTTTATCACGCGTGGACGCGCCAGATAGGCCGGCACCGTTTCGATCCCGTTGAGGTCGAGGTCCCAGGTCTCGAGGACGTAGCCGTCGCGCTCTTCTTCGGTGCGCTTCTTACCGCCGACAGGGCGCTGCCGATCGGGAAGGTCGCCCAGCAGCGCGTACAGCTCGCGGCGCCGATCTTGAGGGCTCTGCTTGATGGGAGCCGTCATCGACCTGCCTTCCGCCGCGGACATAAGCGCCTGCGGCCCGAGCGCGGCCAGACCGGCCAGCATCAGCACATCACGTCGATCGAGGTGTTGGTTCGCCATCGGCAGGAGGATACCTCGGAGCGGCGTGATTCGGCGCGGGGAGTTGATGGGCGGCTGGTTTCAAGGACAGTCTGGCAGTCTCGCCCCAGGAGCGCCGACGATCGACGCTTGTGGTCCGCGGCACTCGCCTGACGCCGCGCCGAGCCTGGCTGGCCATGGCCCGCTCCGCTCATCGTTTCTCGAAAGGAAACGCGCACTACTGAGTGTCACGCACCCGAGCCGCGGATCGCGCGGCGCTGGCTGATTTCATCCGACTCGAAACAGTGAGGTCGCGCACCAACGTGCGCGCGGTCTCGTCGCTGGACGAGCAGCTGTGAACTCGCGTTGGCTCCGAGCTCGCGAGCGGAACCTGAGTGAGAAATGTCTTGACAAGTTTTTTTGCGTTATCTTCGCGGCACTACGTAAGCCATCCAGGTGGCCGTCCCTGGCGCGTCAGGTTGGCCTGTGCATGTTCTTCGTGCGGATTGCGGCTCGACGACGGGTTTGCCTGTCGTTCGCGCCTCTGAGTCGATCGTCGAGTGGCAGAAATTGCGATGCTACAAAGGGGAATGATGAAACTCGACGCCGTCTCTCAACTCTCGGACCACGAACTCCTCGCAGAGGTGAAGGTCGCCGCCGACTGCGAACGAGAGGCCACAGCCCGCCTAATCGCCCTGCTGGCGCAGCTCGACGCTCGGCGGCTGTATCTCGGTGAAGGGTGTTCGTCGCTCTTTACCTACTGCACGCAGGTACTGCATTTTTCGGAGCACGCCGCCTATGGGCGAATCGAGGCCGCGCGCGCCGCGCGACGCTTTCCGCTCGTGCTGGACCTGCTGTCCGACGGCTCGTTAACCCTGACCGCCGCCACGCTCCTGGCCCCGCATCTGACGCCTGCCAACCATCGCGACGTGCTGAGCGAAGCGGGTCACAAGAGCAAGCGCGACATCGAGCACCTCGTGGCGCGCCTGCGCCCGCAGCCAGCGGTGCCGGCAAGCGTGCGCAAGCTTCCAGAACCGAAGCCAGCTTGTGCTCCGGTTCCGCCACCCGTCGTCGAGCCCACTGTCCGCGACGATTCGGCTCTCATCCTGGCGCCACAACCAACGCCGCGTCCAGCGACCGTGACGCCGCTCGCGCCCGCGCGCTACAAAGTGCAGTTCACCGTGTCCCGTGACACGCACGACAAGCTGCGCCGCGCGCAGGATCTCCTGCGACATTTGATTCCCAACGGCGATCCGGCCGCGATCTTTGATCGGGCGCTGTCGCTGCTACTGGCAGATCTCGAGCAGGCCAAGCTGGCCGCGACCGCTCGCCCGCGTTCTGCTCGCCCAGCGGCATCCGGTTCGCGTCACATTCCGGCGGCGGTGAAGAGAGAAGTCTGGAAGCGCGATCGTGGCCAGTGCGCGTTCGTTGGCGCGCATGGCCGCTGCACCGAGCGCGGGTTTCTCGAATTCCACCATTTGCAGCCCTACGCCGTTGGTGGCGACGGCTCGCACATGACCGCGGACTCCGCAGCCAATCAGGGTCCAATAAGCGAGTGCACGACCGTGTTAACATTCGCGCTTTCCGAATATTGGAAATCGATCGGTCTTGAATCGCGGCCACGGATTGGCTGCCGACGAAATCGGCGGTC